>UMLF01021215.1_pt1 | contig 21651 bp, 20 predicted proteins | sample 1966501 | NCBI WGS metagenome assembly UMLF01 (sample SAMEA4836194, study PRJEB28245) | human gut metagenome | biome: gut microbiome; material: fecal sample | place: Denmark | collected 2008 | reverse complement strand
CTTTCAATAAACATTCAACCGCCATCCGGTATTCCCGGATGGTCTGGCTTTTGCGGATTTGCGTCAGATATTCTTCGCTGTTTTTAAAGTTTTTGCCAAGATACCACCAGAGTTCTTTCATTTTGACTACTGCGTTTTTTTCTTCTGGAGATTTTTCGATATAGACATCAAGAAGATGATCGCAGAATGTAGCAATCTTCTTGGTGTCAAATGTAGATTTCCCTTTTATCACTGCCGGAAGAAATGGGTTCATCAGAATTCCTCTTCCGAGCATGATGCATTCTATTTCGGGAAATTTTTGATGGAAGATTTGGTAATTTTCCGCACAAAAAATGTCTCCATTATAGACCAGAGGATTTTTGCTGTTCCGGCAGGCGTAGGCAAAAGTGGTCCAGTCGGGTTTGTTTTTGTAGTAATCCTGCTGGACTCTTGGATGAAGGATCAGTTCTTCCAGAGGATATTGGTTATAGATATCCAGAAGCTCTTCGAACTCTTCCTGATCATATTTACCGCTTCTTGTTTTGATAGAGATTTTCATATCGAGTTGATCGAAAACTTCGGCAAGGAAATGATTCAGTTCATCGGGATAAAACAAAAAACCGGATCCCCTTTTCCGGTTGACGACTGTTTTGGAGGGGCAGCCGAGATTCAGATTGACTTCTTCATATCCGAATTCTTTCAACTGCCGGGCCAGGCGGATGAAATCCTCGGCGCGGTTGGTCAGGATCTGCGGAACGGTATACATGCCCTCATTATTTTCCGGAAGGATCTCATTCCATTCCTGTCTGCTGAATTTGCCTTTCGGGTTTGGATTTAAAAATGGTGTAAAATATTTATCCATTGGTTCAAAAAAGGTGTGATACGCCCTGCGGTATACCTCACCTGTAATGCCCTCCATTGGCGCCAGATAGATTTTCATGACCTTTCTACCTCCGTCACATAAAGTGTTTCTTTGTCTACCCGGAAATGAATTTCCATTCCCGCGTAAGACATGCCGTAAATCCGGACTGAATCCTTTTGATAAGAAGGTCTCGGATCCTGCTCCAGGATCTGAATCAGTGCTGCTCTTTTTTCAGCCGGAATCTGTTCCAAATACATTTCCGGGAAATTCACATCCAATTTATAATCTTTCTTTTCTTCCGCGAAACCGCCTTTTGCCTCCGGGTGGCTATCCACGTATGGAAGGTAGGGCTTGATATCGTAGATCGGCGTCATATCCAGAAGATCCGCACCTTCCACGATCAGCACCGGACCTTCTTTTTCCCGGAATTCCACCCCAATAAGCTTTACCGAAGAAAGTCCGATCGGATTCGGGCGAAATGGAGAACGGGTGGCAAAAACTCCCACCCGTCTGTTACCACCAAGCCGCGGTGGACGTACCGTCGGGCTCCATGTATCCCGGATAGATTCCGAAAATTCCCAGATCAGCCACAGATAATCATACGCCTCGATTTCCCGCAGTGCATCCGCATTCTGATATTCCGGCAGAAAATGGATTTCTGCCCGGGTATCCGCAAGATTACTCTGTCGCGGAATCCCGAATTTCTCCACAAAATCGGATCTTATATACGCGATCTGCTTTATTTGCATTGTTCTTTTTCTCCATCAACAAACATCATCACAAAAGCAACTGCCAGAATTGCAGAAGCGATCAGAAGTGCCTTTTCAGCAAACATTTCCACACAGGCATTTCCGATAACTGCACCGATCACAAAGAAGAAGATGATTCCATAGTACAAAAGTCCTTTCTTGATATACTCTTTATCCTTCGTGTTCGCATAACTGCACATATGCTGGGTCGCACTTCGTAAGTTTCCGATGCACATGGTGGTTGCAATTCCGTTTCCATGGATTTTGCGGAAGCTTTCCACCTGAATCCCACACGCAAGGGACGTGAGTGCATTCGCCACCAGATTAAAATCCTGTGGGATAAAGCTGACACTCAGTAGGATCACTGCCTCACAGAATACCGAAATCTGTCTCCAGTGCAGAAGTGTCAGATTTTTCGTCCGTATTTTCACCAGGTCCGCAAGGGCGATTCCAATGGCAAATGCCAGCACCGGAACCAGATAGCGGAGTGCCATCTGCCAGTTTCTCTCTGAAATATTGATTCCAAGAAGCAGAATATTTCCGGTTTGTGCATTGGCAAATACTTTTCCTCTGCACATATAGGAATAGGCATCCATAAATCCACCGGCAATCGCAAGGATCACACCAAGTTTAATTGATTCTGACATCTGTTTTGAAAATTTCAAGTTACTCATCCTCTCTGTCGTATGCTTTGATGTATACAAAATTCTCATTGTTTCGTTCTGTATGATAATCCAAATTCAGTGCCGCGTCAAGAAAATCCTTACCACCGGACTCCACTGCCTTCACCGTCATGCCAAGTGCCGCTTCCACGTCCTGCACCGTCAGATCATCCAGAAAGACCTCTTCTCCGCTTCGCAGCATATTGATCGGAATCTGCAGAGTATCTCCCAGATCCTCTCCTGCTTCTTTTCTCTCTTTTAACTGTGCCACCAGATCCTGTCCGGTAATCAGACCGGATACGGTGATCGTCTCACCAAAGAAATCATTACGGATGCAGGCAACCGTGATCTTTACTTTTGGAAATGCTTCCGTGATCCTGTCTGCAAATTCCTGAATTGTCGGATACGCAAGCTTTGCAGTCGCAATGGTAAATGTCCGTGCAATCCCTTCTTTTAACTTTGGATATTCTTCACTTTCCTGAAGCTCTTCAAAGGCATGGTAAAATTCATCCCGTAGAAGCCGCATCATGCCAACACCATTTTCCAGCTGGATATATCCGTCATAACGTCCTTCCTCTGGGAAATCCCGCTCTGCAAGGATATACCACTCGTCACTTGCATGGATAAAATGAAGTCCAAACTCGTCATACGCCTTCTTCTGATAGCTCTCGATCAGATCAATGACCTCTTCCGCTTCTTCTTTATCAAAAAGCTCCAGTGGATAAAGTCCCTCCCTGTACTTGGAAAGTCCTGCCGGAACCACTGACACACTCCGCATAAACGGCAGATACTTCATCAGATCTTCGATAGAACGCTTCAGCTCATCCTTATCATTAACTCCCTTGCACAGTACGATCTGCCCATTCATCTCCACATGTCCGGCATACAGATCATCCAGGAATTTCAGCTTTTCTCCGGCGAAACGATTGTGGAGCATCTTGCAGCGCAGCTCCGGGTTCGTTGTCTGCACAGAAATATTGATCGGCGCAAGCTGCATCTCGATAATACGGTCCACATCTTTCTGCTTCATATTCGTCAGGGTAATATAATTGCCCTGCAGGAAAGACAGACGGGAATCATCATCTTTAAAATACAAGGTCTCACGCATTCCCGGCGGCATCTGGTCGATAAAACAGAAAATACACTTGTTGCTGCAGGAACGGTAGTCGCTCATCAGACCATTTTCAAATTCTACGCCAAGGTCATCATCATACTCTTTCTCGATCTCCAGAAGCCATTCTTCCCCGTCCGGCTTGCGGATCAGCACTTCTACATACTCATCCTTGATCATGTAACGATAATCAAAAACGTCCTCTATTTTCTGGTTGTTTATTCGTAGAAGGACATCTCCCGGCTCGATCTCCATCGCCTCGGCAATTGAATCCGGGTAAACCTCACGGATCAAATGTCCCTGATATTCATTTTTCTTACTCAAATTATATTCCTCCCAAAATCTGGAATCGGAAACAAGATCTTTTCCAGGCTAGCTTCCTCTTTCATGTAATCCTCATATTTTTATCATAAACGACTTTTTCTGCAATGATTACATACTTTTTCATCATACCATAAAACTGTAAATTTCGGTAGGGATAAAATTCAGAAGCCTGAAACAGAAGCCTGAAACAAAAATTCACCCATAAATTCAAACGATACCTTTCATTCTCCAACCAAACACCGGGGAACGAAACCTTTTACGGTTCCATTCCCCGGTGTCCGGTTTGTATATATGGTTATCTATATACAATTTCCATATGCTTCAAAATAAAATATTCTATTTCTGATACCGCATGTTACAAGAAAGGCTTGCGGTCTTTTATTAGAAACGGCTAAATCAAGTTCCTCCTGTTCTTACGCGTATAAGTATTGTCGACTTCTATATAGTAGCATATCTGCGGTGTACTTTCCTAGTGGTAAAAAGAGAGATTCTTTTGCTACTGAAAATACCGGTTTGACAGCTTGCGAAATCCACCGAAATGTATCGAAAAATGTTTTCTTTCTCCGAATTCCTTTTAATTATTCAAAATAAATTTTCTTCTTTGTAATATCTGTTTAAAATCAGAAACAGGATTTCAGTGATTTTTTACAGAAAATCCGTTCGATTCTACACTGCGTCCCCACGCTCCGTCACCAGCTCATATCCAACACTTGCTACTCGTCTCCCCATACATCCGCGACATTCTGCTGCCTCTTCACCGGTACAGATCTTGTTGTCATAAAGCTCATACTGCTTCCGGTTCTTCACTGGAGAAAGGTTCGGCATCACAACATTCGCCCCGGCCTGCAGACCTTTTTCCCTGCCGAGTGGATCCATCGTACCAAGTGCTGTTGTCGCCGGAAGAAGTACCTTCGGCAGCAGAATCCGGATCACAGCGAGCAAAAACAGTGTCATCTCCACACTTCCTGCCGGTTCTTTTGAAAACTGCGTATCGTGGTGTGGGATAAACGGTCCGATCCCCACCATCTCCGGCTGCAATTCCTTCAGAAATACCAGATCCTCTGCAAGATCCTCTGTCGTCTGATAAGGTGAACCAACCATCATGCCCGCCCCCACCTGATAACCAAGCTTCTTCAGATCATACAGACAGTTTTTCCGGACTGCGAGACTCATTTTCTCCGGATGTAGCTTCCGGTAATGCTCTTCATTCGCCGTCTCATGACGAAGCAGGTAACGATCTGCTCCAGCTTCCCGAAATCTCTTGTAACTCTCATAAGACTTCTCTCCGATAGACAAAGTCAGTGCACATTCCGGATATGCCTCCTTGATTTTTTTAATAATCGCCACCATCCGGTCATCCGTATAATAAGCATCTTCTCCGCCCTGTAGCACAAACGTCCGGAATCCAAGCTCATACCCATTCTCACAGCATGCCATGATCTCATCCTCTGTCAGACGGTAGCGCTTTGCATTCGTATTACTCTTGCGGATTCCGCAGTAATAGCAGTCATTCTTACAATAATTGGTATATTCGATCAGCCCTCTGGTAAATACCTTTTTCCCATAATAAATCTCCCGGATACGGACTGCTTCCTCTTTCAGTCTCCGGACTGCCTCCGGATCTTCTGCGCATTTTATCAATTCGACAAAATCCGGTTTCGTAAAATCCGGATTTTCGATGAATCTTTCGTAAACTGGTTTCATTCTTTCCATTCTCCCTGCCTGGTTTTCTGTATCTTTTCTGAATTTATGGGCATTTGTCCATGAAATTATAAAATTTATTCTATCACACTTCGTCAGCCGCGGCAATCACTCCATCAATGTCTACGATTTCGTCAAGCGGAATCCGGTCCCCGCTCTGCAGTACGATTTCATTCAGATAAGTGTCAATCCTCCGGATACATCCGGACTTTTTCTGGTAGGAGCCACCTTCCTTTTTCTGATCCGGTACAAAATATTCAAAATCCACTTCCCGTGGTTCCTGACTCTGGCATACTTCCCGTAAATACAGATCCAATATCTGTCTGCAATCCTCACTGAGTCTGCGTTTCCGCTCGGTCAGTCTTTCGGTCTCCCTGATTGCATCTTTATGTCCGGTCAGCGCTGCAAACGGGGCAAACTGCGCCGCTCTGTCCTCCCTTGACATCTGCGGATGTCTGACCGATACATGATGCGGTAAATGAATGATATCCTCGTATCCTGTCATGCCTTATGCCCTCCGATCTGCTCATTCCGCTCTTTGGTAGTGGCTCCTTCCTGAAAATTAAGTCCCTTCAAAATTGCATTCTTCCCATACTTCTTCTTAATCGAAAGTACTGCCTCCTGCATCTTCTTCTCCCGTTCAACCTTCTCATCCTGCTGCTTCTTTTCATTGTCTCCGGTAAAATCAGTAAACAGATCCAGTTGCCGGAATTTTGTCTTATCTGCCGCTTTCTTTTCATCCAATACGTGATTCGCTGTCATCGAAATCCGCCGCACCATCAAATGCGGATTCACAATCCGGTCATACAGTTCCATCACCGCATCGGTTATCATTCTCGTAGAAGCTGTATACTCTCGTAGATTCGCTGTTCCATGTGCATGCTTTGGAATCTTTCTTCCATACCGGTCCACTGTCACCTCCCCTGTATAACCTTTTCCACTTGTCAGATTCTCGATATCATATCCGACAGTCAGCACGATCTGATCCGTAACCAGATGCTTTTCTACAAGATCAAGCGTCAAAAGATCCAACATCTCTTTAACCACAATTTTCGCCTTTTGGGCATCATACGGGCAATGTAGTACCTGGCCTGCACCAACACTGTTATGCTCCGGCTGATACGCTTTTACATCTGCAATCGTACACGGTTCCCAACCCCAGGCATGATCGATCAAAAGTTCTGCATTCACACCGAACATTTTATACAAAAGCTCTTCATTATAAAATTCATTCTCTTTTCCAACCGAGCATCTGGCAATATCTCCCATGGTATACAGTCCACATTGTTCCAGCTTTTTCGCATAGCCTCTTCCCACACGCCAAAAATCCGTAAGCGGTCTGTGATTCCACAAAGATCTGCGATAACTCATCTCATCCAGACTTGCAAACCGGAAACCATTCTCATCCGGTTCGCTATGCTTTGCCATGATATCCATCGCAATCTTCGCCAGATACAGATTCGTACCAATTCCAGCTGTCGCCGTAATCCCGGTCTGCTCATAGATTTCCCGCATTATCTTTCCTGCAAGTTCTTCCGGTGTCAGCCGGTAAGTATGCAGATAATCGGTAACATCCATAAAAACCTCATCGATTGAATAGACATGTATGTCTTCCGGTGCAACATACTTCAGGTAAATGTCATAAATCCGGGTGCTGTACTTCATATAGAGTGCCATCCTCGGAACCGCCGTGATATAATCCAGTGCAAAGCTTCGGTCTGCCTTTAATTCCCCGGTGTCACAGGATTGCCCGGTAAATTCATGTCCTCCATTTTTCCGCTTTCGCTCGTCGTTGATCTCCTTCACCTTCCGAACAACCTCAAAAAGTCTTGCCCTTCCCGGAATCCCATATGCTTTCAGCGCAGGAGAAACAGCAAGACAGATCGTCTTCGTTGTCCTCTCCGGATCGGCTACAACCAGATTCGTCGTAAGCGGATCCAAATTCCGTTCCTTGCACTCCACCGAAGCATAGAAAGATTTCAGATCAATTGCTACATAACTGCGTGTCTGCTCCGGCATTCGCTGCACCTCCTAACACTTTTTGAGAGAACATATGTTCTTTTCCCAATTATACTATATTTTTTCGCCGACCACAAGATTACAACTATAAATTTTTTATTTTTTAAGCAATTGGATATTCAGATCCACATTTCCTTCAATCCCCGGCACACTTCCTGTACTGGAATACTGCCACATACTGAACCTATACGGCGTCTGCGGAAGTTCTTCATAATCTGCATACCAGACCGGATAATCCAACAGCTTTTCCAGATCCAGTTCATACGCTTCCCACAGCATATTGCTGTAAATCATGGCATCATATCCCGCTTCTTCTATTTCTTTACAAAATACCTTCGCATTTTGGGTAAATTGTTCTCCCGTTACACCATCCGTCCGTGCTTCGTCTTCCAGAATATGCTCTGGATCGTACACAACCGGCATCTGAAGCTCCTGCCCTTTCAAATGTTCCAGAACAAAATCAGCCTCTTCCTTTGCCTCTTCTTCATTTACCGCCTGCGAGAAAAAATAAACACCCACGTCTATTCCAGCTTTTCGGGCATTTTCCATATTCTGTTCAAACTTCTCGTCTGCGTTTAACGTACCTTCTTCACCATAGCCACGATATCCGATCCGCAAAATTACGAACTCATAGCCTGCTGCTTTCACCTGCTCCCAGTCAATATCTCCCTGAAAAACAGATACATCTACGCCCAGCCTTGAAGTATATTTCTTATCCTCATAGCTGATCTTATTTTCATTTTTTACAAAAAGTGCTTTATCATACGGATTCTTCGCAACTGCTTCATTGATTTCCACCGTATAACGCTCTCCGTGTGCATCTACAAAATCAAGCGTATTTTTCTCATCTGTACTTTCCGCATTTTTTGCATCCGCAGAAGTTTCTGCTGTTTTCTTTCCAGAACATCCTGCAAGCAAAGCTACTAACATTCCGAAAATAATCCATCTTACTTTTTTCATCTATTCTCCATTTTTCTTCGTTATATTTTCCACAGATTCTAAAATGTAAACTGTGTATTGCTCCACAAAAGGTTATTATTTATCTCTTTTCTCTTCAAACCTGCAAGTGCAATTTTTTATTTCAAAACATCTCATGTTATTGTTTATCCGAGGTCAAGTACGGAACAATAACCGGAAAAGGAAATTTCAAAACATCTCATGTTATTGTTTATCAATTACGCTTACGTGGCAGTCAAGTGGTCAGAAGTATTTCAAAACATCTCATGTTATTGTTTATCATCTACACTAGGTACAGTCGGACAGGCATTGCAGATATTTCAAAACATCTCATGTTATTGTTTATCAGCTACTGTTGTAGTTATTTCCTCGTTATACTCAAATTTCAAAACATCTCATGTTATTGTTTATCGTTTGGTATGATGGAAAGTTAGATAATTTAATAGTATTTCAAAACATCTCATGTTATTGTTTATCGTGCCGACCACTACACCAGATAGTGTTTTCCCAACTATTTCAAAACATCTCATGTTATTGTTTATCATTAATCGATGCTTAAAATTCTTATCATCTAAACTCATTTCAAAACATTTCATGTTATTGTTTATCCGAGATTCTGTGTCACAAGCTCATTTATATACTGATTTCAAAACATCTCATGTTATTGTTTATCGATATCATTCATAATCGTTGCTGTTGGGTCACTCCAATTTCAAAACATCTCATGTTATTGTTTATCTTAAGTTGTATGTGTTGGTACAGAACGCCGGTGGTTATTTCAAAACATCTCATGTTATTGTTTATCCATCATCCTCCGTATTTATTGTAACCGGTGTTCCTATTTCAAAACATCTCATGTTATTGTTTATCTTGACTGCCTGTTTAATATCTTTGGTTACAACACCATTTCAAAACATCTCATGTTATTGTTTATCGGGTTTGCTAAATCGTCCCTAGGGTCTAACTTGATTTCAAAACATCTCATGTTATTGTTTATCTGATGCACCAACAATGGGATACGCTTTCTTATTACTATTTCAAAACATCTCATGTTATTGTTTATCTACTCCACCTTGCATAAATAGCACTTCCTTTCATATTTCAAAACATCTCATGTTATTGTTTATCACGATGACGGATTCCTGAATAATGCAAAGAAAGTAAATTTCAAAACATCTCATGTTATTGTTTATCGGACCTGATCACAAATTATTGCATCGACGCAGGCATATTTCAAAACATCTCATGTTATTGTTTATCGATATTGGAGAATTTACAATCGATGCCGTTTTGGAATTTCAAAACATCTCATGTTATTGTTTATCAGGGAACGATGATTCTCTTAAAAGTAAAATTGTTATTTCAAAACATCTCATGTTATTGTTTATCGGGTTTTTCTTACATTTGCAAGTCCCTTCGGGCATTTCAAAACATCTCATGTTATTGTTTATCCCTCGCATTTCCGCGTTTTTTAGTTTCTCCCCTCCCCTTTTCCCCCTTATATTTTCTATATTTCTCCATTTTTTACCAGCCAACACCCTTATCCTGGACCGCCCTACTTATCATCCCATAAATCTCTTATTTTTTCAAGCTTTCCTGGATTTTTCATTCTTTTTCCGCCTGGTAAAAATCCTATAATTATATCATTAAACTTTCTCCTGTTACCTCCCCTCCATTTCCCAAAACTTCTTCTCCAAACACATTGTCATTCATCAACTTGATAATGCAAATAAAATCTTCATCCTTGTCTATTACCTGGTTCAAATCCTTCCGCAATTGTATAAACTTTGATGGCGTCATCTCTCCTCTAAATACAGACTTTTGAAAATGTGAAAGATACTTTTTACAGATCTTAAACACTTTCTGAACTCGTTTTTCATTCACATCATAAAACAAAAATGCATAATTATAATTCAATTCTTTCTTCTTTTTCATTACATCCCTTCTTTCAATGAAAATGAAACAAATTCTTTTTCTTCCAGTATATTTTTAATCAGCTTATAGCAATCCAGCTTCAATGCCGTGCGATATGAAACTTTTCGTTTTAATTTGGGATGCATAAATACACTTTCCAGACGTTCTTCAAATGACTCAATAAATATTTTTCTGCCTTCCTCATTTAAAACACAATAGTTTACCTGCTTATCAAAGTGTTTTTCTACCTGCAATCTGCGATTGTTTACCAAATCAAATATCGTTTTAAATACAATTACCGGCTTAAACACTTCACTGAGATCCAGGCTTAAAGAAAATCTTCCTTCTGATGGTTCGTGAAGAAAACTGATCCTTTGATCCAGATGTGTCTGATAAATTGCAGCAATTGTCTTCGTATATAACAGTGTATTTCCAAAAGAAATCAGCGCATTAATTGGGTTATCCGGCGGTCTTTTCACTCGCTTATTCATAACAAAATCTTCCGGAAGAAAATATACAAAGTCGCCATAAAACCTCATCCATACTTCTCCTTCATATGCCATCAACTCTTTTACATCTTCAGCTTGCACTACCTGTGGAAAAAATGATTTCTTTATCCAGTCTATTGTATTTTTTACTTCCTTTTTCCCATGTTTATAGTAGTGATAAAGGACTTCATAAATATTTACTCCAATTCCTTTTACAATCGCCCTTGCTATATCCATTCTGTCATTCTGATATTTCACTGCTTGCTTTACAAGTAATTTTCCACTCAGATAATGATCTTTTGGGTAATAAGTCCCACTGTATCCACCATAATAATTGAAAAAGTGAATGATAATATGATTCTGTGACAGAAAGTCCAACAACTTTGTGTTAATACCCACTTCGTTAAAACAATAAATTTCTTTTGTGTTTTCCACTGGAATATATACATTCCTTCCATTTTTCCGAAAGCAAAGCGAATTATCCTTTCTGGTCAGTTCTCCAATGGACATGATATATCTTGTACTTCCCATTTACATCCTCCCGATTTTAAATATAGCAGTATTCATAATAAGCACATTTTTTGCATGTATTTTTATGAATACATTCTGGCGGTTTCTCTTCTGCGATTAGTGCTTCAATCTCCTGAATATAATCGAATAGCTGCTTCTCCACTTCATCAGTAAGTTCCAGATAAATAATCCTTTTATCTTTCTTATTCTTCTCCACAAATTCTAGCTTTCCTTTACGCAGAATTCCTTTTTTCTTCAAAACACTTAGGTAATATAAAAGTTGCCATTTTGCTGATTCCGGATCAGCATCGGACTTTTTCACTTCAACCAGATATTCTTTTGTCAGCTTATCCAGACAGATATTTTCAATTGCAATTTCTGAGTTCGTACTATTTTCTGCTCTTTCCTCATGAATCGCTTTTCCAATCTTCACCTGCTCACTGTTATCTTCCAGATTCAAACGATTTCCATGCAGATAGCACTGCCTTTTGCAGTGAAAATAGTAATTAATCAATGTTCCATTTATTCTCACAGGCTCACCTCATTTCCTAAATAAACAAGTCCTTCCCCTCTTCAAACAGCTCGCGCCTTAAAATATCGTTTTCATCGAAATACGCTTCTCCATTTTCAATATAATAAAGCTCACCAATCTGTTCATCCTCCATAAATTCTGCCTTGCAGCTGAACTGATAAATGAATGCATTCATTTTACTTCGAACGTTATGCAGCTTCACTTTGCGCTCAGAATATTCCATCTCTGTTTCTTCAATTAGCTGTTTATATTCATCCCACACAAACCGTCCATCAATTTCTTCTCCATTTTCTTCTTGGATAATCCTTCCCAGATAAACAGATTTCATCAATCTGTTATCATTGATTAACTGCATCCGCTTATCCACCTTCGGCATATCAAGATTTCCTACTGTTTTCTGGAAAAAATCTTCTATATTTTCATCATTACATTTCTTTTTTTCCGCCAGTACCAGCGGAAGAATTCCATTTTCATAATAGGCAGGAAAGTTTTTCGCAGTCAGGAGCTCCCTCATTTCTTTATTCACCAATGTTTTATCCTTCTCAATTCTTTTGTCCCCACTGTATATTTTCTCAGCATTATCCAAATCAAAGAAATAGACAATGCCTGACTTTCTCCCCGACCGGTTGATTCTTCCCATAAACTGTTCTTCACTGTCCAGTCTGGAAATATCTTTATAGCCGATATCCATGTCAATATCTACACCCGCTTCAACTACCTGCGTTGCAACCAGTATAACTGAATCTAATGCTTCTATTTTCCGAATCATTCTCTTTCGATCCAGAATGCTGCTGTCACCTGTCATTAAAAATACCGGTATTTCACTTTTTTCACATAAGATTCGATAACATTCTTCGGCACTTCTCTTTCTGATAAATTCAATCAAAACTTTTTTATTTTTCCCAGCTTTTTTTACAATCTCATCCGTCAGATATTCCATCGTCATTTTCTGTTCCAACAGACTGTAATCCGCCACAACTCTTCTGGCAAATTTCGGATGATTAAAATATTTTTCTCTGTTTTCAATCAGACGTATTGTTTGGCAATGATTATCTGTCAGTATATCGAGATTCGGCAACGTTGCAGACATAATAATAATTTTCATCTGCATAAGTTCCGCAAAACCTTTTAAAAATGTAATAATTTCACCCCATAATTCATTTTTATAACTCTGTATCTCATCTAAAATAATCACCGAATGACTCAACTGGTGAAATCCAAATACATCCTCCTTCGCATGTCCAAACATTGTTCTGAAAAGCATGACATGGGTTGACAAAACAATCGGATAATTCAGGAACTGTCTGTCCAGTAAAATCCGATTCCAGTCATTTCCTTCGTCTCTGTCTTTCATTGGGACGAGTGAATTTACAACTGCTACCTGTGACATCACCCTTTCATTTTCACCAAAAATCTTTCCGATAGATTCCATATTTTGCTCTACCAGCGTATTGAACGGATAAATATAAAATATTTTATTTAATTTTTCATTTTCCCTGATAAGCCGAAATCCCAGATTCATCGCTGTATTACTTTTTCCACTTCCAGTCGGAGCTTCAAGATAATAGAATGTCTGATCTGAATTTTGCTTCAGAACCCGTTCTGCATCCAGAAACATCTCCGTTCTCAGAATATTGATTTCATCAATTTTTTCAAGTTTTTCCTTCTCCATCGGATATGTCTCTTTTTCATATTCACGGATTTTCTTCTGCACATCCCCACTTTCATAGATATCAATCATATCCTCATAATCGACGATCTCTCCAAAATCCAGCATCCTGGCACCATTCATGAATTCCGTTGTCGCATAATAATCGGCTGCCACCAGAAGAGAATACAAAAGCTTCGTTAATCCGTATAAATAGACTGTTTTCTTTACATCTTCTTTCTGCAGCCGCCCAAACATCTTTTTCCAGTCTTTCCGCATCTTAGATATCCCACTCTCATGCAAAATATTCTCTTTCCACATCATATACCAAGATTTTGCCCTTTTCCCCAGATTCTCTCCTTTCATCTGTTTCCCTGTCAGACTTGCCATATATGTTTCAAATTCTTTTAATTCTCCATGATGTCGTGAAATAATATAAGAATAAATATATGCAAAATCTTTTAAAATTTCTGCCTCGGATTTTTTAATCAGCTGCTTTGCTTCCCACATTTCATTGATTTTCCCAAGAAAATAATCCAAATAAAATACAGATGATAGAATCGAATGTCTGCTGCCAATATTTGGATCCGGCTTTACCTCTTCGTGCCACTTATGATGCATTTTATCACTCTGAAAATTTGGATTAATTTTTCCAAGATCGTGAACACTGACAATATTTACTGTCATAAGCTCAAATAGATTTCTTGATTCTTTACTTAGTTCCTCCAGGTAAACATTCTCAAACTCCTGAAAAATCTCATCAATTTTTTTCCTTTTCACAATCTCTTTCCAATATTTCTGACAGAGTTCCGTATGTTCTCGCAGTGTTTCTTTTCTTTCGCCATTCTCTGAAAGATGTGCGAAACATACTTCTCCATACTCTGTAAATTCAGCAATCGGCAACATTAATTTTTCAATATCCATTTTCTATTCCTCTTACAAGAAAAGCCCCGCAAACTATGCAGGGCCTTCTGTTTTAGTAAAAAATCAATCTTCTGTTTGCTTCTTTATACACGATTTCTTCCGTTATTGTCACCGGCATATTTGTGTAACAAAATTTTTCATACTCATACAAATTCGTATAACCATTTAAGGCGATTGGAAGATTCTCTTCATATTTGAAAACTTCCAGATCGTCCTCATCGTCTAACAGACACAGCTCTCCCTTTCGTTTTGGGAACATTCCGGAGATTTCCTGTTCTTGACAAGTTGTTTCTTCCAATTCAACAATCTGCACATTTTTTATGTCTGCAGGATGATCATTTTTCCCAAGATATGGCATATATACACATCGTTTCTGTTTCAGACTATCTGCAAGCTTCTCTGCCTTATCACAATCAATCAGCACATAAATATCCCATTTCGGATTTTCAAGCCACTGTTCTTTAACAATCAGATTTCCTCCCTGCTCCCCCGATGCATAACCTACGGAATTGTTAAAAAGCTGTACCTTTTTCGGAATATATCCCCGTTCATTTTGTGGAACGATTGAAATATGAAGCTTATTCAGTTTCTCATAAAATTCCGGATACTCTTTGACAATACTCTGTCCCTTTTTTATCTTTGTCCACTTCTTCTGTGCATAGCCATCATAACCTAATATTGCACCAAACATTCCTAGAAGCGCAACTTTATGAATCTGCCCAAATGTAAAATAGTAGTAAGTATTTACTTCCGGTTTTTTAAAAAAGGCATTTTTGCCACTCAGTGTAAATTTTACAGCCTTCATACATTACACCTCTTTTTGTGTAACTATATTATAAATTTTTGCCTCTTCAATTGCAGACACTAACTTGGTCGTATACGGGTTATAATACACTTCAACATTTTTTATTCTATCCTTCATAGCACTTAAGATTTCTGTGCAGTCACTGATATCAATCACATTTATTTCTTCCTCTTTTTTGAAAGTGATGTATTCTGATAAATTTGGAAGATATAAATCTGGATCTGTCTCTACAAAAATAGCAAATTCATTTTCACATCCTTCTTTCGCATTTGTTGCATAAGAAGTAGTCGCTACAAGCGCTGTTCTTTTGAAATTTTGATAATCTTCTTCTGTATAGCCTTCTGTTACACCAAGTTTTATCCATTCCTTGTATGTCATCGGATTGATCACGAATGGATAAAAATAGTGTGCTTCGTTGCTTGTAATTTTTGTGCCAAGGGTTGAATTCTTCGCTTCTTCCTTTTTCTCCTCATCTTTTGCGTCTCTAAACGGGGAAAGAATCTGCTGTTCCTCTGCAGTTGTCCCCTCATATTTGTTAAATCCCTGTCCAAACTGAACAGCTCCTGTTATTGATACATTCACTTTCGCCTTCGGTTCTGCAAAAGTCGCGCCAAAATTCTTCACATCGACAGCAGACAAAAGATTCGTCAGTACTTCTTTCCCATCCTTGGCATCTTCTAACTTATCCACATGGAAAATATCTTCATAACGTTCTTTGATTGATTTTGGAATAAGCGTATTATTTTCTCCGAATTTCATAGATTTAATGTAAAGGACCTTCTTTCCTTCATCATCCCACATTTTTTTCATTGGATACTTCAATGCTTTATCACTTCCATAAACTGTTCCATCGGACATACTTTTCGGATAGCCCGTAAAATCCGCATTCCAGTTTGCCATAATCGAAGAAATTCCCAATACACCATAAATTCTTTTTTCCATACTACGTTTCCTCCATTTCTTTTTTCGAAGATTCATAAAACAGACTGTTGCTCAGATACCCTGCAATAATTGGTTCCTGTCTTATTTTCCCTTCTAATTCATATCCCAGAACCATTCCGTACATATAATTAAATCGGTTGCTTCTTGTCGCGATCTCATGATTGTACTTCATAAAATATTGTTTTAATCTGGTTTGCAGCACCTCATTACTTGTTGCATTAAAAATTGGATTTGCAAGCGAATGTGTCTTTTCTTTTGCTTTACTCAGCGAAATATAATATCTGACAAGCTGCCCTACTGCATAGAAATATTCCTCATCGCTTTCAATTATCTGTTCTCCCCGACAATTGATCTTATCTCTTAATTTCTCTCTAATTTCACTGTATCTGTCTGCCATATTACATCCTCCAAAATACTCATCAAACGAACACATCAAATTAAACTGCTGTACAACTTTTCCCATATATCCATTTTTGATGGATTCTTTGATCACGTTCTTTGCTACTGTATGAAGAATTCTATCCATTCCAACTTCTCTGCCTTTATATAGCCATGCAAAAACCGCTTCCCTTGACCATATCATAATTCGCTTCAATTCACCATCGATGCTCATTTCGTCCTCTGGTGTAAAATAATTACCTGTCAGCCATTTTGAATAGAACACTTCATTTACAATCTCCTGTAATCCCTGACGATTTACATACTCTTTGTATTTGCCTTCCCTATCTTCTGCACCTATCACATTTCGATACAAAAATTTCTTTTTCAGAAAATATTTATAATCCACAATGGTATCCTGATGATGAATCTCCAGTTCTTTTCCTTTTTGAATTTTTAGAAAATATCCCGAAAAATCACCCTCGACCATCTGGTCTCTTTTTTTACTTATAATCTTCTTTTCATCATAATCAAAAAAGATATCCGTCTCACCTGCATTTGCCTTGTTCATCAAGTAATCAAAAAACTTTCTCTGCCCGATTGCCTCTTCCGGCGTAATCAGATACGGAATCGTCATTTTTCGTGTCTTCTTTTCAAGATATGGCTTCTTGGAATTCAATCCTAAATTGTCATTTGAAAGCCCATAAATCTGACCATCAATCTCTACATTATAATCATTTTTGTTAAAAATCTTGGTCATTACATATCTCTGTTCTTCCTGAACATATAATTTTGGTTCTTCTGCGAAAAATATCTTCAGATAATTTTTACGGTTTAGCTCCAATTCATCTAATCCAAAAATATGTCCTTTGATCCATTCACGGTTTTTTTCCAGCTTTTTCTGGTCTACTTCTCCAATCTTTTTGACAATATAATCATACATCTTCCGGTCTTGTGATTTTTTGTACTTTTCTCTTGGATCTTTTAAAATATCAAAATACCGATCAATTGCTTCTTCATTCAATTTTCCATTATCAAAGCTGTCCCATTTCACCCAGAACGCCAGATAACTGTTAGAATGGATCACTTTCTTTGTATCCTGCGGCTTATCCATACTCACCAATCTGCTATGATAATCATAAAAACAGATTCTTTCATATAGCTTATCATCCACTGGGATTCTCTCAACAGTTCTGGTTTTCTTATCCATCCTGACTGAACACTGTCTGATCTCACCGTTCTTTTCCACCACAAGATAATCTCCATCTGCCAAAATATATTCATCCAAAATTAATCTGTCCGAATCCCCAAAACGCTTTTTCGTCCGTTCAAGCTCTGCTTCAAATATCTCCAGGCAATCTTTCAGCATCTTATCACCACCTTTTTATAGCCATCGATAATTACAAAATCCCATTCCTCTGGAATTAATCTCTCCGATTCCCACACCAGTTAAAAAATACGCTAGTTCCTGTGCCTGCTTATTATCTGTAATTTTCAGATTCAGCTTATCACCCAGCAACCTGATTCCTTTATATTCCACTGGTACCGGTTTTCGGTTCAAAAAAGTAATCCCTGTATACAGTTGAAACTTTTCATCTATCTCTTCATTTCCAATGAACTGTTTATATTTTTTGATTGCATTTTCAAAAATCCGCCGTTCATATTCTTCCACCGAAGCCTGGACTTTCCAGTACCCCTGCTCCCACTTTTGTATCACTGGTGTCAGAGTGTAAATTTCACTGATCATCTTCTTTGGAACAATTCTACGCTCCGCAATAAGTCCTTTCATTTGATTCGAAGAATGATTGCTTAATTCTTTTGCAAAATATCTGGCAAGCTCTGCTTCTACTGTTCGGATCGTGATCGTGTAGATCTGTTCTTTCTTATAAATTCCATCCCTCTCCAGCGGGAATAAACCATTCATACAATATAACTTGTATTGATTCGTTTCATGGTAAGTTAGCCACTCCTGATCTTTAGTTAGAACAGAATCTATAAAATATGCTTCTGCTGTTAGCATTTTGGATAGTGGAATGTCTTTTAGAAGAAATACTTTTAGTCTGATTTCAAATACTGTTATTTGCTTTTGCAATTTTACACCTCCTTATAATCATTCAGTATTTATGTTTTATATAGTTTATAATAATGATACATCTATTTTTTATTTCTTACAAGATATTATTTTAATAATCTTGCATACTCTTCTTTCTAAATGTTATACTCTTCTTATATCTATAAATCTGTAACAATTTATTGTTTTTAAATGTATTTATGTTTTATTAATTAAACCGTAACATGAGATGTATCTATTCAAAAAGACGCCACAAAATTCTGCTATGATTTTCTTACAGAAAGCAGAGTTTGTAACGCCTTTTTTGATATCTCATCCTTGCCACTTTTCATATAACTCTTTCTACTTTTTCACATGCATTGGCATAAATTCTAACTTCAGTTGCATTCCTAATCCCTGTGCCAAACGTTTCATCATACTTAAACTTGGATTTCTTGTTCCATTTTCAATTCTACTTATATCTGCCTGTGTAATCCCCGTTCTCGCTGCCAGTTCTTTCTGTGTTATATTTTGACTTAAACGAACATCAATCATTGCCCGTATGATGTCATATTCTGGCTGTAATGCATCATATTCTGTCTTTACCTGTGGTTTTGCAAAATTTTTTCCCTTATGATCTTTATAACTACTCATTACCATACTGTAACAGAGGAACTACTATTTTACATTACGCCACGTTTTGAGGCACTGATTAATTATTATATACAACTTCTATTAAAGTTTATCCTTTTCGAGTTCCTTTCTCTCATCCGCTTAACGATTTCAAAACATCTCATGTTAAAGTTTATCGGCATGACAATCTCAGCATTTCCAACCATTTCCACACTTTTTCACAAAATACCGTCTGGTAAAACTACATCCCTTTATTTCACATTTCTCACACAAAGCCTTCACTTCAAAGTGTTTTTTCCGTAATATACGAAACAATATTTTCCGCGCCGCCTGCCGGCTCCATACACCATTGAATGTCTAAATGAATTACATCATATTGATTCAAATGTGTTCTAAAATCCGGGCACTTGCTAATTTCAAATCCGGAAAACATTTTTTCCGAGTCACATCCCGGCTGTAATAGGCTGTAAGCATATTTGCCGTGACAGATTTTCCAAATCAGCGCGGACGGCTATTGCAAATATATCCCTGCAATGTATTCATTACTTTGTTGGTATACTCTAGCAAACCTGTTTTATCAACGTATATTTCTGAATTCAGCGCAACCTGAAATGCTGAATTGTCTGGTTTTACAAAAATCCCCATCTGTATCCTCTTCCCTTCTGCCTCTATACAGATTTTATATTATCATCTGCCATCTAAAATGGCAAACATCCATCGTTGCCCGTATCCTGTCATATTCTAATTGCAATATATGATACTTCTGCTTTCACTTGCAGATTTTACGAAACTTTTTCCTTATAATCCCTATAGTTGTTCTTCAAACTCTTCACAACGCATAATCTCCTTCACCGCATCCGTCAGTGCATAAAACAAATACGCATCTTTCACTCTTGCTTCCGGATGCGAAAATGAGATAACAACAGATTTGCCATCTCTGAAATACCAGATTCCCCTTGAAGTCATTTTCCAGTCAACCTCTCTGTCCTTATAACATGCATCCATAAAAGCATACTCCGTGCCACAGCAAATAATAAAGTCTGCTTTATACAAATCAATCTGCTCCTTGATAATGTCATAATGATCAACTGCTGCCCTGTAAATTTCACCATTATTTGAAGTATGTCCACCAGAAGTTTTCTTCAAATTGACCGCTGCTATTTTCTTCAACTCCCTCAAGCGTCTCTGTTCATTGTCTCTGTTCATTGTCTATCTCCATCTCAGACCACGGAAATTCTTTTTCCCAGGACAGAATTCCTTCCGTCCAGCGTGCAATATTATCCCATGTCTGTGGTCTTCCACCCTCATAAACAAAATCCCGCAGGTCCCAGCTTTTTCCGCCATTTACTTCTTTTAAGATATATACGATCTTATATCTGGCATTTAAAAATTCCTGCTCGCAGATCACTCCATCGGCTACAATACTGGCATCTTTTTCTCTTAATTTTTGAAATAAAAGCTCCTCTCGTTCTTTAATCGACATAGCTGTTTATTATTCTCCATAATCTTTAATTATACTGTAATTTATAATCCAAATTACTGTTTTGATAGTTCCAAGATAACTGTGTTTCCTATATTGTAAGGCTTTCTGATGTGTTTGTCACTCTTTTGTTTCTATCAGGTTACTAATGTAAAAGTTCGTTTACCTTTGCTTGAACAGCAGAATAATTTGGCTGCTGTACTTGGGAAGTACACACCTGTCGTGATGAGCAGTTTTCTTATTTTGATTGGATTTAAGTCCAGAGAATCTGCTATAGATTGGAGAGAACAATTCTCCCCATAAAGAACCACAGCCGTATCCATCTGCTCTTTCAGATTCTTCCCGGCATCGTACTCCGGCTTCAGCTTCTTCCGACCACCGCCGGGTTCTCTGGCTTTATATGCTCTTTTCTCTCCCATGATTATTCGTGCAGCTCCAACGGCAGTCCGCAAGGATATCGTTCAGGCTTCTCATTGGAAGGGTCCAGTTTCAGGAGTTTGTTGACATCCTTCAGTCCGGACTGCGTCCCCTTGATTGACTTGTTTACACTTTCCAGTGCTTTCCCGACTTTCAGACCTTCTTCAAAAACGGTCTTCTCCCATGCACAGCACACTGTTCTCTGCCGGGTTGTTCTCCGTGTAATGCTCGTAAATCAGATCCAGCGGATTCTTCACTGGTGGGTAATACTCCGGCTCCGTTTTCTTCATGTACTCTTCTAGCATTTCTTTCAATTTTTCTATAATGCTGCCATCCTTCCAAACTAAGATTCACATCCTCAGTTACGGCACATATTACTGCACACTTCTGTACATAGCAACCTGTTTTTTGCGGTTTTTCGGATGACCCATCTTCTCCTTTACCTCATCCGGCACATCGATTAGCCCGAACCGATAGAACATTCCGTATATGTAGGTCACGCCTCGAATATCGCCCAGAGCTTTCGGGCGGTCCACCACTTCCCCTTTAATATTCTCCAGCGCCAA
>UMLF01077000.1_pt1 | contig 21896 bp, 25 predicted proteins | sample 1966501 | NCBI WGS metagenome assembly UMLF01 (sample SAMEA4836194, study PRJEB28245) | human gut metagenome | biome: gut microbiome; material: fecal sample | place: Denmark | collected 2008 | reverse complement strand
TCCGCAAGCCGGATCGCTCTGCGCATATTTTTTTCGGATTCTCCTACATATTTTCCCATTAAGCGGCCCATGTCCAGCTTTAAAAGAGGCACGCCCATCAGCTTTGCAGAAGCTTTGGCGTTCAGTGATTTCCCACAGCCTGGAACACCTGCAATTAAAACGCCTTTCGGAACCTCTACCCCGAATGCCTTTGCTTGCTTCATATTCTGAATGATTTTCGCTTTGGTCTGTATCCATTGTTTCAAATGATTCAAACCGCCAATGTCCGTCATGCTTTCCCTGACCGGAACCATTTCCAAAATGCCAGCCTTCTGGATCATCTGCTTTTTCTGCTCAATGACCAGATCCATTATATTTTCCGAAAGCTCTCCGGTTTTACTGTATGCCAAAGCTAAGATCGTATTGATTTCCAGCACAGAAAGCCCTTTAAATGCAGTCGCCATCTGGTCGATCACCTTGTCATAGACGCCGCCGACTGCATTTTCATTGATAAAATCCAGAATTTTATTCCTGATTTCTTCTTCCCCCAGATAATCCTCATACAAAACCGTAATATACTTCTCAAGCTCTGCCGGAATCTCTAAAACAGAAGATAAAAAAATCAAAACAGTATCTAATTCTCCGGATTCGATACGAAGACAGGTATTTTTCAATAATGCTATAATCTCCGGGTTTTTCAAATAGGCGGCTATATCTTTCAGGATAATCACCTTTCTATGAAACTCCCGATCCCTGACGCCTCTAATCAGAAATGCCTCCAGGCTGCATTCTTGATCTATAGCTTCGTTGACCTTCTCTACACCGGCCCCGGATATTTCTTTTCGTTTCACCTGTCCATACATTTGATTCCATTCCCAGACCATTCTTTTTCCTGTCACATCCAAGATATTTTCCTCAATCTCATTATCATCATAGCTGTTAATGTAAAGAATCGGTACATTGGCGTCGATATATTCTCTTAATCGTTCCTTCAGCATTTATTTCCCCTCCGTTTTCCAGGCCAACTCCAGTGTATCCAGCAGTTCAGTCATAATATCATTCCATTCATCGTTTCGTATCACCCGTGCGGTTTCTTCATTGGCAGCCAAAACACCAATCAGGGTAATCTTTTGATCGCGAAACACTTTTCCGTTTTCTGCCTCCACACATACCTTTGGATTTTGGATACCATGAAAAACAATCCCCTGGATGTCCTTTGACAGATAAAACTGATTGTCAACCAGATAAATCTCTTTACAGCCTTTCTGTATCAGTTCTTCCATCATTTTTTGATTTCCGGCAAGAAACGGCGCGATTTCCTCTAATTTTTCCTCTGGTATCTGCCGTTTCAGCTTTTCTTTCAAGGTAATACGTTCAAACATTCCCTGGGTATCTGCTGCTCCTTCCCAGGAAACGCCCAGTATTTGGGTAAACTGTTCGATAAAATCTTTTTCCTGGCCAGTCAATCCTTCCAGTTCTTCTAATATATCGTCATTATAGTTATTTTCCAGCCACTTCTGTAACTTTCCATTGCTAAAATATTCCACTGCTTTTTCCAGGTCAAAAGCTTCCTGAAATTCTTCCAGTTCACGAACCTGTCTGCCTCCCGCCATTTCGAGAGGGAATTTAATTTTTCTCATTTGTAATTTCCTCCAATCTTTTTTTGATGTCTCTCCGGCCGATAATGTCAAACCGATCAATCAGCCTTTTGTCAAACTTTCCGCCTTCTACCTTAAAAAACTCAATTTTCTCAAACGGATAACTTCGCAGTTCTTCGCTTTCATAGGCGAACAGATAACCTTCCTCCTCATAAATCCATACGGCCACCGGACATACTATTTGGGGCTTCCCTTCCAGTAAATACAATTCAATCTTCTCTTTTTCGGCAATACACTGCTGTAAATCCCATTGCATTTTCAAAATCGCCTTTTTGTCATTTTCTTCATAGGAACGCTTATGCCTTTCAACAATCCCTTTCAGTAATTCCCTATGGTGCCTGTATCCTGTTTCTGAAAGGTTGGATATGAGTTCCATATATTCATCTTTTCTAAGGCTTCCGCTTCCTTTTAATAGTTCCAACAAAAAGGTCAGTTCCATTCCTGAAAGCCTTTTACAAGACTGGCTTAACTTAAAATGATAGCTTTCGTCCTTACGATCATAAAGAAGCTCATCCCCCTGGTAAGTCTCACTGAGAAACAATCGTATATCTTCTATATCCCGGTCAAAAGTTCTACGGTCGATATTCATTTCCATACAGAAGGCATTTTTAAAAATTCTTCCGCCTTGTATCAGTTTTGAATACATCATCAAAACTCTGGTTATTTTATCTACTCTTTCCATCTCTCATTCCTCATCACAACCGTAGAATAGCAAATGGGTACGTCATATTCTGACGTTCTCAAAAATAAATATTACTTTTGAACAATTTTTTTATTCCCGAAAACGTAATCCATTTCAAAATATTTTCTGCAACCGTTCTTTTCCCATACGATTTCCTTATGACGTCCTTTTTATTGCCTCCATGAGTCCATTATATCAATACTTTAGTATTTAGTAAATATTCCACCTGCAAAGTACGATTAATGAAAAGGAGTTTTGATATGCTTGGAGATATAGTAAAAAAACTACGGCTTTCCCATAACTACAGCCAGGTACAGTTAGCAAACGCATTAAGCGTTTCCAAACAGACGGTTTCTAACTGGGAAAATAACAACATTCTACCGTCCATAGATATGCTGATAAAGCTTTCCGATTTCTTTTCTGTTTCCACAGATTATCTTCTGGAGCTGGACAGCAGAAAATATATCGAGGTCACAGGATTGACGGATACGCAACTGGCGCATATTCAGCAGATCATCAAGGACATTACCGGAGCGTCTGATTAGAAAAAAGAAATCGAGCCTTTTTTCATCATTAATGTGTGCATATAGCTTCATCGGCCATATGCACACATTTTTTCAATCTGTCTTTCCGTCCTTTTTGGGGATACATTCCTCTAAAATCTGGATTGCATAACGATACCCCTCCATAAAAGCGTGTCCTTCCAAATCCGCTTTTAGTTTCTCCCATTTTTCTTCAAACTCCTGTATTCTTCCTTCTGGTAAATAATTTTTGATTTCTTGCAGCTCTTTTTCATTGATGTCCTCCATTTGGCTTCTCCTTTCGTAAAGAAAAAAGGAACTGCTTTCTTGCAGTTCCCTTATAATGTCCTATTATTTAAAATTATCTTTTTTATTTAATCAATAATTCTTCCTAAACTATTACTCACCATAATACAATAAAATCTAATTTTTTCTAACACTATTAACATGAAAATAACTGTTACCGATGGTAATCATGTCAATCTACTTTTTCTTTTTTGGAAAAGGATATGACTGGTTACCTGTTGCTCCAGTGCCACCCATATGATTCTCTATACTTCTTATCTTATACTTCATAGTATATTCTTCTTAGACAGCTATTTCTGTTCCTGATAGATACTCCTTTATCTATGCCTTCTTATCCCCTATATATAGTATATTATATATATAATCTCCTTTTATTTAATAATATGTTCACTATATTTCATAAATAATAACAAAATATCCTTATATCTACATTCAAATAATCAACGAATAAAGGAGCTGTTATTTATGAGCAAAATCAAACCATTTCAAATTTGTCCAGAGGAATCCTCTGAATTACAAGGTGCTGAAAATTTATCCATAGGAAAGAGAATGAATCCAACATCATTGACTCATTCCGAAAAAGCAAAAGCTGCACTATATCAGAATGAATTTATAAATTCTTTATTTCTCAATCCAAAGCTTTCTGGAAAAGCAAAAAGAATCATTACAAAGGAGTTAAAAAACTATGTCGGAGATTAGGATTGAAGTCTTTAAAGGTAGTTATTCCAACCAAGACGTTTATAACAGAGTCCTCGGATACATTTCAAAAAAATCATATCTGGGTGGTTATGGTTTCTATTTGGGTTCAAACCTGACAATCATTGACCAATTTAAACTCAGTGAAAAGTATTCACATTATCGACAACCACAAAAGATTTGGCATTTTGCCATTACATTCGACAGGAATTGGCATCTCAATGACCTACTACATTTAGCTACTTTTGTTTCCTCATTCTTTAAATATAATTATCAAGTGTTTTATGGAGTAGACTATGTTGGTCAGCATCCACATCTTCATTTTGCTGTCAACGCTTTTAGTTACAATCCCCAGGTGCCATTACTTAACCGCCAAAATATGCTGGATTATACAACTTATATCCAGGAAAAATTGAGTAATGCCTATTATCCGTCCACAGTAACCCTACAATTCCAAGGAAAGGCAGACTAATATGTTAGAAAATTACGATGATATTTTGACAGTGGAAGATGTTTCCGAAATTCTAAAGGTTGGCTTAACACAAGCCTATAAGATTCTTCGTTCCGGAACACTAAAGGCCTACAAGGAAGGTCGGGATTGGAGGATTCCAAAGGAATCCTTAGTATCTTATATACGACAAAAAAGCAGACTGTAAGTTTACAAATATACCGGACTGAATTAACCCAGTCCGGTATTCTATTTGGCAAAGTCTTTTTCTGCTTGATTCTGAATTTCTTTCCACAATAGATTGATACACAATCCCCCCCTTACAGCGAAAAAAGCAGTCCTTTCATGGGCTGCCTTTTTCATTTTCTCATATTCCATTTTAAAAGTTGCTCGGCGTATAACGGACTGTGACAATATGCACTTCTTTCTTTTGTTTTAGCACACGATAAATAATAGTATAATTTTTTACGAATAATTGACGGTAATCACCGTTCGCATAAGCCCCAGTCTGTCGGAGTGTTCCCCGATCTGGAAGCTGCCCTAAACTTAAAATAGCTGTTTCTATTTCATCAACCATATTTAAGGCAATCTCAGGCTCTAAAAGATTTTCTGCAATATAAGCATAAATACCGTCTATATCACGATAGGCGCGGGCATAGAGTTTTACAGTAAATTTATCCAAAATGTTTCCTCCGTAAAGAGGAAAGTGTTTCTTGTGCGTCCAGCAAAACGCCATCAGCCACATATTCCTTTTCGGCTTCACTGATCGCTCTGTCTGTCTGCACTGTTTCTATCATTTCTTCGTATGCTTCAATACTCATCACCACTAAATCTCCATAACCATTTTTGGTGATAAAAAGCGGCTCGCGCCTTGCATGGCAAAGCTCAGAAATTTCTGTGGTATTTCTAAGATCTGTAATCGGTCTGATCTGCGGCATAAATTTATCCCTCCTTTTTTGTACATAATTATATCAGAATTATATACATAACGCAAGATTTCTATAAGTTATCCCGTCTTTGCTAAATATCAGCAAATATGTTCCGCCTCAGCCCTCAACAGAATAAACTTCCTTATCCATTCAGGCTCGTTTTCCATATTATCATAGATTTTTTTCAGCCGCCTTTTACCTAATCGCCGATCCAGCAAAGCCAATAGATAGATGAAGTAATTTTCCCCCGAAAGGCTTTCTTCAAAGCTATACTCATTCAAATATAAATGTATGCTTCGCATGACAAAATCTATTTCTGCCTCTCCTACATATTTTACGACCAGCAAGCTTATAAATTCTTCTGTCTTTTTCTCATAAGAATAGGGGATATTCAAAGCATTTAAAATATTCCTCCGAAACAGCCATTCCCATTCCAAATGCTTCGGCGTAGTCACAAAGCACCGCTTTTGATCTGCCTGGATATATAAGGCCCTATCCATATAGCTTCTTTTCTTCATATAAAATTCATAATTAATCCTCGGTTTCAGCGAATCTGCTGTCCGTTCATACAAGGCTTTTCTTGTTTTACTCCACATGAAAATCTCTCCTCTTCATTCGTACCGTGCTTTCTGTTTTTCATTATATTGTTTCTTTTTATTAATGCTCCTTATCTTTGCCCTCGGCTCATACTTTCCACAGTGCTGACAATAGCCTTTATGCTCGGCCACACGTCCTTTCTGGCACTGGCCCAGGGCGATATAATATTTACATGGTACTTCACGAAACCTTGCCATTCGATCACTCCTATCTGCTTCCAGCCTTATAGTTATAGACTGGTCTTAATCTTGCTTCAATGTCTGCGGTATCTTTGAGCTGCGGCAGTATTTTGTCGATCCCCCGGTAAGCAAATGGGGCTTCATCTAAAGTATCCCGATTGATACACGTTGAATAGATCCCTTTCATTTCCGCTTTAAACTGGGATACTGTATAATTCTGCTTTACATCTTCCCGCTTCATTAACCGGCCTGATCCGTGAGGTGCGGATTCATTCCAGTCCGGGTTTCCTTTCCCATATCCGATCAGAATACCGTCTCGCATATTCATTGGAATGACAAGCTTCTCCCCAGCTTTCGCCGATACAGCGCCTTTTCTTAATATCTTCTTGTCTCCGGATAATTCTACATAATTATGAGAAGATTCAAAGGAATCTAATATTTTCCACTTCATACCTTTGGCGATCTCGTCAAGGATTGTCTGTCGGTTCAGAGAAGCAAACTGCTGTACAAGCTGTATATCATGGAGATAATCTTCCATAAGCCTGTCTTCCAGCCATGTCAGCTCGTAAGGTACAGACAATCCTTGTGCCTTTAGCTGCTTCTGACCTTCCTTTAAATAGTATTCAGCCACTGCCTTTCCAAGCGCGCGGCTTCCCGTATGGATTGCCAGATAAAGCTTTCCTTCCTCGTCTTTATCCAGTTCGATAAAGTGATTACCGGAGCCAAGTGTACCAAGACTGTTCCCAATATATGTATCTTTGATATGGCGTGAACAGATTAGCTCCTCTATATGAAACTGCTCATAAAAACGGTGGGGTTTCTTTCGTACCTGGAATCCTGTGGGTACATTTTCCCGAATGACCGTATCCAGTTTTTGAAACTCCGCTTTCTTTTGCTTGATAGAAGCCAGCAAAATACCGCACCCAATGTCAATCCCGACGACATTGGGAAGTATTTTATCCTTAATCGTTGCCGTAAAACCGATTGTTCCAACTTTTCCTGGGTGGACATCGGGCATAATACGCACCTGGCTTCCTGAAAATGCTTCATTGTCGCAAAGCATTTGAATCTGTGCCAGGGCATAATCTTCAATATGGTCTGTGAATATCTTTGCAGAAGTATAGACACCATAAATTGTTTTCATCAATAAAATCCTTTCTCAATGGAGCGGCTTTCCGGCCAAAAATGGGCGCAAAAAAGCACCTCCCAAATAGAGAGATGCAGATTATCTAACAATTCTGGAATAGAATAAAAATGTAGACAAATAGAAGTCTTTCAATGACCTTACCATCTATCGCAATCGTTCCAAAAGGACAACCTGATCTCCTGATTCCCTATGCAACTGATACCTGTTTAAATTTCTCTGTGTCATTGTATTGTCCTCCTTTCTTGTAACCAGTGAATAAGTAGCCTGTAATCTATGGCGATTACAAGATTCAGTATAGTGACAATTCTCCCATGTGTCAATGATTAATTTTATCTGTCTCGACTTTCTTGTTGTCTGCTGGAATATCCATACATAAAACACCTTTCACTTTCACAAACAAAAATCCCCCCTTAAGCAGATTTGGTTATTTTCCTTATCTACTTAAGAGGGGAACATATCTTGTCTCTCCTGTGAGGACTATCTTTTATATCTCTTTATAAGTTTTCAGAAATTCTCTCTGAATTGGTACAAAATTGGTACAGGATTGGTACAAAACCACTATTTTGTGGTCTGGCGGTACAGACTGAACCGCTCTTAGTACAGCTTCGCTCCCGCCGGAATCCCATCGTCCAGCATCAGCAAATTCAATCCTTCACGTCCATCATACTCGTACACAGCGGAAATGAGCATACCTTCGGAATCAATGCCCATCATCTTTCTCGGCGGCAGGTTTGTGATTGCCACGCAGGTCTTGCCGACTAATTCCTCCGGCTCGTAATACTCATGAATACCGCTTAAAATCGTGCGTTTCCGCTCTGTTCCGTCGTTCAGTGTGAATTTCAGCAGCTTCTTGGACTTTGGAACGGCTTCGCAGGCTTCAATCTTTACCACCCGGAAATCAGATTTCGCAAAGGTATCAAAGTCAACCATATCCTCAAACAGCGGCTCGATCTTTATCTTAGAAATGTCAAGCTGTACGCTTGGTGCGGACACGCTGGCAACAGAAGCAACTGTTTCGGAAGCCGATTTTCCAGCTTCGGCAACAGCTTTTTCCACCTTCGCCTCGCCCTTCTTAGCGTCCAGTGACTTCATTGTGGGGAACAACAGCACATCCCGAATCGCAGCGGAATCTGTCAGCAGCATACACATTCGGTCGATTCCAAAACCGATTCCACCGGTGGGCGGCATTCCGATTTCCAGAGCATTTAAGAAATCCTCATCCGTATGATTCGCCTCTTCATCCCCCTGGGCAAGAAGCTCTTCTTGGGCCGCAAACCGCTCTCTCTGATCAATCGGATCATTCAATTCTGAGTAGGCGTTTGCCATCTCCCAACCGTTCATAAAGAACTCGAAGCGCTCCACATATTCGGGATCATCCGGCTTTTTCTTGGTCAACGGAGAAATCTCCACCGGATGGTCCATGACAAAGGTCGGCTGTAGCAGATGCTCTTCCACAAATTCTTCAAAGAACAGATTCAGGATATCTCCCTTCTTATGCCTGTCCTCATACGCAACATGATGTTCTTTTGCCGCTGCTCTGGCTTCCTCCAATGTGTGGATTTCACGAAAATCTACGCCGGAATACTTCTTTACGGCATCCACCATGGTAATCCGTTCAAAGGGCTTGCCCAGATCCATTTCAATCCCATTGTAGGTTATTTTCGTAGTTCCCAGCACGGCCTCAGCCACATGGCGGTATAGGTTCTCAGTCAAATCCATCATACCGTTGTAATCTGTGTATGCCTGGTACAGCTCCATAAGGGTAAACTCCGGATTATGTCTGGTATCCAACCCTTCATTTCGAAACACTCTACCAATCTCATAGACTTTCTCAAGTCCTCCTACGATCAGCCTCTTTAAATACAACTCCAACGAAATCCTGAGCTTTAAGTCCTCATCCAATGCGTTAAAGTGGGTCTCAAAGGGTCGTGCAGCCGCACCGCCGGCATTGGATACCAACATGGGGGTTTCCACCTCCATAAAGCCTTCCTGATCCAGGTAATTGCGAATCTCTTTTAAAATCCTGGAGCGCTTGATAAAGGTATCCTTTACCTCCGGGTTCATAATTAGATCCACATACCTCTGGCGGTAGCGCAAATCCGTGTTCGTCAGACCGTGGAACTTTTCGGGAAGAATCTGAAGGCTCTTCGACAAAAGCGTAATCTCAGAGGCGTGGATGGAAATCTCCCCTGTCTTAGTCTTAAATACCTGACCTTTCAACCCCACAATGTCCCCGATATCCATCTTTTTAAAGGCTTTGTACTCTTCTTCACCCACACTGTCTCTGGCCACATAGGACTGAATATTTCCCTTTAGATCCTGAATATTACAAAAAGAAGCTTTTCCCATGACCCTCTTGGACATCATGCGCCCCGCCAGGGTTACTGTCTGCCCCTCCAGTGCGTCAAAGTCCTCCTTCACATCCTGACTGTGATGGCTTACCTCGTATTTGGTTATCTCAAAGGGATTTTTCCCATTCTGCTGAAGCTCCGCCAGCTTCTCTCTGCGCACCTTTAACAGTTGGTTTAAATCCTGTTCCTGTATTTTCTTCTGTTCTGCCACAACATTCACTCCCTAATTTGATCTTTGGATTTCTAATACCTGATACTGCATCTCTCCTGCCTGGGTCTCCACCGTGACAGTCTCTCCTACTCTTGCCCCGATTAATGCCTTCCCTACCGGCGACTCGTTGGAGATTTTGCCCTGAAGACTGTTGGCCTCTGAGGAGCCTACCAGCTTAAATTCCATCTCTTCGTCATACTCCTTATCCAATACCTTTACGGTACAACCCACATTGATGGTGTCCAGATCTACTTCATCCTCCACCACCACCTCGGCGTTTTTCAAAATTTTTTCAATTTCCTCTATTCTGGCCTCAATATCTCTCTGCTCATCCTTGGCTGCGTCGTACTCTGCATTTTCAGAGAGGTCGCCTTGTTCTCTCGCTTCCTTGATCTTCTGAGCAACTTCTTTTCTCTTTACAACCTTTAAATCATGCAGCTCATCCTCTAATGCTTTTAAACCTGCATAAGTTAATAGATTCTTTTTTTCTTCCATTTCTTATTCTACACCCTTTCAAAATCTGCTGTCTTTTCATTCCAGCTTAATAATCACAGTATTATATCCCACTGTCACTTAAATGTCAAGATTTCTGTGCCCGGTTTCGGCTTTTTCCCTGCCTGTCCCATTATATGAGCCATCTTCTGCCCTTATCACTGCCAAAAGCCTTTATCATTGAGAAAATTCTTTTACCAAAGCACACAGAGATTCCATGGTTGTCAATTCGTTCACTCTTCTGCGAAGGGACGCTGAGTGGGGATACCCAGAGGTATACCATGCCACATGCTTTCGCATCTCCCTCAGGGCTGTGTATTCCCCTTTGTACTCCGCCAAAAGCTCTCCATGGCGAAGCATCATCTTCGCTACTTGGGCTCTGGAAGGCTTCTCCAACAGTTCACCCGTATCCAGATAATGCGTAATCTGCCGAAATATCCAAGGGTTTCCCCTGGCTGCCCTTCCCACCATAACACCGTCGCATCCGGTCTCCTGAAGCATACGCTGCGCCTTCTGAGGAGAGTCCACGTCTCCGTTTCCAATCACAGGGATGGAAACACTCTCCTTTACCTGACGAATGATCTCCCAATCTGCCTGACCGGAATAATACTGTTCTCTGGTCCTGGCATGCACCGCTATGGCCGCCGCTCCGCTGGCTTGAATAATCTTTGCAATTTCCACCGCATTGACATGCTCTTCGTCAAAGCCCTTTCGAATTTTTACGGTAACAGGCTTTTTAACACTTTTAACCATGGCCGTCACAATGGCCTCCACCAGTTTTGGCTGTTTCATCAAAGCAGAGCCCTCCCCATTGTTCACTACCTTGGGCACCGGACACCCCATATTTACATCCAAAATATCAAAGGGGCGCTCCTCTATCTGAGCCGCTATCCGTCCCATCAGTTCCGGCTCTGAGCCAAAAAGCTGAAGGGAGACCGGATGTTCTCCGGGACCGGTTTGCATCAGACTCTCCGTATTTTTATTATGAAAGGATATGGCCTTTGCGCTGACCATCTCCGTACATAACAGCCCCGCTCCCTGCTCCCGGCAAAGCAAACGAAATGGCAGGTCCGTTACTCCTGCCATAGGTGCCAATACACAGGGATTGGGAAGCTCCACATTTCCAATCTTAAGCTTCCTCATAGGTTTCCCCCAAAAAGAATACTTTATAATACATTTCCAAAGCCTCCAGCAATTCCCTTTTCGTCCGCTGCAACTCTTTGATTTTTAACACGCTGCCGATTTCATCATAAAAAAAATCATCCGCCGCGGATTCTGTGCGAAAGCACAAGGTCCCGTCCTGTTCAAATTCCAGGGTCAGGATTCCTCCCACATCCTGGGTGTAAAGCACGCACATAATCTTTAGCTCGTCTTTGATTGAATCAGGCAGGGCCGAAAACTCCTCATTCAGATAAAACTTTTCCTCATAGGCGCTGGCCCCGCACAGTACCACTTGTCCTTGTTCCATATTGCCTCCTAGCTATATCCGTAAATTCCCCGCACGGAAACTTCCCCTGCATAGACAGCTTCTGTCTTTCCGTCTTCCCGCTCCACCAAAAGTTCCCCTTTGTCATTGATGCCCCTGGAGATTCCCTGGTACTCATTTCCCGGCGTTAAGACCCGCACCTGGCGGTCGCGGCTGACTAAAAGCTGGTTGTAAAGCTTTTGCAAACGGGAAAGATTTTCTGTTTCCATAAAAACATCATAATACTGCTCAAAGTACTCCAGGCACCGTTGGATCACGTCGGCCCGCCTGACCTTTTTCCCCAGCTCCAAGCACAGGGAAGTGGCTGTATCCCGTATTTCCATCGGAAATTCTTCCATGTTCACGTTGATGCCCGTTCCGATCACCAGGTAATGAATCTCATTCATCTCCGCACTCATCTCCGTCAAAATCCCACACAATTTTTTCCCGCCAATTACGATATCATTGGGCCATTTGATCTGAGCGTCCAGCTCAAACAGGCTTCGACAGGCACTGGCCACAGCCAATCCCATGATTAACGTCAGCATCGAAGCCTGTTCCGGGCGCATCCCGGGACGCACAATCACAGTCATAGCGACGGCAGTACCCGGGGGAGTGCTCCAGCTTCTGCCTCTTCTTCCCTTTCCCTGGCTTTGTTGATCTGCCAAAACCAGAGTACCATGCCCGGCCCCCTCCTCGGCCAGCCTTTTGGCTTTATTATTGGTGGAATCCACCACTGGCTCATATACTACTTGTTTCCCCACCCATGCAGTGGTCAGACGGCTTTCGATCTCCTGGGCTGACACCACATCCGGATATCCTGTAATATGATATCCCCTGTTTGGTATCGCCTCAATCTCATATCCCTCTTCCCTTAATTGACGGATAGCCTTCCAGACAGCCGTTCTGGATACCCCAAAGCGGCTACAGAGTTCCTGACCAGAAACGTAATCATTTCGTTCCCGCAAAATATGCAATATATCACTCTTCATCCGGCCTCACCCCTTTAAAATCACAATCTGAAGTACAAACAGAACGACCAATGCGAGGGCCAACAGAAAAAATAAAGCACCTAAAAGATAATTTTTCTTCCAGAAGCGTACCGTGGAGAGCAGCCCGTTTAAAGCCGCACCAAAACCAATGGCCACGGAAAAAAACACAGACGCCTGACGATAGTTCACCAGGCCCGCCACGCCCAACAGCAAGATGATGCCTCCCATCACACCACCGATAACCTCCAGTTCAAAGGTATCCCGTTCTTTTTTTCTCTTCATACTTACGCTCCCAGCGTAGCTGCCATCACGGCCTTGATGGTATGCATCCGGTTTTCTGCCTCTTCAAAGACCTTAGACTGGGCAGACTCAAACACTTCATCGGTCACTTCCATATCCGTGATGCCGAACCGCTCTCCCATTTCCTTGCCGATTTTTGTCTTTAAGTCATGGAAGGCAGGAAGGCAGTGTAAAAAGATGGCCTTCTCCCCCGCATTTTTCATCACTTCTGCCGTCACCTTATAGGGAGTCAGATCACGGATGCGCTCCTCCCATACTTCGTCTGGCTCTCCCATGGAAACCCAGACATCCGTATAGATCACGTCGGCTTCCCTGGTGCCTTCCTGCACATGCTCTGTCAAGGTGACGCTTCCTCCGGATGCTAAGGCATATTCTTTGCACAAACCTACCAAATCCTTATCGGGGAAATACTTTTCAGGCGCACAAGCAGTAAAATGCATCCCCATTTTACTACATGCGATCATCAGAGAATTGCCCATATTGTAGCGGGCGTCGCCCATGTATACCAGTTTTCTGCCCTTGAGACTTCCGAAATGTTCCCGAATTGTCAGTAAGTCTGCCAGCATCTGTGTGGGATGAAATTCATTGGTCAGCCCGTTCCAAACCGGCACGCCGGCATATCTGCCCAGTTCCTCTACAATCTCTTGACCATAGCCTCGATACTCGATACCGTCGTACATTCTTCCCAACACCCTGGCCGTGTCCGCTATGCTTTCTTTTTTACCGATCTGAGATCCGCTGGGATCCAGATAAGTGGTTCCCATACCAAGATCATGAGCCGCAACCTCAAAGGAGCATCTTGTCCTGGTGCTGGTCTTCTCAAAGATCAAGGCCACATTTTTCCCCCGGAGCATGTCCACGGGAATGCCCTTTTTCTTTTTTTCTTTCAACTGCGCAGCAAGATCCAGCAGATAAGTAATCTCTTCCGCCGTATAATCCTTGAGTGTTAAAAAATTACGTCCTTTCAGGTTCATTGTTCATCCTCCTTGCAAATTCTATTCGCTTGCCTGCCTCACCGCTTTTGCTTTCCATGATACCACGTATTGACGTTTTATTCAACGAACAATCACCGGAATTGCCCGAAAGCGCTTTCCGTGACGGCAACATTTGCCATACAAAAAATACAGAGAAACCGCTTTCGCAGCTTCTCTGTATATTCATTACACATCTGTTCCAACCTCTGTGATGGACTTCACCAATCCGGCCACATTTTGGATCTCGGACGGAATGATAATCTTAGTGGCCTTTCCATCCGCCACCTTTGCCAGAGCCTCTAAGCTCTTTAAGGCCAGCACAGACTGGTCTGCTCCCGCCTCCTTTAAAAAGCGCAGACCGTCAGCGTTTGCCTGCTGTACCTTCAGGATTGCGGTAGCCTCTCCTTCCGCTTCCCGGATTCTTCTCTCTTTCTCCGCTTCTGCCCTTAAGATGGCCGCCTGTTTTTCCGCCTCCGCATCCAAGATGGCGGACTCTTTCTTACCCTCTGCCACCAGGACGGTAGACTTCTTTTCTCCCTCTGCCCGCAAAATAGCCTCTCTTCGTTCCCGTTCCGCCTTCATCTGCTTTTCCATAGCATCCTGGATGGCTGCCGGCGGGATAATATTTTTCAGCTCTACCCGGTTTACTTTAATACCCCAGGGATCTGTGGCCACATCCAGAGAAGCCCTCATCTTTGTGTTGATGGTCTCTCGGGAGGTCAGGGTTTCATCCAGTTCTAAATCCCCGATGATATTTCTTAAAGTGGTGGCAGTGAGATTTTCGATGGCCATGATGGGATTCACCACTCCGTAGGCATACAGCTTCGGATCTGTAATTTGAAAGAAAACTACCGTGTCGATCTGCATGGTGACATTATCTTTCGTAATCACAGGCTGCGGCGGAAAGTCCACCACCTGTTCCTTCAAAATTACCTTCTTGGCAACCCGGTCAATAAAAGGCGCTTTCAAATGAAGTCCCACCGACCAGGTTGCCCGATATCCTCCCAGTCTCTCCACCACCAACGCCGTAGCCTGGGGTACAATTCGAATACAGGATACTAAAATCAATAACACAACAATCACTAATATGGCCAACAAGACCGGTGCAATCATAACTCCCATCACTGTCCCTCCTCTTCCTTTACAATCAGTTTCACTCCGGTTATTCGCACAACCTCAACCACTGTTCCTGCCGCAATTTTTTTACCGCCATTTGCGGCTCTGGCCATCCAGTCTTTCCCTTCCAGACGAACCTCCCCATGTTCCATCAGATTATCAATTTCCTGAGTTACCACAGCTTTCCTGCCGATCAGGCTATCCACATTCGTCTTCACATGATCCCTGTTGATATACCGGGCTGCAAAGGGTCTCGTAAAAATCAAAAGCAGAATAGATACCGCAAAAAACAGCACTGCCTGAACCCAGATATTGGCTCCTAAAATGGATGCCACAAACCCTACCACAGCTCCTCCGGCAAACCAAATGGTCGTAAGGCCCATGGTGGCCAGCTCGATCACAATCAGGACCACCAACAGGATCAGCCACCCGACAGATTCCATCTCCATAGCCTCGCCTCCTTTGTTGATTGGGAATGGTTATGCATATCTTACTATGTTTTCTGCAAAAATACGATCATACAAATCTTACCTTTTTGTTAAGCTTCCCCCTTCCTCGTCTCTTGATTCGTATTTTTTCAGAAAGGAAAAACAGAGAGCCTATCATAGCAGGTATGATACGCTCTCTGTCTGTTCTGTTCCTGATTTTAATAAAACTGATGATCGCCGATCTTAACACCTCTCCCGGAACCCGTGTTAAAATACAGGGCCCCCGGAACGGGATCTTCTCCATTTAAAGCTGCTTGGGCAGCCTCATAGCACTCGCTGGGTACGCCATTTGCCAGCGCACTGTCCAAAGCGCCGCTGTAAGCTGGCGTAAACTGGCCGCTCTGATAGATAACCCCGCGGATGGTATTTGCGAAAGAACCGCTGGCCACCCGGTGCATCACCACAGCTCCTACGGCGACTTTACCGTCCCGGCTCTGATTTCCGGCCTCGCAGTAAATCAAAGCCGCCAGCAGAGATACATCATCTGAACTTGCAGTGGTCACCGTTTCCTCACTGGGCTCTTCCTGTACTGTCTCTGTAGCCGGAGTCTCCGTCTGCCCTGTGGAAGCCTCGGTCTGAGGCGCCTCTGCCTGAGATGCTTCCGTCTCCTGTGCCGCCTCTTCATAGCTCTCCTGCACCTGTCCATAGCCTTCCCCGTTGGAAACTTCCTCTTGTGCAGCCTCGGTTTGTGTATCTGCTCCGTTTTCTGTCATCTGAGTCTGACCATATGTAACTTCTGTCTCTTCCTGAAAAGAGGAAGCGGATGTCTGCTCCGTGGACGTTTGCTCTCCGGTAGCCACCGGAATCGCCCTGTCTAAAAGAATGGTTTTTTCCACATCCTCAGCCGGAACATAAGCCATCCTGGAGTCATCCAGCTGAACCGAGATCCAATCTCCATTATCGCTGATGATTTCGTAGGATGCTCCCGCAGATGCCGTCTCTAAAATTTGTGCTGCAGCGCTGGGCGCGGAAAAAATGCGAACATCATCCCAGTTTGTCTTTACGCCGGAGGTTCCATATACCTCTGCCAAGTTCCGGGCCTCCTCCCCGAAGGCCAAATACTCATTTTTGATGTAGCCTTCCACTCCATTGGAGATGACATGGGACCATTCTTCTCCCCTCTCAATCACGTCTGCGGCCCCGGCCTTTGGCAGGTAACCAATGATAGCGCTGTCTGTAGATGCATAGGCGCGGATATTCACTTGGGTTGTCACATTTGCCACAGCCCGATAGCTCCATACGCTATCTTCTATGCCGCTGGAACCCTCGGCCAGAACTGCCATGGATGCGAACATGGAAAGTGTCATCACAGAAGCCGTACATCCGATTACAGTTTTCATTCTGCTCTTCATAATACCCTCCTGAACAATTGCTGTTTTGATATTTGCTACCATTTCATTACAATTGTTACATTTCTGTTAATTTTGTTACGGATGTATTTTATAACATTTACACTTTCTTGTCAACCCTAAATATCGTCCACAAAAAAAGACAGGCTGTGCCGAGCGTTCTATCTCTCTGACACTTCCTGTCTCTGCCTAAGAGCTTCATACATCAACACTGCCGAGGCAATGGCGGCGTTCAGGGACTCTACTTGTCCGCACATGGGGATCCGTACCAGAATATCTGCCTGCCCGGCCAGCCTATCGGTCAAGCCGTTTCCCTCATTTCCGATCAAAAAGGCGGTCCCCGGACGATAATCCTGCCTGGCATAAGAGTCTCTTCCTCCCAAATGGGCCGCATAGGAAATAATTCCCAGTTGCCGCAGTCGTGACATCACGGCTCCCAGATCCGGCACATAACAAAATGGCATTCGGTAAATGGAACCCATGGTGGAACGAATCGTTTTGGGATTGTACAAATCCACTGTATCCTGGCTCATAATCACTCCAGTCACCCCCGCTCCCTCTCCGGTGCGAAGTATCGTGCCCAGATTCCCAGGATCCTGCAAATTCTCCAGCACCAGAACCAGCGGTCTTTTCCCCTCCAAAACCTGCTCCAGAGGATAATGGTACTGCCGGATCACACAGAGAATTCCCTGGGGCGTCTTGGTATCAGACATTGCCGCAAATACATGATCGGCCACCACCTGAACATCCTCTCCAAGAGACTGGCCTTGACGTTTATAGAAGGTTTCTGACACAAAGGTCTGCAAAATCCGTTCCCTGGGAGCCTCCTGATACATTTTCCATCCTTCTACTACGAATACGTCCTGCTCTTTTCGCATCTTGCTTTTTTTTTGAAGCTGGATCAGGTTTTTAATCTTTCCATTGGAAGTACTTGTTATCATTTCTTTTTTGTGATCCGTTTACACGGAAAGGGATCTGCTCACCTCAAACTGATACTCGGAAATACTCTTTTGCATAGCCAAGGCTTCATTAATGTCAAAATCCGTGTACTCGCCGTTTTTGTATCCCACCACGCGATTAGTTTTGCCTTCCATAAGAAGATCCACCGCATAAGAACCCATCATAGATGCGTAAACCCGATCCTTACAGGTGGGGCTTCCTCCTCTCTGCATGTGTCCTAAAATCGTGGCTCTGGTCTCCACTCCTGTGGCCGCCTCAATCCTGCGCGCCATACTGGTGGAGTGTCCGATTCCCTCCGCATTGATGATAATATGGTGCTTTTTTCCCCTCTTACGGTTGGCAATAATATTGTTAATCAGTTTCTGTTCATCGTAATCATATTTTTCCGGAATCAAAATATCCTCGGCCCCATTGGCGATCCCGCACCAAAGGGCGATGTAACCTGCGCCTCGTCCCATTACCTCAATAATACTGCAGCGCTCATGGGAGGTAGACGTATCGCGTACCTTATCAATGGCTTCCATCGCTGTATTGACCGCCGTGTCAAACCCTATCGTGTACTCTGTACAGGCAATATCCAGATCAATGGTTCCCGGCACGCCAATGGTATTGATCCCCAGGTTTGCCAGCTTCTGCGCCCCTGCAAAGGAGCCATCTCCTCCTATCACCACCAGTCCATCAATACCATGTTTTTTGCAAATTTCTGCTCCGCGTTTCTGGCCTTCTTCCGTGCGAAACTCTGCGCAACGTGCGGTGTACAGAATCGTGCCTCCCCGTGAGATCGTATCGGATACGTCCCGGGCCGTCATCTCTTTGATCTCCTCGTTCAGAAGGCCATTGTATCCCTTATAAATCCCTTTTACCTGAACTCCCTTGGAAATCGCCCTGCGTACCACGGCACGGATAGCCGCATTCATGCCAGGCGCGTCCCCGCCGCTGGTTAACACTCCAATTGTCTTGATTTCGTTTGACATGTTTCTACCTCCACACATAATTAAGGTCATTCTCATTTCTATGCTATCTTGTCTTAACCATTCTAATTCATTTTTCCGATATTTTCAATACACTTTTCAACAACTTTTACGTTATCCCGGCCGAACTTTGCCGTAATATCACGAAGAAGATCTTCTGTGATCTGAATGGTCCAGTTCTCAGAAAGCCGCTTCACAGATTTTGGAGATTTTACATAAATCACCACGAAATCCTTGCCCTCAGCGTACCGGATCAGATCATAAAGCTCTGACTCCCGATTCAAAAACTCCGTTTTGTTTTCAAACTGTATCCACAGTTCCCTGGGAATATCCTCAAAGTCCCAAATGCTCTCGCAGATCAGCTTACTTGCCCTTTCCTCTTCCGCAGATACCCGCCCCCGGATGAAGACTTTCCTGTCTGTCTCCAACATGGCCTGGTATTTTTCGTAGTCCTTCGGAAATACCACCACTTCCAAAGTTCCCACCAAATCCTCCAGCGTCAGAAAGGCCATTGTCTTATTATTTCTGGTATATTTGATGGTTTTCTCAGTTATCATGCCTCCCACAATCACTTTTGCGCCATCCTGCACTCTCGAGGCACCCATTTCCTCATCCAGCATAAAGTCAGAAGTGGTAGCGGAGATATTCTTCTTCCACTTTGCCTCATATTTCTCCAGCGGATGACCGCTGATGTAGATCCCCAGCACTTCCTTCTCAAAGGCCAGCAGCTGTTCCTTTTCATATTCTCCCACATCTGGCATCTGAACCGAAAATGCTTCTTTTTCCTCTTCCCCCACAAAATCAAAAAGGGACATCTGTCCTGCCATGGAGGATTTTTTTTCCTGATTGACGCTGTCCATGACCTGTACATAAACCAGCATCAGCTGCTTTCTGGTTCCGCCCAGTCCATCCAATGCCCCGGACTTGATAAAGCTCTCAATGGTACGCTTGTTTACTTCTTTCCCGGAAAGGCGTTCTATAAAATCTTTTAGGGAAGTAAAGGGTCCCCGCAGTTCCCTCTCCTGAATGATCGCATCAATCACCGGCTTGCCCACGCCTTTAATAGCGGAGAGCCCGTATCGGATATTTCCACCGTCCACAGAAAAAGAGCTCTCCCCGCAGTTGATATCCGGAGGCAAAATCTGAATTCCCATCTGGCGGCAGGTCAGAATATATTCCGCCACCTTGGAAGGGTTATCCACCACGGAGGTCATCAGGGCAGCCATAAACTCCACCGGATAATAATATTTCAGATAGGCTGTCTGGTAAGCTACCACGGCGTAGGCGGCAGCGTGGGACTTATTAAAGGCGTACTTGGCAAAATCCGTCATCTCATCAAAGATTTTGTTGGCCACCTTCTCGCTAATCCCATTTCTGATACAGCCCGGCACCCCTTCTTTTTCGTTCCCGTAGACAAAATTTTTGCGCTCTTGCTCCATCACCGCAGTCTTTTTCTTGGACATAGCCCTGCGCACCAGGTCGCTTCTGCCCAGGGTATAGCCGCCCAAATTGCGAACGATCTGCATAACTTGTTCCTGATATACGATACACCCATAGGTAGATTCCAAAATAGGCACCAACTCCGGACAATCATAGGTAATGGTATCCGCATGGTTTTTCCCCCGTATATATTGGGGAATAAAATCCATGGGACCCGGACGGTACAGAGAAATTCCGGCGATCACATCCTCCAGGTTCTGAGGCTTTAACTCTTTCATGAAGTTTTTCATCCCCGCACTTTCCAGCTGGAATACACCCTCTGTCTTTCCCGTGCCCAAGGAGGCAAACACCTTTGGGTCATCATAGTCAATATGGTCAATATCAATCTGGATGCCGTGGCTTTTTTCCGCCAGGGATACCGCATTCTGAATCACAGTCAGCGTCCGAAGGCCCAGAAAATCCATCTTCAAAAGTCCCAGTTCCTCCAGTGTGGTCATCGTAAACTGGGTCGTAATGGAACCGTCGCTGGCCCTGGATAGGGGAACATATTCATCCACCGCCTTTTGGCTGATCACAACTCCGGCTGCGTGCATAGAAGTATGCCTTGGTAAACCTTCCAGGCGTTTGGACATATCAATCAGTCTTTTCACCTGTGGGTCTTCCTGGTACAGCTTGCGAAACTCTCCGCTCATATCCAGCGCCTTATCAATAGTAATGTTAAGCTCGTTGGGAACCAGCTTTGCAATGCTATCCACCAAAGCGTAGGGCAACCCCATTACGCGTCCCACATCCCGGATCACGCCCCTAGCCGCCATCGTACCAAAGGTTACGATCTGAACCACACGGTCCTTCCCGTACTTTTTCACCACATAGTCGATCACTTCTTGCCTGCGCTCGAAGCAAAAGTCTACGTCAATATCCGGCATGGACACCCGCTCTGGATTCAAAAAACGCTCAAACAGCAGTTGATACCGGATGGGATCCAACTTGGTGATATTCAGCGTGTAGGAAACAAGGCTTCCGGCCGCAGAGCCTCTGCCTGGCCCCACCATGATCCCGTGATCCCTGGCGTATTTTATGAAATCCCATACAATCAAAAAGTAATCCACATATCCCATCTGGCGAATGGTCTGCAATTCATACTCTAACCGCTCCTCCAACTCCGGGGTTACTTTCTGATAACGCCGGGCCAGTCCCTCAAAACATAACTTATTTAAATATTCCCAGGAGGTATACCCCTCCGGCACGTCATACTTAGGAAGCTTTGTCACTCCAAATTCGATTTCCACTTGACAGCGCATGGCAATCTTATGAGTATTTTCCAAGGCCTCCCTGGCATACGGAAACAATTCCTCCATCTGCTGGGGAGACTTTACATAATACTGCCCCCCCTCATAGCGCATCCGGTCCTCATCCTCCAGCTTTTTTCCTGTCTGAATACACAGCAAAATGTCATGGGCCTCCACATCTTCCTCGTAGGTATAGTGTACGTCATTGGTGGCTACCAATCCGATATCCAGTTCTTGGCTAAGGCGCAGAAGCTGTTGATTGACCAGACGTTGCTGCGCGATCCCGTGATCCTGAAGCTCCAGAAAATAATTATCCTTCCCAAAGATTTCCTGATGACGAAGAGCCGCCTTCTTAG
>UMLF01029972.1_pt1 | contig 21996 bp, 19 predicted proteins | sample 1966501 | NCBI WGS metagenome assembly UMLF01 (sample SAMEA4836194, study PRJEB28245) | human gut metagenome | biome: gut microbiome; material: fecal sample | place: Denmark | collected 2008 | reverse complement strand
GTATTCCCCGCGCAAGCGGGGGTGATCCCTGAATGGGTTTGATGTGATGGTGGGGGATGTAGTATTCCCCGCGCAAGCGGGGGTGATCCCCAGCACATCTTCGCTCAGTTCATTCTCATTCAGTATTCCCCGCGCAAGCGGGGGTGATCCCGCTTTGTTCTGTAAAACGTGCCCCCGCCTCCGGTATTCCCCGCGCAAGCGGGGGTGATCCCACGGATGGTAGGTCACAAGATATACCCCTTTTGTATTCCCCGCGCAAGCGGGGGTGATCCCGGTTGTTGGGTGCGTCGTCATTGTCATCTGATGTATTCCCCGCGCAAGCGGAGGTGATTCCCGTACAACCAGAGAGCTGACGGATGCCGAGAGAAGAGAGAGTGGTGATATCTTATGAAGCCGGAAAATTTAAAAGAGTTGATCCTGTCGTTAACGCAGGATGTGGTATTTGAATATGATGGTGCTATAGCCTGCATCAATCCCTGGAATGAGGCAAAAATTGAGGTCGGGTACGGTGACAAGGTAAAAACATATGATAATATTGACGATGTAATGAGAGATCCCTTTTATCATGGAAAGTCATTACAAGAAATTTCAGAGCATATAAACATTGATTAATGCCGTTGGTCGAATGCGTATTCCCCGCGCGTGCGGGGGTGATCCCTGATCCAGGATTGCCTTCTTGGCTCGCTCCTTGTATTCCCCGCGCGTGCGGGGGTGATCCCACAGGATGGCCGGATCATATCGGGATTGTAGAGTATTCCCCGCGTAAGCGGGGGTGATCCTCGATTGTTCCAGTGGATGAGGGGTAACGGATAGTATTCCCTGCGTAAGCGGGGGTGATCCCGCTAGGTGCACGGAAGACACTAATAAGAATAAATATTCCCCGCATATGCGGGGGGATCCCATTATGCCAATGACGATAAATGCAACCATGGAGTATTCCCTGCGTGTGTGGGAGGCTTGTTTGCAGGAGCAGGCGAAAAAAACCTCTGGGAGAGTATTCCTTGCGTGTGTGGGAAGCTTAGTAGATAGGAGGTTAATATATGGCGATTAAAATGGGTAAAGAAGATTATGAGGCTCTTGAAAGAAAACTGGAATATCTGGATGAAAAAGTTTTATGTCCAAGGTGCGGTAATGAGATTGTATGGGTAAAAAATTGGAAATTCGATCTCTGTTGAATGTAAAACAAAGGGATGTGTTTTTAGAGGGATCAGAGGACTTTAAACTATTAGTCAAAAATGGCTAGAGAGTTCCTTGTTTTCGGTTTTAAGGAGTAGTTTTTTAATAAATGGTAGATAAAACGATAAGTTGACACGAGCAAGGCATTTGTTGGAAGACAGGTGCCTTTTAGCTTGTGATTTTCCTATAGCATGTTTTGTCTGTGAGTAGAATTCCTTCTGCGCTTGTGTTACTATATGCTTAAATAGTTCATCCTACGAACCTGCAAAGCTATCAGCCCATTTCCAGAAAGGAGCCCTTATGCCAGACACTCCTTCCCACAATGCCACAATCATCCCCTTCCCCGATTTCCAAAAGCTCAAAGAGGAGATCGAGAAGCTGCGGACGGAACTGTCCATGCTTGTGCTGGAGCGGGACGAGCTTCGCTTCGTCATCTGCAAAAATATCGAGATGGAGTATATGCTGAAAGTTGGCGGCCTTGAATATCAGGCTTATGAGGCGGAATGCGCGTTCCTGCGGCTGAAGCGCAAGGTTGAACTGATCCAGGCGAAGAAGAACCGGCAGGAGAAGGTTATCCTTTCTACTATTGAGGACGCGCTTGATCAGGAATTCAGCGAATATCAAAAACGTCTCGATGAGCAGATAGACAGGATGAACCATGCGTTGGAGAGGAGCAAAGGAGAACGGCTATCTGAAGAGGAGAATAGGGAATTAAAAAGCCTTTACCGGAAGATTGTGAAGATCCTTCATCCGGACATGAACCCGGAACTAACGGAGGCGCAGATGAAGCTGTTTGAGCACGCCGTATCAGCCTATGAAGGTGGTGATCTTCCTGCATTGAGGATCATAAATGAGATGATCGGCAGCAGTTCTGACTTGGAGTACCATGAAGATACGGCAGCGCGGCTTTCCGAAGAGAGGAATCGGCTGGCTGCTCTTTTGGAACAGGTGAGGGAGGAAATCGAGAAGATAAAATCCGAGTATCCCTACACAATGAAAGAGTTTCTTGACGATCCGGCAAAATTAGAACACAGGCGGCAGGAACTGGCGGATATTCTGGAACAATATCAGGAGCTTATCGCTGTCTATAAAGCAAAGATAGAAGAAATGCTGAGGTGACGGGACGTGGATCATTTAACGAAAGAAGAAAAGGGCGGGCTGGTAAGTCTGCTTCACGGGAAAAACGGGGAAGTCTCCATACCCAAGCCATTTGAAAGAGATATCTTTTTATTTGATACTTATGTGGCGGGAACTTCGCATGTTGAGGGGATCGAAGAATTGGAGCCGCATCTGCAGATCGGCGACAGGATGGCGTTTTTCCGGGAGCCGGAGAATCCATATGACGCCCAGGCGATCGTGATTAAGACAACCGACGGCGTGAAGATCGGCTATGTGCCCAGGCAGGATAATGTGATATTTGCCCGGCTGATGGATGCCGGCAAGCTTCTTTTTGGCAAGATTACGGAAAAGGAGAAGAAGGGGAAATGGGTGAGGATTTCCATTGACATTTTTCTTCATGAATAGAAGCTGATTTTATACTTTTTTGAAAATATTTACAACTAAGGAGGACTTACTATGCACCCCATTTTAACCGGCGACTGCCCGGACCCGGCCATCTTTCGGGAGGGCGACACCTTTTACCTGACCTTTTCCAGCGGCCCCTACTATCCCGGGCTTCCCATATACAGTTCCCGCGATCTTGAGCATTGGACGCTGGAGAACTACGCAGTGCAGGAATTTGATGGGAAGGAGATCTGGGCGCCGGATTTCTTCAGATACAAGGACCGATATTATATGTACTTTTCCGGGGCGGGGACCAACTGGGTCACCTGGACGGAGGATCTGCGGGGAGCATGGTCCAAGCCTGTAGATCTGGAGATCCATGGGCTGATCGATCCGGGCCATGTGGCGGATGAGGAAGGGAAGCGGTATCTCCTGCTGTCCGGCGGGCATATTGTGCCTCTTTCAGAGGACGGCCTTTCTGCCTGCGGGCCGGTGCGAAAGCTTCTGGATCCGCCGCCGCTTCCAGAGGAGCTGGATTACGAAGGGGAGTTCCCGGAAGCGCCCAATATCATCAGGACAAGAGGGTATTATTATCTTTCCTATGCGGACGGCGGAACTTCTGGTCCGGCCACTTCTCATCGGATCATGATGGCCAGGGCGAAGAACCTGGAGGGCCCCTGGGAGTTTTCTCCTTATAATCCCCTGGTTGCCACGAAGTCTCTGGATGAGCCGTGGATCTGCAAGGGCCACGGGCATTTTGTGGAAGATGAGAAAGGGAATCTGTGGGTAGTGTTCCACGGTTATGAGAATGGATACATGAACCGGGGCAGGAAGCTGCTCCTAAGCCCGGTGGAGGTTACGGCAGACGGCTGGTTTCAGGTGCCGGAAGAAGAGGAGAAAGGCGCCTGGTCGCAGGAGATCGCAGTCTGTGATCCCCGTTCCTGGCAGAGGCTGCGTGGCAGCGCCTGGAGCGACCTGTCCATGGAGGATGGCTGCATGCGCTGGAAGGGAAGCGAGGAAGCAGGCAGATGCAGCAGAGAAGGAAAGGACGGAAGAGCCTCCTGTGAATGTGGCCCGGCTCTTCTCAACACAGGGGATCATAGTTATGAACTTTCCGCCAGGGTAGAAGTGGCAGGGGAAATGGAAGCCGGCCTTATAGCGATCTATAACGAACAGATCTATAATGGAGTGAGTGTGGATGGAAAGACGCTGCGGGTCTACCGGCTGGGACGCTTGCTGTACCAGCAGGAGTTCTCTGCCGGGACGTGCTGGCTCAAGCTCAGGGTGCGCAGGCACTATCTGGATTTCTTCGTGAGCCGGGACAAAAGCTCCTGGCAGAAGATCAAGGTGACCATTGACCTGGAGCCCCAGAATACCAACGCTTATGACGGATTTCTGGCGGTGCGCCCGGGAGTATTTGCCGGCGGGCGCGGCGAGGCGTTTGTGAAGGAACTGCAGTATCGGAGACTGTAGAGAAGGAGATGACACAGCTTTGAAGCGAAGTAAATACGAGATTGATATGTGCAACGGCTCTATCATGGACAAGCTGATCTCATTTTCCCTGCCCCTGATGATATCCGGGATCCTGCAGCTGATGTTCAATGCGGTGGATATCATCGTTGTGGGGAGATTTACCGGAAGCGACGCCCTGGCGGCGGTGGGTTCCACCACGGCGCTGATCAACATTTTCACCAACCTGTTCATCGGCGTGTCCCTGGGAGCAAATGTGCTGGCGGCCCGGTACTATGCGGCGGGCCGGGACCGGGAGATGTCGGAGGCGGTACATACGGCTATTACCCTGGCGCTGATCAGCGGCGTGGCCATGGCATTTGCGGGAGCTGGGCTGTCCAGAGTGGCCCTGGAAATCATGGGGACGCCGGGAAATGTGATCGGCCAGGCGGCCCTTTACATGCGGATCTATTTCCTGGGAATGCCTTTTTTCATGCTGTATAACTATGGAGCGGCCATCCTCCGGGCGGTGGGGGATACCAAGCGGCCGCTGGCCTTTCTTCTGGTGGCGGGGCTTGCCAATGTGGGGCTTGACCTTCTCCTGGTGATCGTGATCCCTCTGGGGGTGGCAGGGGTTGCCATCGGGACTATCACATCCCAGCTGATCTCCAGTATCCTGGTGCTCCGGTGCCTGTACCGGTCGGAGGGAAGCTACCAGATCCGGTTCTCCCGGCTGGGGATCAACCGGGAGCATATGAAGCGGATCTTCCAGGTGGGGATTCCGGCCGGAATCCAGAGCACGGTGATCAACCTGTCCAACGCCATGCTCCAGTCCTCGGTCAACTCTTTCGGATCTATTGCCATGGCCGGATACACGGCGGCCAACAATATCCTAAGCTTCCTCTATGTGGCGGTGAACGCGGTGACCCAGGCCTGCATGAGCTTCACCAGCCAGAATTACAGCGTAGGGAAGCAAAAGCGGATGGACCGGGTGTTGCTCAACTGCGGGATCCTGTCCATGGGAGTTTCGCTGGTACTGGGCGTGGGCGCCTATGTATTCGGCGCTCAGGTGCTGGGGATCTACACGGCGGAGCCGGAGGTGATCCAGTGCGGCATGGAGATCCTGTCCATCACCACGGTGCCTTATTTCCTGTGCGGGATCATGGATCTTTTGCCGGGAGCTCTGCGGGGGATGGGACACTCTGCGGTTCCCATGGTGCTGTCCGTGATCGGGACGGTGGTCACCAGGATCATCTGGATCTATGGGTTCTTCCCAAGCCACCGGTCCTTGTATTTCCTGTTTATTTCTTATCCCGGCTCCTGGATCATCACCATCCTGATGCAGGGGATCTGCTTCTGGTTTGTAAGGAAACAGTGTATTCGGCGACTGGGGCTTTTACGGCAGGAGGCATAATAGAGAGAAATCAGTGTGGAGGATAAGGGGATTTGACTATGACACCAAAGATCGGGATTATTGAAGACGACAGCGCCCTGCGGGAGGGGCTTGCTCTGGCTTTTGAGCTGGAGGGTTACGAGACGGCGGCTGCGGGGACCATGACGGAGGGAAGGCGGCTTCTGGAGGCAGGAGGGCTTGCCCTTCTTATTCTGGACTGCAACCTGCCGGACGGCAGCGGATTTGATCTGGTGCGGCGGCTGCGCGCTTCTTCCAGGCTTCCGGTGCTGATGCTGACGGCCCGCGATTCGGAGATGGACGAGGTGAAGGGGCTGGAGCTGGGGGTGGACGACTTTATGAGGAAGCCCTTCTCCCTGGCGGTGCTGCAGGCCCGGGTGCGGAAGATCTTAAGGCGTCAGGAGGAACCGGCTCTTCTTTCTTCCGGGGACATTACGGTGGACCTGGGGAAGGGAGAGGTGAGAAAGCAGGGGGAGCTTCTGGCGTTGAGCGGTACGGAGCAGCGGCTGCTTCTCTGTTTCCTGGAACATCCGGGACAGCTTCTCACCAAGGGGCAGCTTCTGGAGCGGATCTGGGATTGCGAAGGCAGCTATGTGGATGAAAATACGCTGGCGGTAGCCATCCGGCGGCTGCGGGTGAAGATCGAGGAGGATCCGGGGGAACCCAGGAGGATCCGGACGGTTCACGGCCAGGGATATCTCTGGCAGGCGTGACGGCCACAGAAAAGACAGGAGAGTATGGAATGGGTGAAATGTGGATGCTGGGGATCGCAAGTCTCCTTGTGGCGGCGGCCTTTGGGGGATTTGTGTATTTCCGGCGGCGGTATTTTCAGCTTTATCAGAGGGTACAGCTTCTGCAGCAGAAGATGCTGGCGGGGGAAGACATTCCCCAGGCGGCGGACCGGGAAGGGGCGGAAGATGTGATCCGGGACGGATTTGTGCGGATCCAGAAGCGGTATGGCCGGGAGGCGGAGGAAGCCGGGAAGGACCGGGAGGCCCTGAAGGGGCTGATCCAGGATCTGTCCCATCAGCTTAGGACGCCTCTTGCCAATATCCGGCTCTATCAGGAGCTTCTGGGGAAGACGGAGCTGGAGCCGGAACAGCGGGCAAGGGCCCGGAGGCGGCTGGAAGAGGAGACGGACAAGCTGGAGTGGCTTCTTGAGGCCCTCTTTAAGATGGTGGATCTGGAGCGTGGCAGAGGAAATCTGGAGATCCTTCCTGCCGGGATCGGCCACGCGGTAAGGCGGGCTGCGGAGGCGGTCCAGGAAAGAGTCAGGGCCCGGGGGATCAAGATCCGGTTTGAGGGGGCTTTTGACCTGTGTCTCAACCACGATCCCAGATGGACCCAGGAGGTGTTCTTTAATCTTCTGGAAAATGCGGTGAAGTACAGTCCCGAAGGGTCGACTGTCACCATTTCCTGTGAGGCCTTCGAGACCTACGGGGCGGTCCATATCCGGGATGAGGGCCCGGGGATCCCGGGGGAGGAGGTTCCCAGGATCTTCCGGAAATTTTACCGGGGAGCGGACACGGGGCAGCAGGAGGGATGGGGCATTGGCCTGTACCTTGCAAGGCTGATCCTGGAGCAGGAAAAGGGGTATGTGAAGGTGGATTCCAGGCCGGGAGAGGGAAGCACATTTTCCGTGTTCCTGCCCCTTGCGCGTAAGGAGACCCAGGAGGAGAAGTAAAGGGATGGGAGAAGTTCTGACAGAAATGTAAGAATTTCCCATCCCTTTTGTCATAGGACTGTCAGGAGCGGATGGTATACTGGAAGGCAGAAAGGATAACAGGGAAATGGAGATACTGAAAGTTCAGGGACTTAAGAAAAGATTCACAGGCAGAGGGGAAGGGGAACCGGTGCTTTCCGGGGCAAGTTTTAGGCTGGAGGAAGGGACGTTTACGGCCCTTACCGGGATCTCCGGCGCAGGCAAGACGACCCTCATCCATCTGCTGGCGGGTCTGCAGGAGCCGGATGAGGGGCAGGTGTTCCTTCTGGGCCGGGACCTGGGGGAGATGAAGGAGGAGGAAAGGACGTTGTTCCGGCGCAGGCATATCAGCCTGGTGCTCCAGGAGGGGGCGCTTCTTCCGGGGCTTACGGTGGAGGAAAATATCCTCCTTCCCTTGACTATGGACACAGGCCGGCTGGTGGAGGAAGAGCGGCTGGAGCAGATCCTGGAGGCCCTTGGCCTTACCCGGCTGCGCAGGCGGTTCCCGGCCAGGCTCTCCGGCGGGGAACGGCAGCGGGTGGTGCTGGGGCGGGCCCTTCTCTCGGACGCGGAGATCATCCTGGCGGACGAACCCTGTGCCCGGCTGGATCGGCGGCAGTCTCTGGAGATCATGGGACTTCTGAAGGAGTGCGCCGGCACCTGGAACCGGACGGTGCTGATGGCTACTCACGACCTGGATCTGGCCCAAATCTGTGATCAGATCCTGGTGCTCCGGGACGGACAGATCTTTCCCTGGTAGGTGACAGGTATGGGAATCTTATGGAAAGTGACAACAAAAGAGATCCGGCAGAAACCGGCCCGGTTCGCGGTGCTGGTGCTGGGGATGACGGCGGCTGTCTTTCTCATCACGGTGATGACCATCTTCTCCACCTCCTGTCTGCAGGCCATGATCCGGCAGGAGATCGAGGAAAACGGGCCTTACGAGGCGGTGTTCCACAACCTGACAGGGGAGCAGGCGCAAAGGCTGGAGGAAAACGGGCGGATCCGTAAGATGTGGAGGCTTGCGGAATGTCCCCGGGACTCTGGAAACGCAGGCGATGGGAAAGAAGGAGAGGATCTGCAGGGGCGGGTGTGCTGCGGGGTGACCTACCGCCACCGGACCCACGGGATTTTTAAAGAAGCAAATGAACTGGGGGCGGAGATCGACATGGCCCCGCTTCCGGAGGAAGAGCGGGAGATCGTGTTCTCCCGGAGAAACCTTACAGTCATTTCCAGTTATGATATTACCTTCAACAATAAGCTGCTGGGCTATTACGGGCTCAATGCCTCTGAGGTGAAGGCAGGATCTGCCTGGGCTATTGGGATGATCGATTTTGTGATCACCATTTTCGCGGCGGTGATCCTCTATTACGTGGTGATCTCCGGCATGGAGGAGAAGCTTAAGACGGTGGGGCTTTTGGACGGGATCGGGATCTCGGACGGGCAGAAGCGCCTCTATATCTACGGGGAAAACTTGCTGGCCGGGGTTCTGGCAGTTCCCCTGGGGATGGGGCTTGGCCTGCTGGCGCTTTTTCTCTCCTGCCGGGAGTTAAATGAGCGGTTCCTGCCGACCTATGACCTGGAGCTTGCCGTCAGCCCGCTGTGGCTGGGGGCGGTTCTGGCAGGAAGCGGGGCGGTGATCCTTTGCTCCGCCTCCGGCCTCTACGCCAGGGCGAGGAAGGAGCGGATCCTGGATCTTGTCAGTGGTTATGACCGGGAGGAGGAAGTGAACCGGACCACGGTGCTTCTGCGGGCGAAACGGCATTTCTTCAAGGCGGAGACTCTGCTGGCGGCCAAGAATGTGATCCTGAACCACAGAAATTACGGGGTGTCCTGTGCTTTGCTGGTGATTTCCCTGTGTGTGTTCCTGAACGGGATGATGTACGTCCGGGGGCTGGCAGCTCCTTATGAGGAGGGGCAGGATTATCCCAGGGTATCCCTGTGGGCGAAGACGGAGACGGGCGGCGCCGGTACAGACGGCGGGGCTGCAAAGAAAGAGACTCTGGAAGAACTGGCTGGGAGGATCGAAGACCTGGAGGGAGTGGCTCAGGTGTCCGTGGTGAAAGAGGCGGAGGACTACAATGCAACAGAGGGATTGTCTTTTGCAGAGATCAAAGCCTATCTGGAGGAACTTCACGTCTGGCGGGATGTGGATCTCTATGAGTCGGATCATTTTGACGCCCGGGAGAAGGAACTGCAGGCGCAGCTGGCCCTCTGCTATCTGGTGCGGGTCGTGGGGGTGGATGAAGCCACCTTCCGGCGGTATCTCCGTTACGGGGAGGAACAGGGGAAGCTGGCCCGGTCCGGGGCGAGGGCAGAAGACCTGGGGATCCTGGTGGGAGCGGAGAGAGCTCCCTATGAGGAGAACGCATTTCCGCTGATGATCCAGGGGGAATTAAAGGAACTTCCGCTGGCCCTCATTCTCCTGCCCGGCGAGCATGAGGAAATGCTGCGCTCAGAGTATCTTAAGACGGCGGCGCAGGCGGAAGCTGCCTCGGATTTCTTCTATACGGAGGGGGACAGTATCCTTTACGTGCCCATGGACACCTTTGACCAGTTGTTTGGGGCGGAACAGAAAGGAACGGTCTGCCTGGAGATCGCCCTTGACCGGGATGTGACGAAAACCGGGGAGGTCCGGCGGGCGGATCTAAATGAAGTGGTATATCCCGGGAATGCCCCCAGGCGGGCAGGAGAGGAAGAAAAGATCCGGGAGGAGATCGAGGCGCTGGCGCAAGAGATGGGGCTTGGCGGACTGGAAGTTGTAAGCTTTGCGGAGGAATACCAGCAGTCCTTCTTCGTAGGCGGCAAAGGCCTTCATCTTATGCTGGTGGCGGCCCTGGTGAGCGCCTGCTCTCTGGCGGCGCTTCTGGTGGTGCTGCAAAAAGACGCGGCTTCTCTCCGGAGACGGCGCAGGGAATTTGCCCTCTTGCAGACCATCGGTATGACCAGGAGAAGAGTTTTGAAAATGCTGATCCTGGAGCATTTCTTATATGCCCTGGCAGGGCTTGGGTTTGGGATCCCGGTCAGTCTCTTTATCCTGACCGGCTTATACAGCGACGGGGGCGCGCCCCAGATGATGTCACCTATGGATGTGCCCTGGGACCTGGTGGCAGGCCAGGCGGTGATGACGGCGTGCGTAGTGATCCTGCCTCTTCTCTTCCTGCTGCGGGAGATGAAGAACCTGGATCTGGTGGAGACCATACGGAGGGAGGAATAGATGATGACAGAACCAGTAAGAAAGAAAACAGGGCAGGCGGGAAAGTCCTGTCTGAATATAGAGGGGCTGCGGGCGCAGAAGATCTGCAAGACCTACGGGACCCAGGAGAATCCGGTCTACGCGCTGAAAGAGACCAGCTTCCAGATTCCTAAGGGGCAGTTCGCGGCCATCCTTGGACCCTCCGGGTGCGGGAAATCCACCCTGCTCCATGTGCTGGGCGGCATAGAAGAGCCGGACGGAGGGAGCGTGTGGATCAAAGGGAAGGATCTGTACCAGATGGAGCGGAGCAAACGGGCGGTCTTCCGCAGGCGCAGCATCGGGATGGTGTACCAGTCCATTTTCCTCCTTCCTGCGCTGAACATTGAGGAAAATATCATCCTGCCCCTTCTTCTGGACGGGCGCAGAGCAAAGGAGAAACAGTTGCTGGGGCTATTGCGGGAGACCGGGCTGGAAGAAAAACGGGAAGCCCTTCCCAGCCAGCTCTCCGGCGGGCAGCAGCAGCGGGCCGCCATCGCCAGGGCGCTTGTTATGTCCCCTTCGGTGCTGCTGGCCGACGAGCCCACCGGGAACCTGGATAAGGCTAACCGGAACGGGGTGATGGAACTCTTCCGGCGGCTGAATGACATTTACCAGGTGACCATACTGATGGTGACCCACGATGAAGAGCTGGCAAGCCAGTGCGACCGGATTTTGTATATGGAGGATGGGCAGATCATACGAGATCGTAAAACACAATTGAGGACGTAGCCTTTTGTAAAAAGGCTACGTCCTCAATTGTGTTTTACGATGTACCTAAATGCGATCTGGGGTGTACCCAAATGCATTTTGCCCTGTACCTAAATGATCAGTAAGCCATCAGACAGTTGGTGCGGCGGATATCCGCGATCACATCCTTGGCCGAAAGGCTCAGTTCTGCCTTCAGTTCATCGTCCTGCTTCAGAGGGGTCTGAGAGAAGATGACTTTGAAGGAGGTGGGACTTCGTAAGGACTCTGAAAGCCCCAGGAGAAGTCCGCTGCTCTTTCCCTGGATATGGAAAGGCGACTTGGCGTAAATGAAGATGCGGTCTCCGTCATTGTAGGGATTCTGCATCCGCATGGTCACGTGGGATTCAAAGTAACTGATGGTTCCGTTATAGATGAACTTGGATTTGGAATAGTTTTTGGCACTTTCGATTCCGTAGTACAGAATAGCCTTATCTGTCTGCCGGTCGTCAGCTACGCCACGGATTATCTCCAGCGCGCAGACATAGAAATTTTTCTCCACACCAAAATAAGAATACATATAGAAGAGATTGGACTGCCGGAAGAAATTGCCGGCAGTGTTTTGTTTGGAAGCGGAGACTTTCTGCGGCGGGCTGTAGTCTGTCAGCTGATTGACAGAGATGGTCAATGCCTCGGCGATCTCGAACAGAGTTTCTACATCGATAATAATTTTGCCGGATTCATATTTGGATACGGTAGAAGGACTTCGGGAGATCAGCTTGGAGAATTCTTCCAGGGTAAGGTGTTTATGCTTACGATAAAGCTTGATTCTGGAACCCACATGTTCACTGGGCGTCATAGTGAAGACCTCCTTTATTATTGATATATTTTCTTACTATTTTACTGGAAATTGATAAAAAATCAACAAAAGGTGATTTAGAGTACAAAAAGCGATAAAAAAACAAAAAAAATTTAACCAGGAATTTTATGTATATAAAATATCACACTGCAATTTTATTATCAATCACATAAGCAAAATAATATTGATTTTAAAGAAAAATCAGATAATTAGACAAATCGTGAGAACATGGCATAATGTAGGAAAGAAACATTGTTGCGATTTTAACAGAAATAGTCAGCTGCAGATGTCTATTATGGAACAATTGCACAAATACCTGAAGGAGGAGAGAATTATATGGAGACTGCTGGATATAAGAAAAATAGAGCATTGATCTTGTTGATCGCCCTGGCCGGCATGAGTGTTTATCTTCTGCCGTATTTCCGTAGTTATTACTACGATGCTTATCTGGCTTATTTTGGAATCAATGACATGCAGATGGGTATGCTGGGAAGCGCTTACGGCGCCCTTACGCTGGTTGGCTACTGCTTAGGCGGATGGGTTGCGGACCGTGCGCCGCTGAAGATCGTTGTACCTGGATCTCTGATCGTCACAGGTGCGGTTGGTCTGATCCTTCTTACCAAACCTGCATTCCCGATCCATATCGCAATCTACGCGATCTGGGGTGTTACTTCTGTACTGACATTCTGGAACCCGCTGATGAAAGTGCTGCGTGTGCTGTGCCGTCCGGAGGAGCAGGCCAGAGGATACGCGCTGTTTGATATGGGACGTGGTATTCTGAACTTTGCTTCCGGTCTGATCCTGGTAGCCGCATTTACCGCTGCATGTACCGTAGTGGGAAATGAAATGGGAATGACCGGCCTGATCATTTTCTACGATCTGGAAGCCATCATTGTCGGTGTGATCTGCTACTTCGCGCTGCGCAATAAGATCCCGGATTTCAAGAAAATGGAGAAAGAAAAAGGGGAGACAAACTTCGGACGTCAGATCCTTCGTGTTCTGAAGATGCCCACCACATGGATGCTGGTACTGATCATGTTCGCCACGTACGGCGTTATCATCAGCTATACATACGTTGTTCCTTACTGTACCGCGGCATTTGGCATGTCAGCCGCCCTTGCAAGTATCATGGGATACGCGGCGAACGGTTTCCGTTTCATCGGCTGCTGGGCAGGCGGACAGATCGCGGACCGCAAGGGTCTGTCCCTCATGATGATGGTAGATATCATCCTCATGATGATTGGTGTTGCCGGACTGCTTCTGATGCCTCAGACCATGTCTCTTCTGTGGCTTCTGATCATCTTTATCGCGATCCTCTGTATGTCCATGTATTCCGCACAGGCACTGCACTATGCGATCATGGAGGAAGGAAGCTATCCGGTAGAGATCATGGGAGCCGCAACATTTATCATCACTCCGCTTGGATATGGCGCAGAGAGCGTAATGCCGCTGTTTAACGGCTGGTGTCTGTCTACCTTCGAAGGCGTAGCCGGATATCGCTATATGTTTACTGGTTTCCTTGTACTTCTGGCACTTCTGGCAGTTGGCCTTATCGCAGTTCTGGTATTCCGCAGCTTCACCAAGGAGCGCCGTGCAGAGCTTGCCAAACTGAGAGCGGAGAAAACAGAGTAAGAATGGTAAAAAGGTAGTTTCAAACCACATCATAAGATATCATTAAGATTGGAGGGATTGTATTATGATGAACAAAGAACGGTTTGATCGAGTTATTGAAAACATGAAGAAGGCCGGTCTGAGCCAGATCCTGGTTGCGGACGATCCGTCGATCTTCTATCTGGTCGGCATCTTCGTAAACCCAATGGAGCGCTGCGGCGCCATCCTGATCAAGGATACCGGCGAGATCCACGCATTTATGAACAATCTGTTCTGCGTTGAGCCCATCGACGGCATTACCATGCACTATTACGCAGACGGCGAGAATCCGTACGCCATGATCGCCGCTGAACTGAAGCCCGGCAAAGTTGGATTTGACAAGAACTGGGATACCAAGCATACCATCTCCGTTCTGCAGGAGAGAGATGATATCATTCCTGTACTTGGTTCTGACTGCGTTGACTGGTGTAAGGCGCACAAAGACGAGCAGGAGAAAGAATTGCTGCGCAACGCCGCCCGTGTAAATGATATGGCTGTTGAGTTCGCCATCAACCATATTGATCCAAGCCTGGACGAGAAGCAGCTTTCCGATATGATCGAGGAGTTCTTCGAGGCAAATGGAGCCGTTCAGGATATGCAGCTTCAGTATGTATGCTACGGCAAAAACGCCGCTGAGCCGCACCACGGAGCAGTGGCAGGCGAGACCCTGAAAGAAGGAGACGCGGTTCTCTTCGACCTGTGGGCGCCTATCAACAATTACTGGTGTGATATGACCCGTACCGTATTCTATAAATCTGTCAGCGAAGAGCACAGAAAAGTATACGAGATCGTTAAGAAAGCACAGCAGGCAGCCATTGATTTCGTAAAACCAGGCGTAAAGATGAGCGATATCGACGCAGTGGCACGTAAAGTGATCGCTGACGCAGGATATGGCGATAAGTTCCTGACCCGTACCGGACACGGCGTTGGCATGACAGTACATGAGCCGCCGGAGGCAAGCGCTTCCTGCGATCTGATCGCAGAACCGGGAATGTGCTTCTCCATTGAGCCGGGTATCTATCTGAAGGATGATGTAGGAGTCAGAATTGAAGACCTTGTCATCGTTACCGAGGACGGCTGTGAAGTACTGACGAAGTATCCAAAAGATCTCCAGGTTGTTGGAAACGATTAATACTGATTCAATTGAGGACGTAGCCTTTTGTAAAAAGGCTACGTCCTCAATTGCGTTTTACGGTGTACCCAAATGAAGAATGGGGTGTACCCAAATGCATTTTGCCCTGTACCTTTTTGACAAGACAGCCATTGTAGCGCGGGGACGGAGGTGGTATAATAGAGGAACGTAATATGGTCTGTGGGGACAGGCCAAGTTGGATGTCAGAAAATACATAAGAGAGATGAGAGGGACGGATTATGACGAAGAAGTTGAATTTTCGACAGTCGCTGGTGATCGCCAGCATGCTTTTTGGACTTTTCTTTGGGGCGGGGAACCTGATCTTCCCGGTTTCCATGGGGCAGCTTGCCGGCGCGGATGTGTGGCAGGCCTCGGCGGGATTCCTTCTGACCGGGGTGGGGCTTCCCATCCTTGGCGTGGCGGCGCTGGGAATCAGCCGGGAGAACGGGCTTCTGGAGCTGAGCAGCCGGATCGGGAAGGGGTACGGTATGTTCTTTACCTGTGCTTTGTATCTGACCATCGGTCCTTTCTTCGCCATTCCAAGATGTGCCACGGTATCCTTTACCATCGGGCCGGGGACGGTGCTTTCTCCGCAGAGCCAGACGCTGGCCCTGGGGATCTTTTCCTTTGCCTTCTTCGCGGTGGCCCTGTTTCTTGCCCTGCGGCCGGGGGAGATCCTGACCTGGGTGGGGAAGGTGCTGACGCCTCTATTCCTGGTGCTGCTGGGGGTGCTGGTGCTGCGGGCCCTGACGGCTCCCATGGGAGAGATCAGCGAGATCGCGCCTCAGGGCGCTTATGCTTCCGGCGCGTTTTTCAAGGGCTTCCTGGAGGGGTATAATACCATGGACGCGTTGGCGGGCCTTGCCCTTGGCATCATCGTCATCAATGTGATCCGTACTCTTGGAGTGGAGAAGCCGGAAGACATTGCGGTGAGCACGGTGAAGGCCGGTGTGTTCACGGCCATCATCATGTCCGCCATCTATCTTCTGATCACCGTTGTGGGAACCCAGAGCCGGGGCGTATTCCCGGCGGCAGAGAACGGCGGGGACGCTCTGGTCCAGATCTCGGAATACTATTTTGGCGGCGTGGGGATCGTGATCCTGGCGCTGATCGGAACGGTGGCCTGTCTGAAGACGGCGGTGGGGCTTATTACCAGCTGCGGCGCCACCTTTGAGAAAATGTTTCCATCCGGCCCGTCTTACCGGGTGTGGGCCGTGATCTTCGCGGTGGTGTCTTTCGTGATTGCCAACGCGGGACTGAACGCCATCATCGCCTATTCGGTGCCGGTGCTGATGTTCCTGTATCCGCTGGCGGTGGCCCTGATCCTTCTGACCTTGTTTGGCAAGGCCTTTGGAAATGACAGGATCGTGTACCGCTGGGTGATCGGATTCACCCTGATCGCGGCGCTGGTGGATTTCTTCAATGCCCTGCCGGAAGGGACCGCAAGGTTCCTGCACATCACCGGCGTGGCCCAGGCGGCCAGGGACCTGTTGCCTTTGGGAGACCTGGGATTTGGCTGGCTGTGTCCGGGAGCAGTGGGACTGGTCATCGGACTGATTCTCCACAAGAGGAGAGAGGCGCAGGAGGCAAAGGAGTAAGGAGGACTTATGCGGGAGATCAGATGCCCCAAGTGCGGGGAAGTATTTCAGGTGGATGAATCCGGCTACGCGGCGATCGTGAAGCAGGTGCGGGATAAAGAGTTTGAGAAAGAGATCCGGGAGCGGGAGGCTCAGTTCCGCCAGGAGAAGCAGGCGGCGGAAGAGCTGGCCCGGACGAAGACGGAGCAGAAGCTAAGCGGGCAGATCAGCAGCCAGGAGACCCGGATCCGGGAACTGGAAACCAGGCTTCAGGCAGAGAAGGACGCCCGGGATCTGGAGATCCAGAAGGCTGCGGCGGAGAAGGAGAGGGAGCTGGCACAGCGGATCGCGGCCAAGGACCAGGAGCTTGCAGAGCGGGACGTCAGGATCCAGGAGCTGCGCTCCCAGATGGATTCCGAGGAGAAGGAGAGCCAGTTAAAGGAGCAGTCCCTGAAGGAGAAATACGAGGAACAGCTGAAGATGAAGGACGAGCTGGTGGCGTATTACAAGGATTTCAAGGCCCGCCAGTCCACCAAGATGGTGGGGGAGAGCCTGGAGATCCACTGTGAGACTGAGTTCAACAAGCTGCGGGCCACCGGATTTCAGCACGCTTACTTTGAGAAGGATAATGACGCCAGAAGCGGGAGCAAAGGCGATTACATTTACCGGGAGACAGACCCGGAGGGAGTGGAATTCATCTCCATTATGTTTGAGATGAAAAATGAGATGGACGAGACGGCCACCAAGAAGAAAAATGAGGATTTCTTAAAGGAGCTGGACAAGGACCGCCGGGAGAAAAACTGCGAGTACGCGGTGCTGGTGTCCCTCCTGGAGCCGGACAGTGAGCTTTACAACCAGGGGATCGTGGACATGTCCCACCGGTATCCCAAGATGTATGTGATCCGGCCCCAGTTCTTTATTCCCATCATCACCATTCTTCGCAACGCGGCCACCAACGCCCTGGATTACCGGAGGCAGCTGGAGGTGGTGAGAAATCAGAATATCGATATTTCCCATTTTGAGGAAGATATGAATGACTTCAAGGAGAAGTTCGCCCGGAACTTCCGGATCGCCAGCGAGCGGTTCCAGAAGGCCATCGGCGAGATCGACAAGACCATCGATCATCTCCAGAAGACCAAGGAGGCGCTGCTGTCCTCGGAGAATAACCTGCGGCTTGCCAACAACAAGGCGGAGGATCTGACCATCAAGCGGCTGACCCGGAAGAATCCCACCATGGCCGCCAAATTCGCAGAGCTGGAAGAGAGAAAGAGACAGGAAGGAACAGAAGAGTAAGGATGAGAGTCAATCGAAAAGAACTGAAACAACAGGCCAGAAGGTCCTTAAAGCGGCATTACTGGATCTTCGTGGTCCTCTGCCTGGCGGCAGGTTATATCGGAGCGGAATCCTTTGGTGGCCTGGAGCTGATCACCATGGCTTCCGAGGGAGAACTGACGGCGGAAGTGTCCACCGGCATGGTGCCGGAGACACCGGACATGAGCACTGCCATCGCGGAGGCGATCATGGGGGAGGACGAAAAGAGCCGTGAGACATCAGAAGCTCTGGTGCAGGAAGCAAAGGACGATCAGGGAAGCAACGCAGTGCTTGGCAGGACCAGAGGCGTGTTTGCCGAGGCGGTCAACCGGATCGAGTCGGGAGCCATGATCGCCACGGTGATCATGGCGGTGCGCTCGGTGGTAGATTCCACGGAAGCCATGCTGATCCTCTTTATCGTGGCCAGTCTGGTGCTGGCATTCCTGGTGTGGTTTTTCTTTATCAATATATTTACCGTGATCATGAGGCGTTTTTTCCTGGAGGGGCGGACCTATGAGAAGGTATCCCCCCAGAGACTTTTGTTCCTGCTCCGGGTGAAACGGTGGGTGCGGGTATCCTGCACCATGTTCGCGGCCTCCTTTTTCCAGTTCCTGTGGAGTCTGACCCTTATCGGAGGCGTGATCAAGCGGTATTCCTATTTCCTGGTGCCCTATATCGCGGCGGAGAATCCGGATGTGCGGGCTCTGGAGGCAGTGACCCTGTCCCGGAGGATGATGCGGGGGCACAAGTGGGAATGCTTCCTGATGGAAATGAGTTTCCTGGGATGGGTGATCTTAGGAGGCGCCACCCTGGGGATCTCAGAGATCTTTTATTCTAACCCTTACCGGATGGCCACTTATGCGGAATACTATGTCCGTGTCCGGGAAACCTACAAGAAGGAAGAGGGGGAGAAGGCAGAGCTGTTAAACGATCCCTATCTCTTTGAGAAACCGGATCTGGGCACTGTGGTGGAGATCTACAGCGACCTGATCTACCTTCTGGACGAAGAGGAGGTTCAGAAGAAGAAAAGCGGCAGCCTTACGGAAGCGCTGGCGGACTTCTTCGGGGTCACCTTATTCTACAGCGCCAACGAGCGGGAATATGAGGAGCGGGTGAAGCACAGGATCCGGCTTGCCTCCCTGCAGGACGTGATCAGTGGGAAGGCCTATCCCATCCGGATGTCCGCCATTCCGGAGCATGAGAAGCGGGGGCGGATCGAGATGATCAACTATTTCCGCAGATATTCGGTGTGGTCGCTGATCCTGATGTTTTTCGCGTTTTCTTTCATTGGCTGGCTCTGGGAAGTAAGTCTCCATCTGATCACAGATGGAGAGTTTGTCAACCGGGGTGTGCTCCACGGCCCCTGGCTGCCTATCTACGGCTGCGGAGGCGTGCTGATCCTGGTGGTGCTGAACCGGCTGAGAGCCAGGCCGCTGCTGGAATTCGGGGCTACTGTGGTCTTGTGCGGCTGCGTGGAGTATTTTTCCTCCCTGTACCTGGAAATGGCCCATAATGGCCAGCGCTGGTGGGATTACAGCGGATATTTCCTGAATCTGAATGGCAGGATCTGCGCGGAAGGGCTTCTGGTATTCGGTCTGGGAGGCCTGGCCATCGTCTATGTGCTGGCCCCCATCCTGGACAATCAGGTCCGCAGGATCCCGGGGAAAGCCCTGGTGCCTGTAAGCCTTGCGCTGGCGGCGGTATTCGTGGGGGATCTTGCCTACTCCAGCGTACACCCGAATGAAGGGAAAGGGATCACCGACTATCAGAAGGCAGAGACAGAGGAAGAAGGAGAAACGGAGGATGCGGTATTATCTTGCGCCCATGGAAGGGATCACTACCGATATTTATCGGGCCGCTTATCATAAATATTTCCGGCCTATGGAGAAATATTTCACCCCTTTCCTGGTGCCCCACAGTAAGAAGGGGTTCAGCGCCCGGGAGATGCGGGAGATCGACCCCGGACGAAACGAGGGGATGAACCTGGTCCCTCAGATCATGAGCAACCAGGCCGGTGACTGCCTGCGCACCATGAAGAAGCTGAAAGACCTGGGATACCAGGAGGTGAACCTGAATTTTGGCTGTCCTTCCAGGACGGTGGTGTCCAAGAACCGGGGAGCGGGATTCCTGGCGGACCCGGAGGCGCTTGACCATTTCCTGGAGGAGGTGTTCGCCCACGGGGATCAGAAGATCTCGGTGAAGACCCGCCTGGGGAAATATCACCCGGAGGAATTTGAAGAGATCCTGGCCGTCTACAACCGGTATCCTTTGGAAGAGCTGATCCTTCACCCCAGGACCCAGCAGGATTTCTATCAGGGAAGGGTGAACCTGGAGGCTTACGCCTATGCCAGGGAGCACAGCCGGAATCCCCTCTGCTACAACGGGGATATCCGCTGCGCATCGGATGGAAAGCGTCTGACGGAGCAATTTCCCGGGACGGACACGGTTATGCTGGGCCGTGGCGTGATCGCCAATCCCGCCCTTGTGGAACAGATGGAAGGAAGGGCAGGAGAAGAGCTGGACGGGGAGCGGCTGAAAGCTTTTCTTGAGGAGATCTGCAAGGGGTATCAGGAGCTGGGGGCCGGAGAACGGCCGGTGCTCTTCAAGATGAAAGAACTGTGGGCATATCTTACAGGGCTCTTCCCGGAGAGCCAAAAGCAGGCGAAAAAGATCCGGAAATCCGGCAGTCTGGCGGAATATCAGGCGGCGGTGGAGGAAGTTTTTGCTTTACATTCCCCGCAGGCTGCCCTATAATTCAGAGAGAAGGAAAAAGAAGGAGGGCTCCGGTATGGAAGACCAGAAACAAAAAGTTTATGACGCGCTGGACAAGCAGAAGATCAAATATGAAGTGGTAGAGCACGAACCGGTATATACAATGGAAGATATGGACCGGCTGGGTCTTCCGGAGAAGGGGACGCTGTGCAAGAACCTGTTTCTGCGGGACGCCAAGGGGAAACGGCATTTCCTGGTGACCTGCGAGGAGAGCAAGAAGGTGGACTTAAAAAGCCTGGGACGGCAGCTGGGAGCGGGCAACTTAAGCTTTGCCTCTGAGGACCGGCTGGAGAAGTATCTGGGTGTGAAGCAGGGCGGGGTAACTCCTTTTGGCCTTATGAACGATACGGATCATGCGGTGGAGTTTTTCATCGACAAAGACCTGACAAGATGCAAGAGCCTGGGTATTCATCCCCTGGAAAATACAGCCACTGTGTTCCTGTCTTTTAAAGATCTGGACAAATTCCTGTGGAACCTGGACGTGGACGTGGTAAAGATCAAACTGTAGATAAGAAATGAAAGAGAAGAGACGGCCTTTTGACGGAAAAAGGCCGTCTCTTTTTCGGGGATCTGACATTTTTATACTTTTTTAATTGCATGTTTCGGTCAGGGGAAGTAGAATGGTAGGAGCAATGAATGAAAGTGAGGAAGACTATGAGTCAGGAATATAGAATGCCCGAAGGCGGGCAGGAATCATATGGAAAGAGGCTTTGGCACCTGTGGAGCCCCCTGATCCTGAAGATGGCCATCGGATTTGGGGTGTCCGTCCTTGCGGCGGGCGCTTTCACCATTATCTTTATGGCAAACAATCCAGATCTGGTGAACCAGGCGGCCATGGACCAGAGCAAGATCAGTGATCTCTACCAGCAGTTGATGGGCGAGATCCTGAATGTGACTACCATTGTAGAAGGGGTGGCGGCCCTGGTGACCATCCCTGTGCTTCTTGTGATGTTCCACAAGGACCGGATGCGGGAGCGGATGGCAGGTATCGTGCCAAATAAGAAAGCGCCTCTGTGGAAATATTTTGCCCTGATCCTGATGGTGCTGGGGATCTCCCTGGGATTTAACAACCTGGTGCTGATCGGCAACCTGTCCAGCTATGACGCAGCCTATGAGCAGACCATATCTCTGCTCTACGCGGCTCCCTTCGCGGCGCAGATCATCTGCCTTGGGGTTCTGGTCCCCATGTGCGAGGAACTTGTCTTCCGGGGCCTGATGTTCAAACGGTTGCGGGAGAGGGCTCCCTTCTGGCAGGCAGCGCTGTACGCCTCCGCCGTATTTGCCTTCCTTCATATGAATATGATCCAGATGATCTACGGTTTCCTGCTGGGAATGGTATTCTGTTATATCTATGAAAAATACGGTTCTGTGAAGGCGCCGGTGGCGGCCCATATCGCAGTGAACCTTCTGTCTGTGTTCGCCACCCAGTTCCACCTCTTCGACTGGCTGCTCCAGGAACCTATGCGGGCAGGGGTGATCACGGTGGTCTGCGCGGCGGTTGCATCCTCCATGTATCTGTTTATCCAGCGGATCGA
>UMLF01083666.1_pt1 | contig 22033 bp, 21 predicted proteins | sample 1966501 | NCBI WGS metagenome assembly UMLF01 (sample SAMEA4836194, study PRJEB28245) | human gut metagenome | biome: gut microbiome; material: fecal sample | place: Denmark | collected 2008 | reverse complement strand
GCCCACTGGAATGGGGTAAATGGCTTTGGCACAAAGAAGGAGGTGCTGACTACGATCTGAACCTTTCCATGGCGTTTTTCCTTGGGAACGGTATCGTAATATTCTTCTGCAATACGCTCTGCCAGATGAGCAATTCCCTTCATATCTTCTTCGGTTTCAGTAGGAAGTCCAAGCATGAAATAAAGCTTCACACGGTTCCATCCGCCAACAAATGCCTCATGCGCACCGTGAAGGATCACTTCTTCGGTAAGACCTTTGTTAATTACATCACGAAGTCTCTGGGAACCAGCTTCCGGGGCAAAAGTAAGGCTGCTTTTCTTAATATCCTGAACCTTGCTCATAACATCCAGGGCAAAAGCATCAATACGAAGTGACGGTAGGGAAATATTAACACCTGCAGATTTAAATTCATCGATCAGGAAGTTTACCAGCTCTTCCAGGTGTGTGTAATCGCTGGAACTTAAGGAACTGAGGGAAATCTCCTCGTGACCGGAGTTCTTCAGCATGGCTCTTGCAGACTCTTTCAACTCCTCCACGTCACGTTCACGGAGCGGTCTGTAGATCATACCTGCCTGGCAGAAACGGCATCCACGGATACATCCACGCTGGATTTCCAGAGTGACACGGTCCTGGGTGGCCTTGATAAAAGGAACCACTGGTTTCTCAATTGGACAGTATCCCTTGTCCATATCCACGATCAGCTGCTTCTGGACCTTCTGGGGAACTCCTGGGCGGTTGGGAGCAAAGGAAGCAATGGTACCGTCTTCCTTATAGGCAACATCATAAAAGGCTGGAACATAAATTCCCGGAATCTGAGCTGCTTTCATAAGGAAGTCTTTCCTGCTGCCTCCTGCTGCCTTATTGGCCTTATATGCGTCAAAAAGAGCATCATAGACAGTCTCACCCTCTCCAATATAAAACAGGTCGAAGAACGGGGCCAGTGGCTCTGGATTATATGCACATGCACCGCCGCCAATGACGATAGGACATGATTCGTCTCGCTCCTTTGCCATAAGCGGAATCTGGGAAAGGTCCAGTGTCTGCAGCACATTGGTATAGCACATCTCGTATCCAAGTGTAATGCAAAGGAAATCGAACTCCTTCACCGGATCCTGGGACTCCAGGGCGAACAAGGGGATCTTCTGCTCCCGCATGATCTTGTCTAAATCAAGCCATGGGGAATAGACACGCTCACACCAGATGTCTGGGCGTTTGTTGAACATATTGTAGAGTAGCATCATGCCAAGGTTAGACATTCCTATCTCATAGACATCCGGGAAGCTAAATGCGACTCTAGTGGTCACTTTATCCTTGTCTTTCATAATAGAGTTGACTTCCCCGCCGATATAGCGGGCTGCTTTGTCAACACTAAGCAATATTTCGTCACTAAGTGCTAATTTTCTCATACTATTCCTTTCGATAATTGTGCATATACAACAATAAAACCATGAATTTTTAGGAAATGTAACTTGCTGTAATATGCGTTTTAGGACTCAAAAATCTGTCTTTTCGTTCTAAAAATCTGAAAAACAGAGGGGCACTTTTAAGCCGGTTTTTTGGTTAAAAATGGGTTTGGTCACTTTTTTCTATTTTCAAGCAAAAAAATAACCTCAGCATCTGGAAATGCGTGAGACCATTTTGATACCGGAAAACAGGACCATTAACAGTGTTTTTATTATAAACAGAAACGCTTAGAAGTTCAAGTATATAATTTTTATTCGGGAAAATTCAGAAAATCATGGGATTTTTCGCATTGAAATGACCATTATATAGAAAATCCGGCTAGAATAACAGGAAAAAAGTATAAAATATCGGGTAGTATCAAGGAATGCTATAAAATGTTATTTAGTGCTATTTCGTGTTATTTAGTGTTATTTAGTGTTATTTATTATATCTTGTTAGGATTGACGGAAATTATAAAATTCCTGTTTGGTCACTTTCCTGCTGTAAATATTTATTCCTATATTATGAAGAAAAAAATGAAAGCCATCCCTTTTAAACACGCATGATGAAATGCGGTAGTTTTCAAGAGATGGCTTTCATTTTGCTTTCATATATTGGCTGGCTGATTATTTCATCAATTCTATCAGGTCACTTCTGTCAATTGGAATTTTTGGAATCTCGCGTGGCTGAGGCTGTCCGGAATTTTCAGCCCCAAGGGTTTCGGCAAATCGTTTCATGCTGCTGGCTGATAACTTTATTCTTCGAAGTTCTTTCCACGGAAAGGTAGGAAACGGACATTTGGCGCAGATCCTGGCGTAAGGCTTGTTGATAAAATTATTTTGTCTCTGGAAACCGTTTCGTCCCCAGATCAGGTATCCGGAAGGATTGAAATCCGGGGCTGTTTTCTGACAGGCTTCCAAGCGTTCCCTCTGGAGCCGGATCTCGTCCATCACAAAATCGGCCAGGTATACCATTTTCGTGTTTTCTTCCGGGATGGTGATGGTATCCGTTCGATTGGGGAGATCATCTTTTACGGGAAGCTGCAGGCAGATGGTCTGGTTGTAAAAATGAATATCCCGGAACGTGACCGTAAGGATTTCTGAAATCCTCAGGCCGGCAGTGGATGCCAGAAGCATGGGAAGATAGATGGTCGGTGCTTCCAGTTTGCAGATCTGCAGCATTTGGAGAAGCTGCTGTGGAGAATAGGTACCGGAAGGAACTTCGTAATAATTATGCAGATCCTCTTCTGCTTTTTTTCTTTCTTTCATTATGCGGACTGCATCCGCACTGTTATCCTGCGTTGTACAGTAATGGTTCCGTGCATCCCGGAAAAAACAGGTTACAGCATCACATACCCTGTAAAATTCGGAAGATGGAACTTTTGCAAGGATATCCATCAGATCGCTGGCAGTCACGTTGTCCATGAAATGTTTTCCGAGGACCGGAAGAATATAAGCTGCAATAGACCGGTTGTACGCATTGTCAAAACAGTAGGAATGAGTCCAGTATGCATGGAATTCCTGTACGGTACACTTAAAAACAGTAATCCGCTTTTCTTCCACCTGTTTTTTGTAAACTGGATACATAGCCTCGGCTTCTGCTTCTGTATCATAATATTTTGTCTGAACCATTTTGCGGCGTCCTGATTCGAAGGTGCAATTCATACGGTAACAATACTGGTTTCGGGCGGTAATGTAAAGCGGATGGGCTGAAAGCGTTGCCAGGACCAGGTTTCCGTTTGAGAAAATGTCTTTGAGTTTTGTCGGGTTGATCGTGTTCTGTGGCATTTTATCATTTTCCTTTCTGTTATGGATTTTTATGAGGTTCCTAAAAAGCGTTCCATTTTAACCCCTCCGGTAAGCTTTTGGATTTCTTCCCAGGGGCAGTCTTTTTCTAACAGGATCCAGACATACATATCACGGAGATCATACATGGTGATAATGGGAAGTCCATTCTTTTCCGTGATGTATTTTAATCTTGTATTTAGGGTTTCCAGGGTTTTTACTTTCCCACGGCTGCTGATGCAGAAGTTATCATTATCCTTTTTATCCGGATGGTTGCGAAAGAAACACATATTTTTTTCCTGCCGGAGGACAAGTTCCTCACAGACAAAATCCGGGATCTGAAAAGAACGGTACCGGTCTCCTTCCAACTTCTTACAGCTGTATATGGAATCTGCTGATTCAGAAGGAAGGCGTCCATCTTTTGTATATTGTTTATGGATGTTTAAGGTTTGGGTGCTGGAATCGAAGTTGTTATAAGTAAGCCCGAGGATCTCACCAGGACGCAGTCCGCAGAACAGTGCCAGAAGAAACTCCAGGCGGTGTGCATATGGATCTTCATGCACGGCGTGCAGGAATAATTTCAGCTGTTCTTTGGTATAAATACGAAGGCTGGATTTCGGTTCTTTGCGTTCTGTGATGTCAGATGCCAGGCATGTTTCAAGGAATCCCTGGTCCCATGCAGAATAAAGGATCCTGTATAATAATTTATAAACGGCATATTCTGCACTTGCGCAATAGTTCCTGCAGGATTCAATCAGGTTTTCAATATATTCTGCATCTGCATATGGAAGAAGCGGATCGGCAGTGACCCGGGGCAGAATAATATGGTAGATGATCCAGTGGTATTTTACTTTTGTGCTTCCACTGGTACTCGCCGGGACGTAGAGCTTTTCATACCAGTGTTTGAGATATTCCGTGAAAGTAAATGGACACGGGCTGGATGCTTTCAGCTTTGCAAGCTCTTTTGGGAAAAGGCGGCTGGCTTTCTCATAAGCTTTTTCTGCATTGTCCCGTGTCAGAAATCCTGTGCGGGTACGGTGTTCAATGGTCTTGGCGTTAAAGTTTACAACCGGAGTATGGCAGCACCATAAATTTTTGTGTGAGAAAAATACATTCTCTTCTGCTTTTTTCTGCATAAAGGACCTCCTGCTTATATAAGGCGTAAAAACATCAGTGCCGACTGATGGCTGGCATTCGAACCAGTATTTTTCTGCCTTTATCACTATTATGTCGGATTTTGAAATCCTGTTTTTGGAAAAAATAATTTAGCTGATTTATTTTTTTAAATAAAATTATTTTATAGACATATATAATATGTATGAAAATGATAGAAAAGGCTTATTTTTATAAGAAAACATTGGAAAAACTAAATTCGGCTGAATTGGAATCAAAAGCTCCTGTTTATACAGAAGAAAAAGACACACAATATAACGGATCGTTACACTGTGCGTCTTATAAAGAAATGAAAGTTTAAATTTTATCTGAAAAATATTTCATATATGCCGAGTCATCCGGAAGAACATATACCTTACGGCTTCTCTTGGCCTGGGATTCTGGCAGAAGCCCATAAAGTAAGACATACTCTTCCATCTGTCTGCTGAGGTCATAGACCAGTGGCTGATGCTCTACATATACAGTATTGGTAAAATCCGGACTGGAATGCCCAAGGTTTTTTGAAATGGCTTTCATGCTGACTTTTTCGTTGGCCAGGATGGTAGCATTGGAATTGCGCAGTTTTCGCCAGTCGATCTTTGGAAAATTGTATTTCTTTAACAGACGCTGATACGGTTTTTTGTAAAAATTTTGTCCATAGGGCAAACCATTTTTGCGGCAGCAGACATAGCCCAGATCACAGAAATCCGGTTCTGTGGCCCGGTTGTGTTCATAACGCTGCCGCTCCAGCAGGATCTCCGTCAGGACATAGTCAGGCAGTACAATTTTCCTGCGGCTGTTTATCGTTTTCAGCTTCTTTTCCTGGAATTGCATGGAGTGGTAGTTTTTATCAGGATCTGCATCCTTTGTGCGTCCAAGCTGGGTTTCGATAGATGCGCATTTGTTCAGAAAGTCGATGTTATCATACTTCAGGGCCCGGAGTTCCGAAACCCGGAGACCGGTTGCGGCTGCCAGCAGCATAGGCAGATAAAGGGATGGTTCTTCCTGCCGGCATACATTCTGGAGACGGCTCAGCTGCGCAGAGGAATATACTTTTGCAGTCTGTTTCCTGGCTGCAGGTGTGGACATAAGACGCTGCTCTTCTGTCCTCTTCAGCCGGTTCACTTCTGCGGTGATTTTCATGGCAATGTTACAGGAAATATAATTTCTGTCCCTGGCAACCTGCATGGAACTGCTGACAACCGCACAGGCGAGCCTTCGCACATTGGGGGACGGAATCCCAAGCAGAACCTGGATGAGATCTTTCCGTTTCAGGGAAGGCAGGGAAATGGTACCCAGTGCAGGATCAATATAATTCAATATGATGTTCCGGTATGTCATATAGGTGTTGTAAGAAATATCTTTTTCGTCCCACATATAATACCAGAGCCAGTAATCATAAAATTCTTTTACGGTATAAGAATACGGGACAAACTGCTTCCGGCAGATCTGAATGAGTGCATCATCTCTGGCGAGCTGGGCTGCTTTCCGGGTGGGAAAGCCACCGCGCTGGATCGATTTTGAGACTCCCGACTGGAAAACAAGTTTAAAACGGAAACTGTATCTCTTACGGGACGTTATAAAACTTATGCTCCTTCCGGGAAGACAGGATACAACGCTTCCCAAAAAGAAAGTATCCTTCACAGATGGTTTTTCAATGCTCTTTCCCTTGGGCATGGGAAACCTCCTTTCCCAGACTGTTCCGGATGCCAAGAACCGGATCCAGGGTGTTGCTTAATACAGATTGAATTTCATTATTTTCATCAGGAAAATTACAGCAGAATGCGATGGTGGAACTGAGTTTTGTGTGTCCAAGGATATGGGAAATGCTTTCGATATCCACTCCCATTTCTGCCAGTATGTAGGCTGACATATGTCGGAGATCGGTCATGTTAAGAGCTGGCAGAAGGGCATTTTTTGTGATACTTCTAAGTGTTGAGCCGGGAGTGGCAGTGGATTTTATTCTGGCAGTGGCGCCAAGGCAGACATAATCCTGAAATTCTGTTGTATCAGGATTGGCTTCCAGGATCAGCCGGTTTTCTTTTTTACGTTTGGAAAGCTCCTGGAAAATGAAATCTGGTATTTTCAAGGTCCGGTTCTGGGCAGTTCCAAAAAGGTTCTTAAATGTTGGAGTGTCAAGATGAGCCCTGTTATCGGTACAGAGCCGCTGAATAGTTAAGGTATGTTCTTTGGAATTGAGGTCTGAATATTTCAGTCCCAGGATTTCTCCTGTAGAAAGTCCGCAGAAAAGGGCAAGGAGGATTTCCAGATAAGAGGATGTTGTGGAAGCCTGGTCAAGCAGTTTCCGGATCTGTTCGGTGGAAAGGAATACGGATTTATGCTGAGGGTCCGAATAGTGTTTTAGCGTGGGAAATTCCTTTTCCGGAATATAATTATTCTGGTAAGCAGACCATAAGATGATATTTAACAGCTTATAGGCATAATAGCCTCCATTCTGGCAGTATCCCTGGCAGGAATCCAGCAGTTTATTCAGGAATTCTTCGCTGACACAGTCCAGGAGAACGTCATTCTGAAGATGTGGAAGGATGATCTGGTACAGGACCCAGCGGTATTTGAATAAGGTACTTTTGCTGGTGGAATAAGGGGAGTAGACTTCACGGAACCAGTAGTCCAGATATTCAGAAAAGGTAAACGGGATCTTCCGGGATTTTTTCAGCTGCTGGATCTGGCTGGAATAGGCATCCTGGGATTTCTGGTAGCTCTCTTCTGCTTCCTTTTTTGAGGGAAAGCCGGTATTATAGCTGTATTCAATAGTACAGATAAGCGGATTTACTGTCTGGGTGACGTGTCCCCAGGAACCGTCTTCATTTTGAAATACAGGTGTTCTTTTTTCTGGCATGGCATTAATTCTCCTATGTGTATTTTTTATGTGAAGGAAAAAGGACTGAAAATAAAAAATGCATAGTGCAGTGGGGACACTATACATTTCAAAGATTTATCTTCCTTTTTCACAAAACATACCTTGAGGATCTGGAAATACATTGTATGCAAGATTGTTAGCAGAACTTTACTGTAAAACATATCTTTTGCTTGTCTTTTGTTCAAGAATATCACTTTTGCCAGGTAGTTTTGTAAAGTACAGCTCCCATTACTAAAGGCTTAACAGTCAGTTTATATTGTTGAAGCTCATTTTCCGTAATTATTCGGTTGATTTTATCCTAATATTTGTATATGCTGTAAATAAAAAGGAGGATGCATATGAAGTGTGATGTAAACCAGGATTTTTCTAAAGATGCACGGCAGGCCAATCAGTATGGATCCACTGTCATTATGGAAAATAATGTTCCAAGACAGATCAGCCATGAATCCAGTCAGATAGATGCTGTACAGACTGCATCGGATGAAGAGGTTCTTGCGGCATCAAAAACGTTCATGCAGCGTAACAAACATATTTATGAGGAACTTGCGAAAAAATGAAAATACGAAAGTGTCAGAAACAGATTAAAGAAAAGGAAAAAAACGGAACAGATATGGAACAGCTTTATAATGCTGCCAGTATAGAGCTTCCTATAGAGCAGAAAAAAGTGATCTTGGAAAGAACTATTCCCGAATTAAAGGAGATATTTGGAAATTATCTGGTTAAGATTATCTCGTTTGAGCATGACGAACTGAATGATGTGAATCTGGCTGTGCTGTTGGATGGGTATTCAACGGAGCTATATGCAAAAGATGCTCCTAAGATATGTGCAGTTACAGAAGGCGTCAATATGGCTGATAACATATGTACACTTTCCATTATTACCGTGAATTATAATACTTTCAAAGAACATCCACTGTATTCGGCTATCAGGGCTGGTGAGGTAGTCTGGCCTATATAGTTGAAATATGTGAAAAGCTAAACAGCTCTGGTTTTTTAGCAGGTCAAAAGCCCCCGGCTCAATACCGAGGGCTTCTCTTTTATCATTTCACTTTTTCTTTTCTCTTTTTTCCAATCACCAGTATGGCTACACCGATAATAGCCATTGCCATCAGCGGATATGGTACCGGAGCATCTGCAGATGTCGGTACGGTTTCGTTTTTGGTGTTTGTAAAAGAAAAAACGGAAATCTCTTTTGTGCTTGTTACAGCTCTGATTTTCTTATTCAAATACATTTTTCCGTCATTATAGACAAAATTGTTCGATCCGTCTGTTTCATTCCCTCCTGTGCCAGGATACCTATATTGGCAATGGTATTTTCAACACCCTTTGTGACAATCCCATCCCCACCTTTAAATTCCTGGTTGTTCCGGTACATATTATATCCCAGGATTCCAGCATCCACACTTGCTGCAATTTTAGCAGCACAGGAGGGTTTTGCACCATCACAAATTGTTCCACTGATGATTGCTACCGCATTTACGATTGTATGCGCGATTGCTTCATAAGTTCCATCCAAAAGATATGCAATTCCGGCACCGGCTCCCACTCCGGCACTGACGGCGCCACAAAAAGCAGATAACCTTCCAATACCATTCTTTTGGTGTATCGTTATAAGATCACTTACCACTAAAGCACGATATAACTTTTCCTGCGAAGCGCCTAAATTCATTGCATAGCGGATAACTGGAACGGAGGCTGTGATTCCCTGATTTCCTGAACCTGATAAGATTACAACCGGCAGCTCACAGCCACTCATCCTCGCATCACTTCCGGCTGCAGCCCATGCCTTGGCTTCTGTTTTTATTTCCTGCGGGTATTCTTTTAATAATACAGAGCCAATGTTCGCTCCCCAGTTATTTTTCATCCCTTCTTCCGCAATTGCAAGATTACAGGATATTTGTGGCTTCAGAAGTGGTTCTACCTTGCAAATATCCACTGTGTTTGCAAATTTTAAGATATCTTTAACATTCAATACACTTTTGTCAGTAAGGCTATCTTCTGCCGAATTACTGATCTCCTTCTTAGATATTACGTCTCCATCCTTCGCTTTTAATACAATATTGCTATGGTTATTGGCAATATGCACCTTTGCATAATGTCCGTCTGCCCAACCGGTAAGACAAATATCCAACAGCCTCGGAGTATCTGCACACACAATTTCTATTGGAGTATTCTGCGCATACTCTGCAATCTGCCCCTGCAAATTTTCAGGAATACTGGAAATTACCTGTAAGGCTTTTGAAGCATCCCCACCGATTATACCAGCTGCAATAGCCGCAGTTATTCCTTTTAACCCTCCTGTATTTGGGACAATAACGCTCTTCACATTTTTTATAATATTTCCAGATACTTCAGCCCGGATTTTTTCCGGTTTCTTTCCTAAAATATCTCTTAACTCTGCTGCTGCGTAAGCAATCGCGATGGGCTCCGTGCAGCCTGTAGCCAGTATTAATTCTTCTTTTAAAATAGAAAGATACATCTTTTGTATTTTGGCTAAAAGCATATTCTCACTCCATTTCTACTATTAAAGACTATAATTCTTCAACATACCGTACACCATCAAGTTTCTTTATATCGTCGATTACCAGTTGATGTAATACCCTTTTTCCTAAATAAATCTCTATTGTTGCACACGCATCCGAGGAATACCATTTATTTTCTGATTTTCGCTGCAATGATGTTACCTTTATATTATGCATTTTAAAATATTCAATCAGCTGTAGCATAACCTCTTCTTTTTCAGATTCTATATAAAATCTCATAGTTCTGGCCCCACGCATGATTCTATAATCAATATACTTATAAATAAACGATGACACATAGATAATCAGTAATCCAGCGATTGCTCCCTGGTAAAAACCTGATCCAATGGTGATGCCAAGAGCCGCAGTCACCCATAAAGCAGCTGCGGTTGTTAACCCTTTTACCTGATTGTGGCCTGTAACCATAATAGAACCGGCACCAAGAAAACCAATTCCACTGATCACCTGCGCTGCCATTCGTACAATGTCACCCGTTCCGTTCGTAACGTATTTAAAAATGTAATCGTTGGTGATCATAATGAGTGTGGCACCAAGACATACCAGGGAAAAAGTTTTAAGTCCAGCTGGCCGTCCCTTCATTTCACGCTCTGCTCCTATCAACCCGCCACATATAGAAGCCAATAACATTTTTGCAATTGCACTTGCCTCAAATTCAGATATCCCACAATTCATTAACAGTCTGCAAAAATTTTCCATAAGCCCCGCCCTTCTTTCATTTACAAACAGGCCGCAGAAAACATCTTCTGTATTCTGCGGCCATTGTTTAGTCTGTTAATTGAAATGGAAATTTTTTAACACGTCTGTTTTCAGCATACTTTTTCTCGATTTTGGAAAAATAACTGAAATCATGCTCTTTTATAATTTTATCGTATTCATCAGAAAACTCTGGATACTCTTCATATATCCATTTCAAAGTCCTTTTTCCTAAAATATCCTCTGCATTACAATCAAGCTTATCAATATAAACCGGGATCTCTTCATGTAGCAGTTTTAATATCTGATCTAGATCTGTTATCCCAGGAAGTACAGGAGCTAACGTTGTCCATACTTTCATGCCATGTTCCCGCAAGATATTGGCACACTGTATTCCTCTATGGATACCGCCCTGATTCAGGTTTTCAACAAACGGGATTCGGGATAATTCAATTACAACAATCAATTTCTTTATTGATTTTAATAAATCCGAATACTCCAAAACCACATCAGTAGCAGCTGAAGTAGTGATTAAAACCGGAATATCATATTTTGCAATTACTTTTAAACATTTTTCAGATAAATGGTATTTCTCTTCCAATTCATTAAAAGGGTCACAAACACTTCCCAGATATAAAAACTCATTTTGGGGCCAGTCTTTTAATTTGTCTTCCAGCAATTCCTCAAGATTGGTTTTGACTTTAATTTTCCCTTCCCAATCCTCTTGCTTTAGCCAATAGCAGAACGGACATCCCATTGAACAGCCGATATAAGGATTTATATAAGCATGATTATGAGGAGATAATTCATACACTGTATCTGTTTTAATTTCTTCAACAATCATAATAAATACCCGATTAATCCGGAATTACTTTAACTGTAAAGTTTCTGTTTCTTGGACCATCAAACTCTAAAAAGAAAATTCCCTGGGATCCACCAAGCATCAACTTTCCACCAGTCACAATAAAAGTCTGTGACACGCCAAACATTGTACATTTAATATGTCCAGCAGCATCTGCCGGAGTATCAAACTGATGTTTGAAATCAATTCTTGTAGGAACTAATCGGTTGATCTCGTCGCGAAGATCATCAAAACCAGCTGGATCCATTCTGGAGGTTACACCTAAGCCTGCAGTAGTATGTGGGGTAAATACAATACAGGTACCTTCCTGAACACCGCTTTCCTCCACGTATTTTTTTACTTCGTCTGTAATTTCATATACGTCATTAATCTTGGTAGAAATATCAAATCTCTTCATCATAGTGTTCTTATCTCCTTATAATACAACCATTTCACTTTCACGAATGCACTTTGCTCCATCTGCAATGTGCCATACACCTTCGCATCCACGACCGTCAACTTCACCAATCATATCCATGATATAGCCAGCCAGTAAACAGATCGGAGCATACTGTGTCAGAGGCATATTAATTGCATATTTAGATTTTGGAACCTTAATATAGGTAGTATCTGTGCCGAAATCTTCTTTGCTTCCATCTGTAATTACAATAAGAGGTCTGGTAAGATCATGGGCAAATTTAATCAGTTCCTTGTTTCTGCTCATAGCCGGATTAGTTGTATTCGCAACAATAATGGTTCCAATCTTATCTACATTTCGCATGAAGAAGTTCATATGCAACCACTCTTCTGAATTATTATCCATTGCATATTTTCCAAGAGCTTCATAAATTTTAGCTTTTCCGAACCAGGCAGTTGCATAATCAAAACCAGTTCCAATGAAATCATATGCTTCCATATCTTTCCACTGTTCTGCAATTTGATAGACCTGTTTTGTCATGTCTGGCAGAAGTCTTGCAAGTTCTTTTCCCTGTTCCAACATGTCATAACGCATGTCCATTGCTTCATCCATGGTATAACAGCTTCGTACCTCTCCAATCCTGATTGCAATAAGAAGAAGAGACATTACTGATACCATATAAGAACGGGTTCCTGGAGCCGGATCAAACGGCGGAATATGTAAATCCATGATTTTATCTACACTTTTTCCAAGAAGGCTGTCTCTTTTGCCTGTAATTCCAAGTGCAAATGCACCATGTTTTCTGGCTGCCTGAATCGCTTCTCCAACACGTGTTACACCGCCGGAATTGCTTACTGCAATTACAAGCGGATTGTTTGGACGGAAACCTAACTGGTCTCTTGAATACAGGCGGCTAAGTTCAATTGCAGTTACCACCTCTGTAGGGATATGAGTCAGCATTTCAAATGCATGCTTTGTAGCAAGAGCTGCAGCATAAGAATCCCCACAGCCTGTTAATACAATTTTCTGAATATTAAAAATCTCCGGTGTGGATAATACCGTTCTGGATCTCTGTTCCATATCATTAAACTGCTGTTCAATCAGTTCCGGAAGACTTAATACCTGCCTTACCAATGCGTTTTCATTGTTCATTACTTTATTCCTCCCAATAAACTATTTTGCTAGTGATAAAAGATAATTTCCAACTTCTACACTATATTTTAATGCTGCAACTACCAGTGCATCCGGTAACTGCGTAATATATCTATGGATTTCATAGGTGAAATCCCCTTGATATTTGATTTCTTTTAAAATATGCATAATCTCTGTCCAGTCTGTATATCCACTATATGGCAGGATATGGTCATTTTGGATTCCTATATTGTCAGAAACGTGGGTTGCCTTTAACCTGGAACCAATCATTTTAAGCGCAGGTCCCTGGCCTTGTTTCATGATGTCTGCATGTTCGAAATCCCAGCATATTCCCACATTATTGTATTCTTTACTCAGTGTATCTACTAAATCCACTAATTCTTCAGCTGTAGTTGTATATCGTCTTCGTGGCGCAATATTTAAATCCCATAAATTTTCAATTGCAATACCGATATTTTTCTTGGCAGCATGTTCCAATACTGGTTTAAAATATTCTATATTTTTTTCCTTCGAATCTTTTACAAGCATTGGAGATTCAAAATCTGTTCCCGCATGAATAACCACCCATTTAACTCCTAATATGGCGGCACAATCAATACTACGCAATACCATGCGGTCTAAAAACTCTTTATTTTCTGCATTTGGATCACAAAAATTATAAAAGTTGGCATGAGCCTGACTAAATTCTATCTGTTTTTTTTCAGATAACTCTTTAATGTCATAAATCCACTTCTCCCATTCGTCGGTTACAAAAGGAAGCTTAAATGTCGTGCAGTCAAAAAAGTTCATATCCATAACCTTATATCCCGCTTCTGCACACAAAGAAACAGAATCCTGGATTTTTGCTTTTACATTATTCGGTCTGTTAAAATAAATGTTTGTCGAAGTAGATAGTCTCATGTGTTCCTCCAATCCTTTTCTCACTTTTTTACCACAAACTGCCATAGATCAAGGCTATGGCAGTTGTGGGATATTTACTTACTGATTTGCTCTGTTATACTCGTCAAACAGTTTGTTACACTCATCAATTACATAATCTGTTGCTTCTTCTGGTGAAAGATCACCTTCACAAAGATATACAGCAGCATCTTTGATTGCAGTGTCAACACTTCCCTGCATCATAAGTACCGGCTCCTGAACATTTGGTTTTGTAGCCTCAAACTGGGTTAATGCAGTCTGAACAGCCGGGTTTGCTTCTACATAAGCAGCGTAGTCATCCAGGTTCTTGGTATTTACATTAATTGGAAGATATCCGGTTGCCTGGCACCATGTGGACTGGGTTTCTGCAGATGCAGCGTACTGAATGAACTCCCATGCAGCGGCTTTCTTCGCATCATCGCCTTTGTCGAACATACATAAAGAAGCACCACCGATTGCAGCTCCACCTTTATCTGTGCTGCTGTCAATTCCAGGAATTGTTGTTACATTCCAGTTAACGCCGCTGTCTTTTGTAAGATTTGTTACAGAAGCAATTCGTGCAGAAGACATAAGGGTCATTGCATTAGCTCCAGTAGCAAACTCTTCGTTCTGATTATCATAGTTATATTTAAATCCGCCAGTCTCTGCAATCTTCTGCCAGGATGTAAATACATTTAACATCTGGTCTCTACAGGTAACTTCTGTAATAAGGCCATCACGTCCATTATTGTTGTCACCGAATGGAGTTCCATCTCCCTGGTTTCCTACAAGGTTAACCATCTCATAACGGTCAAGTTCTGCATTAAATCCGTATCTTGTAACATTGTCACCATCTTTTACAGTAAGCTTTTCACATGCATCTGCAATTTCATCCAGTGTCTTTGGTGGATTTTCAGGATCCAGTCCTACTTCATTAAATGCATCGACGTTGTAATACAGAAGAAGTGTGGAGCTGTTAAATGGCATACAGATCTGTTTTCCCTTATATGTATAAGTCTGGACTGTTGCCGGAAGAATATCTTCTTTCGCAAGTGTTGCAGTTCCGGTTCCATACATATCATCAACAGGTACGGTATTCTCATAATCGCCTACAACTGGAAGGGAAGCACCATATACAAGACATACATCTGGCATGTTCTCTGTGTCTCCAGCCTGGATAAGTGTTTTCAACTTGCTTGCAGTATCGTTGCCCTGGAATACGCTGTTTGCCTTAATTCCAAGCTCTTTTCCAACAGTATCATTAAAGTTGGAAACCATTGCTTCAAAAGCTTCCCCGTTGGAACCCTCCATGGAATGCCATACATCAAAAGTTACAACTTCATCAGCATGTACACTCACCGGTGCTGCCATGAGTGATGCAGTCATTGCTGCGGTTAAAACTGCACTTACGATTTTTTTCATAGGTAAAATCCTCCTTAAAATTTTGTACTCAGACCTCCTGTCTGGTATTTATCCTTTCACGCCGCCTGACATCATTCCAGCTACAATTTTCTTCTGGAATGCAAAGAACAGGAAAAGCGTAGGGATCATAACAATTGTTGATGCTGCCATAATTGGACCATAGACCGTGCCTTCCGAAAAGTTCAGCATTGTAATACCAACCTGAACCGTTCTCATATCCGTCTGGTTCGTTACTAACAATGGCCACAAATAGGTATTCCAGGTTCCAATAAATGCTGTAATAAACACAGTAAGTAAGGTAGATACATTTGTTGGAAGAAGAATCGTAAGGAAAAATTTAAAGTTTGAACATCCATCAATATGCGCTGCTTCTTTTAAAGATACTGCAAAAGTTAAAAAGCTCTGGCGCAGCTGGAAAATATTCATTGCGGAAACAAAAAACACAATCATCATACCAAGATAGGTATTGATTAACCCCAGTGAGGATACTGTACGGTAATTCGCAACCAGTACGATATCTGCCGGAATCATAATCGTTGCCAACATTACCATAAAGATAACGTTTTTACATGGGAAATCCAAAAAGGCAAATGCAAAAGCTGCCAGAGAGGAAACTGCAAGACGAACAACGCTTGCTCCCAGTGCGAGGATTAAAGAGTTTAACATAAAGCGCATTAACGGTGCACTTGTAAGAGCAGTCTTATAATTTTCCAAAGTCCATTTTTTGGGAATCAGGTTTACTCCTCCTGCAAGAACCTGTGAGGGTTCCATAAAAGAAATTAGCACTGCATATATGATAGGAAACGCAATTGTTAATCCCAAACAAATATATACCGCCTGGAGTACTCCATCGCCAACTTTACTTCTTTTTTTAACTCTGTTAGTTGTCATAGTTTACTCCCTTCTTCTCATAGATAAATGTAATGATCGTGGCTATCATCGTAATTCCAAATGCAATTACTGCAGAGGCGTATGCATTGTTATAATTTGAATTTTCAGATGCCTGTTTATACATCCATGAAATCATGGTTTCTGTACTTCCAAGCGGTCCGCCTTGTGTCAGAATCAAAGACAATCCAGACATCATGATCATTTTTGCAAGTGAATTACAGAGCAAAAAGAAAACGGTTGGAGATACCAGTGGAAGCACAACCTTTGTTGCCTTCTGGAATGCGTTTGCCCCTTCTACATCTGCCGCCTCCAGTTTATCAGCATCAATTCCGCGCACTGCGGATAAAATAAACAGGAAATTATATCCAAGATTCATCCAAACCTGTATAATGATCAATACCCAAAGTGCTGTATCTTTATCATTCAGCCATTTGATATTCAATCCTGTAAGGGCATTAATGATACCCAGTGTAGGACTGAACATTAATTCGAAGATCATTGCGGATACAGAAGTTGACATCGCCATTGGAAGCGAAAATAAAGTTTCATATATTGGTGATGTCTTTCTCTTCTTCGCTGCAATCATTGCCAGACAAAACGCTAGACCTACAGAAAATGGAACCGTAAAAACTGTAAACTTCAAAGAATTAAAAATGGCTTTTACAAAGCTTGAATTATGTAATACACTTACATAATTTTCAAAGCCAATGAATTCCTTGACCTTTCCCATAGAATCTAAAAGAAAAAAAGATTCCGATACTGTTTTCGCAAACGGATAATAGACAAATACGCCTAAAAATATAAACGCCGGTGCCAGATAAAAAATCGGTTCAAATTTTTGGAACAGTGTTTTCTTTCGTTTTCTTACGACTGATTTTCCCATACTATACCTCCACATTAAAGAGGAATTTGTTAATAGCTTCAATCACACCTGCTTCAACTTCTCCTTTTGCAACATAGTCGGCCACCTCTTTTAATTTTGGGGTTGCATTTCCCACCGCAACGCCCAGACCCACCATGCTTACAATCTCAATGTCATTTGTGTGATCTCCAATTGCCATAACTTCATCTTTTTTCAGTTTCATGTAGTCGATCAGGCGTTCAACGCCTGAAGCCTTTGAACATCCCTCTGCAACAATTTCCATGGAATAATCTCCATACTGATAATAACTGAATCCTCCATCCAGCTTATCCAGTTCTTTCGCAACCCTGGTGATCAATCCTGTACGGTGATCATCCAGCACATACACTTTGTGCACTTCCTGATTCCATACATCATCTGTATCACCCAAAGTTTCGTCATATCCTTTGTACTTGTGAAGTCTTGTTTCAATCCAGGGGGTTCGTCTAACTGGTCTTTCCCGGTCTTCGTAACTAAAGATAACGGTAAACTCAGGATCTTCCTGCATAAATTTTCTTAATGAATCCCGCAACAAAGAAGCTTTTAACATTTTGCTGTAAATGATTTTTCCATTGGAATAAAGGATACTTCCGTTATTTGCCACATACGGAATCTGCAAATCTGCTTCCTTTTCGAATACCTCAACTCGATAGGGCATTCTTCCTGTGGCAAAAGTAAAATAAATTCCTTTCTCCTTAAGCTTTTGAATGGTATTTATGATATCTTGGCTTAAGTGCACTTCTTTATGAACTAAAGTGTCATCAATATCACATACTACCATTTTAATATTGTTTTTTTTCATGTGCCTCCTTCTTCGCCCTTCGTCTTGTATTGTTGTCTATATATTAATACAAGTTGGTTAGGTTGTCAATATCTTTAGTGTTAAACATTTGTAAGAAATGTGTGCCATTTCAGTTAAACTAATACGTGTTTTGTTAATTTTCACAACAAATAGGACTTGATTTCTACTTGTATTATTGTATATACTATACATAACAACAATTTACAAAGTGAGGATTGATAATGACTCAGACAGTTTTAACAAACAAACTAATAGACCGTTCATCTCCTATCCCGGCTTACCAGCAAATAGCCAATGATATCTCAAAACGAATTGCACAAAGGGAATGGAAAATAAATGATAAATTGCCTTCTGAGCAGGAACTGGCACAAAATTATGGAGTCAGCAGAGTAACCATTCGCCAGGCCATGGCGCAACTTGAACGCGACGGTCTTATTGAAAAGTTTCAGGGAAAAGGAGCATATGTAAAAAGCAATCCGCGCTGTCTTATTCAGGATCTTTCCTTTCCCTCTCTGGATCTTGCTCATACGGGGGAAAATCCAATTACCAGCCGGATCATTCTGGAGGAAGAAATACTACCGCCAACTTCTGAAGTCCGCCATATGCTCGGGGTTCAGGACAATACGATTCTGATTCATTTTCTCCGTCTGCATTACTTCAGGGAACGTCCGGTAGGGTTAAGCAATATCTGGTTTCCGAAAGAAAAAGTACCGGAAATCACCGCGGATTCACTGGTAGAAAACAGTATTTCCAAAACGCTGTTCTATACATATCACTATGACATTGAATATATTGATAACAGCATCGAATCCATGAAATTAAGCGTTAATGAAGCCAGTTTGTTAAATTCTATCTATGACGCCCCGGGACTGCTTATCAATTCCCAATACTTATTAGCGGATGAAACCCCAATTGAATATTCAAGTACAATCTGGTTAAGTGTTTGTACCAAATTGCATTATCGTGTGACTAAGTAATTATAAGAACTGTTGCAGATACGCATTTTTGTATATAAAAAAGGAACTGTATAAAATACACAATTCCTTTTTTATATACTTTGCCACGGTCATAATTATAATGCCATTTTATTTTTCATCAAAAAATACATCTACAACTTTTTGCTGATTCACATCAATCAGCCCATATGTATTTAATCTTAATTCTGGAATTACAGGAAGACTTGTAAAAGCCAATGTCATAAAAGGGTCAATGTTATCCGAAATTCCAAGCTCTACGATTTTTTTCTTCAGTTCTTCCAGCCTGTTCTCCGTTTCATTGATTCCCATATCACTCATCAGGCCTGCAATTGGCAACGGGAGTTCTCCTAAAATTTCACCACCAGCAACTACCGCAAGTCCGCCCTGGTTTGCTTTCACACAATTTGCTGCAAGTGAAATATCCCTGTCGTTTGTGCCTATTACAATCAGGTTATGGGAGTCATGTGCAACACTAGATGCAACTGCACCTTTTTTTAGTCCATACCCTTTGATAAACCCAATTCCGATATGCCCAGAGCCATGGTGTCTTTCACATACCACAGCTTTTAAAATGTCTTCTTTTAAACTAACGCCTTCTGGAAGGTTTTCTTCGTATTTTTTCGGTACAATCAGTTCTTTGGTTAGTAATTCTTCAGGCACTAATTCAATAACCCTCTCATATGCACCAGTACTTTTCACCTTAAGGTCTTTTTCGCACAGTTCCTGCATATGGAAGGAATGAAACACTGCATTATATTTTTCTTCTGAAAAAATTTTTTCGGAGAAATTCGTATTCCAATGATTTCCATCTTTCCAGACTTCCTGTACGTTAAAATCCAACAGATTGTCAAATACTACCAAATCCGCACGGTAACCAGGCGCTATGGCGCCTCTGTCTTTGAGTCCAAAATACTGGGCCGCATTCCAGCTTGCCATTTTAATTGCAATAATCGGATCTGCACCAAGTGCAACCGCTTTTCTGATAATATAATCCATATGTCCCTTTTTCACCAGGTCACCAGGATGTTTATCGTCAGTGACAAACATACAGCGCTGATAATACTGTGGAGAGCATAAATTTACAAGCGCTTCCAGATTTTTTGCAGCAGTGCCTTCCCGAATCATGATCCACTGCCCCTGCTGCATTTTTTCAATGGTTTCTTCAATATCTACACATTCATGATCGGAACGGATTCCTACTCCGGCGTATCCATTTAACTCTTTTCCTTTTAAGGCCGGAGCATGTCCATCAATGATTTTATTGTGCTTCTTTGACACTGCAATTTTTCTAATTACGTTTCTATCGCAATTAACAACCCCATATGCATTCATAAGCTCTGCTAGTCCCAGAACTCTTTCATTTTCAAAATAGGGTTCTATATCTGCTGCGTCAAGGACAGCACCTGATTCATCCAGATAAGTAGCCGGTACACAGGAGGGAACCATAAAGAAAACATCCAGTTTCAGATTTTCGGTTGCATCCAGCATATACTTAAGGCCTTCGTGTCCTGCTACGTTCGCAATCTCATGCGGATCTGTGACAACAGCCGTTGTTCCATGCGGCATAACAGCCGCCTGAAATTCTTCTGGAGATACCATAGAACTCTCAAGATGAATATGTCCATCTATAAAACCAGGACATAAAAACTTTCCCGACAGATCTTTTTCTTCAATACCGCTATATTTTCCAACTCCAACAATATATCCATTGTCAATTGCGACATCCGCTGTCACGACCGTATTGGTAAACACATTAATAATATTGGCATTTTTTAAAACCAATTCAGCTTTTTCTTTGCCAGTTGCGGTATGTATTTGTTTTATGAGGTCTCTCTCATTTAAAAATCCAGTCACTATCTCTCACCCTTTTTTAAATCTTCTGCAACCTTTGAAATAATCTCCTCAAATTTTCCTTCAAATATTTTCATGGAAGAACCGAACATTAGATTCGCCGGATAATTAAAGTTCTCGACATTGCTTCCCGTATGGTCACGAAATTCCTTTTCTTCTCCTAAATGCGGAATTTTCTCTATTAACGGTGCTGCATTATCCATATAACCATAGAGTTTTTTCCCCAGTTGGAAGGCCATTCCGCATTCAAAGCCAACTTCATTATTTACCTCATAGCCACGATAATCATTCAAATTGGCTATAATCACGTCACAGTTTCTCACATGCTGCTGATAATTATCAAACAGATTTGCTGCCCATTTATATAGGTTATCAGTTTTCAGTTTTTTCACACCAGGGGCCCAGTCTACTGGTGTATAGACAATAAATCCATATTTTTCGCATATTTCCTTCATCTTAGAAAATACTTCATGAGCATTTTCCTGGTAACGCTCGATTCCAGATAAATAAACAATTGGTTTATCCTTCGGCATAACGGTTCTTGCGGTTGTATAATCAACAAAATGGTTTCTCTGGGTATAATATTTTAGTTCCTCTTCTTTATCCACGATCATAGTTTTCAGACAGTCTTCAAAACTGCCCTCAATAATTTTTGTCGAACCAATAATGCAAGGTGAAAAGGGAAGTTTATTATACTTTTCGCAGTTTCCTAATTCATCCAGAGCTTTCCCATCCTTTAATCCCGCTCTGATATTTTTGGTTGCAAAGCTTCTTTTATCTCTTGTGTAGCCATAGCATCTGGCGCCTTTTGCATAAGCCATTCCAATTTCGTAAATAGTACCGCTATCCGGTTCTGCACCACGATATGCTTCCAGATCAGCAACGATTGCAGTTGTATCCAGCATTACCTTTTTCAAATTAGCAAAAATACTGTCTGCACGTTTTTGAAGATCTTCGTTTTCCATATCCAACGGATCATTATTGGGTAATGTCACGGAAAATCCTAAAGATTCCGCTTTTGCTTTCATTGCAGCAAGCTGATCATAACCATATGTATAAAAACATTCCGGTCCCGCAATATAAATGGCCTCATTTTTTAATAACTCATGCTGATATCGATACATTTTACTAAGCCCTCATCTTTCTCTTTAAGCCAATACCAGATCCATTAATAATCCAAGGAATCTGCCACAGTCTGCTTTACGTCCTACCTTGATAAAAGGAAGCTGCTCCCATACAAAATGATGTCTTCTGTCAATAACCGTCATACCCAGTGTCAGACCATCTTTTGTTTCCACGCCAACATGTGCATCCATCGTTTCAACAAGGGTATTGTCAATTGCATATGATTACTTCCTATTAGGAACACTGTAAATACAAGGCTT
>UMLF01043339.1_pt1 | contig 22467 bp, 20 predicted proteins | sample 1966501 | NCBI WGS metagenome assembly UMLF01 (sample SAMEA4836194, study PRJEB28245) | human gut metagenome | biome: gut microbiome; material: fecal sample | place: Denmark | collected 2008 | reverse complement strand
TTATGCGGATGTGGACATGCAGCTCTCTAAAAGAAGTCTGAGCCTCTACAAATTCGGCCAGGGTGTGGCCTGGTTCCTGCGGGGACTGGGTAAAAAGGTGCTTTTGGCCAACAATATCGGCATGACTTTTGACGCTATTCTGGCTCTTGCTCCCGGGGAGCGTTCCGTGGTTACCGCCTGGGTGGGCTGTATCGCTTACGCTATGCAGATTTACTTTGACTTCAGCGGGTATTCTGATATGGCTGTAGGCCTGGGAAAAATGCTGGGCTTTGAATTTGTGAAAAACTTTGATTATCCCTATATTTCCAAAAGCGTGACTGAATTCTGGAGAAGGTGGCATATTTCCCTGGGGACCTGGTTCCGGGAATATGTGTATATTCCTCTGGGCGGCAACCGGGTATCCGTATTAAAGCATGTGCGGAATATTTTAGTTGTATGGATGCTCACCGGCTTCTGGCACGGAGCTGCCTGGAACTTTATGCTGTGGGGTCTCTACTATGGTCTTCTGCTGCTTCTGGAAAAATATTTCCTGGCCGATAAGCTGAAACGGCTTCCCGAAAAGGTCAGCCAGCTATATGCTTTTGTGCTTGTATTGTTTGGCTGGGTACTGTTTTTCTCTCCAACACTTGCTGATGCTATCCGATATCTGGGAAATATGTTAGGAATCGGCGGCAGCGGATTCCTGGATTCCACGGGACTTTACTATCTGGCAGGCAGCTTTATCCTGCTTGTTATATGTTTCCTGTGTTCCACCCCATGGGTATGGAAAAAATTCCGGCGGTTTGTTCTGCAAAAGGGTTCTTATCCTTCCATCGCAGCAGCCGTTGTTTATACCGCTATATTCATTTTTTCCATTGCTTACCTGGTGAATGCAACTTATAATCCGTTCCTGTATTTCCGCTTTTAGCCTGCTGACAGGATGGCGGAATGAAGCAATATACCTTTTACTGCCGCTATGGAAAAAATCAATTATCATGCCGGAGGAATTTAAATCATGAGAAAAAAGAATTTAACTCCCGAGGAAAAGCGGAAACGCAGAGAAAAAATCTATCGGGAGAGAACTTTTAAAATATATATAAAAATCACAATTATATTTCTCCTTTTCCTGCTCATCGCCTGTGTTTTCAATATTTTCAGCAAGGATAAGGAATATTCAGAGACAGAGAACCGTATGCTGGCCCAGAAGCCGGAGTTTTCTCTGGACAGCCTGGCAAGCGGAGACTTTATGACAGATATGGAGGACTATGTAACAGACCAGTTTTTCCTCAGAGACAGTTGGATTAACCTGAAGCTTCTGGAAGACATGGCCCTGGGAAAAAGAGAATCCAACGGGGTTTATATAGGAAAGAAAAGCACCCTTATGGAGATTCCGGAAAATAATCCGGATGAAGAGGCTGTATCCAACAATCTGGAGGCCATCCGTGATTTCGCACTGCGCCATGAGGATATAAATTCCGTCATGACACTGATTCCCAATGCCGCCTATGTCTGCCGCCAGCTTCTGCCTGCAAATGCCCCGGTGCGGGACCAGCAGGCGGATATTGACAATGCTCTGGCCGTCACTGGCAGCGCTCTGACCTTTGTAGATGTAACCGAAGTCATGACAGACCATCGGGAAGAGGACATCTATTATAAAACCGACCATCATTGGACCAGCCTGGGCGCCCGCTATGCTTTTGAGGCTCTGGCCGGGGCTCTGGGTATTGAAAATCCGGCCCAGGACTATGACATATATCCGGTGACTCACAGCTTTTCCGGAACGCTGGCCTCCAAAAGCGGTTATGACAAAGAGGCAGATACCATTGAAATCTATGTCCCTCAAGGGGTCGATACAGACTGCGTGGTCAACTATGTAGATGAGCAAAAGAAAAGCGCCTCCATCTATGACAGCAGCGCCTTGGAACAGAAAGACCAGTATGAGGTATTTTTTGGCGGAAATCACACCCGGATAGATATTACCACACCTCTGGAGGAAAATAAAAACCTGCTTCTTTTCAAGGATTCCTATGCCAACTGTTTCGTTCAGTTCCTGGTTCCTTATTACAGAAGCATTACCATCATCGATCCCAGATATTACTACGACGATATTGACCGCCTGATACGGGATAACGCTATTACAGACGTTCTTTTCCTCTATAATGTCAATACCTTCATGACTGACAATTCTCTGGCTGATGTGCTGGCTGAAACCCAGGAGACAAACACAGAGGATGCCTCCCCTTCCGACAGCACCCAGGATGGAAATTCCGACACACAGGCAGGAGGGACAGACAACACAGGGGAGAACGGAACAGAAGCAAACGGGACAGAAGCAGATGACAGCCAAGATGACGAGGCAGACTCTAACGAAGATGAATCAGATGATACCTCTGAGGCAGACAGGACTGATGATACCCAGGGAAATGACTCTGAAGCCTAGTGTACTGACATGTTCATATATTTATCCCCTCAGTATACACTGAGGGGATAAATGTTCTCAAATTCAAATTCCGCTTAATGCCACAGTTCCCGGCGTTATCAAATCTTCACCCAGACCATCATTTCTCCTACTCCCCGGTTGGTCCAGGCATAATAGGGGATAAATTTCAGGCTGCAGGGTTCGTAGTTCTTACCCTGGTAGGCCCGGTAAAGAGTCTCTCCCTTCCATCCTTTTTGGGAAACCTTCTTTCCCTTTGTCTCAATGGTGACAACTCCCTTTAATAACTCCGGCTCCTCTTTTATAGCAAAATCTGCATCTTCCTGAAGATAAATTGCGGAAAGATTTTTTCCATTGTCTGTTTCTTCCAGGCAGTATACCAAGGGGCCTCTTGTAACCGCCACTTTTCCCAGGTCCTCCCTTACCAGAGGATTGGCCTCTACAAGCTGCACCGGCATGTCCAGAACCAGAAGAACTTCATCCCCGTTTTTCCAGGTTCTCTCCAGCATAACATATCCCTGATTCCTGCTATACTCCTGCACTTCTCCGTTTACTTTAAGAGAATAACTCTGGCACCAGCCGGGGATTCTCAATGCCAAAGCAAAGGTGCTGTCTTCCTTATTTTCCACTGTAATCTTTATCTGCCCTGCCCAGGGATACCTGGTTTCAACGGTAATCTGATTTTCTTTACCGTCTTTAACTGTCTGCAGTTTTCCGCCTACAAACAGGTTCATATACAGGCTGTCCGGGCTTTCCTCGAGAGCATAGCCTCCAATAGAAGACAACAATCTTGCTACATTTGGAGGACAGCAGGCACAGCCGAACCACTTCTGTCTCTCTGGTTTTACATGACGTTTGTTATAATCCTTCAGGCAGGCCTCAGGCTCCACCTCCAGAGGATTTACATAGAAAAAGCTTTTGCCGTCCAGGGACATGCCGCTGATAACCCCATTGTACAATGCCTGTTCCATAACGTCCGCATATCTGCTGTCTTTGGTAATCTCAAACATTCTCCTGGCAAAGAAAATCAAGCCGATTGCCGCACAGGTTTCCCCGTATACCGTATCATTAGGCAAATCATAATCAAAGCTAAATGCCTCTCCGTGTTCTGTGGCCCCGATAGCACCAGTGACATACATCTGCTTCTGGGTAATATTGTCCCACAGCTTCCGGCAAGCCTCAAACAACTCCTTGTCTTCTGTCTTACTGGCTACTTCCGCCATTCCCGAATACAGATATACAGCCCGCACCGCATGTCCCTCTGCTTTGTCCTGCTCTCTTACTGGTTTTCCGGCCTGATAATACTGTTTCTTCATATAGCTGTCATCCCAAAAACAAGTATTACCGTTCTTTTTACACTCCTCCTCAAAAAACAGAGGCGCCTGGCCTCTCTGGTCTATAAAATATTTAGCCAGCTTCAAATGCTTTTCGTCTCCTGTCACCTCATAAAGAGCAGCCAGTGCCATCTCTGCCACCTCATGGCCGGGATAGCCGGGAATCTTACCTTCCTCTGTTCCCAGGCAGCCGGCAATACATTCTGCGTATTTTATGGCAATATCCAGGAATTTTCTCTTTCCTGTAGCCCTGTAATAAGCCACAGCAGCCTCTGTCATATGTCCGAAGCAGTACAGCTCATGATTATCCATAAGGTTGGTAAACCTTTTATCCAGGCCATTGATAATATAATAAGTATCCAGATATCCGTCTGGCTGCTGGGCTGCTCCGATTAAATCTATAGTTTCATCTGCCGTTTTTTCCAGCTCTTCATCCTTGTGCCAGGTAAGGGAGTAAGCCACGGCTTCCAGCCACTTATACACATCACTGTCCTGGAATACCATACCCTGGAAGGTACCCTCCTGCTGTCCTGAAGCCACCCGGAAATTTTCAATACAGTGACTGGGCTGGGCGTCCGGAATCCTGTCATTTAAAGCCTCCCACTGGTAAGGAATCACATGCTCTCTCACCAGCTCCATATATTCCTTCCAAAACTTGTCCTCAATCTGAATCTGTCCTAAAGGAAAGGGGCTCAGCTTTTTTTCTAACATAATCATATCCTCCTTATTTTCATTTAAGATTTCCGCAGCAGTTCAGCCTCCATAAGCATAGTGGAATTTTACCAATGACCCAGGCTGAACTGTTACAGATTTCCCTGAGATTTCTTACTTGTTCTGTTGTTTTTTTGATGGTACTATAGTATCACAGTTATGTTTTTACACAACTCACAGATTAAAAGAAAAGGTGGACAAATCCAATATGTTATTCTGCGTTGCCGATGCCTCTCACCCTGTAAAGTATATCTCCAGCGGAAATCTTTTAAGCACAGACGGATTTCTGCATGACCGCCGCCGTATGGACTGCTTTGTATTTATTATAGTTGTCCGGGGCACCCTGCATCTTCATCAGGAGGGCCATAATCTTGATATAGGAGAGAATCAGTCTGTACTTTTGTTCCCGGGAAAGCTTCATTACGGAAGCCGGCCCTCTAAGGGAAAACTCTCCTATTACTGGGTGCATTTCTCCGGGGATGCCTCCCACTTTCATATTTGCAATCAAAACTCTTTGGAAAAATGGTGGAATGCCGGGGAGGAACAGCCTCTGTCCCTGACTCCCTCTCCCATGAATTATTTCATTCTGCCGGAAGCCGGCAGCCTGTCTCCGGAAAAACGTTCCCTGCTGCTTTTTGTCCAGCTTTTGGATATTGCCAAAAGAGACAATTATCAAGACTCCTGGCATGTGCGCTACGCCCTGAATTTGCTGCTTTCTGAATACACCCAGGAAATCCTGTCCCAGGGAACCTTGCTGACCCCTCAGGTTCCGGCTCAAATCCACAGTATTATCCAGTGGATACGTTCTCATTATGACGAGCCCATTACCGTGGACTCCCTGGCCGCCCAATATGGCTACCACCCCACTTACCTGACTGCCCTTATGAAAAAGCATACCGGGTATCCGGTTTCTTCCTATATCAATCACATAAGAATTTTTGCAGCCAAAAATCTCCTGCTAAGCGGAAATACTCTCTCCGTAAAAGAAATCAGCCAGATGTGCGGTTTTTCAGACGAAAAGTATTTTATGAGGCTTTTCAAGAAAATAGAGGGTATAACCCCCAGTCAGTACAGAAATGCTTTTTATGAAAGGAATATGAATAAAAATTAGGTTTTAACAGGAAAGAAGCCGCCTTCCAAAGCCAAAACCCGGCGGCAGCAGCCAAGTGGTATCGGACATCCCACCTGACCTGCGCCTGGTAACACAGGCTTGGTATCAGCGGCCTCTCTCATTGTTTATCAGCGGCAGCCGCCAAACGTACATTCAAGTGTGCCCGCTTGACTTGCTGCCCGCAAATATAAAGGGGGAAAATGTGTCAAATCAGAAAATCATGTTTTTTCTTATGTTTCTTTTATATTTTTTATGCTTCTTCTTTTACTACCTTATATCCCTGCATCTTAGCAGCTTTGTCTAAGTACTCAGGGTCTAATCTCGGCATAAGCTTACCAATTTCCCAAGGAAATACGGTATAGAACCATCTGTTAATTCTGTCCACATAGTTGAACCAGCTCCATAACAGGCTCTTTAATTCCTCTTTTGTAGTAATCGTATCGTAGGAATCCTCAATATCTAATGTGAAATCCCACATTAACTTCAGATTCAGCCATGGTGCCGGGCAGCCTTCTCCATACTGTCCGCCCATCAGATTGGCCATTTCATGATTCAGGTATACAAACATCTGTTTACAATGCTCCAGTGAAAAACGGTCGTCTCCTAAAATACAGTACATAGCCGGTTCAATGGTCCACCATCCCATAGCCTGAGTATCGCCTGTCAGGAAAAACAGATTTCCTAAAGTCTGTCCCTGGGTACCGGCTCCACTTGGGAAAACACCCATCTTAGACATTGTCACATATTCCGGTTCGTCAAACCAAATTCTATCATTCTCTGCCTCAATAGCAGCTTTAACATCTCTCCAATGCTTACCCATTACTTAACCCTCCATTCTGCTAAGTGTAATTGTTCCCAGCTTATGATATAAAAAGCTGTGGTTCCATAAATCTTCCCTGGCCTTTTCCAAATCTTCCAGGCATTCTTCATCTACCTGAAGTACATAGGCACCGCCTGAACGCAGAGGCTCTGTACAGCTTGGGCCATAACAGAAGAGAATATTCCATCCACACCAGATTAATTCTCCTGCTCTTACCTCTAATTTCTCAGAGCCGGAAACCAGGTACGGGCTGTCTTCTACCAGAGGGCTTGTCTGGTCGCCGATATACTTAGGCGGCTCGATTGGCGGTCTTGGAAACAGGACGGTCAAATCTCCTGTAGATAATGTTGGATGGGAGAAAAATTTCACCGGTTTTTCCAGAAATTCCCAGAAATTTTCAGCCATCACAGGCTCTTCCTTGTCCCTCAGCGTACCAGTAAATGTAATACCGCAGCTTGGAACCTCAAACAATACTTTTCTCATAGTTTTTACCTCCATTTTTTTATCTATGTAAATCTTCTCAGACTTACAATCAAATTAAATTCTTACCTCCGTCAATTGGAATCACTGCCCCATTTATGTATTTGCTGCAGCTTGTAAGATATAAAATCAATTCTGCCACTTCTTCCTTGCTTCCTCTGTGAAGAGGAATTCCACCTACTGTTATCACTCTTTTTTCCTGGTCAATTATTTCACCTCTGGCGGAAAGAATATCATTCCCCTCTGAAGAGTCCAAAAAAGATGCTGGACAAATTGCATTACACTGAATATACGGAGAATAGGTAACTGCTAAAAGCTGCATCAGCTTTGCAAGCCCGATTTTTGCTATAGAATGAGGTATAAAATCCGGCCAATTCTCATAGTAGGAATTTCCTATAAGAGCCAGCATTTTGCCTCCATCGTTTTTCATCATCAATTCTGCTGCTTTTCGGCTTAAAAAGAACGGACCCTTTAAAATAATATTCATAGAGCTGTCCCATATCTTCTCCGTCACCTGGTCAACAGGCTGATTATTGAAGTTACTGGCATTGTGCAGAAGTACATCCAGTCTTCCGTATTCTTCTTCAATGATTGAAACTACCTCTTCTAACCGGGAAATATTTCCATTGTCTGCTTCTATGACAACACACCGTCTTCCCAATTCTTCAATCTCTGCTTTTGTCTCCTGGGCCTCTTTTAAAGTTTTGTAGTATGTAATGGCCAGATTTGCTCCTGCCTGTGCGTACTGTAAAGCAAAGAATTTACCTGCTTTCTCTGCACCTCCGGTTATCAAAACCGTCTTATCCGTAAAATCGAATTTCATAGTACCTCCCGTCTCTATGGGTCTCTATGGCATGGGCATAATCTCCCCTCCTGCCAGGTAAATCGTTTGTCCGGTCATATAATCATTTTCAGGAAGCAGGAACGTCAGTATGCCGTTTGCTACGTCTGTAGGAGTGGCAAATCTTCCTAAAGGATTATTCTTTAATTGCTGTTCTTCCAATTGGTTCCATTGGCTCCCTAAATTTTTCTGTTGGGTAACAATCTTCCCCGGAGCTACTGCATTCACCGTAATATGATTCTTCCCCTCTTCTAAAGCCAGAGTTTTGGTAAAGGCATTCAAACCGGCCTTAACTGCTGAAAAGGGAGCGCACCCCTCAAGGAACCGATAGGACAAGCCTCCGGACAAATACACAATCTTTCCGTATTTCTGCCGCCTCATATATGGAAGAACAGCTTTGACAATATGGAAATACGCCTTCATAGCATCGATATGGGGTTCCCAGTCTTCCCATTCCATATCTGCGATTACCGTGGGCTGAAACTCTTTGTCCCTGTGAATCAAATCTACGGCCCCGTGGATTTCACCCATTTCTTCCGCCGCTTTCTGCACACAGCGAACTGCTTCCTCTTTTTTCGTCACATCACCCTGTATGACCAGAGCTTTTCCTCCTGCTGACTTTATGGATTCAGCTATGACCTGTGCCCGTTCCAATCCTCTGTTGCAGTGAACTGCAACATGCGCACCCTGATTAGCAATAACCTGGCAGACAGAACTTCCAATTCTTCCTGTAGCCCCAAAAACAAGTATATTTTTACCATGAAGTGCGTTTTCCATATTTGCCTCCTATTATTGATACATTTTGCTCAATCCAAAGATTCTTTCGATAATGTATATGACCACCAGCGATATAAGAATAAATACCGCAGAAAATGCTGATACCATTGGCGAGAACTCTTCTGTTATGTGGGTATAGAGTCTCAACGGGTATGTAACGGTGTCTGCATTTCTCAGGAACATTATGATGACCGCTTCGTCAAAGGACACTACGAAAGCAAAAATAACACCTGAGATAATGCCTCTTTTCACACAAGGTAAAGTAACTTTAAATAAGGTTTTAACAGGCCGTGCCCCCAAAACAAGAGAGGCCTCTTCGAAACTGACATCCAATCCATAGAGGGCTGCCGTTACGCTTCTGATTACATAGGGTATTTGTATAGCACAGTAGGACAGCACTAATTTCCAATATGGAATCACAACCTTCACAGAAGAAAAGGCCAAAAGGAAAGCAACTGCAAACACTACCGTAGGTACCACCATAGGCGCCATAAAAATCAGTTCAAAAATTTCTTTTATCCTGCCTTTTGTTTTCCAGAAATAGAGGCTGACCATCGTTCCCAGAACTGCAGATATAGCAGTACTGACCACAGCAATTTTTAAGCTGATGAAAACAGAATGAAAAAAGTCTGTATTATGCATGGCTTCTGCATACCATTTCAGGGTAAACCCTTCAATAGGAAACACTGCCCGATTGCCTTCCCCAAAGGATGTAATTACAACAACGACCAAAGGAAGAAGTAAAAACAAATATACGATTACACTAAAAATATTTCCGGCTACTTTATATTTCCGCATATATCTTCCCTCCTGCTTTTGTTAATCCTGAATCGTCAGCTTCTGCGAAAGGACATTGGAAAGTATAACAATCAACATAGATACTACCAAGAGAATGACCGAGAGAGCCGCTGCAAAGCTCCAGTCAAAAATAAACATAGTCTGTTGATAAATCATGTTTGTCATTACCATAACTTTTCCGCCGCCCAGCATAACAGGAACCATAAAGGCTGCTGTATTCAGTGCAAATACCAGAAGTGCACCGGATATAAGTCCGGGAAGTGTCAAAGGCAGCGTTACTTTAAAAAATGTTTTCGCAAACCCGGCTCCGAATACATAAGAAGCTTCTTCCACACAGGTATCCACGTTTTCTATGGGGCTAATCATTATCATTGCAAAGTAGGGCAGACCGCAGTGAATCAGGCCCATAATAACGCCCACATTACTTCCCAAAAAATTCATAGGTTCGTCTATAATATGCAATGCCTGCAGTATAATACTGAATACACCGCTTTTGGGCAGAATAGCCATCCATCCAAACATACGAATGGTTATGGATACCCAGAGAGGCAGCACCAGAAAGGTGGTGGCAATACTCCTCTTCAGACCCTGCATATGGGCAATCTTATATGCAATGGGATACCCCATAATAATGCAAAACACCACTGACCAGAGGCTTAAAATCAAGGTTCTGGCCAACATATCCAGGTAATACGGGTCCTTGAAAAATGTAACGAAATACTGAATTGTATATTCACCGGTCTCCTCATCACAAATACTTAGCCACAGCATCCGCACTAACGGTATAAGGTAAATAATCAAAAGGAAGGCAAACGGAAGGATAACATACCACTTATTGACATAGGTCCATTTCTTTTCTTTTTTGTTCTTATTCACTTATATCCCTCATTTCCTTAGTTCGAAGCTGCTGCGTCAGCCAGAAAGCGGAGGCACTATGCTCACGCAGCAGTCGACTGCTAGTTTTTAAATACCTTATTCCATCTGTCTACAAATTCTGCCCTGTCTTCTTCTGTAATCATTTCCTGGTCAAAGAAAATAAGGTTCTGTATAGCTTCCTCGCCGTATGGCATAAATGGCTGAAGGTCTTCCGGAATCTCACATTTCTTATTGGAAGGAGCATAGTAATTGTTTGTGGCATATGCGTATTCTGCATCTACACCAATCAGTTCATTTACTAATTCGTTGGCCAGGTCCGGAACCTGGGTATTTTTTGCAATTGCCACATAGGTAGGCATACCCGGCAGGCCTTCTTCCAGGTCCGCATAAGAAATTTCGTCATGTCCGTCCTGCGTTAACATGGCTGTTCGCCCATTGGTATGAATCGCAATTACCGCATCGCCATTGATCAGGGCTGTATCCGTATCACTGTGCTGGCCGGAAACCATATACACATTTGGCGCCAGTTCTTCCAGTTTTGCAAATACATCGTCCCAACAGGATTTATCGGTAAGAGAAGAATTAAAAAAGGCATGAGCCGTCATTTCCGCCAATTCATATCCGCCGCCGAAAGTAACATCGCTGACAATAACTTTTCCGGCATATTCCGGATTCCATAAATCTTTCCAGCTTGTAGGCTCCTCAATCAAATCATTCCGGTAAGCATATCCTCTGGTTCCCCAGTTGGTAATCACACCATAAGGTTCTGATTTTGCTTCGTCATACAAATCCGCAGCATTAGACATAGCGCTGAAATCCAGTTCTTTGGTCACCCCCAGAAGTTTTGCATTCATCATCTCATAATAATTCACATGCAGCACATCTACGGACGGTTCATTGCCTTCTGCCTTTAGCTGTGCTATAGGCGCCGAACCCAGAACGATTTCCATAGTTGCCCCGGTGCGTTCCTCAAACGCAGGTTTTACAATGTCTCTGAGAGTTTCTTCATAGGTTCCGCCCCAAGCGGAAACTCTTACGGTCTGTCCCTCATAGGGTTTCTTCTCTTCACTTTCTGAGGAACTCTCTGTACTTTCGCTGCTCTCTGTCTCTCCGGAGCCGCTGTCCCCGCATCCCGTAAAACCAAATACCATAACCGTGGCCAGGAACATTGCCAGAACTCGTTTTTTCATACTGCTACCTCCTTTAATGAAAATAAAATTATTATATATCCGGGGCCATAAGCCTCGCTTTTCATCCCATCAGAACGATTTTGTCTTTATCTAATTCTACTTTTACAGAATCATCAATATCGGCAAATGCCCTGTCAGGATGGATTTCACATTCTACTTCTTTATCATTCTGCAGTCTGAGCTTGTACCTTACCACAGACCCCAAAAAGTTCTTTTCCATTACAGTACCATTTAAGAGATTCAACCCCTTGTCCTCCGGACGTCTTATCCTGATATTTTCCGGTCGTATCAGTATGGTTTTGCTATCCCCTATTGCAGCTTGGAAATCCCCGTCACACTCTATGTCCATACCCTCTCCGATTTGAACCAGTATTTTACCTTTTTCTGCTTTTTCTACAATCCCATCTATCAAGTTGGCGTGACCGATAAAATCTGCTACAAACTTTGATTTTGGAGTGTTGTATAATTCTACAGGGGTTGCCAGCTGTTCAATTTCTCCCTTATTCATAACAGCAATATAGTCAGAAATTGTTAATGCTTCCTCCTGGTCATGAGTTACATAGATTGCAGTAATTTTTAATTGTTTCAAAAGATTTCGAATTTCAATCCTGGTCTGTACCCGCAACTTGGCATCCAGATTTGACAATGGTTCATCAAATAACATAATCTGCGGTTCTACGGCCATAGCTCTTGCAAGAGAGACTCTCTGCTGCTGTCCCCCGGAAAGCTGCCTTGGATATCTTTTCTCCACTCCCTCCAGCTGAACAATAGATAAAACTTCTTCTGCTTTCTTTTTTAGCTTTTCTTTATCTTTTATTCCTCTGTTTTTAAGACCATACACAACATTGTCATATACTGTCATATGGGGAAACAATGCATAGTTCTGAAATACCATGGCAATATCTCTTTTGTAGGGCGGTTTATTTGTAATATCTTCGCCTGCAAGAAATACACTTCCCTCTGTAGGAGTCAATAATCCCGCAATCATCCGCAAAGTAGTTGTCTTTCCGCATCCGCTGGGACCCAGCAGCGATAAGATTTCACCTTTTTGGATTTTTATATTGACTTTGTTTACTGCACGAAAGCTTTTATAATCCTTCACCAGTTCCTTCAGTTCCAACTGACAACCCATCTTTCATCCTCCTTACACTTTATAATATAGTTTGTTCATATATGTATATATTTATGTATAGTCCATTTTACTTCAAAACTCATATACCTTTGTTTCGGTAAGTTGGTTTTGATTATATCCACTCTTTTTGTGTATGTCAACACATTTTTTTAATTTTTTCTCATTTATTTTGATATTTTTTTGACAATTTTTATTTTCTTTTCCAGTTATACTCATAAATTTTTCACAAAAAATATTTTTCAATATATCTTGTGTTTGGAAATTCACTATGCTATAATGTACAAAAACAAATACGTATATACATTTAATTCAAAATGGTCATTATTATCTGTACCATTTACGAAAGGAGTATTGGCAATGATGAAAAAGATTCTGAACGACCCGTTTTCCTTTGTTGACGAAACTATGGAAGGCATCTTAAAGGCCCATCCTGACCAGTTAAAAACGGTCAACAATAATCTGAGAGCAATTACCAGAGCCGACGCACCTGTACAAGGGAAGGTGGCCATTGCCACCGGAGGCGGTTCCGGGCATCTTCCTGTATTTTTAGGTTATGTGGGGAAAGGAATGGCTGATGGCTGTTCCGTAGGAAATATATTTTCTTCGCCCACTGCCAAGCAAATGAAAGAGGTTACCAAAGCAATAGACGGCGGAAAGGGCGTTCTTTATCTTTACGGCCGCTATCAGGGAGATATGATGAACTTTGATATGTCCGCCGAAGATTGTATGGATGCAGGAATTCCTGTAGAGACTGTTCTTGTCACAGATGACGTAGCTTCTGCCCCTTCGGAAGAATGGCAGAAACGCAGAGGAGTAGCGGGCCTTTTTTTCGCATATAAAATAGCCGGAGCGAAAGCAGAAACCGGCGCTGACCTGTCCGCTGTAAAAGCTGCTGCCGAAAAAGCCGTACAAAACATGCGGAGCATGGGTGTGGCTTTAAGCCCCTGTACAATTCCCACCGCCCAGAAGCCCACCTTCCAGGTTCCGGAAGACGAAATGGAAATTGGTATGGGCATTCACGGAGAAGCCGGCATCCGGCGCTGTAAAATGGAGACAGCTCAGCAGATTGCCGCCACTTTGGTGGACTACATTGTAAAAGACCTTCCCTATCAGGCTCAGGATGAAGTAGCTGTACTGGTAAATAGCCTTGGGGGTACTCCATTGGAAGAATTGTATATTTTATACAACGAAGTGGAAAAGCTGCTGTCTGAAAGGTCCATACGGATATACCGCCCCTATGTTGGACGTTATGCCTGCTCTATGGAAATGCAGGGAGCGTCTTTGACACTTATGAAACTGGATGAAGAGCTGAAAGAGCTATTAGATGCTCCGGCTGAAACACCTTTCTTTATTCAGCCGCAAAAAAAGGAGGAGCAATGAAAGATTATCTGAGTGCAACAGATTTACAAAATATGCTGTTAAAGCTATATCAGGATATAGCCCTGTCTGAAAATACATTAACCGAATTAGATTCAGCCATAGGAGACGGGGATTTAGGGATGACTCTTATGATTGGCTTCAAGGAGGTTGATTCGTTATTAAAAAGCCATAGTTTTCATACTATATCTGAACTTCTCCCGGCCAGCGCAGAAGCATTTTCCGAAAAAGCTGCTTCCACTTTCGCCACACTGTTTACGATTATGTTAAAGGCAGCAGGCAAAGCCGCTTCTGAGTATTCCTCTGTAGGAACCTCCCAGGCAGCTGCCATGCTGGAAGCGGCTGTATCTGCTGTTCAAAAACGTGGGAAAGCCCAGCTTGGAGACAAAACTTTATTAGACGCTCTGATTCCTGCTGCCCAGGCATTAAAGCAGGCCGACCGGGAAAATTTACCGTTATCCCAGGCAGCAGTCCTTTCCCTGAAGGAAGCCAGGGAAGGCGCCGAAAAAACAATAGCTATGAAAGCGAGAACCGGCCGTTCCGGCTATCTGGGAGACAGAACCATTGGGCAGAAAGACCCCGGCGCTGCCGCCGTGGTGGTTATTCTGGAGTCTTTCGTCTCTTATATTGTTTAAAAAATCCGCCTTAGAATACAGACAATATTGGAATACACAAAATAACTCTACTTTTTCCATGCTTTTATAAAAATTTTTCGGGAGGATTATTATGCAAAATTTCGTGTATTATGCACCTACAGAAATCATCTTTGGAAAAAACACAGAAAAGGAAACAGGAAAAATTGTAAAAAAATGGGGCGCCAGCCGTGTGCTGCTTGTTTACGGAGGAGGCAGCGTCAAAAGAAGCGGACTCCTCCGGCAAATCCAGCAAAATTTAGACGCAGAAGGAATTTACTGGGAAGAATTGTCAGGTGTCAAGCCCAACCCAAGGCTTTCTCTGGCCGAAGAAGGCGTTAAACAGGCCTTGTCCATGAGCGCAGATTTTATACTGGCCATCGGCGGAGGCAGTGTCATTGACACAGCCAAAGGAATCGCCCACGGCACAGCCAATCCGGAATTAAAGCTCTGGGATATTTGGACAGAAAAAGCAGTCATTAAGAAAACCATGCCTGTAGGAGTCGTTCTTACCATATCTGCCGCAGGAAGCGAAATGAGCGATTCCGCAGTTCTTACTGACGAAAAAAGCGGAAGAAAGCTTGGGTTCAGCACTCCCCTGAATCGGGTCAAATTTGCAATCATGAATCCTGAGCTCACTTATACTCTGCCCATGTATCAGATTACCTGCGGAATTGTAGATATCATGATGCACACCCTGGACCGTTATTTTACCCACAGCAAAGGAAATGAAACCACCGATGAAATTGCAGAAGCCTTGCTGCGCACAGTAATCCGAAACGGAAAGAAAGCATTTGCAAATCCCCAAGATTATGATTCCGTCAGTGAATTGATGTGGTGTTCCAGCCTATCTCATAACGGTATCACCGGTTTAGGAGCTGAGGAGGATTTCGCAACCCATCAAATCGGCCATGAATTAAGCGCAAAATATGACGTTGCCCACGGGGCCAGCCTGTCTGCAGTCTGGCAGTCCTGGGCTGAATATGTGTACATGGAAGAGCCTTCCCGGTTTGCCCGTTATGCAAGACATGTATGGGGAATTTCTGAAGAAAACGATATAACGGCCGCCTTGAAAGGTATAGAAGCAACTGTCCGATATTTCCGTTCTTTGGGCATGCCCACATCCATAGGGGAGTTAGAAACCGGAATCCTTCCGGAAAGCTGGCTTTTGGAGATGGCCAAAAGCGCTACAGGAAACGATACTTTCACAATAGCCAAGTTCAAAGAGCTTCATCAGCAAGATGTTTTAGAAATTTTAAAAATGGCTAATCATTAAACGGCACGGTATTCTACTGATTTAAGGAAAAATATCCCTGTATGAAAATCCGTTCATTTGAAAAGTAATGAGCGGATTTTCTATTCAGCAGAAACAGGGCAATCATCAGGAGGTATGAAATGAAATCTTACACTGTCACACATATGGGAACGAAACCTGTTGTACCTTTAATTTTTTCCCTTTCTGCTCCTGTTATGCTTTCTCTGGCCGTACAGGCGCTATACAATATAATAGACAGTATTTACATTTCTCATTACAGCGGTTCCGGTCTGGCTGCTTTATCCTTGGCCTTTCCTGTCCAGACTCTTATCACAGCCGTAGCTTCCGGAACAGGTGTGGGAACAAACATCTTAATTGCAAAAGCTCTGGGGGCTTCTGAAGAAGAAAAGGCCTCTTCTTTTGTGCTGCATGGGTTCCTTTTATCGTTGCTTAATTGGGCCGCATTTGTTATAATAGGTATGCTTTTGCTAAAGCCATATTTTTCCATATTTTCTGCCAGTTCAGAAGTCGCAAATATGGGTATAATTTATTTAAGAATTATCTTAATCGGCTCTGTGGCTCCCTTTATAGAAAACGTAGCGGTTAAAATATTACAGGCAGCCGGCAATTCTGTTTCGCCCATGATTTTTCAGTCTTTTGCGGCTGTAATTAACCTGATACTGGACCCCCTCTTTATTTGGGGATTTGGAGTTATACCTCAGATGGGAATTTCCGGCGCTGCTATAGCAACAGTATTTGCGCAATTTATCTCTGCCGCTTTATCTGTATTTACTGTTTTTTTCCGTCAGAATATTTTACGCATATCTTTGCTTAAATTTCATATCTCACCAAAGTATATAAAAGAAATTTTTATAACAGGTCTGCCCTCAGTTTTAGGTATGGCTTTAGTTTCCGTTTATATTTCAGGTTTAAATGCAATCTTATCGTCTTTCTCAGAAGAAGCCGTGTCTTCTCTGGGCGTTTACTATAAGCTGCAGACAATCCTGCTGATTCCTACTTACGGACTTAATCAGGGCATTACCCCTGTTTTAAGTTATAATTTTGGAGCTGTACAATACAAAAGAATGTGGACTACCCTTTGGTATAGTCTAATTATTTCTACGATTACTCTTATGGCAGGCACCCTTATTTTCCTTCTTTTTACCCGGCAGATATTTATGCTTTTTTCTGCCTCAGAGGGTCTTCTTTTAACAGGAATCCCTGCACTCAGAATAATCAGTACCAGTTTTCCGTTTTTCAGCCTTACCATTTTTATGCCTACGCTGTTTCAATCAACCGGATATCTGCGCTATAACATTATCATAACAGTATTAAGGGAAGTAGTTCTTTTAGTTCCATTGGCCTGGCTGTTATCTAACTTTGGCCTGGTATATACATGGCTGACCTTTCCTTTATCTGAAATTATTGCTGCAGCTCTTTCCTGTTACTACACTTATATACTCTATAAGGGGCCCTTATCTATAAGAGGTAAGACCCCCCAATGTTAGTCAGGATTATACTATTTTACTCACAGCAGCATACACCAAAATAGGAGGATACTATTTTGAAACTGTCAGAAATCAATATAGACAAATCGTCCGAGCAACCTATTTATCAACAAATTGTTGAGCAAATTATTTCCCTTATCCAACAAGGAAAATTAAGCTCCGGAGAAAAGCTTCCAACTGCCCAGGATTTTTTTTCTGCCTACGGCATTGCCAGAGGAACTATAAAGCATGCTTATAGTCTCTTGGAAAAAAGGGGCGTAATAACAGTTCTTCGGGGAAAAGGTACTTTTGTCAGCAAAAATGAAGAGCTCCCCAAAAACGGCGACGTCATTGATATTTATTTAAAGCAGCTTCTGGATTTAAATCTAAGTTTGGAAAAAATAGAAGAACTGGTGGCCAAAAAGCTAAAAGAGAAAGAAGATCAGGAAAATATTTTAAGAATGGGAATTATCGAAACCTGCCCCGAGATGTTGGACTGTTTTTCAGACTCTTTATCCCAGTTCAGAAATCTCCATATAGATAAGCTATTGGTAAATGATTTAGCCTCGGTTACAGGTCTTCCCTTGGAGGATTACGACCTATTGGTTCTGGCTTCATCTAATGCTCAGATACTGTCCGGTATGGAACTTTCCCATGATGTGAAGGCAGAACTTATACCAATAGCAGCCGCCTTTTCCACACAAACCTTAAAATCCCTTGCCAAAATTAAGCTTGGTGAATCTGTAGGGATTTTCTGTCAGACAAAACGGTACGCAGGAATTATAAAATGGGAACTGGCGTCTTTAAATGCTCTCCTCATGCCTTCGCAGACCTTATTTTTTACTGCTTCTCCCGATGATATTATGCGTTTCTGCAGAGATAAATGTTATATCCTTACGGCGAAAAGTTATAAATCTCTCTGCACACCTGAACAGTTGTCCGTACTTGCAAAATTTGAAAGCAATGGAGGGCAAATATTTCCTATCGAATATACCATCGATAAGGGGTCTTCCCTATATTTAGAAGACATAATACGAAATTATCGGCTAACCCATTATAAGAATTTATCTAGATAGGTGATTTTATGAATATTGTAATTGATAAAAATGACTCCTCACCTGCATACATTCAGCTGGCTAATCAAATTAAAAGCAAAATACTTGCAGGAGAGCTTTCTGTGGGAGACCGTCTTCCTACAGAAAGGGAGCTGTCGGAGTCTGCCAAAATTTCCAGAGGAACTATTAAGCGGGCATATGATGAGCTTAGCCACGAAGGTATTCTGGAGAGAAAACAAGGCAGCGGAACCTTTATATCCAACGGAGGAACAGAAATATCTCTTTCTCCAACCAAAAAAGCAGACAAGATTATTGATAAAATGGTATCCTCTCTTTCCTATATGCATCTTTCTTTAGGGGAAATGGAAACCTTAGTCCATTCCAAAATACAGTGGAAAAGACAGACCACACAGAATATACGTGTTGCTGTCGTAGACTGCAATATGGAAACTTTAAGTCTTATCAGCGGACAGCTTTATAATATTTCAGATGTAGATGTCACGGAATTGCTGCTTAATGATGTTTTGCGCAGTCCCCAAAAGCTTACACTGGGATATGATTTAATCCTGACCACAAAAAATCATTATTTACAAATTCTCGATTTGACACCTTACTTATCCAATATAATTTTCAAGGTAGCCATCGTTCCTTCCCAGAAGGTACAATATCAATTGGCCTGTTTGACTGAAAATATGTCTGTAGGCATTTGGTGTTTAAGTCAGGAATTTGCCAGTGCAGTATATAGTCATACGACAGAGCTCAGCCAGGGTACCTCTAAAATTGATTTTCAGCTGGATAACACCCTTTCTTCCCTGTCCGATTTTCTCAGGGAAAAAGACGTGCTTATCCTTCCCTATGATTATTTTACAGGCAACAAATCCGAAGAAGGTACTGTTATACAAGATTTTATTAAAAGAGGCGGGAATATTATCCTTTTTGAATACCGCATTGACGAGGGCTCTTTAATCCACATCATACATGAATTAGATTTATGCCGTCAAAAGAAGACCCTTCAATCTTCACATTGAGCATATATTCCTGTTCAGGTAACATCAAAAAGCGAGTTGCCAACGATTACTTGACAGTAACGCCGTACGGATAAACTCGATTTCACCTTGATTCAGGATTATAAATACTATAAAATAATATCTGGCATAATAGTATTACTTTCTTATGCAAAAAAGAATCTTTGAGGTCATGGCAATGGAAAGAACAGGTATCAAAAAACAGGTGATAAATGAAATTCTGGAGTTGGCGAAAAAATATGATATCAAACAAGTTATTTTGTTCGGCTCCCGTGCAAGAGGAGATTACAAGAAAACAAGTGATATTGATTTAGCTGTAACCGGAGGTGATTTTTCACGTTTCGCTTTAGATGTGGAGGAGGAGACATCCACGTTACTGAAATATGATATTGTAGAATTAGACCGAACTATTCAACCGGAATTGCTGGAGTCTATCCAAAAGGAAGGAATCATTTTATATGAAAAAATATGAAAATTTCTGTTCCGCTTTGACAAATATGGGAGAAATCTTCCACTATGAGGAGCCCTATGATACAGTGGTTTTAACAGGCCTGGTAGGCTTATATGAAATTTGCTTTGAGCAGGCTTGGAAAATGATGAAAGAGATATTAGAAACCCACGGCTATGAAGCAAGTGCAACAGGCTCTCCTAAAATAATATTGAAAACAGCCTATCAGGCCGGTATGATTAAGGACGAAGATTTGTGGCTCCGGGCTTTACAGGAACGAAACAATGTAACACATTCTTATAATCAGAAAATAGCGTTGGAAATTGTCAGACAGACTAAAGCATATTTCTATGATATGTTCTGTCTTTTACAAAACGAAATCCATGATAAATGGCTGTAGGGCGTCGGCTTTGCCGACGCCCTACTATTTTCATATCACCTACAGTTTGCAGACATTCTGAGGCTGTCCATCTAAATAAGAAAGCACGTTCTGGAATACGATTTCCGCTCTTCTCAGCATAGACTCTTCTGAAATAAAAGCCTGGTGGGGAGTAAGCAGGGTATTCTTGGCATGGAGCAGAGGATATTCCGGAGCAAGGGGCGGTTCCCCGTCAAACACATCCACGCAGGCAAATCCCAGCCTATCTTCATTTAAGGCATCTGCCAAAGCTTTATTATCCACAATAGGACCTCTTGCACAGTTGATAAATACTGCATCTTTTTTCATTTTTCCGATTTTTTCTTTATCCATAAAGCCTCTTGTTTCATCGTTCAAAGGCAGGTTCAGGGAAATAATATCACTGTTTTCCAGCACTTCATCCAAAGAGCAATATGTAATTCCCATTTCTTTTGCCTTCTCAGACTGACTTCTGTTATAGGCAATCACCTTTGCGCCAAAAGCCTGGAAAAGCTCAGCCGTCCTGGTTCCAATCTGTCCCAGTCCGATAATGCCCACGGTTCTTCCGCAGATTTCTCTTCCCCCTATACCTGCACTGGTACCGCCGTTTCTCACTATCTCATTAGCCTTAGCCACATTTCTCAGTGCATCCACAGCAAAGCCCAGAATCAACTCTGCCACTGTCTCATTGGAATATCCGGCTGCATTGCATACCGTAACGCCTTTTTCCTTACAAGCCTTTGTTCCGATATGGTCAATTCCCGTAAACGCCACGGAAATCATCTGAAGTTCCTGACTCTCCGCCACAACCTGGTCCGGATACGGATGGTTAGCCACCATTACGATACCACAGCCTTTAGAACGCTCTTTTAGCTCTTCCGGGTCAGTTGTCACTGTATCATAACTGACAAATTCATGGCCCATTCCCTGCAGCTTATCTCCGAAAGCCTTTATGATTTCCTCCGGCACTCCTATTGGTTCCAATAATGCAATTTTCATCTGTTGCTCCTCCTTTTTTATTTCAACGCCTTGAATACCCTCTCTGTCTGGATAAGGGCACACATGTCTCAAACCATGATATTTTTGTGCTTTGCAGCGTTATCCTCAATCGTTGTATATCCCTTGTACACTGAGGGCAGCGGCGTTTACTGTTCCTTTCAACATCATGTTGGGGTCAAAAGGTATTTTGACCCCTTTGATACCGGATTGCTCCGCACGGTGTGCTCCTGGCATCTTCAACATATATTTCAGCACTTAAATCATACCCGCATTTCACAATTCTTGTCAAGCAGATAGCATGGCGAAAAAAGAAGCCTTCCTTTTCTAAATTTTGTAGAAACATTCTCTTAAATTTTTTCTTTTCTCTCAAATTCCATTGTTTTCTTTCTAAATCCTCCCTATAATATAGCTACCTGATATTTGAAGCTTTTGGAAGTTTTCATATTTCTTTTCCTCTATATATGGAAAAGGGAAAGGTAGTTTCTATGAAACCTGCTGGTTCTTACACCTCCGGACAGTTCGCAAAAATGGCTCACATTTCCGTGCGTACGGTTCGGTTCTATGACAAACAAAATATTTTAAAGCCCTCCTATGTGGCTCCCTCAGGCTCCCGGTATTATACAGACCAGGATTTCGCCCGGCTGCAGCAGATTCTGCTTTTAAAGTATCTGGGATTTTCTCTGGAGGATATAAAGGAGATGACCATTGACGATACGGATTATCACTTTATGCTGAACTCTCTGAAGCTTCAGAAAAAGCTGATACAGGACCGCATGGAACAGCTGCAGCTTGTGGAACAGGCCATTGAAGACACTGCTAAAGAAATGGAGGTCAATCACAGTGTAAATTGGAGCCATATGCTGGACCTGATTCATCTGACGGGAATGGAGAAAAGCCTGAAAACCCAATACATGAATTCCAATAATATCTCCGCCAGAATCCGGCTTCACAGCTTGTTTTCCCAAAACAAGGAAGGCTGGTTTCCCTGGCTGTATAAGCAATATCACATAAAAGAAGGGATGCAGATACTGGAATTAGGCTGCGGAGACGGAACTCTCTGGTCCGCCAACCATTCCCTGCTTCCTGCAAATATTCATGTTACCCTGTCAGATATTTCTGAGGGAATGCTAAGGGACGCCAAAAGACAGTTAAGCAAAGCAGAATCTTCTGTCTTTGAATTTCTTACCTTTGACTGCCAGGATATTCCTCTTCCTTCCCGGAGCTTCGACCTGGTTCTGGCCAATCATCTGCTTTTCTATTGCCAGAATATTCCCGAAGCGCTGGCCCAGGCCCGACGGGTATTGAA
>UMLF01050535.1_pt1 | contig 22643 bp, 18 predicted proteins | sample 1966501 | NCBI WGS metagenome assembly UMLF01 (sample SAMEA4836194, study PRJEB28245) | human gut metagenome | biome: gut microbiome; material: fecal sample | place: Denmark | collected 2008 | reverse complement strand
GACCCCTTTGATACCAGATTGCTACGTGCGTTTTGCATCGGCTTTCTGACCTTTTGACCCTGGTATCTATATAATAAACACCCCTTATTTAATGAGGTTTTTACATTCTAACTGTCTTTGCGATAATCAAAAAATTAACTATATTGTCAGAAAATAGACACAATTCAGTGTTGAATTCTGACCTGTACTCTGTTATTATAATTGTATGCTAGTTGAAGGACAGCAGGAAGGAGAAATTGATTATGGGATTTTTAACAGGAAAGACTGCAATTATCACAGGCGGCGGAAGAGCTGTATTAAGTGATGGAAGCTGCGGATCTATTGGATATGGAATTGCAACAGCTTACGCAAAAGAAGGAGCGAATCTGGTAATTACCGGGCGTAATGTAAAGAAACTCGAAGATGCCAAAGAAGAACTGGAGAGACTCTATGGTATCAAAGTATTACCTGTACAGGCTGATGTCAGCGCGGGGGCTGATAATGAAGCAACAGTACAGAACGTAGTAAAGCAGGCAATTGACACATTCGGAAGAATTGATGTCCTGATCAATAATGCACAGGCATCCGCATCTGGTGTTACGATCGCAGATCATACAACAGACCAGTTCAATCTGGCAATGTATTCCGGCGTATATGCGGTATTCTATTATATGCAGGCATGCTATCCGTACCTGAAAGAGACAAAGGGATCTGTTATCAACTTTGCTTCAGGTGCCGGACTTTTCGGAAATTACGGACAGTGCGCATATGCAGCGGCAAAAGAAGGAATCCGTGGACTTTCCAGAGTAGCTGCAACAGAGTGGGGACCAGATGGAATCAATGTCAATATCGTATGCCCGCTCGCATGGACAGCACAGCTTGAGAATTTCCAGAAAGCTTATCCGGAAGCATTCAAGGCAAATGTAAAGATGCCGCCGGCTGGACATTACGGAGATGTAGAAAAAGAAATCGGACGTGCATGCGTACAGCTTGCATCACCGGATTTCAAATATATGAACGGAGAGACGATCACCTTAGAAGGTGGAATGGGACAGAGACCTTAAGAAAAATCCATAAAAGCCAAAGAGAGTGCCTGTGCGTTTTTTGAATCGTACAGTCGCTCTCTTTTTATTTCATAGGAAATTCCGAAGAAACTTCCTATGAAATAAAAGGCACTACGTGCCGGAGATGCACATTCTTTTTAGCTTCTCTGTCTTGACATCTTTAAAAACGTCATTCAAAATAAGAACGGAAAGAAAATTTAAATCATTTAATCGAGGCTAAAAAGATATGAAAGCAGTTATTTTTGATATGGACGGTGTTCTGATCAACACAGAACCATTACACTATCGTTGCTGGAAGGAAATTTTAAAAGAGAAGAACGGAATCGATCTTGACTATGAGGTCTACCTTCCGTGTATCGGTTCTACCCGTGGATTCTTCATGGATTTGATCAATGAGAATTATGGGCCGGTTTTTGATGATGTGGATAAGATGAATGCGCTCATGAAAGAGAAAAAAGCGCAGATTACAGAGGCAGAAGGATTTCCGGAGATGCCGGGAATCAAAGAAGCATTGAAGCAGTTAAAAGACGAAGGATATCTGCTTGCAGTAGCGTCTTCCTCTCCGGCTTATGCGATCAAAGATGCATTAAAGTCTCTGGATATGGAGAAATATTTTACAGTGGTCATGAGTGGAGATTATGTAGAGCATCCAAAACCGGCACCGGATACTTTCCTTGTAACGGCAGAGAAACTGGGAATGGAGCCGGAGGACTGTCTGGTAGTAGAGGATTCGACTAACGGTGGAGGAGCTGCCAGAGCAGCCGGTATGAAATGTATCTGGTTCCACAACCCGGATTCCGGAAGGCAGGATATCCCGGATGCGGTACTAGAATTTCCGGCATGGACCAGCGAAAATGTAGAAAAAATGCTGAAAATACTAGGAAAAGAGGGAGAGTAAAGATGAGAATAAGAACAGCAGATCTGAGTGATCTGAAAGAAATTGCCCGTGTGGAGGCAGCGTGTTTCCCGGCAGCAGAAGCGGCAACAGAAGAAGAATTTGAAAAGAGACTTACTTTTTATAAAGATCATTTCTGGCTGATGTTTGAAGAAGAGAAGTTGATCGCCTTCGTGGACGGTATGGTGACGAATCAGGAAGATCTGACAGACGAAATGTATGAAAAAGCGGAAATGCATGATGAAAAAGGTGACTGGCAGATGATTTTTGGTGTAAATACGCTGCCGTCTTACCGGAAACATGGATATGCAGGAGAATTGATCAAAAGAGCGATTACAGATGCAAAAGAGCAGGGAAGAAAGGGACTTGTCCTTACCTGCAAGGACCGGCTGATATCTTATTATGCCAGGTTTGGATTCAAAAATGAAGGTGTCTCAGAATCAGTACATGGAAACGTGGTCTGGAATCAGATGAGACTTACATTTGATGAAGGGCTGGGTGAATAATGTGAAAAAAAATAAGTTTGAAATTGATATGTGCAACGGCTCCATCATGGACAAGCTGATCTCTTTTTCACTGCCGCTTATGGTTTCCGGAATTCTGCAGCTTGCGTTTAATGCAGTGGATATCATCGTGGTAGGAAGATTCTCCGGGAGTCAGGCACTTGCCGCAGTCGGCTCCACAACAGCACTGATTAATGTGTTTACGAACCTGTTTATCGGAATTTCACTTGGTGCCAATGTTCTTGCAGCCAGATTTTATGCAGCGGGCAAAGACCGGGAGATGTCGGAAACAGTACATACTTCGATCACACTTGCGCTGATCAGTGGAATTATGATGGCAGTTATCGGGGTGCTTCTTGCAAAGTGGGCACTTGAAATTATGGGAACGCCGGATGATGTGATCGGGCAGTCTGCCTTATATATGCGGATCTATTTTATGGGAATGCCATTTTTTATGTTATATAACTATGGGGCGGCCATTTTAAGGGCGATCGGTGATACAAAAAGGCCATTGATCTTCCTGATCATTTCCGGAATTGCAAATGCCGCGCTGAACATGATACTGGTTATTCTTTTTCATATGGGAGTTGCCGGGGTTGCAATTGGAACAATTATTTCACAGCTGATTTCCTGTGTGCTGGTACTGACCTGTCTGTACCGGTCGGAAGGAAGTTATCAGCTTCGTTTCTCCAAACTGAAGATCAATGGTGCCTACATGGAACAGATTTTCCAGGTGGGAGTTCCGGCGGGAATCCAGAGTACGGTCATCAATTTGTCAAATGCACTGTTGCAGTCTTCGGTTAATTCATTTGGATCGATTGCGATGGCAGGCTATACAGCAGCGAACAATATACTTGGGTTCCTTTATATGTCAGTGAATTCGATCACCCAGGCATGTATGAGTTTTACCAGTCAGAATTATGGTGTGGGTAAGCTGAAACGAATGGATAAGGTGCTGCGTGACTGTGCGATTCTGTCTATATCGATCGCGGCAGTGCTTGGTGGTCTTGCCTATAGCTTCGGACCGCAGATTCTGACAGTTTATACTTCAGATCCAAAGGTTATCAACTGCGGAATGGAAATCCTGGCGTATACATCGATCACTTATTTTCTGTGTGGGATCATGGATTTGTTTCCGGGTGCGCTTCGTGGAATGGGATATTCAGCAGTCCCGATGGTGCTTTCAGTGATCGGAACGGTGGGAACAAGAATTGTGTGGGTATTTGGAATTTTTCCGAACCACAGATCTTTATCCGTACTTTTTGTATCCTATCCGGTGTCATGGATCCTTACTATTGTACTTCAGGTTATGTGCTTCTATTTTGTGAGAAAAAGGGTACATCAGAAAGAAAAAAGATTGTTATAAACAGAACGAAATTGTGAAAATCGACAGTAGGGCATTGTGAAAAACAGACAGATTTATCTGTCTGTTTTTGTATATATATAATAAATGTGCTTGCAATAGAAAGACACATGTGCTTGTATCCGCTACAAAAACATGAATATGTAAAATGTTTGTGCATCACGGAAAAGTAGATTGAAAAGAGAAGAAAAATAGGGTATCCTAAGTATAGAAAGACAAAAATAATAAAAAGTCCGCGTTAAACGGACATATGTGTCATGCGGAGGTAATGAAGATGAATGATAATAAAATGTGGGCGTTAGTAAAGGAAAAACCGGAACAGGGACTCTGGCTGAAAAGAGTACAGATTCCGGAAGTAGGACCAAATGACGTAAAGATCAAGATCCATAAAAATGCAATCTGTGGTACCGATGTACATATTTACCAGTGGAATGAATGGGCACAACATACTATTCCGATCGGACTGACCGCAGGACATGAATATGTCGGGGAAGTTGTAGAAGTCGGTGCAGGTGTACAGGGATTCAAGGTGGGCGATCTGGTATCCGGTGAAGGACATATCACTTGTGGAAAATGCAGAAACTGTCTGGAAGGGCACAAAGAGAACTGCAAAGATGCCAAAGGCGTTGGAGTAAACCGGAACGGTGCGTTTGCAGAATATCTGGTTATTCCCGCTTCAAATGTATGGCCGTGCAATCCGGCAATTGATGAAGAATTATATGCGATCTTTGATCCATTTGGAAATGCAACCCATACTGCATTATCTTACGACATGCTTGGTGAAGATGTGCTGATCACAGGTGCAGGGCCGATTGGGATCATGGCGGCGGCGATCGCAAAATTTGCAGGAGCAAGACATGTGGTAATCACGGATATGAACCAGTACCGTCTGGATCTGGCAGCAAAAATGGGTGCGACCAGATGTGTTAATCTGACACAGGAAAAACTGACGGATGTGATGCATGAGATCGGAATGACAGAAGGCTTTGATATCGGACTTGAAATGTCCGGAAGCCAGCCGGGACTTTCTGATATGATCCATAACATGAAACATGGTGGAAAGATCGCACTTCTCGGATTGCAGAGACAGGATGCAACCGTAGATCTTGAGACAGTGATCTTCAATGGGCTGAATATCCGCGGAATTTATGGAAGAAAAGTATGGGATACCTGGTACAAGATGTCTACGATGATCCAGGCGGGACTTGATATTTCACCGATCATCACACACCATTTTGATATCCGCGATTATGAAAAAGGATTTGAGGCAATGATCTCAGGACAGTCAGGAAAGGTGATCCTTGACTGGGCACATATTAACGATTAGGAAAAGCAGAAGAAGGAGAGAATAAAATGGCAAGAAAAAATGATATTTTAAGTATTTATACAAAAGAAGTAGAACAGATCAAAGCAGATGGTCTTTTCAAAGGGGAAGCACCGTTCGTATCTCCGCAGGGCGCAAAGGTTGTAATGGAAGACGGAAGAGAGCTTCTTAATATGTGTGCCAATAACTATCTTGGACTTGGGGACAATCAGAGACTGATCGATGCAGCGAAGAGAACTTATGATGAAAAAGGATATGGGGTTGCTTCTGTCAGATTTATCTGCGGAACACAGGACATTCACAAAAAACTGGAAAAGAAGATTTCCGGATTTCTGGGAACAGATGATACGATTTTATATTCTTCTTGCTTTGATGCAAATGGTGGACTGTTTGAAACAATCCTGACTGCGGAGGATGCAGTGATCAGTGATGAACTGAACCATGCTTCCATCATTGACGGAGTTCGTCTCTGTAAGGCAAAAAGATACCGCTACAAAAATAACAACATGGAAGATCTGGAAGCACAGCTTCAGGCTGCAGATGCAGCAGGAGCAAGAGTCAAACTGATCGCTACAGACGGTGTATTTTCAATGGATGGAATCATCTGTAACTTAAAAGGTGTCTGTGATCTTGCTGATAAATACAACGCACTGGTTATGGTGGATGACAGCCATGCAGTTGGATTTGTAGGAGCACACGGCAGAGGAACTTCCGAATACTGTGGCGTAGAAGGAAGAGTGGATATCATTACAGGAACACTCGGGAAAGCACTCGGTGGGGCTTCCGGTGGATATACATCCGGAAGAAAAGAGATCATCGATCTGCTTCGTCAGAGAAGTCGTCCGTACCTGTTCTCCAACTCTCTTGCACCGGCGATCGCAGGAGCAAGTATTGAGATGTTCAATATGCTGGAAGAAAGCACCGAGCTTCGTGACCATCTGGAAGAAGTAACCGCATACTACCGCAAGCAGCTGGTAGAAAATGGATTTGATATCATCGAAGGAACCCATCCATGTGTACCGGTTATGCTTTATGATGAAAGACTTGCCGGAGAATATGCAAAGAAAATGATGGAAAAAGGGGTATATGTGGTTGCATTCTCTTATCCGGTTGTACCGAAAGGAAAAGCAAGAATCCGCACACAGGTATGCGCGAGCCATACAAAAGAAGATATTGATTTCATTATCAAATGTTTTAAAGAGACTAGAGAAGAGATTGGAAAATAAATTGCTACAGGATAGAAAAATGCCGGACAGTACAAAATGTTGCCCGGCATTTTGTGATGATATAACAGAGAAATTTGACTAAAAATGTTACAGGAAAATTTTCGGAGGCGTTAAATAAAAATAAAAGAATATTTTTGGAATGTAATCATGGTAATTATGTAAACCCTGAAAAAATGGAGAGAAAAGCTTGTGGGAAAGGCAGGAATACTATAAAATAAACAGGGAACAATAAAAAGATGAATGGGGTGTCATCTGACAGAGGAGAGAAAAGATGGAACAAAAAATATACAATGAATATGTGGAAATTTTAAAGGAAGAGTTGCTTCCGGCGATGGGATGTACAGAGCCGATTGCAGTAGCTTACGCGGCAGCAGTTGCAGTTCAGGCTCTTGGGGAAAAACCGGAATCTGTAGAAGTAAATGTCAGTGCAAATATTATTAAGAATGTAAAAAGTGTCGTTGTACCGTGCACAGGAGGACTTCGCGGAATCGGTGCAGCAGTCTGTGCAGGGATTGTAGCCGGATGTCCGGAAAAAGAACTGGAAATTCTGGAAGAGATCACAGGGGAACAGAAAGTAGAAATGAAAAAGATGCTGGATACCATGCCGATGACAATCCGGGAATCCGATAAAGAATATATTTTCGACATCCAGATCAAGGCATGTGCAGGCGGACACAGCGGATACGTAGAGATCGCAGGTTTTCACACCAATGTGATCTGTGTAAAGAAAGATGATGAGATCATCAGAGAAAAAGCATATGAAGAGCAGGGATCCAGCTGTGCGACGGACCGTTCTCTTCTGACTGTGGAGAAGATCATTGAATTCGCAGACTGCGTAGACGTTGCAGACGTAGAGGAAGTTCTGCAGAGACAGATTGATTATAACTGGGCAATTGCCGAAGAGGGCATGACAGGAAACTGGGGAGCTGCCATTGGAAAGACTTTGATGGAAGCATATGGAAACAGTGTACATAACCGTGCGAAAGCGATGGCAGCGGCCGGATCGGATGCAAGAATGAACGGATGTGAACTTCCGGTTGTCATTAATTCGGGAAGCGGTAACCAGGGAATGACAACTTCTCTTCCGGTGATCGTCTATGCAAAAGAGCTGAATGTCTCAAAAGAGATGATGCTCCGTGCGCTGGTTGTGTCAAATCTGATCACAATCCATATGAAGACAGGAATCGGAAGACTGTCTGCATATTGTGGCGCGATCAGTGCAGGATGTGGTGCAGGTGCAGGAATCTGTTATCTGTATGGCGGACGTGCATATGAGATTTCTCATGTAATTGTAAATGCAGTTGCCATTAACTCAGGTGTTGTGTGTGATGGAGCGAAGGCAAGCTGCGCGGCAAAAATCGCATCAGCTGTAGAAGCAGGACTTCTGGGACTTCAGATGCAGAAAAATGGAAAGCAGTTCTATGGCGGAGACGGACTTGTAGAAAAAGGTGTAGAAAACACGATCCGTAATATTGGAGAGCTTGCAAAGAAGGGAATGCGTGAGACGGATAAAACGATCATCCAGATCATGACAAGATAAGAAAAAGAGAAAAGAACTGGTAGAAGAGGCACTTGCATTTACCAGACTTAAGAAAAATATGACTAATATTGAAAAAATAAAACATCTGCGGTATGCATATCGCAGATGTTTTATTTTTGGCTGTTAGCTATTTATACTTTTTATTTTTGAATATACTTCTTCAACAACAAAAGCGTATTCTTTACCCCATCCATATGGGATCTTTCATAGTTATGTGATGCATACACCCCAGGACCAATCAGACCATGACGGATATCATATCCTGCCCGAAGAGTTGCCTCTACATCAGAACCGTAATGCGGATACACATCGATCGCATAATCCAATCCTTCTTCTTTTGCAGTTTCGGCAAGAGCGGATGTTACGTCGTAGTTGTAAGGACCGCCGGAATCTTTTGCGCAAATAGATACCATGCGTTCGGTACATCCGAGATCGGATCCGACGCAGCCCATGTCAACAGAAATCATCTCTGTTGTATCTTCGGCAACAAAACTTCCGCCGTGTCCGACTTCTTCATATACAGTGAAAAGAAGAGAAACTTTGCGGGAAAGCGCAATAGATTCATCTTTTACGCATTTTGCCAGACCGAGAAGGATGGCAGCAGAAAGCTTGTCATCTAAGAAACGGCTTTTGATATAACCGCTCGGTGTGATCTGGGTACGCGGGTCCATGGCGATGATATCTCCAGGCTGTACGCCAAGTGAAAGAGTTCCTTCTTTAGTGTCCACATTTTCATCCAGAAGGATTTCCATATTTTCTTCTTTTGTCTCAACAGCAGAATCTGCAACATGAACAGAAGGTTCAGTATTTAGTACTACACCGGTATAAACGCGTCCGTCGCGTGTGTGGATCGTGCAGTTTTCCCCATCAGCGGTACTCCACTGGTGTCCACCGAGAGTAGTCGGACGCAGTCTTCCATTTGCTTTGACAGAACGCACCATGGCACCGAGGGTATCAACGTGTGCTGCAAGTACCAGCGGATTCCCCTCTCCGCCGATCGTTACGAATACGTTGCCTTTGTTAGAAAGCTGTGGTTCATATCCCATATCTGATAAAGTCTTCATCAGGTATGCAGCCACATCTTTGGTATAACCGGATGGGCTTGGAATAGAAGTTAAAGCTTTCAGTTCGTTTCCGATAAATTCAAGATAATTTTGCATAGAAAGTTCCCCCAAAAAATTTATAGTATATATCATAATAGTTTAATGGAAGAGGATGGAAAATGCAATATACATTGAAGGATAATTTAAAAAGGTTATAATAATTGATGAAAAAATAGATTTATGATTTATTAAAAAAGAATCAAATATTGCTTCCGATATATTTGCTGGTGAATTAACCGTATCAGGAGTATAATAGACTTAAAATATTATAGGAGGACAAGGTTAATTATGGGGGAAACATCAAACGCTAATCTACTGACAACGGGATCTATTCCGAAAAAGATTATTATGTTTGCGATTCCGCTTCTATGGGGAAATTTATTCCAGCAGTTGTATAATGTGGCGGATTCGCTGATTGTGGGAAATTTTCTTGGGAATAATGCACTTGCAGCTGTCAGCTCATCAGGGAATCTGATATTCCTGATGGTAGGATTTTTTGGGGGAATTGGCGTGGGAGCCGGTGTTGTCATTGCGAGGTATTTTGGAGCCGGAGAATATGAGAAGCTGAAAAAAGCAATCCATACGGCACTGGCATTTGGTGGCGTATGTGGAATTTTTCTTACGGTTGCCGCGTTGATCCTTGCACCGCAGATTTTAAAACTGATTGGTACGCCGGAAGAGGTACTGCCGAAATCACTGGTTTATTTCAGGGTGTATTTTGCAGGTTCACTTGGATTTGTAATTTATAACTTTGGAATGGGGATTTTGCAGTCACTTGGTGACAGTAAGAGTCCGGTCATCTATCTGATCATTTCAGCGTGTCTGAATGTGATTCTGGATCTGGTGCTGATCGGAGGTTTAGGATTTGGTGTAGGTGCAGCAGCTTTTGCAACGATTGTTTCACAGATATTAAGTGCGGTTCTGTGTATCAGAAAACTGCGCAGGGAACCAGAGGCGTTCCGGTTATCTTTTCGTGAACTGCGGATGGATGGGAATATGCTGCGGCTGATCGTGGTAAACGGAATACCGGCAGGAATCCAGAATTCCATTATTGCGGTTGCAAATGTATTTGTACAGTCGAATATTAATCAGTTTGGGGCTCTGGCAATGGCCGGGTGTGGGTCATATTCCAAAATTGAAGGATTTGGATTTATTCCGGTTACCTGCTTCTCGCAGGCACTCACGACGTTTATTGGACAGAATCTGGGAGCAAAAGAGTATGACCGGACAAAAAAAGGGGCATTGTTTGGAACCATTTGTGGAATCGGGATAGCAGAAGTGATCGGAATAGCAGTTTTTTTCTTTTCACCATACCTGATCGCTGCGTTTGGAGGAGATCAAAAAGCAATTGAATATGGAATTGCAGAGGCACATACGATCGCTTTTTTCTATTGTCTGCTTGCGTTTTCGCATTGTATGGCAGCAATTCAGAGAGGGGCGGGAAGAAGTATTGTTCCGATGTTTGTTATGATGATTGTATGGTGCGGAGTCCGGGTAACCTATATTAGTATTGTTATTAGGATTATTCCGGTGATCAATGTAATCTACTGGGCATATCCACTTACCTGGTTTATCAGTTCGGTGATATTTTTGATTCTGTTTCTTAAGACAGACTGGATTCACGGATTAGAGAAACAGTGACAGGGCGCATAAAAAAGAAAGCTGTACACTGCTTATGTAGTGTGCGGCTTTCTTTTTTTGTATTTTTTCCTGAAATTACAGGGAAAGGGAATGAAGTTCCGTAAAAAATGAAGGATAAGATACATCTACACACTGACCATCCTGGATTTCAGTATTTCCCTCGGCGGCAAGGGCTGCGATGGAAAAGGCCATTGCGATCCGGTGATCCAGATAACTGTTGATCTGTCCTCCATGAACCGGATTACCGCCACGGATGATCATGCCGTCGTCGGTTGGTGTTACATCAACGCCCATGGCAAGAAGTCCTTCTGTAGTTGTTTTGATACGGTCAGTCTCTTTGACCTTCAATTCGGCAGCATCCCTGATGATCGTAGTTCCCTCGGCGAAAGCAGCCATCACTGCAATCATCGGAATCTCATCGATCAGTGTAGGGATGATTGCACCTTCTACGGTGGTTCCGTGAAGAGTGCTTGTACGTACAAGAAGATCGGCAGTTGGTTCACCACTGTCACAATTTTCATTTAGATAGGTAATGTCTGCCCCCATTGCCCTGCATACTTCAAGGATTCCGGCACGGGTCGGGTTAGTACCTACATTCTTTATCAGAAGTTCAGAACCTGGAACCAGAAGGGCAGCAGCGATGAAGTAAGCAGCAGAAGAAATATCTCCGGGAACCAGGATCTTCTGTCCGTATAATTCCTCACATGGGAGAATAGATGCAGTTGCACTGCCATCAGAATGTATTTCTGTCTGTACGTTGGCACCGAAGCCATTCAGCATCAGTTCTGTATGATTACGGGAAAGTACAGGTTCTGTAACCAGGGTTAATCCGTCTGCATAAAGTCCTGCCAGGAGTACGGAAGATTTAACCTGAGCAGAAGCTACTTTTGAGTGATAGTGGATTGCGTGCAGGGATGGATTCTGACCGGCAGGAAGCAGGCTGTTGATCAAAAGTGGTGCGCACCCGTTCCCATTTTGGCTTAAAATATCAGCGCCCATCATCCCAAGAGGCTCCATGATCCTCTTCATCGGGCGGGCGTTCAGAGAAGCATCGCCGGAAAGAGTGGTGGCAAACGGCTGACCGGAAAGAATACCGGAAATCAGTCTTGTAGTGGTTCCGCTGTTCCCCACATCTAAAAAAGAAGAAGGTTCGGAAAGTCCGTGAAGGCCTTTGCCGTGAACCAGGATACGGTCAGGTGTGTCTTCGATATTGATTCCCATGGCACGAAAGCAGCCGATGGTAGAGAGGCAGTCGGCACCGTGAAGAAAATGTGTGATCTCAGTAGTTCCTTTTGCCAGTGCACCGAACATAATAGAACGGTGGGAGATGGATTTATCGCCGGGAACAGATACTTCCCCGCGAAGCTGTTTAACAGGTTGGATTTGCATAATATAGTAACCTCTCATTCGTAAAATTCTATTTTCAAGCATTGTGACCAATTTACACAAAGTTCTGAAAAGATTTTTTGGACTGTCTTGCATTTAATGATGTGAGTGTCAAAAGTCCTGTTGCAAGCAAGCTTGCATCGGCTTTCTGACCTTTTGACCCTGGTATCATCATTTAATTATTAACGCTCATAAACAATATAACGATGCTTCTGCAAAAGTGCTACTGCCTTCTCGCAGGAGATGCTGTCATAGAATTCGATGCGGAGTACGCCTTCTTCAAATTCACGGTTATGAACGATTCCGATGTTCTTAATGCTGAGTGCATTAGAAGCGAGGATGGTCGCAATGGTGGCGATCACACCGGCTTCATCCGGGATGTCACAGTAGATCTCGAATGCACGCTTGATCGGGCCGGCAGAACCGTTTGGCATGGAATTGCGGTAGTTCCGGGAATGGTCGAACATATCGTAGATTCCCTGGGAGTCTCCGGCATCAACCAGTTTTTTCGCTTCATTTAATGTTTCGATATAATTTCCAAGGATCTGGGAAATATTACTCTGATTCTGTGCACAGATATGTTCCCACATGGTCGGTGAGGAAGAGGCGATTCGCGTAATGTCCTTAAAGCCGCCGGCGGCGAGGGTTTTCATCAGCTCATCCTTGGTGTCGGTGTCTCTGACAAAGTTGACCAGACTTGCGGCAATGATATGTGGCAAGTGGCTGATCGTGCCGGTGACGATGTCGTGTTCATGATAATCCAGTACGATCGGAAGTGCACGCAAGGATTCTACGAAGGATGCGTATGCATCAACCTTTTTTTTCGCTACTTTGGCGGAAGGGGTGAGAACAAAGTAAGCGTTCTCGATCAGGATTGGTTTGGAATTGGCAAAACCACTCTTTTCGGAACCGGCCATCGGGTGTCCTCCGATAAAGTAATCCTCCAGTCCCAGCCGGATGATCTCGTCATGGATCGGAGTTTTGACACTTCCGACGTCAGTCAGGATCATATCATCATGCAGGTAAGGCATCATCTGCTTTAAATATGCAGTATTGAAAGCAACCGGGGCACATAAGAAGATGTAGTTGCAGCCTCGGAAATTATCATCGATTGAGGTACAGGCCACATTGATGATGGATTCTTGTGTGGCAAGTGCCAGAGTTTCTCTATTCTTGTCGAAAGCGACAATCTCATAATCCGGATAATATCGCCGGATCGCCTTTGCAATAGAGCCCCCAATGAGTCCGAGTCCGATAAATCCGATTTTTTTCTGTTTCATAATTTTTCGTCCTTTCGTGATAGTCTACCTTTCATAATATAGGAAAACAGGCTATCTGTCAATAAAGCAATACTTTAAAGTGCAAAAGTGAAAGTTTTTGTTGAAATTCTATAAAATAGTTGTGTTTTTATGGAAAGTTTAGTACAATATATCCATGAGAAACTTTAGCAAGGAGGCAGCAAGCATGAAGGTTTACAGAACGGATGAAATTAGAAACGTGGTCCTTTTAGGACATGGGGGAAGCGGAAAGACCAGTCTGGCAGAAGCGATGGCTTATGTATCTGGAGCAACAAATCGTATGGGATCTGTTGAGAACGGTAATACGATCAGTGATTTTGATAAAGAAGAACAGAAACGTAAATTCTCACTTAGCACAAGTCTGATTCCGATTGAATGGGAAAAAGCAAAGATTAATATCCTTGATACACCTGGATATTTTGATTTTGTCGGAGAAGTGGAAGAAGCAGTCAGCGCAGCCGATGCAGCTGTTATCGTTGTTTCCGGAAAAGCCGGTGTGCAGGTAGGAACCGAGAAAGCATGGGAGCTCTGTGATAAGTATAATCTTCCGCGTATGATCTATGTTACTGAGATGGATGTGGATGATGCCAGCTTCCGTCAGGTTGTTGAAGATCTGACCGCAAGATACGGTAAAGTGATTGCACCACATTTCCAACCGATCCGTGAGAACGAGAAATTAGTAGGTTATGTCAATGTTATCAAGAATGCAGGTAGAAGATACACCGGACTTGGACAGAGAGAAGAGTGTGAGATTCCGGATTACTGTCTGCCGAACCTGCAGATTTACAGAGAGAAGCTTCTTGAAGCAGTGGCAGAGACCAGTGAAGCATTTATGGAACGTTATTTTGAGGGAGATGAATTCTCGGTTGAAGAGATCCGCTCTGCCATGAGAACAGAAGTTATGGACGGAGATATCGTTCCGGTAGCAATGGGATCCAATGTTCAGGCACAGGGTGTTGCAAACTTACTGTCTGATATCGTAAGATTTTTCCCAAGTCCGGAATACCGTGAATGCGTAGGCATCAACCGTAAGACCAATGAGATCTTTGAAGCACATCATGATTTTGCAGCCGCAAAGACCGCATATGTATTCAAGACCATGGTAGATCCGTTTATCGGAAAATATTCTTTCGTAAAAGTATGTTCCGGTGTATTAAAGGGGGATGATGTCCTTTACAATCCGGAGTCAGATGCAGAAGCAAAGATCGGCAAGATCTACACCTTATCCGGCAACAAACCGGTAGAAGTTCAGGAACTGTTTGCAGGTGATATCGGAGCGATTGCAAAACTGACAAGTACAAAGACAGGGGATACCCTTTCAACAAAAAATACACCGGTATCTTATGGAAGAACCGAATACTCCAAACCGTATACATATATGAAGTATGTAGTGAATAACAAAGGTGATGAGGACAAGGTATCACAGGCTCTTGCGAAGATGATGGCAGAGGATGTGACACTGAAAGTGGTAAATGACAGTGAGAACCGCCAGTCACTGATTTATGGAATGGGTGACCAGCATCTGGAAGTGACAGCAAGCAAGCTGGCAGAGCGTTACAAAGTCGGAATCAGACTGGAGACACCAAAAGTTGCGTTCCGTGAGACGATCCGCAAGAACTCGGATGTAGATACCAAGTATAAGAAACAGTCCGGAGGACATGGACAGTATGGACATGTTAAGATGCGTTTTGAACCATCCGGAGATCTGGATACACCGTATGTATTCCAGGAAGAAGTAGTCGGAGGTGCTGTTCCGAAGAACTACTTCCCGGCGGTTGAAAAAGGATTGCAGGAATCTGTATTAAAAGGACCTCTCGCCGGATATCCGGTAGTTGGTGTGAAAGCAACTCTGTATGATGGATCTTACCATCCGGTAGATTCTTCTGAAATGGCATTTAAGACTGCGACGATCCAGGCATTTAAGAAAGGATTTATGGAAGCAGGACCGGTTCTTCTTGAGCCAATCGCATCTGTGAAAGTAACCGTTCCGGATGATTATACCGGAGACGTTATGGGAGATCTGAACAAGAGACGTGGCCGTGTTCTTGGAATGAATCCACAGTCAGGCGGATATCAGGTAATTGAAGCGGATGTACCGATGACAGGCATGTTTGGATATTGCACAACACTTCGTTCTATGACAGGTGGACGAGGAAGCTATTCGTATGAATTTGCCCGTTATGAACAGGCTCCGGCAGATGTACAGGAAAAAGAAATTGAAAAGCGTGCAGCTGAAGAATAAGAATAAGGAAAAGCCGGGAGAAAATCCCGGTTTTTTCTATTGTACTTTCGTACTAAAAGTGGTATACATATTATGATGGTGGCAGCTTCGGCTGTCACATTGGTATTTTATACAATTTTAGTATTAAAGGTTTAGTATTAAGAGAAAAAGTAGAGGAAAAGAAAAATGAAAATTGTAATTATTGGGGACGGGAAGGTTGGTCATAAACTGACCATACAGTTATCCGAAGAAAATTACGATGTGGTTTTGATTGACCAGAATGAGGGGAAATTAAAAGAAGCACTGAATCAGCTTGATATTCTCTGCATTACCGGAGATGGTGCAGATGCGAAAGTGCAGAAAGAAGCAGGAGTGCCGGGCGCTGATCTTGTTGTGGCATGTGCATCGACAGACGAACTGAATATGCTGAGCTGCCTGCTCGCAAAGAGACTGGGGGCAAAGCACACGATCGCCCGTGTAAGGAATCCGATCTATTATCAGCAGATCGATCTTTTGAAAGAGGACTTAAGACTGAGTATGGCTGTCAACCCGGAACTTGCGGCTGCATTTGAGATTTCCAGATCGATCCTTCTTCCGGATACTGCAAAGGTAGAGACTTTTATGAAGGGAAAAGTCGAAATGGTAGAATTCATTGTCAAAGAAAGAAGCCATCTGGGCGGAGTATCGCTTGCTGAGCTTTACCGCAAGTTCCAGATCAAAGTTCTGGTATGTGCTGTAAGACGTGGATCGGAAGTGATCATCCCGAATGGTGATTTTGTCATCCATGATGGAGACCGGCTTCATATTGTTGCATCCCACAAATATATTGAAGAATTTTTCCATCTGATCGGAAAGCGGAAAGAGCCGAAGAATATTCTGGTTTGTGGTGGGGGAAAAGTCGGATATTATCTGGCAAAACAGCTTTTAGGACTTGGTATGCAGGTTAAGATCATTGAGCAGGACTGGAAGAAATGCGAAGATCTCTGCGACCAGCTTCCGAAAGCGACGATCATCTGTGGGAATGCCGCAGACCATGACCTTTTGATTGAAGAAGGAATTGAACAGGCAGATGCCCTGGTCAGCCTGACCGGTATGGATGAGGAGAATATTATCCTTGCACTTTTTGCAAAGACAAAAGGTGTGGACAAGATCGTGGCAAAGGTCAACGAAGACGGACGTGCCCAGCTTGTCGAGGAACTTGGGATCGATCTGATCGTATCGGCAAAGACTGCAACAGCAGATGCGATCATGAGTTATGTGCGTGCACGCCAGAATTCTCTCAAGAATGTCAATGTTGAATCTATGTATCAGCTGGTTGGCGGAAGAGTAGAAGCACTGGAATTTATTATCAAAGAAAAAACAGAATATACAGATATCCCGTTTAAGGATCTGGAACTGAAGCCGAACAATCTGATCGCATGTATCGGAAGAAAACGGCAGATCATTATTCCGGACGGGGATGAATCCATTCAGGTGGGCGACAGTGTTGTAATCGTTACAACCCAGAAGAAAGTTAAGGATATCACAGATATTCTGGCTGAGCAATAGGGGTGAAAAGAAATGAATGTGAAAATGATACGCTATATCATCAGCAAGATGATGGGAGCAGAGGGACTGCTGATGCTGCTTCCGATGATGGTTGGAATTATTTATGGCGAGCATACATCGGTTTATTTTCTGATTACAGCTGCGATCCTGACGGCAATTTATCTGCTGTTTGGCAGAAAATGCCCGGAGAACATGACGATTTATGCCAAAGAAGGTCTGATCATTGTTGCAACGGCCTGGATTTTCTGGTCACTTGCAGGTGCACTTCCATTTGTACTCAGTAAAAGTATTCCAAGCTATGTGGATGCTTTTTTTGAAACAGTATCCGGATTTACGACGACAGGTTCTACGATCCTGACTGAGATTGAAGGACTTCCGAAAGGAATTCTTTTCTGGCGTTCCCTGACACATTGGGTTGGTGGAATGGGAGTGCTGGTATTTGTTATGGTACTTACCTCTCTGGATGAGAAGAATTCCATGCATCTGATGCGTGCGGAAGTTCCGGGGCCAGAGGCAGATAAACTGGTTCCAAAGGCAAGAGGAACCGCAAGGATCCTGTATGGAATGTATTTTGCACTGACTACAATTGAGGTAGTTTTTCTTCTGGCAGGAGGGATGAACCTGTTTGACGCAGTGACACATGCATTCAGTACTGCCGGTACCGGAGGATTTTCCGGTTACAATGCAAGTGTGGCACACTTCAACAGTGCCTACATTGATGGTGTGATCACCGTATTTATGATCCTGTTTGGTATCAATTTTAACCTGTATTTCTTTCTGCTTTTGAAAGAATTTAAGAGTGTATTTAAGAATGAGGAGCTGCGTGCTTACCTGGGAATCATTGCAGGAGCAACCGTTGTAATCACCTGCAATATCGCCGGAGGTTATCATTCTCTTTTAAAGGCATTCCGCTATGCGGCGTTCCAGGTGGCATCCGTGATCACGACAACTGGATTTGTGACGGCAGATTTCAACAAGTGGCCGGAGCTTTCCAAATGTGTTCTGCTTCTTGTGATGGTAATCGGTGCTTCTGCCGGTTCAACAGGCGGTGGTATCAAAGTATCAAGACTTCTGATCCTGGTAAAAAGCATCCGCCGGGAGCTGAAAACTATGATCCATCCGAAAGCAGTCAATATCGTAAAAGTAAATGGGAAAAAAGTGAAAGAAGAGACGATGCGGGGGGTATATGTATACTTTATTGCGTATATACTAATCCTGATCGTATCCGTGCTTCTGATCTCGATCAATAACTTTGATTTTACTACTTCATTTACCGGAGTGCTTACTACACTTAATAATGTAGGACCGGGACTGAATCTGGTAGGACCGGTGGAAAATTTTGCGAAGTTCTCAGACTTCTCGAAGATTGTGTTCTGCGTGGATATGCTGATCGGACGACTGGAGATCTTCCCGTTCTTGATGCTGTTCTCGCCGTCACTTTGGAGTAGAAAATTCTAAGACAGCTTCGGTAAGGCAAAACGATGAAAAGGAGAATTTATGAAAAAGAAAAATATAGCGATCAGTTTTCTGCTGCTTTTAGTGGCAGCAGGAATCTGGTATTATGTATCACTGCCGGCTTTTAATATCCATTCTTCCGGAGTGTGGTATTTTGTGCTTGTTCTGGTGCTTGCGGTCGGTCTTGTGCTTGCAGGAAAAAAAGGCTTGCGATACGGAGCGATTGATCTGAAGGAGATGAAAGAATCCAAAGGTTTCAAATGGTGTGTCCGTCTTTTTATTCTTTTGTTAGTGATTTATCTGGCCGGAACCATTCTTTCTTCACCGATTGTGAATGCGAAGAAATACCAACAGCTTCTGAAGGTAGAAGAGGGCGAATTCACAAAAGATATCGAGGAGCTTTCCTTTGACCAGATCCCGCTTCTGGATAAGGAGTCTGCGCAGCTTTTAGGAGACCGGAAGATGGGAAGCATGTCAGATATGGTATCCCAGTTTGAGGTGGACGATATCTACAGTCAGATCAACTACAAGGATCGTCCGGTCCGTGTGTCACCTTTGAAATATGCGAATCTGATCAAATGGTTTACCAATCGGAAAGATGGACTTCCTGCATATATCCGGATCGATATGGCAAGTCAGACAACGGAGATGGTAAAGCTGGAGCAGGGAATGAAGTATTCGACCAGCGAGCATTTTGGAAGAAATATATACCGTCATCTTCGTTTTGCGCATCCGACTTATATTTACGGAGACCTTAGTTTTGAAATTGATGATAATGGTGTTCCATACTGGGTAGCACCGGTCAAAAAGTATAATATCGGTCTTTTCGGAGGAGAAACGGTAGGGCATGTGGTGCTCTGCAATGCGATCACCGGCGAAATGCAGGACTACAGGATCGATGAAGTCCCGGAATGGATCGACCGAGCCTATTCGGCAGATCTTCTGGTACAGCTTTATGATTATTATGGCACGTTAAAGCATGGGTATTTTAACAGTGTACTCAGCCAGAAAGATTGTCTGAAGACAACAAACGGATATAATTATCTGGCGATTGATGATGATGTATGGGTGTACACGGGAGTAACTTCTGTAAACAGTGACCAGTCCAATGTGGGATTTGTTCTGATGAACCAGAGAACTATGGAGACAAAGTATTATCCGGTGGCAGGTGCAATCGAGGATTCTGCGATGGCATCGGCAGAAGGACAGGTACAGAACCTGAAGTATCGGGCGACTTTCCCACTGTTGCTTAACATTTCCGGGGAGCCGACTTACTTTATGGCACTTAAGGATGATGCAGGACTTGTGAAAAAGTATGCAATGGTCAATGTCCAGAAGTACCAGGTTGTTGCGATCGGGGATACGGTAAGTGTATGTGAAGAATCCTACAATAATCTGCTTCTTACCAATGGAATCAAGGAAAAAGAAGAAGTGAAGATGGATACCGGCACGATCGAAGGAAAGATCACGAAAATCGCCCAGGGTGTTATAGATGGAGATTCTCATTACTACATTATGCTGGAAGGATCAGATGAGATTTTTGATGTATCGGTAGTCGATTTTATTGAGATCATCAAGTACAATGTGGGAGATGATGTAAAACTGGAGTATGCAAAAGGGGATAAGGCAAATACGGTTTTGTCTTTGAAATAGCATGATGTTGGGGTCAAAAGGTATTTTGACCCCTTTGATACCAGATTGCGAGAGTGCAAAAATCCTCTTGCAAGCAAGTTTGCATCGGCTTTCTGACCTTTTGCCCCTGGTATCATAGCATAAAAAGAATGTGCTCTGTCACATTTGGAAAACCATAAAAGGAGGGATGAAGATTTACAGAAAATCTTCATCCCTCCTTTTGGATAATGTCTATCTTAGTTAAGGAGTGTACAATCTTCAAAATTTACATTACCAAGCTGTTCATTCGTTGCACTGATGCTGACATAAAAATCTACATCATTTTCTTTGGAGATCTTTTTCAGTGTTTCGATGAAAGAAGGAATGTTCTCAAGTGTGATGTCGGCGTGCTTTAAAATACCGTCGATAAAGATTGCTTTGATATCATGGTCTGCGCTTAACATACCGTAAATAAATCCAAGATATTCATCGGTATTGGTGATTACATCATAGTCATCCATGCAGATCGCTCTGATGTTGAAAGATAAGCTGTATGTATCTCTGTGGCTCTTCTTGATGAAGAATACGTTTCCTTCACATGTCTTTACAGCTTCGTTAGCACGTTCGATCATTTGCTGGGTTTTTCCGCTTCCTTTTGGGCCTGTCAATAAATTAACCATATTATCAAGTCTCCTTTGTTTATGAATTTGTACTAAAAAAGTACGAGATTTTATAAAACTATTATACACTAATCACAATGCATTAACAAGCTATTTATTTGCATCTTTTAAAGAAATGTGATACGATATAGCTCGGAAACAATTTGCAGTTAGAAAAGGCTAATTTATGAAATTATATAATAATAAGAAAAGAGGAACGAAAAATGACGAAAGTTGATATTATTTCTGGTTTCCTGGGAGCAGGAAAGACAACATTCATCAAGAAACTGATCGAGGATGTATTTCCGGGAGAAAGACTGGTCTTGATCGAGAACGAATTTGGGGAGATCGGTATTGATGGCGGATTCTTAAAAGATGCCGGCGTTGAGATCACAGAGATGAACTCAGGATGTATCTGCTGTACACTGGTGGGGGATTTTAGCAAAGCACTTCAGAAAGTACTTGTAGATTATACACCGGATCGTGTCATCATCGAACCTTCAGGAGTTGGAAAGCTTTCTGATGTTGTAAAAGCAATCGAGGGTGTCAAAGATGAGGCAGATATTGAGATTGACGGAAGAATCACAGTTGTTGACGGTAAGAAAGCAAAGATCTATCTCAAGAACTTCGGAGAATTCTTCAATAACCAGGTAGAGCATGCATCTACGATCGTTATCAGCCGTACCCAGATGATGACAGATGAAAAGGTAGAAGAGTGCATGCATATGCTGCGTGAGAAAAATGCAGAGGCAACCATTATTTCCACACCTTGGGAAGAACTTGGAAAAGATGCCGTTTTGCATGCTCTGCAGCATGGTGCTGAGATCGAAGGTATCCTGGAAGAACATGCACATGAGCATGACGACCACGAACATCACCATCATCATGATGACGAATGTGGCTGCGGTCATGATCATGATCACGACCATGAGGAGCATGAGCATCATCACGAACATGATGAGAACTGCACCTGCGGATGCCACGATCATGACCATGAACACCATCATGATCACGACCATGAAGAGCATGAGCATCATCATGAACATGATGAGAACTGCACCTGCGGATGCCATGACCATCATCACGGACACGAAGGACATCATCATGCAGATGAAGTATTTACGAGCTGGGGCAAGGAGACTGCTCATAAGTATACAGAAGAAGAACTGGATTACCTGCTGAAAGCATTATCTGAGACAGATGCTTACGGAACCGTACTTCGTTCCAAAGGAATTATCCAGATGGCAGACGGTTCCTGGAAGCAGTTTGATATGGTTCCAGAAGAATATGAAGTCCGTGAGGGACAGGCTGATTACACAGGACGTGTATGCGTGATCGGAACAGATCTCAAAGAAGAGGATCTGATTAAGTTATTCCATATCTAGGAGGAGCAAGCGGCGATGACAACACCGGTATATATCTGTACAGGATTTCTGGACAGTGGAAAAACAACATTTATCAAAGACACACTGATGAAGCAGGAATGGATCGAAGAAGGTCCGACATTGCTTTTGCAGTGTGAAGAGGGAGAGGAAGAGTACTCGGAAAAATATCTGGATGAGAACGGACTGTTCCTCTTCAATATAGAAGAAAGAGAAAAGTTAAATAAAACTTTCTTTGAAAACTGTGAGAAGATCTATCATCCGGTCCAGGTGATCATTGAGTACAATGGAACCTGGGATCTACAGGAAATCCTGGATGAAGATTTCCCACGCAACTGGGAGATTCAGGGTGTGTACTCAACGGTTAGCGGTGAGACGCTGGACATGTACCTGAAGAATATGCGGAATATGCTGATGAACCAGCTTACAGAATCTGAGTTGATCA
>UMLF01065520.1_pt1 | contig 22969 bp, 20 predicted proteins | sample 1966501 | NCBI WGS metagenome assembly UMLF01 (sample SAMEA4836194, study PRJEB28245) | human gut metagenome | biome: gut microbiome; material: fecal sample | place: Denmark | collected 2008 | reverse complement strand
TTTGATGCAACAAAGAATAGGTATACTTTTCTACATCATAGCATTCTGTTTCTTTCAAATTTTTTAATGATTTTTTCATTTCGTCCATATTATATTCTACAGACATCTCACTTTTTTTATTTTCCATAAAAATACCTCCATTATTATATCGCCTAAAAAAATCATTTTTTCTTCTTTTTTTCTTCTTTTTTTAAAAAATTTGTAGTTGATTTATAAATAAGTACTCTATATAATAGATGCGGTTATAAAACGAGATTTGAAAATAGAGCGCCAGGACTGCATTGCAGTTGACGAGGACTAGACTTATCGAAAAATTCGGCGGATGGTCTAGAGGTATGATACTACCTAAACGATGAACAAAAACTACAAGTGATTGTAAAACAAATTCATCTAGTATCCTCTTTTTTATAACCACACATATGAATATATAAAGGAGGATTTTTTATGTGTGGAATTACTGCCATTAGTGCAAACAAAGAAGCCCTACCATTCTTACTTCAAGGGCTAGAAAAACTAGAATACCGTGGATATGATTCAGCGGGTATTACAACAATTGAAGGGAACCATTTATTTACAAAAAAAGCTAAAGGTCGTCTTCAAAATTTAAAAGATTTATTAAAAGATGAAAATGTTTTAGGTCATGTTGGGATTGGTCATACTAGATGGGCTACTCATGGAATCCCATCAAATTTAAACTCTCATCCTCATACAAATAATGATGAGACTATTTCTTTAGTTCATAATGGAATTATTGAAAATTATAGAGAACTTAAAGAAATCTTAATTTTACAAGGATATCAATTTCATTCTGAAACAGATAGTGAAGTTGTTGTTCATATGATGGATTATTATTATAAAAAAGAAAAAGATTTACAAAAAGCATTAGAAAGAGTTATTACAAGAATTGAAGGAAGCTATGCTTTATGTATTGTTTCAACAATTGAGCCTGATAAAGTCTTTATCGCTAAAAAAGACAGTCCATTAGTTATTGGAAAAACAGCTGATGCTTCTGTCGCTGCCAGTGATATTCCAGCTATTTTAGATTATACAAAAGATGTTTATTTCTTAGAAGATTATGAAATCGCTATTTTAAATAAAGGAAATGTTTCTTTCTTTGATCAATACGGAAATCCTATCGAAAAAGAAATCACTACTATTCCTTATGATAATGAAGCTGCTCAAAAAGGTGGTTATGATACATTCATGTTAAAAGAAATTCATGAACAGCCTTATGCTATTGCTGAAACTTTAAGAGGACGTGTTGAAGGAACAGATCGTATCGTTTTACCTGAGCTTGATGCCATTCATGATAAATTCAAAACTTTCAACAAAGCTTACTTTGTTGCTTGTGGAACAGCTTATCATGCTTGCCTTTCAGGGGCAAACATTTTAGAAAGATTAACAGGAATCCCTACTTTTACTCAAGTTGCCAGTGAATTTAGATATTGTGATCCTATCGTTGATGAAAAAACAATGTGTGTCTTTGTTTCTCAATCAGGAGAAACAGCTGATACAATGGCTGCTTTACGTTTAGCTAAAGAAAAAGGATGTACAACAATTGCAGTTGCAAACGTTTTAGGATCATCTATTTCTCGTGAAGCTGATCATACAATTTATACATGTGCTGGTCCTGAAATTGCTGTTGCTTCAACAAAAGCTTATACAACACAATTAATTGTCTTATTATTACTTGGTATGTATATTTCTCAAGCTTTAGGAAATGAAAATGAAGATTATAAACGTATTATTGAAGGTATTGCTTCATTACCTCAACATATTGAAAACATCTTAAAAGATGAAAAAACCTTTGAACATTATGCATCTTATTTAAAAGATTTAAAAGATGCTTATTATATTGGTAGAAGTTTAGATTATGCTACTGTTTTAGAAGGAGCTTTAAAATTAAAAGAAGTTTCATATGTCCATGCTGATGCCTATATTGCAGGTGAGTTAAAACATGGTCCAATTGCATTAATTGAACAAGGAAGTTTAGTAATTGCTGTAGCAACACAACCAAATATTGCTGCTAAAACAATTTCTAACATTCAAGAAACAATTGCTCGTGGTGCTAATGTTATCTTATTTACAATCGATGGACAAGAAGTAGGAAATGTTAAAGAAACATATATCTTACCTGACGTTGATCCAATCTTACAATCTGTTTTAGTTGCTGTACCTTTACAACTGATTGCTTACTATGCAGCTGGTCTTAAAGGTTGTGATGTTGATAAACCACGTAACCTAGCTAAATCAGTTACAGTTGAATAAAAAGAAAACTCTATGATTCCTATTTCATAGAGTTTTTTATCCTTTTATTCTTTTAACAAAAAAAGCGCCTAAGCGCTTTTTTAACTATCTTCTTAATCCTAATCTTTGTACTAAAGAAGCATATCTTTCGATATCTTTATTTTTTAAGTATTTTAATAAATCTCTTCTTCTACCAATTTTCTTTAATAAACCTCTATTTGAGTGTTTATCTTTTGGATGTTGTTTGAAGTGACCATTTAATTTGTTGATATCTGCAGTTAATACAGCGATTTGTACTTCTGGAGAACCAGTATCTCCTTCTTTAGTAGCATATTCTTTCATGATAGCTTGTTTTTCTTGTTTTGTTAACATTTCTTTTATCCTCCATATGTTAATTTCTTGGCAATATCCAAGCTATACGTTGAGTATTCGCATATCCTAGACATTGTTGCACGACTATTATAACAAAACATATATAAATTTCAAAGACTTTTTTTAATTATTTTGTAAATCTCTTGAAAAGTATTTTTTTGTCTAAAATTATTTAAAACTAACAAAACAAAAGGTGCAACCATAAACCCCCAAATACCTATCAATTTCATAAACAGATACATAGCAACAAACATATAGAGAGCTGGTATTTTGATTTTTTTAGATAAAAGATGTGGTTCTAAAATATTTCTTATCAGAGCAATGATCCCATAAAGAATTAATAGTTTTAATGATAGAGATATTTGATTTAATAAAGCAAGAGTAATGATCCAAGGAAACATAATCATCTCAATTCCTAATACTGGAAAAAAGTCAAAGAAGGCAATAAAAAAAGAAAGATTCAATGCTTGTTTGATTCCTATCACTTGAAAGCCTAAAAAAAGCCCTATAAATGTGATAACAAATAAAATACTATATGTTTTTATAATGATAATAAACGTCTCTGTAAAAGAAGATATAAGGGTCGTATAAAGATTTTCTTTTTTTCTTTGAATAAGTGATTGATGAAATAAAAAAAGTATTGTTAGAAAGAAATGAATAAACAGACAAGCAATAAAATGAATCATATTCATCGCAAACGATAATACATAATGAATACTTGTTGAAAGAATATTTTGAATGAGAGTTTGAATTTGTTGATAAAATTGCGTAAAAAAAGAAATGAGATATTGATGGCTAAGAAGTTCTTGATAAACCGTTTCTATAAAGCTTGGTAGAAAAGAAAGTGTTTTAATAAAAAAAAGACATGAAAAGAAAACAAAGAGAAAGACACAAGTATACAAAAGAATAAAAATGATGATTGTCATAATTATTGAAAAAACTTTATTTTTTATATGCAATTTTTCTAATATCAAGTCAATAAAAGGTTTTAATAAAATAGCGGATAAATAACTTAAAACGACAATCAGGCATTTTTTAAATAAAATATAAACTATCAAACATCCTATACTTAAAATAATTCCATAATATAAAAAATTAATTAACCAACGTTTTTTCTTTTCCATAGTATAAAATATAAAAAAAGAAGATGATTATTCATCATCTTCTAACATTTTTAATTCTTTTTCACCTGTAATATATTTTAAGATTTCAGTAGCTGCTTCTTTAGGACCATTATGTTCATTACCTTTAATTCCTAAACGAGTACGTAATTGTCCAACCTTAACCCCTTGATCAAACATACGTTGGAAATAATCTTGTAATAATGGTTCACATTGATCTTGTCTTTGTACAGGTCCAAATGGATTTGCAAAGTAGCTTCCTACTAAACCATATTCAGTTGTTGTTCCTTTAGCCATACGATTACCAGCTCTGAAGACTTTAAGAGCATCATCAACATTATCAAAGAAACTTAATGAATCTCCATCTTCTTCATAATTGTTTGCATATAAGAACATATCAACATCATGCTTAGCAACTACATCTTTATATTCTGTAATTGGAATAACGATACGAGCATTGACTTTATCAGGATTCATGAAAACAGACCTATCTAATTCTTTAAAACTATAACCTGCATCTAAATCATCAAGTCTTACGAAAGCCCCAATTTCTGTACCTGATGTTTTAACAGTTCCTTTTTCGTCTAATGATAATAACCCCATGTCATCATAAACAGTGATTAAATCTCTGATATAAGCTGCTCCATAAACTTTAATTTGTTCGATTGTTTCAGACTTACCAGCTCCACTATCACCCATAACAACGATATTTTTTGTTTCTCCACTTTGTAAAGTGATTTGAACCATTGCCCCATGGATTGGAAGTTGTTTTTTATTGATTTTTCTTACATTGTGTAATGTTAGCATCATTTTCTTCATGTAACCGAAATAATCAAATTCATCGTTTGCTGAAAGTAAAGCAACCATCATATCATTTTCATCATCTTGATAGAAATATTGATGTTTTTTACCATCTTCATATCCATAAACATAAATCATATCTGGTTTTCTATTACGATATTCTTCTTCAGTTGCTAATTGGAATAAGTTACATAAAGTAACACCTTGTGCCATATAAGCGACATTGAAATAAACAAAACATAATAGATCTCCTACTTTCGCAGGATAACAGAACCATTGATCTGGATCAAATTTTAAATCTTCAAGTGGGTTTTTCTTTGTTTCAGGGAAAACACCATCTCTTTTATTACGTTTTGAATATGTAATAAAAGGTGGATGAATAATAACTGATTCAATAAATGGAATATTGTCTAAACAACGATATTCATATGGTAAAAATGAACGCATATTTGAAACACGTAACCCTGCATTGACACCTGCAGTAATTTGACGTAAAACATTTTCACTTTGTCCAATACATTTATTTTTAATTGATCGATATACTGATAAAACAAGCGCTTCAAAGTTAACTTGTGCATCAGCGAATTGAACGTTTTGATATCCCCCTCTTGATTCTTCATTATAAACCACACTATAACGTTGTAAACGACGCCAGAATAAATAGACATCTTCAATTACTTGTGTAAATTCATCCATATCTCTAAAATATGGAGCAAATTTAGGATAAATTGAAGCTAATTCCTTAGGATCCATAACGAGTAATAATCTAAAAACCGTTCTTAAATCATCAACAATATCAATACTTTCTTTTTGAACTTCTCTCAAGTATTCATAAGCTGTTGTTTTCTTTCTTTTGATATCGTGTATATACCCTTTAAGTACACGCGCAAAAGATTCGCTTTCAATCAACTCACAACGTGATTGACAGTATTCTTCTGAAAAGTTAAGAATTGCATTTCCTCTAGTAATTTTAAATTTATATGACATTTTATCATCCTTTCCACCAATAAGATTCCCCATAAATTGCCTTATTGATTGACATTATCTTACCATAATTTTTTTCACAAGCAAAATAAAAACAGTAAAAATATGATTTATTTTTCGATTTTTTTGCTTAAAATTATACAATTAAGACTTGTTTATCATATAGATATTTTTTTATTACATATCTATACAAAAAAAGACTCCTATAAAGGAATCTTAAAAAAGACTTTACCAATGACATCATTATCAAAATCAAAATAGCCTAATTTTCTAGAATCTAAAGAATGATTACGATTATCCCCCATGACAAATACTTTTCCTTTAGGAATATCAATAGAAAGATCTTCTGTATTCATATTCTCTTTAATGTAACTTTCTTTTATCTTTTTACCATTAATATACACTTCATTATTTTTAATATCTAGATGATCCCCACCAACAGCAATAACTCGTTTAATAATAAGCGTATCATCTAAACCATCATCATAATCTACAATAATAATATCATTTCTTTTAGGTTGACTATGTTTATAAAAAACTTTATCAATCAAAACAATATTATTTTGAAAATAAGTATTTTCCATACTTGAACCATTAACTCTTGATATTTGCACAAACTGTAAAAATATAAAAGTTGCAATAACTGTTAAAACAATGACTCTTACATATTCCAATATAATTGAAGTCGTACTTTCTTTTCTTTCATTCATAAAATCACCTGAATGAATTATATCACTTAATGAGATTCATTCAAATGTTTTCTTAATTTTGTAATGATTTTCTTTTCTAATCTAGATACTTGTACTTGAGAAATATTTAATCTTTGCGCCACTTTTTCTTGATTGAAATCCAACTGATATCTCATATATAAAATAAGTCTTTCTTTTTCATCAAGTTTTTCTATTTCTAATTTCAATGCAATTTTTTCAAACCACATTGTATGATGTTTATCTTCTATTCTTTCTTCCATTGAAATTGTAGATCCATCTTTTTCATATATCGGTTCAGAAAGTGAAGTTGGATAATAAGAAGCATCTATAGCTTCTACAACATCCATGACATCTACTTCCAGTTCCTTTGCTATTTCTTGAACCGTCGGTTCATAACCATAAAGTGTAATTAATTTTTCTTTTGCTTTGTTAATTTTAATATTCAATTCCTTAAGTGAACGAGAAACCTTGATTGTCCCATCATCCCTAAAATAGCGTTTGATTTCTCCCATAATAATAGGCACCGCATACGTTGAAAATTGAACACCATAATGAACATCAAAATTATTGATAGCTTTCATTAATCCAATACAACCAATTTGAAAAAGATCTTCTTTATCATAATAATTATTCTTAAAGCGATGAACAATCGACCAAACTAAACCTAAATTATTTTTAACAATTAATTCCTTAGCTGCTTCATCCCCTTGTTGTGCTAATTGAATATTGTTTAAAACAGCTTCTTTATTCATGAACAATTCTTTTTTTCATTATGAGTTGAGTTCCTAATTCTAAAGAAGATTCGATCGTCATTTCATCACATAATGCTTCAATAATACTAAGTCCCATTCCAGCATGTTCTAATTCTTTTTTAGAAGTAAACATCGGTTGTCTTGCTTTTTCAATATCTTGAATACCTTGTCCTTTATCAATGACATAGATTGTAAGCAAATCATCTTCGATATAAGCTTTAACCTTTACAAGACAGCCTTTATCACCGTTATAACCATGAATGATGGCATTAGAAACAGCCTCTCCTACAATCGTTTTAATTTCTACAATTTCATCTATCGTAGGATTTAAACAAACCACAAAAGAGGCAATACATGTTCTTACAAAAGGTTCATTTTCCAAAGTTGCACTAAAAGATAATGACATTTCATTTGTCATATTTGCGCCTCCTTTAAATATTCCATAATTTCAAATAACCCACTTAACTCAAAAACCTTATAAGCTGTATTAGACAATCTTCTAAGTGATAATTTTCTTCCTTCTTTAGATAATTGTTGATACCTGCCTAAAACCAACCCTACCCCTGCACTATCGATAAAAGTCGTATGCTTAAAATCAAAAATGACATCATCATCATTAATCGCTAGAAGTACATTTAATTTATTTCGATAATACGCAACATTATAACCATCTATTTCTCCGTAAAATGAAATAATCAGTTGTCCATTTTCAATTTCATGTTCCATTTTATTTTCCATTTTTTCATCTCCTTAAATGCATCTTAGCTCATCTTAAAAAGAAAAAAAATAGATTCGACAAAACTAGAAATAATGACAAAAAAAGAGTCTAAATCAACGATTTATAGACTCTCAATAATTTATCTAAAAAATTCATTTTTTTGACATTTTTTTCTAAATATAAAGAATAACTTGCAATTGTCTTATTTTGTTTTTTCACTACTAATTCTCCTATTTCCTGATTTTTAAAAACAGGAAGTTCTATTTGATTATATTTGATTTTCGTTTTCACTTCTCCCTTACTTGCTCTATCATTTAAATAATAAATATCTTTAGGTGTAATAACTTTAACTTCTTGATCAACCAAATCTTTGATCTTTAACGTATCTAACACTTCTCCTTTAGAATAGAGTTTTATTTGTTGATACTTAGAATAACCATAATTCAATAAACCTTTCATATCTTCATTCCGTGTTTGGGGCTTATCTTCATTCATTAAAACACCTATTAAACGTAAATTATCTTTTTTACACGTTGTTACAATACAATACCCTGCTTCTTTGGTATAACCTGTTTTTAAGCCATCGACCCCTTGATATTGTTTCAAAAGTTTATTTGTATTAACAAGCCAAAATTTTTGATGATTTTTTTCACGAATGTAACTATCATATAACGATGTTACTGAAAACAGTTTTTTCCCACCTATTTTAATTAAATACGCTCCCATGGTTGCTAAATCTTTAGCACATGTGTAATGTTCAACGTCATGAAGTCCTGTGCAATTTTTAAAATGTGTATTCACCAGTTTCAATTGTTTAGCCTTTTCATTCATCATTTTAACGAACTCTTGATGACTGCCAGCAATTCCTTCTCCAATTAAAACAGATGCATCATTTGCAGAAGCAATCGCCACACATTTAAAAAGTTCATTAACACTCATTTTTTCATTTTCTTCTAAATAAACTTGACTTCCTCCCATACTTGCAGCATATGCTGAACAACTAAGTGTATCATTCCAATTAATCCTTTTTTCTTTAATAGCTTCAAATAATAAAATCATTGTCATAATTTTTGTCGTAGATGCAGGATATAATCTTTTCGTTTCATTTTTATGATATAAAACTTGTTGACTATTTGCATCAATCAAAATTGCACTTTCTGCCCCACTTGCAAGATTTGTTGCATGAACAACATTGATTTGACAAAAAAGCATCATGATCCCTGTTAATAAACATAATCCTTTTTTTAACATGTAAAACCACCTCATGACATTGTATGTTTTTTTGTCATTTTCTTGATAAAAACGAAAAAAAAGAGAAAACTACTTTTCCCTAGATTTTTTCTATTTCATGATAACAAAAATCAAACGTCTGTATATCTCGATAATTTCTTTTTGATGTCATCGTATCAATTGAATCACATATAGCAATAATCCGTGATTCTAAAGGAATTTCTTTCCCTTTGAGTCCATAAATATACCCTTTACCATCAAAATGTTCATGATGATGTAAAAAAATTTTACTAAAAGGTGCTAACAAATGTGATTTATCAAGAATATTCGCATCTATTTGAGGATGTGTCTTCATCATTTTCCATTCTTGTTCATCTAATTTTCCTTCTTTATTTAAAATCGCATCACCAATTCCTATTTTACCAATATCATGCAAATGGGCAACAATATGCATCATCCGATTTAAACCAAGTAATCTACAAAAAATTTCTACCATATCACTTACGCTTTTTGAATGTCCTGCCGTATAAGGACTTTTAGCATCTAATGCCGCCATGATACATTCAATAATTTCATGATACTCTAACAATGTACTTTTTTTACATTGATATTTTCTTGTATGTCTGCTCATTTCTATCCTCATGTTATCAAACGCTAACAATCATAACAAAGAAAAGATGATTTTTCATCATCTTTTCTTCCAATAATTTTCAATTGTTTTAATAGATTCATTAGAAACTTCTTGAGGGTTTAATTGAGGATAAGATAAGTAATAGCCTTGTAAATAATCCACCCCTAACTCTAAGACTTTAAGAAGTTCTTCTTTCGTTTCAATACCCTCTGCAATAATATAAGCATCTCTTTGATGTGCATACTCAACAATATTTGAAACAAGTTGTTGCTTATCAAAATCTTTATCAATATTTCTTACAATAGTAAGATCAATTTTTATGTATTTTGGACTTAAATTTAATAAATTAATTTCTGTATTATAACCACTACCATAATCATCCAACGCAAACATTCCTGAAAAACCTTTGGTTTCTCTTTTACGAATCAAAGCTTCTTCTGACATATTTTCTTCTTCTGTTACTTCTACGACGATTTGTGATTGAATATGACTAAAATAGCGATGGAAGCGTTCACGGTCTTCATCATTTAAAGACACCGATGCAATAGAATTAATAAATAATAAAGCATCTTCTTTAACTAATTTATTCTTTCTTAATTGATCAAAAGTTTCTGTTGATTTAAAAATACAAATTCTTTCTACATCTTCAAGTTTATTTTCCTCACGTGCAATTCTTAAAATCATTTCAGGATTTTTCAAAGTAGCAAGTTGACTACGCATTAAAGCTTCATAAGCAATAATTTCTCCATTTTTTGCGGAAAGAATCGGTTGGAAATGATATGTTAATTGTTCCTTTTCAATTAATTGATAGAACTCTAAATGCATTTGTCGATCATGTTTTTCATCTTCATAAAGGGCCTTATCAAATTCTGCAAGGTTTCCCTTTGTAGATTTCTTAACTTGGTACATTGCAAAATCTGCATATTTTTTCAAAAAGTCAAAATAAATACTATCTTGAGGATACCAAGAGATTCCAATAGAGGCACTTAAATTCATTTTATTGCCATTAGGTAATAAAACTGTTCTATGTTGCATAATTGATGTCATTGAAATAAGTCTTTGTCGTATTTCTTCTTGGTTGTCAAAACCATATAAGAATAAATAGAACTCATCTCCTGAAACACGCGCACAAATTGTTTTTTCAGGAACATTTTCTTGGAAACATTTTCCACATTGGCGAATATAGTTATCGCCCCAATCATGTCCAAAGGCATCATTGATTTTTTTCAAGTTATCTAAATCAATCATCACCAAAGCAGCAATTTTTAGTTGTTCAGAGTGTTCAAATAAATAATCCATGTGTCTTTGGAAAGAAAAACGATTATACAATCCTGTTAAAACATCATAATCACGTTCATGTTCAATACGTTGTCTTTCTAAATAACTTGTCGTAATATCTTCGGCAATACCAATTTCACGATCTGCTTCTTTTCTCATTTTCAAACGTACATAACGTAAGCCTACATATTTTTTTATACAGTAAATGCGTTCGTTTTCATTTTCAATTTCAACTTGATAATCCCTTTCTACTTCTTTAAATAATTCTTCAAATTGTTCATAAGTTAAAGGAAGAGTGACCTTATCAATACCAAGCAACAAGAAGAAATTGTCTGTGACATAAACATTTTTACTTCCCTTTTTAATTTCATAACCACCAATATCAATACTTGCCATATTCATAATGTTTAAGAATTTTGTCGACGTTTCCAAAACTTCCTGACTTAAATCAATAATTGCGGATGAAAACTGATCAATTTCTTGAATACCTGTCGCGTGTAATTCTGGTATTTCTTTTACGAGTCTTGAATTATCCACTTCTTTAGAAAGACGACTGATTGATCCAGATATTTTTCTAGACACATAAAAGATTCCAATTAATGAAACAATTCCTCCTAATATAATCATTGAAATTTGTAGGTAAAAAAAATGATTAGCGAATGAATAAAGCTGATTTCGTTCAACAAGTGACATCAATTGCCATTGTTGTTTGGAGAAAGGACCATTACTATTATAAATATCTAAATTTTGAATTGCTGCATAGTATTCTTTCCCATTTAAAAATACAAAATTATTTTTATCATAATCTTCTGTTAAATAGAATTTTTTTAATTGCTTACGCTTTAATGATGCCGAGGAAACAACTAAAGAATTGTGTTGAGCATTCGTTTCTACAGAAAGGACATAGCTTCCTTGATTATCATTTTTAAGTTCATCGATCGGCATTAAATTTTCTAAATAAGAAGTAAGAAGTTCAACACCCACCACTCCATAAACGGTTCCATCTGGTAAAATAAGTGGCATCGAATAAGAGATTGCAGAATTCTCATTATTTTTTAAATGATAGCTTTTTTCATTCCAATAACCATATTCCTTTGCTTCCATCTTTATTTTATCATGAAACGCTTTTTCAAAAGGTTTATAGAGTAAAGTGTTTTCTTCTGTTGAAAGATCAAAGGTCGATTCCCAATGCGTATCCGTTGAAATATTAAGAGAACGAACAACTTCCACAGGTGCTTTTTCTAAAAGTAAATCTCCATGCTCTTTTACAGAAACCGTACTAGGATCATCATTTCGAATATAAATTCCTGGTTTATTATCTTTATTTTCTCTCAAATCATGTGTATTTAAGATAACAAAAATTCCTGTTGTTTCTTTACTATAAAGCGTTGAAATCAGTTCCTTAGAAATCTCATTTAAAAGCGGTGCACTTGCTTTACTTGAAGAATCCAATGTTTGTAAAGAAATGACATCTTGATCAATAAGTTGTTGGGTACGTTCATTGATTGTTTGTGAAATCGTCGATAAATTAGACCACTTTTGAATCATTTCATTTTGTAGATAACTTTTTCTATTTTCTGTTTGTTGTATCAAAATATCTCTAGCATTTTTATTAAGCTGGCCATTAATCCCCAAAAACCAATAACTCCCTGTCATTAAGACAATTTCAACAAGAAGCACTATTAAAAGTGGCCTTAAAATCGTCCGATATACCGTTTTAGAATTTTCCATCTTATTCATAACGATAATCTCCTATTAATCTTCATATGTTTGTAATTGCATTTTTGTTTCTTGATACCAGTGTTCAAAGTATTCATCACTAGTAAATGAGGCTGTTGCTTGATCAAGATCTTGCCCATTTTTTAAATTAGTTTCAACAACTTGACGGTCTTCAGTTGCTTTATCTGACATCATTGATTGTAAGTAATATCTTGCTTTTGTTCCTTGTTTAAAGGCTTTTGGAGAATACATTGTATTTTCTTTAACTGTGTCAATTGAAACTTCTACAACTTTTTGAGTATCCTTATTGTCATTATTATCAACAAGTGGTTCTACTTTATTGGCTTCTTTTTTAACAGGAAGATATCCTGTTTCTTTAGAAAATTGCACGTTTTGTTTATCATCTGTTAACCATTTTAAAAATTCTACAGCAGCTTGTTGTCTTGTTTTTGTTGTTTTCATTACAGCCATTCCTGCACCTTGTTGAATCGCATAATTTTTACTATCTTTAAATTGAGGACATGGTAAGGTTTCCATTTTAATTGAATATGTTTCATCATTACTATTTGTTACAGTTTTAGGAAAATAAGTTGCTGAAGAACTCGATCCAACATAACCAATAATATTTCCTGTTTTAATGTCATCGGTTCTAAAGACACCAGAAGCAGTAAAATAACCTTTAATATAAGGAATATAATAATTATCCCATAATTTACGTGCCACTTTTTCATTATAATCAAGTTTCATTTTTCCATCTTTAACTTTAAAGATTTCATGTCCTAATTGCATAGAACCCGCCAAAATATAGTTTGCCATCGCATCACGACCAAAGAACGCTTTTCCATCATTTGGTTTTGGTGTTAAACTATCCGTCCATTCATAATATTTTTGTGAAACTTCTACAAGTCCTTCAATTGTTGATAAATCTTTAGAACTTACATTGGTTGCTTTTGCAAAAATATCAAAATCTATTTTATTGATTGTTAAAATTTCTGTTGATTTTGCAACAGGAAAAACTTTCAATTTTCCATTATTTAAAATATCCCCATCTTGAACATATCCCTCAATATATTCATCAAGTTCATCATCACTAAAATATTTATTTAAATCAACAATACCATGCATTTGATCAATTGTATAAGCAATGTCATTATAGGCTGAAAACATATCTGGAATCTCACTTGCTCCTACTTTCTTTTCAATAGAATCTTTAAGATTTTTTTCCAAATCATTTACCGTTCCACAAGAAACACTTTCAACATATATCCCATTTTCTTTCCCTTGTGTACGATTAAATTTCTTAACTAACGTATTAAACGAACTTAATTGATCTCCGTTATAATAGGTCCATACTGTAATATCAACAGGATTTGATGAAGAATAAAGTTCTTCTTTTTGACTCCCACATCCTGATAATAAAACCCCTAAAATAATAAAACTACTCATAATTCCCTTTTTCATATTTTCCACCTTCTTGGCACCTATTATCTCATAAAATCTCCTTTTTATCGAGAATTTTCTATGAAATTAATACATATTTACTTTTTACAATGAATTAAAAAAAAAATCATTTACTGTGATTTCTCTTTTCATATAATAATTTAAAATCTGCCTAAAGAAAAAGAAGTATCTTTTTACAGACACTTCCTAAATCTTTTATTTTTAATTTAAGCAATTCCAAAGATTGCCCATACGTATTGTCCAAAGAAACATACGAGTGCACTAATAATAATGAATAAAGCAGCGTATGGTAATACTTTTTTAAGTAATTCTCCATCTCTACCCGCTTCATCAACAGCGACTAATCCAATAGCAATACTTTGTGGTGCCATCATTTTACCAGTAGCAACACCTAAGCTGTTTGCGGCAACAAGCCAATATTTATTAGCACCAATACTTGCAGCAGTTGACATTTGAACTGATCCAAATAAAGCACTTGAACTTGTACCTGATCCTGTAACGAATGTACCTAATGCTCCTAACATTGGGGCAAAGAATGGATAAACAGGTCCAAATACTGAAAATAAAGCGGCAACGGCAGCAATCATTCCTGAATATTGCATAACACGAGCTGTTGCTAAAATAAATAACATTGTTAAAATTGTAAACATCATTTGTTTTAATGTTGCAATAAAGACAGCAACCATTTCTGATACTTTTGCTTTTTGGATAAATCCACCAACAATTGCACATAAAATAATTAAGACACCTGGTGTATTGATCCATGTAAATGTTGTCATACTTGCGTTTTTGTATGTAGAAATTTTTACACTTGTCGCAAATGATGATAACGCATCATGAATTGGTGGTACTAAATTACTTGTAAGTAATAAAACAACAAAGATTAAAATAAATGGTGATAATGCTTGTAAAGTTTTTCCTACTTTTAAAGGACTTCCTTTTTTTACTTCTAAACGATATTCATCAGGAATAGCGTCTGGATTTGTAAATTTCATACTAGCTAAAATTGTACATACTAATGAGATAACTGAAGCTGCAACCCCCGCAAGTTCAGCACCAACAAAATATGAAACAACCATTTCTGGAATTAAGAAAGATAATCCTGAAACTAAAACAACTGGTACAATGCCTTTAAAGGCAGAAGATTTTCCTTTTGTACTTTTTCCTAAAATATAAACCATTACAAATGGTGTTAAAATAATTAATACACTTAAAGCACATGAAGTAGCAAAAGCAATTAAGTTATTTTCTAAACCTAAGTTTGTGGCAAGTGTTACTGTAGGAATAGCAATTGACCCATATGGTGTTGGTGTTGCATTGGCAACTAAACAAACAAGACATGCTAGAATTGGATCAAAATCTAAAACCCATAACATACTTGCTGGAATTGCAACAGCTGTACCAAATCCAGCCATAGCTTCCATGAAACCACCAAATGACCATCCAATTAATAAAACTAAAACACGTTTATCAGCGGATACACTTGTAAGTAATTTTTTAATCATATCGATTGATCCTGTACGTAAAGATAAGTTATACGTAAAAACAGCTGCAATAATTACAATAACGATTGGCCACATTGCAAATGCAAAACCTTCTAAAATAGAAGTTAATGTATCTGACATAGAGAATCCAAAATATGTTAATGCTTCAACAGCAGCAATAATTAAGGCACCTAAAGCAGCCTTATATCCTGGCCATTTTAAACCACATAAAGCGATTACTAACCAGATAATAGGTAATAAACCTAAGATAAAATTAATAATTAGCATTATTTTTCCCCCTCTTGACAAGCTTATTATAGTGATATTTTATAAAATTTCCATTACTTTTGTAATTTTTCTCAATTTCTTCTTTATTCTCATATTTTTTGTGCTAAAATGGTCTTGCAAAATGGAGGAGATTTAAAATGAAAGAAATTAGTTATGTAGTTAATAACACATTAGGTATTCATGCAAGACCTGCTGCATTGCTTGCTCAATGTTGCGTGAATTTCAAAAGCCAAGTAAGAATTTACTTAGACGAAAAAGTTGCTGATGGAGATAACGTTCTTCAAATCTTAGCATTAGGTGCTAAAAGAGGTGATACTTTAAGAGTTGATATCGATGGTGATGACGAAGAAGTTGCAGCAAAAGCAATTGAAGAATTATTACATGGTGCTTTTGAAGAAAAGAAACCTGTAGATGTTTTAAAAATCGCATTCTTTGGAACTAAAGATTATGATAGAACTTTCTTTAGTGAATTAGTAAAAGATAAAGGTCAAGGAACTTACAATTCAGATATCAAATATTTTGATTCTCAATTAGGACCTGAAACTGCTGGTTTAGCTCAAGGTTATGATGCTGTATGTATCTTCGTTAACGATAACGCTTCAAGACCAGTTGTTGAAAAATTACATGAATGTGGTGTTAAATTAATCTTATTACGTTGTGCTGGATTCAACAATGTTGATTTACAAGCTGCAAAAGAATGTGGAATTACAGTTTTACGTGTTCCTGCTTATTCACCATATGCAGTTGCTGAACATGCAATGGCAATTCTACAAGAAGCAAACCGTCGTTTACACAAAGCTTATACAAAAGTTAAAGATAACAACTTTGCTTTAAGTGGTTTATTAGGTTTAGACCTACATAATAAAGTTGCTGGTATCATGGGTACTGGTAAAATCGGTCAATGTATGGCTAGAATTTGTAAAGGTTATGGTATGACAGTTTTAGGATGGGATGCTTATCCTAATCAAGCATTAGTTGATGAAGGTTTATTAACTTATGTAAGTAAAGAAGAATTATTAAAGAGAGCTGATTTAATTTCTTTACACTGTCCATTAATTATGGGAGATAATGGAACTTATCATTTAATTAACGATGAAACAATCGCTTTAATGAAAGATACAGTTATGTTAGTTAATACAAGCAGAGGACCTATCATTGATCCTGAAGCATTAATCAGAGCATTAAAACAAGGTAAATTCCATGCTGTTGCTTTAGACGTATATGAAGGTGAAGATAATAACGTTTATACAGATAAAAGTGATGTTGCTATCACAAACGATATCACAGCTCGTTTACAAATGTTCCCTCAACTTGTTTTAACAAGTCACCAAGCATTCTTTACTCGTGAAGCTTTACAAGCAATCGCTGTTGTTACAATGGAAAATGCACGTAACTTCAATGAAGGTAATGAATTAGGAAGCGCTGAATGTAAAGCATAATAATAATGGAGCCAAGTGTGGCTCCTTTTTTTTACTTAAAATTACGATATTATTTTTAATAATTTTTGGGTTAATTTTGAATCTAAAGCAGTAAATAGCTTTTTACCTTGGTTGTTTGTGAATACATAACATATATCGTTTTTTTCTTGATATTGTAAGGCACTTTTGTATTTAGGAAGTTCAAATCTAACTCCATTTTTAATCTTATCTAAAACATATTCTTTTTCTCCAAAAGTACTATCAATCACCACTTTATTGTTTTCAATATCAATCACTTTAATTGTCGTAAGATGAACATCAAACATACATAATCCCTCCTTTTTTATAAATTATAATACTTACTTGTGTAAATCTTGTGTTTTCAATTGTAAGTACATAATATTTACACATAATAATGTTATAATATAATAAAGATAAGAGGTGATCTATATGAAGATTATTTATTCAGTAGTTTTTATTATTATCATCATTATTGGAATTTATCTTTATTTACTCATCCAAGATAGAAAAAATAAAGGTAAAGAAAACAAAGAAACTTACTTAAAAACAAAAGAACTTCATGATTTATCCAGAGATGTTCATAGTGACAACTATGAAATTTCAAGAGCACAAGCACATATGACTTTCCGCAGTCCCGGAGGCATGTAAGCTTACACTCTAACCCTATCGTATTGAAAAGGATGTACAAAACATCCTTTTCATTTAAATAAAAAAAGAGTCTTACGCCTAAGCGTAAAACTCACTTCTTCACTATTTAGGTAAGAACACTAAGAAGATTACAAAACAGATATCTAAGATCCATACGATTGGCTTAATTTCTTTAATTTTACCAACACCAATCATAGAAACGGTATATGTAATAAATCCAATAGCAATACCATTTGAAATAGAATAAGCTAAGATCATAAAAATAACTGTCATGAATCCACTTGCTGCATAAACAAGATTATCCCATTCAATACCTTTTAATTGTTGTGCCATTAAAATACCAACAATAATTAATGCAGGCGCTGTCACTGCACTTGTAACACATGAAAGTAATGGTGAAAAGAAAACAGATAATAAGAAGCATACCCCAGTAGTAACCGCAGTTAAACCAGTTCTTCCCCCTACTTCAACACCTGAAGTTGATTCAACGAATGATGTAACAGTTGAAGTTCCAGCAATAGAACCAATAACTGTACCGATTGAATCAGCTAATAAAGCACGATCTACGTTTTCTAGATTTCCAGTTTCATCAACTAAGTTTGCTCTGTTACATACAGCAACTAAAGTCCCTGCAGTATCAAAGAAATCAACAAATAATAATGAAAAGATGGCTACATAACATTGTGGATGTGAAGTTAATTCTCCAAGTCCTGAAGCAAATGCTCCTACTAATGAAAAATCAAAGTCAAATGAAATAACTCCAGTAGGAATTTCTGGCATTCCTTCAACACCACAAACTCCAGCAAAAATTCCCACAACAGCTGTAACAACTAAACCATAGAAAACAGCTCCAGAAACATTTTTAGTTAAAAGTAATAAAGTAATTAAAATACCAACTACTGCTAAAATAACTGTTGGTTCTTGTAAGTTACCAAGACCGACAAATGTTGATTCATTTGCGACAATAATACCTGCATTTTTTAGACCAATGAAGGCAATAAAGAAACCAATACCTGCCCCAATTGCTAATTTAAGCTGTGCAGGAATAGCATTAATAATCATTGTTCTAATTCCTGTAATAGAAATAACTAAGAAAATAATACCTGAGACAAAAACACAGGCTAAGGCTCCTTTATAAGATAAGCCCATACCAAAACAAATTGTATAAGTAAATAAAGCATTCACACCCATACCAGCAGATAAAGCCACTGGATAGTTTGCAACAAGTCCCATAATAATGGTAGCTACAGCAGAAGCAATAGCAGTTGCAAGGAATACCCCTTGAACAGACATTCCCGTTTCACCAAGCATTGCTGGATTGACTGCTAAAATATAAGCCATTGCTAAGAATGTTGTCACACCAGCTAAAATTTCAGTTTTTACTGTAGTGCCTTTTTCACTTAACTTAAAAAACTTGTCTAACATAAATTTCCCCCTTCTTCAAACGTTATTATCGTACATTATTTTTAGACAATTGACAAGCAAACAAAAAAAGCACTTACATAAAAAGTGCTAATAACAAGGGCATAAATACCGCTGGTAAAAGATTGCCTACTTTAATTTTTGTATGAAAACATAAATTTGTCCCTACCGCAAATATTAAAACCGAACCCACAAAAGAAATATTAGAAATCATCGTCGTCGTAAAATAAGGTGCTAGAAAAGAAGCACAAACTGTCAGTAATCCTTGATAAACAAAGATAGGAATTGCGGAAAAAATAGTTCCCACACCTAATGTTGAAGCAAAGACCATAACAATAACAAAGTCCATGACCGCTTTTGAAATCAAGATACTTGGATCATGTAGTAAACCATCTTGAAAAGAACCAACAATAGCCATGGCTCCTACACATATAACAAGTGAAGTTGAAACGAAACCTTCAATAAATTTAGAATCATTGCTTTTTACTTTACTTTTTAAATAAAAACCGAACTGTTCAATTCTTTTTTCAATATTAATAAATTCTCCTATTAAAGCTCCAAAACATAAAGATAAAACAAGAATTAAAGAACCCGTTGACTCTATTATTGATTTAGAAATCTTTAACATCCCTGTCATCGCCCCTGAAATACCGACAAACAAAACTGCTAAACCAATTCCTTGCATAATCGTTTCTTGATACCTATTTTTTAAACCATTTTTTAACAACAAACCAATAATACCACCTACAACAACAGCTATAGTATTAACAATTGTTCCTAATCCAAACATTCAAACAATCCTAACCTTTCCATTTCATAATACACACCATCATTTTCAACACTTTCACAAATGTTATCAGCACTTGCTTTTAACTCTTGGCATGCATTTTTCATTGCTACACCATAATTGCAAACTTGTAACATTTCATAATCATTCATACTGTCACCAAAAGCAATCGTATCTTCCATTTTCATATGAAGTATTTCAACGACCTTTTTAATGGCAAGCCCCTTATCCATTCCTTTTTTGATGATTTCACCATTGATAGAATGTTGGCTAAACATTTCATGAACAATAAAATGGTAATTTGGTAAGAGTATTTTTGTTTTTTCAATATCTTCTCTATTAAAAGCAATGAAACAAAGTTTATGAATTCCTTGATCTTGATATTTGCTTATATCAATCATATGATATTCTTTCCTTTGTTGTTCTTTTAATCTTTCAAACTCTGAATTAGTACCCTCATCACCTAACAAGGCATGAGCAAAATAATGACGTAATTCATCACTAGCAAAAGTCATATAAGTTGATTCTAAATTATAAAGCATATGATTTTGCTCAAAAACTTTTCTTGCTTGTTCAACTTCTTCTTTATCTAAATAAGTTGTTTCAATCATTTCCCCTTTAATTTCAAGATAACCACCCGCTGAACAAATACAGCCATCAAAATCATCGGACATTATATTTTCTATACTTACGCGATTTCTACCGGTACATAAAAAAATCAAATGTCCACTCTCTCTTGCTTTTTTAATTCCTTTTTTTACAAGAGCTGATAAAGGATAATTTGGTGTAACTAATGTTCCATCTATATCTAAAAATACTATTTTTGTCATTATTCTTCCCCTTTTTCAATGACTCTATTTTAATTGTTTTTCTTTCTTTTAGCAACAAAAAAAAGAGAGCAATGCTCTCTAACGTATAATGATATAGGCTAAGTAAGCGACATAAAGAAGAAGCATGATAATTCCTTCTTTACGATCAATTTTATGTTTCGTAAATCCAAAATATAAAACTATTAAAGAAAAAATTGTTAAAATAAGAATATCAATAATATTTTCAAAGATAAAAGTAATTGGACTAATTGTTGCTGCAATACCTAAAACAAATAAAATATTAAAAACATTTGAACCAATAACATTTCCAAGAGCCATATCTACTTCACCTTTTTTAGCAGCTACCATTGAAGTAACAAGTTCTGGTAAAGAAGTTCCAAGAGCAACAATGGTAAGACCGACTAAGTTTTGTGACATTCCTAAAGATAAAGCAATATTGGAAGCACTATCTACTACAAAATCTCCACCAAATTTAATAGCGATTGCTCCACCAACAATATAAACCAAGCTTAATCCCATTGAAATAACTTTAATTTCTTCTTCCTCTTGATATGTATTCATGGCTTTTTTAGCCGAAACAATCATGTAAACAATATATCCTACAAATAAAATCAAAAGAACAATTCCATCAATATGTCCTAAGATCATCCCAAAATAACCTAAGATCATTAATAAAATAGCACATAAAACAGAAAATGGAAATTCTCTTTTAAGCGTATTTACTTGCACTGCAATCGGTACAAATAAAGCAGATATACCACAAACAACCATTAAATTAAAAATATTAGAACCTACGGCATTTGCCACCGCTAAAGCATTATTTCCATCCATTGATGCTGTAATACTGACAGCACATTCAGGTAAACTTGTTCCCATAGCCACAATTGTTAAACCGATGATTAATGAAGGAATATGAAATCTTGTGGCAATAGAAGAACTTCCTTCTACAAAGAAATCCGCTCCTTTCATTAATAAAATAAAACCAACAATAAGAACTAATAATGATACAAATACATTTGTCATAACTTTCTCTCCTTTAAAATATTCCTAGATGTTCTAATAAAATCTTTAAACCAATTACAATTAAAATAATCCCACCAGCAATTTCTGCTTTATGTTCATATTTTGACCCAAAAATCTTACCAATATAAACACCAATAAAAGAAATAATAAAAGTTGTACAACCAATAATACTCATACATTCCACAATTGGATAATTTAAAAAAGTAAACGTAATTCCTACAGCTAAAGCATCAATCGATGTTGCAATCGCAAGTAAAAATAATTCCTTTAAATCTAATTTAAATTCTCCTGTTTCTTCATCATCTTCTGCTTTAATTCCATCAATAAGCATCTTACCACCAATAATACCTAATAAAATAAAAGCAATCCAATGATCAATACTCATAATATAACTTTCAAAACCTTTTCCTAAAAACCATCCAATAAAAGGCATTAAAGCCTGAAAGCCTCCAAAAAATAGTGCAATAATAAAAACATCTCTCTTTTTTATCTTTTTCATTGATAAACCTTTACAAATAGATACTGCAAAAGCATCCATTGAAAGACCTACCCCAATCAAAAAGATTTCAATAAACAAACTCATACCAAATTCCTTTCTTCCTAAAATAAAAGAGGCCCATGCATAAAAAAATTATGCATGAGTCTCGTTCTTTAAGATTTGCCAGGCTTACGCCATGATGTTGACAAACCGCGTCCTAAGACGTGTACTACTCCCTCATTCAACATCTTGATAGTATCAAAGTCTTTAAGTAAAAGCAAGTTATTTTTTGACTTTTACACTTACAAATTTACAAATAAAGATAATAACGGCCCCAAGAGCTGTCATTAAATAAACAAAAGTGAATAACGCATTTAAACCTATAGTATCTTGTAAAATACCACCTAAAACATTTCCTAAAGTTGACCCTATTCCTGATGTCATAATACCAATCATTGTTTGTCCTGACATTTGATCTTGGGTATCTAGATTATAAGTCACATAGTAAGTAATAACCCCTGTAAATAATCCATAAGAAAGTCCTTG
>UMLF01003446.1_pt1 | contig 23242 bp, 17 predicted proteins | sample 1966501 | NCBI WGS metagenome assembly UMLF01 (sample SAMEA4836194, study PRJEB28245) | human gut metagenome | biome: gut microbiome; material: fecal sample | place: Denmark | collected 2008 | reverse complement strand
CCTTGAAGGCGACCTTCACGGCGTTGCGGAGCGCAGCGGCCACATCGGCAGACGTCGCAGGGTCCGTCGCGTCGACGAGGCCCTCGGCAACGCCGCGCAGGATCTGCGAGGTGATGACGCCAGAGTTTCCACGCGCGCCCATGAGCGAGCCGTGGGTGATGGCGCCGGCGATGGCCTCCATATCGGCATCGGCAGGAAGGCTGCTGAGCTCCTTCACCACCGAGGCGAGCGTGAGCGACATATTGGTTCCGGTATCGCCATCGGGCACGGGGAACACGTTGAGCTTGTTGATGTCCTCTGCCTTGTCAGAGACCGCGGCGGCCGCAATGGGAAAGCAGGTTCGAATGGTCTTCGCAATCATGTGGGATATCTCCGTTGGTTCTAGCCAGGGTACGTACCGCCCGGCGTCTAGCCGAGGTTCTTGAGCGCGTCGATATGGATGACGACCTTCAACTTAGCGGGGTCGATCTCTGCGATCTCCTGCAGCGTGAACGCGACCGCGCTGGAAAGGTTCTCGCACACGGACTTCATGTTCACGCCGCTCTCGAGCACCACGTGCAAATCGACGGCGAGCCCCTCCTCGGTGTTGGAGACAAGCACGCCCTTGCGCAGGCGCTGGCCGGCAAGCAGGCGCACGCTCTCGGCACCCTGCAGCTGCTCGGCCATGCCAACCACGCCATAGCAAGACATGGCAGCGTAGCCGGCGATATCGGCAATGACATCGTTAGAAACGCTCAGGCTTCCGGACACTGTATCAGGCACGGGAATCTCCTTATCTGATGCACAGCGCATCGGTTTCACGAGTAATCCCCTGTATCTTACTACGAGTTTGGAACCCATGCTGAAAATGCACGCCATGCAAAATCAGGACAGAGGTAATTTTGCAAAACCAGGACAGAGGAAATGTTGCGTCCCCTGCCCTGGTTGTCTCATGATCTGCGCCCGCTATTCCTCGGGCTCGCCATCCTCGAACTGGGAGTTATAGAGCTCAGCGTAGAAGCCGTTCTTAGCAAGAAGCTCGTCGTGCGTGCCAGATTCCACGATGTCGCCGTCACGCAGCACCAAGATCACGTCGGCATTGCGGATGGTGCTCAAGCGGTGCGCGATCACGAAGCTCGTGCGGCCCTGCATGAGGGCGTCCATGGCGCGCTGGATGCGCTCCTCGGTGCGCGTGTCCACGTTGGAAGTTGCCTCGTCCAGGATGAGGATGGGGCGGTCGGCAATGAAAGCGCGGGCGATGGTGAGAAGCTGCTTCTGGCCCTGGCTCACATTGGAGGCGTCCTCGTTGAGCTCGAAGTCGTAGCCGCCGGGAAGCGTGCGAATGAAATGGTCCGCGAGCGCGGCGCGCGCGGCAGCGTGCACCTCGTCGTCTGTGGCAGACGCCCTGCCATAGCGGATGTTCTCCCTGATGCTCCCCTTGAAGAGCCACGTATCCTGCAGAACCATGGCGAAGTTCTCGCGCAGGTCGTCGCGCGCGTAGTCGCGCAGGTCCACGCCATCCACGGTAATGGACCCGGCGTTCACGTCGTAGAAGCGCATGAGGAGCTTCATGAGCGTGGTCTTGCCCGCGCCCGTGGGCCCTACGATAGCAACGGTCTGGCCCGGCTCCACATGGCAGCTGAAATCGTGGATGATGGTCTTGTTGGGAACATACCCGAAGCGCACGTGGTCGAATGCGACCTCTCCGCGGCAGCGGGGCAGCTCGGGCGTGGACGCATCGGCAGATTCCTCGGGCTCGGCCAAGAACTCGAACACGCGCTCGGCTGCAGCCGAGAGCATCTGAAGCATGTTCGACACCTGGCTAAGCTGCGTGATGGGCTGCGTGAAGTTGCGCACATACTGCATGAACGCCTGGATATCGCCCAGGTTGATGGCGCCGGCGATAGCCAGGAATGCGCCTACGATAACCACCGCCACATAGGCGAGGTTCGCCACGAAGTTCATGATCGGCTGCATTAGGCCGCTGAAAAACTGCGCCCGCCAGCCCGAGTCATAGAGGTTAGCGTTCTCCACATCGAAATCGGCCACGGCGCGCTGTTCGCGGTTGAAGACCTTGATGACGTTCTGGCCCGAGAAGCTTTCCTCGATGATGCCGTCCACGCGACCCAAGATGGCCTGCTGGCGGCGGAAATACCGCTGCGAGGATCGCACGACGACCACCACGAGCACGAGCGAGACAGGTACCGTGAGGAAGGTGAGGCCCGCGAGCGTCACCGAGACCGAAACCATCATGACGGCGACGCCGATGATCTGCGTCACCGAGGTGATGAGCTGCGTCACGCTCTGGTTGAGCGACTGGCCAAGCGTATCCACGTCGTTGGTCACGCGGCTCATAACGTCGCCGACCGAGTTGGTCTCGAAGTAGCTGAGCGGCATGCGGTCGATCTTCTCGACGATCTCCCTACGCATGCGGTAGCACACGCGCTGGGTCAGGCCGGTCATGATCCAGCCCTGGACGAAGTTCATAGCCGCACTCGTCACGTAGAGGCACAGGAGCCCGGCCAGAATGTAGCCGATCTTGGTGAAGTCGATACCGCCCGTGCCCGTGACCTTCGCAGCAAGGCCCTGGAAGAGCTCAGTCGTGGCCTGGCCCAGAATGCGGGGGCCGAGCACGTTGAACACCACCGACGCGACGGCGCAGACGATAGCGATGATGAGCGCGATGCGCTCGTGCGCGATATAGGCGACAAGCTTCTTGATGGTTCCCTTGAAGTCCTTCGCGCGCTCAGACGCGGGACCGCGTCCCATGGGGCCCGGCATCAGCGCTCACCTCCTTCCAAAGCGTTGGCGTCCAAGGCAGAGGCCCCGTTTGCCGCATCGTCGAGGCCAAGCTCTTTCGCAGAGAGCTGGCTCTTCGCAATCTCGAGGTACTCGGGGCAGGAGCGCAGAAGCTCTTCATGCGTGCCGCGGCCCACGATGCGGCCATCGTCGAGCACGAGGATCTCGTCGGCGTGCATGATGGTCGCGATGCGCTGCGCCACGATCACGATGGCGGCGTCTCCCGCGCGGTCGGCAAGCTCCTGGCGCAGCACGGAATCGGTCTTATAGTCGAGCGCGCTGAAGCTGTCGTCGAACACGAGCACGCGCGGACGGATGGCGAGCGCGCGGGCGATGGAAAGGCGCTGGTTCTGGCCACCGGAGACGTTGGAGCCGCCCTGGCTGATGGGACTCTCGTACGCATCGGGCTTGCCCTCGATGAACTCCGTCGCCTGGGCGATCTGAGCTGCCTCGACCATATCGGCATCGGGCATGGAGGGGTCGCCGTACTTGATGTTGCTCGCTATGGTGCCGCTGAAGAGCATGCGCTTCTGCGGCACGTACCCTATGGTGCGGCGCAGCTCCTCGAGGCCGATCTTTCTGATGTCCACGCCATCGAGCGTGATGGAACCCTCCGTGACATCGTAGAGGCGCGGGATAAGCTGCACGAGGGTGGATTTGCCGCATCCCGTGGAGCCGATGATGGCGCAGGTCTTGCCCGGCTCGGCCGTGAAGCTGATGTGCTCCAAGGTGGGTTCCTCGGCATCAGGATAGGTGAACGTCACGTCGTTATAGGAGATGACGCCGCGCCACCCCTCGCCGTGCTCACGAGACACGCGATCGGCCGGCGCGGGGTCCTCGATGCTGGAATGGCAGGCAAGGACCTCTTGGACGCGCTCCGCCGCCACGTCGGCGCGCGGCAGCATGACCGAGATCATCGTGAGGATCATGAAGCTCATGATCACCTGCATGACGTAGTTGATATAGGCCATGAGGTCGCCCACCATGAGGTTGCCCGCGTCGACGCCTTGCCCGCCGAACCACACGATGCCGACAGTCGTGGCATTCATCACGATGAGCATCATGGGCATGAGCGCCGCCATGCACCGGTTGGTGAAGATATAGGTGTTGGTGAGCTCGCGGTTCGCCTTGTCATAGCGTTCCTGCTCGTAGCTCTGGCGGCCGAAGGCGCGAACGGGCATGATGCCCGTCACGATCTCGCGTGCGACCAGGTTGTTGCGGTCCACCAGGCTCTGCATGCGGCGGAACTTGGGCATGGTGATGCCCATGAGGATGCCGATGGTGACGGCGATGACCAGGATTGCGACCACGAGGATCCATTCGAGCCCGGTTGGCGTGGTGAGCACGCGCACCACGGCGCCGATGCCCATGCAGGGCGCGAAGAGCACGATGCGCAGGCACATCACGAGCACCATTTGGATCTGCTGAATGTCGTTTGTTGCACGCGTAATGAGCGACGCAGCGGAGAACTTCTCCATTTCCGCAGGTGAGAACGACAGCACGCGCTCGTAGAGCTGGTGGCGAAGGTCGCGCGCGATCGCGGCCGAAGTCTTCGACGCGTTGAACGCCGCGAGGATGGCGCAGAGCGCCGAGAGCAGCGCGTAGGCGAGCATGGTGAGGCCCTCGGAGAAGAGATAGGATGTCTGGACGTCGTTCAGGTCCAGGCCGGCATCGCGGTAGGCATCCTTCACGTATTCGATGGCGCGGCCCTCGATGATGGTATCGCCCTGATCGCCGAGGGAATCGACGAGCTGCGCGCGCATCTGAGCGAAGCTGCCCGCCCCCACCGTGACGGTATGCCCGGCCTCGGCAGATAGGTACCCTTCAACCATGCCGACGAGTTCATCGAGGTCGATGGTGTCACCGAACTGCGCCTTGAGGGCATCGAACGCCGGCATGCCCTCGGCCGCCTCGGCGGAAGCGAAGTCCTCTACCGCAATACCTTGGTTGATCTGGTAGACGAGCATCTCGGCCTCGGCCATTTCGCTTTCAATCGCGGCACGGTCGTCGTCCGAGCCAACGAAGGTGCGCACGCCGCCCGCATCGGGCCCGCTGTAGAACGCATCGACCTGGCTTGCAACGTCCTTGTCGAGGAATAGCTCGACATCTGCGAGGTCGCTCTCGGTGATCTGATCCGGAACGGCGCTCTCGATGCCGCCCTGGCTGATGCCCACGTCTACGATGTTGCTCATGAGCCCAGGCAGGGTCAGTTCGCAATTGGCCTGCATGAATAGCAGCACCAACGCGATGAGAAAGTTGATCCCGTGCCCTTTGAGGAACTTGAAGATCTTCAACGGCCCATCCCTTCCGTTGCCGCGCGCCGGGCCATCTTCCCGCCGCATGCCTCGCGACGGCCTATGAGCCCAGACGCTCGAAGGGCGCCCGTAGGCACCCTCCTCTTCTCGTATATATGTGTGTAGAGTTGCCGCGTGCGAACCAGGCAGCACACCTGTCGCACGCCCTACCCCTCCGCGCACGTGGAGCAAGTTTTACCCCATCGATTTCGAAAATGGGTTGTCGCGGGGAAGCTTTGGGCACCCTTCATACAATTTTCATTCATGAGGTACCGAACGGAATGCGTGTTTATGGGCAACATCGTGCCTGGGCACGATGCGCCGAGTGGCAAGCGAACGGCCGCGAAAGGAATCGCCTGTAAATATCAATATAAGAAGACAAACATAACGCTCATGGAGGTTCGCCCAAAAAGCTCGCGAACCACGTCCTGCTGGACCTCGCCCGAGAGGCAAGCATAGCGCTCGTGGAGGTTCGCCCAAAAAGCTCGCGAACCACGTCCTGCTGGACCTCGCCCGAGAGGCAAGCATAGCGCTCATGGAGGTTCGCCCCACCTGTTGACGGCGCTTAGCGGTACGCGTAGCATGTACGCGGGCAAAATGCTGGAATTTGTTCGTGAAGATTACTCGCATTTCCGGTGTTCTGTGCTATAGTTCCTATCTGTTTGATTAAGTGGGTAGTTCCAGACCGCCCAAGGAGGGTTTCGATATGTCCAAAGTTTGCGAAGTCTGCGGTAAGCACCCCGTTGCTGGTCGCTCCATCAGCCACTCCCACCGCGTGACCAACCGTAAGTTCCGTCCCAACATCCAGCGCGTGTACTGCGTGGTCGATGGCCAGCGCAAGAAGATGAACGTGTGCACCAACTGCCTCAAGTCCGGCAAGGTGGCACGCTCCTAAGCGCACTGGCGTCGCGGACGCGACGCTCCCCTTCTTGGGAACTTATTTGCATGCAAGGCGCCCTTCGGGGCGTCTTTTTTGTTCGCTCCCCACGGATATGTTTACTCGTCGTCCCCCACAGGCAAATTTGATCGTCACTCCCCGACAGGCAAAGCACGACGACGCCGTGCGCAGCCAAAAGGGACTCCGCGCACCACAAAAACGGACCCGGTGCGCCACAAAACGGACTTCGTGGACCGCTAAAATGACTGAACCCGGGATTTCGACCCCGCCCAAATACATAGTTTTAACTTTTGGGAAAGGGAGTTTTCAAAGATCTCGAAAACCCGGGTTACTTCTCGCTCGTGACAATAGAAAATGGGACTGCATCGTGGCCAAACGGAGCAGATATGGCACCTGAGCGACTTTACACTGACTGCATCGCTGCCTAGTCTTAACGGTACAAAAGGCAATGGGAGAGGCTTCACGCAAGCCTGAACCCACGAGTACCTTAACGAACCATCTGCTTACGAACACAAGCTCAAGACCTTCCATGGCATCGACGGCCATACCTGTAGCGCTGATTCTGTTGGCCTACGAGATGCTGCTCGGCTAGGCCGAGCATAGGGTGATGCCTGCGCAAATGGGAACAGCCGCCTTATGCGGAGACGGCTGTTCGGCGTGGGCATCACCCACCAAGCTTTATCCACAGGAGGGCTTAAAACCTTCTGCTCGCTGTAAATATACCCGATAGCACCCCTGCTTGCCAGCGGGCATACGTCTTTCGCAAGGGCCCCGCAAATCGCAAATAGTCAAAAAAAGCGATGCCATGAGCACGGCCAGCATAGATGTCACTCGCTATAACCGCTTGATAAAAATCATAAAAACTTGAATTAAAAACGCGAACCAGATGATATCGCAGCAAAGCGCCATCAATGAAAAGCCGTCTAACGTATCAGCCCAGGGAAACCAAGTGCCGATTCTTTATATTCTCGTTCGATCCTTCTTGAGTAACTGCGGATTGCAGCAACCTTGCGACTTAAAATGCCAGGCACGCTGTTACAGAAGCAGATGCCGCAATGGTTAACTTACTAATCAGTGTAAATCCACCGGAATCCGAATCCGTCCCGTAGATCCTACCGACAGCAATAACAGTCAATACCGCTAGGGGCGCGGTAGGAAATTGCCCCTCGACCTGCGAAGCGAAATCATTGAAATAGCGCCACTGTTGGACAAGAGCTTGCATCTTGCTCCGATTGTCGCACATTGTTATCCACCGTCTTCAAGGCTTTAGTCCCTCCGGGACAGGTCACGCGTGTAGACCCTGTCCGCAACGTCGGCGATTGTCGGCTCACCCCGCTGCGTGAGCAGTAGGGCAAGGAACAGCCCCGCATTACTCGCCCCTGCGGCGGCAAATATCGCTGCGTATCTTATCTTGTTATCAGGATTCAAAGGGACAAGTCAAAGACTTCTAGATATAGAACATACGTACTATAATTTAAGCCAAACGAACCAGAAAGGCAGCACCATGGCAGCTAGAATTACCGGAAAAGTAATAGTCCCCGCTCATATCGAAATCTGGCCGCATGAGTTCAAGACGGCACAGGCCTTGGCGGCTGCCGGCTTCACCGTCGAGTTTCTAAGGAGATCAGAGGGTGCTGGTGTCAAGTCTGCGGATATCATTATGAATGGGGTTGCCTGGGAGATGAAAGCGCCCAGAACTGCAAACCTAAAGAAGATTCAGAGGGTGCTCCGACGCGCTTCTTCTCAATCGCGAAATGTGATAATCGATTGCATTCGCCTCGACGGTCTCTCGGACGATGCTGTAGAACGCGAATTACGAAAGCTGAAGCCTCTCGTAAAATCTGTCAAAAGGATTATCCTCGTCACAAAAACTCGAACAGTAATTGACATCTAAGCTTCTCTGGTTAGAATGAAGACAAGCACCTGCACGGGGCGGAAGCTCCTACCGCAGGTGCTTTTTTGGTAACGAGCACCCGTAGTAGGCCCTAACGCTGACGAGCCCGGTAACGTTCCGCCCTCCTCACCGTAGGGTATGAGCAGATTTAGGCATTTACCAATATAAGCTTCATTACCAGGCTGCAAACATACCTGCAATCTTCTCGCCGATAGGCCCGATCCATAAAGGCTAGATGCATGAGACATGGCCTTATACTCTACCGGGCTGTCGAGAAACCGGAGAGCCGCGAGATGGTATCACCGTTGGCGAACATGACCTTAATTCGAAGTTGAAGGACGTTTACGAAGGGGCATGTTAGGTGCCTCGAAAGCGTTCCCGGGACGAGCAAACATGCTACCCAGCAGCATGCCCTCCCCTTTCGGACAACGGGGCTTGATTCCAATTAGTCCCTCCGGAACAGGTCGCGCGTGTAGACCTTCTCGGCCACATCGGCGAGGTCCTCGCTCCAGCGGTTGGCGATAATGACGTCGCAGCGCCCCTTGAAGGCGTCGAGGTCGCCCGTGACCTCGGAGCCGAAGAAGTCGCCGCCGCGGTACGTCGGCTCGTACACCAGCACCGGCACGCCCTTTGCCTTCACGCGCTTCATGATGCCCTGGATCGAGGAGGCGCGGAAGTTGTCGGACCCGGACTTCATGGTGAGGCGGAACACGCCGACCAGCGGCTCTGCCACGCCGGAGTAGACGAGCTCGTTCACGCGCTTGAGCACCTCGTCGGCCACGAAGTCCTTGCGGGTGCGGTTGGACTCGACGATCGCCTCGATAAGGTTCTGCGGAACGTCCCGGTAGTTCGCCAGGAGCTGCTTGGTGTCCTTGGGCAGGCAGTAGCCGCCGTAGCCGAACGACGGGTTGTTGTAGTGCGAGCCGATGCGCGGTTCCAGGCAGACGCCGCGGATCACGTCGGCCGTGTCGAGGCCGCGCACCTCGCAGTAGGTGTCGAGCTCGTTGAAGTACGCCACGCGGAGCGCCAGGTAGGTGTTGGCGAAGAGCTTGACCGCCTCGGCCTCCGTGGGGCCGAGGACGAGCTCGGGGATGCCGGTCGTCCCGTCGGCATTCGAGCGGGAGAGCTCCGTCTCGTCCGCGCCCTGCGCCAGCAGGTGGGCGAACGTCTCCGCCGCCGCGACCGCCCCGCCGTCGTCCTTGGGCGCGCCGACTACGATGCGGCTCGGATGCAGGTTGTCGTAAAGCGCGTGCCCCTCACGCAGGAACTCGGGGCTAAAAATGATACGGGCATCGCCGCGCTCCTGGCGGACGCGCTCGGTGTAGCCCACCGGCACCGTAGACTTGACGACAATCCAAGCATCAGGGTTCACGGAACGCACCGCATCCATAGCCGCCTCGACGGCAGAGGTGTCGAAGTAATTCAGGTTGGGATCGTAATTGGTGGGCGTGGCGACGACCACATACTCCGCGCCCTCGTAGGCCTCGCGCGCATCGAGCGTCGCCCTGAACCGAAGCCCTATCTCATCCCGATTGCGCAGGAAGCGCTCGATCTCCTCGTCGCGGATGGGGCTCTCTCCCCTGTTGAGCAGGTCCACCTTCTCAGGCACCACATCTACGATGGTTACCTCGTTATGCTGCGCGAGCAGAAGGGCAACGGACAGGCCCACATAGCCCGCCCCGGCGACGGCAATCTTCATGAAACGACTCCTAACTATCCGATTTTCAATGAACGAAGGGCAGAGGCGAATGACCGCCTCATGCCGGTGGTATCATGTAGGTGAGTGCCCCGGTGCGACCGCTGCTTGCAAGTCCCCGGGGCCAAGTGTTCTTTACGGGAGGCGGCCTATATGCTGGAAGCCACCGAAATCACGCTCGATAGACTCGAGCTCTGGCTGTCGGAACCGCGCCTTAACATGTATCTGCGCGCCGCCGGCGATGATCCCTGGCGAGCTTACGAGCTCTACCTCTGGAACGCCAACCTCGCCCAAGTACTATTACGTGATATCTCGTTCTTCGAGGTCGCGCTCCGTAACTCCCACGACAGATGCATGACCAAGCGATGGAATGGCGAAGCGCACTGGCTCCTTGACCCACTATCGCCCGTGCGAAGCCCCATTCTCAGAAAGTCGAAAAGAAGTTCCATATTTGACGCGAACGCGCACAATAGAAGGGCTATCGACGCTATTGTCAATGGCCCAAGAGGAACAACGGACCCGAATCGCATTGTGTCACGGTTGACCCTCGGCTTTTGGACGCATCTATCGGACACCAACCATGAACGTGCCCTCTGGATTCCATATCTCCACACCATCTGGCCAAAAGGATTCGACCGATCGCGGCTGTATGCCAGCTTGAACATGATCAATACGATGAGGAACCGTGCTGCACATGCCGAAAAACTCTTCAATCTTGGCAGAGAGCTTAGCGTGCGCAATTGCGACGATGCCATCGTCCGCCTCATGCAGACACTTGCTCCAGCAATTGCAGATCGGATGACAAATAGAGGTCAGCTCACGCCGGTTGAACACTACTTAAAGACATTCAAGCTCGAGCCTGACATCAAAGTCGAGGTTTAGCACCCGTAATAGCCCTTGTACCACTTCGCAAAGGCGCGCAGGCCGTCCTCAAGCCTAGTGTTAGGACAATAACCGAAATCACGCTGGAGCTCGGTGGTATCGGCATAGGTGGCAACCACATCGCCGGGCTGCATGGGAACGAGCTCTCGATGGGCCTCAAAGTCATAGTCAGCGGGGAGAACGCCCTCTTCCACCAGCACACGCTGCAGCGTACTCACGAACTCGAGCAGCTGAACCGGTTCCGAATTTCCGATGTTATAGACCTTGTATTTAGCCCCTGTGCCGCAATCCGCCGGTGGGCGACCAATTACGCGCACGACGCCTTCCACGATGTCGTCAACATAGGTAAAGTCGCGCTGGCAATCGCCCATGTTGAAGATCTTGATGGTGCCGTTAGCACGCAAAATGTTGGCGAACTTGAAGTAAGCCATATCGGGCCTGCCCATGGGACCGTACACGGTGAAGAAACGCAGACCCGTGCTCGGAATGTCATAGAGCTTCGAGTACGCATGTGCCATGAGCTCGTTGGACTTCTTGGTGGCCGCATACAGCGAAACAGGATGGTCTACTTGGTCGGCCTCAGAGAACGGAACCTTCTCGTTACCGCCGTAGACAGAGCTGGAGCTCGCATACACCAGATGCTTCACCGGGTGGTGACGGCATGCTTCAAGCACGTTGTAGAACCCGATAAGGTTGGAATCGATATACGCCTTAGGGCTATCAATGGAGTAGCGAACACCCGCCTGGGCGGCAAGATTCACGACGACATCGAACTCCCCCTCCGAAAATAGTCGCTCGATGAGAGCGGCGTCGGCGAGATCTCCCCGCACGAGCCGGAAGGAGCCCGGCCCCTCCACGGCCGCTGCCTCCACCATGCGGATGCGATCCTCCTTGATACCCGGATCGTAATACGCGTTGACGTTATCGAGCCCGGTGACATCCCATCCCTCGCGAACGAGCCGCGCGGACAGGAACGCCCCAATGAAGCCGGCGGCCCCGGTGATGAGAGTTTTGCTATTCAATTACGATTGTCCTTTCAACTAATGAATCACAGCCATGGATTGCATGGACTACAGCATGAGCCGCCTCTTAATTAGTAAACCCTCAATATAAATTGCCTTGATCATTCCGGTGCCAAATTCGACTCATCGCAGGGGATGGATTGGCTTACGCACGTAGGCCTACAGAATCCTGTTCGCGCCCACAACCGTTGCGCCGGGAGACACATCGCGCGTCACAACGGCATTGGCGCCAATAATAGCTCCGTCCCCCACCATCACGTTACCAATAACACAGCAACCCGCGCAGAGAATAACATCGTTTCCGATATGCGGGTAAAGTCCATTCGTTTGTCCAAGGTCGGTACCGATTGTCACGTTCTGGTGGATAATGCACCGTTCGCCAAGTACGACGCCGCTGCCAATTACCACGCCTAGTCCGCCATGAACAAATATGCATGACGGCGGAATCTGCGCACCATGAACAATCTCGCAGGAATACACGATACGGTTGAGTCGCCGCAAGAGCCTAGATAACCCTCCTCCCACTAACTTTAAGCACCTCACACGCTCGGGAGCATAGAAGATGGGGAGTACGAGGTTGCTATTATGCATCGTCTGCATCACCGTTTCCAGAAAAGTAAACACATGGCTGTAAGAGTTAATCTGCTACCACAAATGAACAACGAAAATGCAAGCCCCTGCAACAATCTATCTCTGAATCAAAAATCGAGGCTCATCCCAAGCCAAGCTGCTTGGCAAGCCTCCATGCTGAGCGAACGGTATTCTGCATGTCGTAGTATCGGTACTCTGCTAATCGCCCACCAAAAAACACGTGTGACTCTGCACGAGCAAGCTCTGCGTAGAGGGCATACCGGCTCTGATTTTTATCGTCGTTGACCGTGTAATACGGCTCTTCTCCAAGTGCCCACGGCGTAGCGTACTCGAATGTTACGACCGTCTTTTCACTCACAGCCCCAACAAAATGTTTGTGCTCGATCGTCCTCAGATACGGGGTCTCCGCATCGGTATAGTTCATGAGTTCACAACCCTGGAAGTTGTCGACATCAAACACGCGATGGTCGAACCTTCTGCCCCGATACTCGAGCGAACCGAAACGGTAGCCGAAGTAGGCGTCAATGGCGCCAGTATACACGACAATGGACGCCAAGCCGTCGAGTGAGTCTCGTTCCTCAAGGTAATCTACTCCGCATCGAACCTCAATGCCGTCGAGGAGCGATTTAAAGAACGCGTCCCAGCCATGTTCCGGAACGCCTTGATAGCGCTCGTTCGAGTAATCGTTACAAAACGTAAAGAGAACAGGCATGCGGGAGATAACCGAGGCAGGTAGCTCTGAGCATGGCCTACCGTACTGCTTTTCCGTATAGCCCTTCACCAGCTTCTCGTATATATCAGTCCCGACCATGTCGAGCACATGCTCTTCAAGGTTACTCGGCTCATTGCACGGAATACGCTGCGACTCAATAGCATCCTTCGCCTCATCAGGGGTTTTTGTACCCCAGAGAGCGTAGAACGTGTTCATATTAAACGGAAGGTTATAGAGCTCTCCTTTGAAGTTGGCAATTGGCGAGGCGATGCTAGGAATCATTTCATCGAAGCGACGAAACCAATCCCATATGCTCTTTTCGTTCGTATGGAGGAGATGCGGACCATACGCGTGGACATCAATCCCCTCCTGTTTGTACGACCAGCAGTTCCCGCCTACGTGGTCGCGCCGTTCGACGACGAGAACGCGCTTTCCACAATCAGATGCCATGCGCGCAATGGTCGATCCAAACAACCCAGAGCCCACAACGAGGAAGTCGTATGCACAGCTCATGCTGCATCTCCAATCACATAATGTGGATAGAGGCTCCGATGCCCTCGAATCCATATTGCAAGCTCTTTGACCTGCTCTTCGTAGGATTGAGGCGAGTAGCCAGAAACGAGTTCCGTTCTTTGGAGAGATTTGTCTGCGCCAAGTCCTTCCGCCTCTCTCACGGTCACGGATCCGCCACGAATGTATCTATTGAAGAGGGTCAGCAGCTCATATTTAGAAATACCGGGCTCATCGGGCACCATGTTCACAAGACCCCGAGACCCATCGCAAGCACACGCCTCGATTGCCTTCGCAAGCTCAAGCGTGGTCAAGCCTGTCCAGATTGCCTTAGTCCATCCCTCAATGGCACCTTCTTGCTTCATGAACCAGTTCAACAAGCCTGTTCCGCTTGCATCAATGTCAGGCCCCACTATGGATTGGCGCAGCGTCAGGTTGTGATCGTCAATAAGCTCGCCGAGAGCCTTCGCCCGTCCATAGAACTCTCGCGCATTGGGAAGCGACCGCTCATCATACGGTCCGTCTTCACCCGAGAAGACGCAATCAGTGGAGAGGTGAAACACGCGCGTAGAAAGCCCGCTCACCACAGCCGCCAGCACATGGGGAAAGTATGAGTTTAGATACACCGCCAAATCATGATGCTGGTCACTGTCCGACACAAGCAAACCTACGCAGTTGATCAAGACATCGGGTATTTCAGTTTCGACAATCTTGCGCAAACTATCAAGGTCGAAAGCATCGCCCTCAACATGGCGCTTCAGAAAGAACGCAGGCGTGCGAGACCAACCAAGCACATCGTGCCCACTCTCCTGAAGATAAAGAGAAACGACATGTCCGGCCATTCCTGTTGCGCCGAGAACCATGAACCGCATCACTGCACCGCCTCGTTCTCGCGGCCCTCGAGCGCAAGCTGCACGTAGTCGGCGGTCTTGATCTTCTCGGCGGTCTCCTGCACAGTGAGCCTGCGGGTGTTGTGGGACGTGTACGACTCTTCGGCCATGGTCCTCACATCCTCCGGCACCATGAAGTGCGCGTCGTAGTTGAGGTCGCGGGAGTCCGAGCGGATGCGAAAGTACCCGCCCATGTCCTCGGCGCGCAGCATCTCCTCGCGCGTAACAAGAGTCTCGAATAGCTTCTCGCCGTGGCGCGTGCCGATGACGCGAACGCCCGTCTTCCCGAAGAGCGCCTGAACCGCCTCTGCCAGATCCCCTATGGTGGAGGCCGGGGATTTTTGTACGAAAAGGTCTCCCGGCTCGGCGTGTTTGAAGGCAAACTCGACTAGGTCAACCGCCTCGTCGAGGTTCATGAGGAAGCGCGTCATGGATGGGTCTGTCAGCGTGAGCGGCCTCCCCTCCTTCACCTGCTGGATAAAGAGTGGGATGACGCTACCGCGCGAACACATTACGTTGCCGTACCGCGTGCAGCAGATGGTCGTGCGCCCGGCGCCGTTGCGCGCGTTGGCGTAGATGATGGACTCCATCAGCGCCTTGGACTTCCCCATGGCGTTGATGGGATACGCCGCCTTGTCCGTGCTAAGGCACACCACACGTTCCACGCCCGCATCGATGGCCGCGTGGAGCACGTTGTCGGTACCGATAACATTGGTGCGCACCGCCTCCATGGGAAAGAATTCGCAGGAGGGCACCTGCTTGAGCGCTGCGGCGTGAAACACGAAGTCAACCCCGCGCATGGAATCACGAACGGACTGAGCGTCACGCACGTCGCCGATGTAGAACCGAACCTTGTCCGCGCAGCCGGGATGCTGGGCCTGGAGGCGGTGACGCATATCGTCCTGCTTCTTCTCATCGCGCGAGAAGATGCGAATCTCACCGATGCTTGATTCAAGAAAGTGCTTGAGCACGGTATTGCCGAAGCTCCCCGTGCCGCCGGTGATCATGAGTACGCGCCCGTCGAACGCATCTGCCATGTACAATCCTCCTGATATAATGCTTACAAAGAACAAAGGGCTTGAGGGGGCGATCCGCCTCTCAGGTCCTACGCAGGCTCACCGGAGCCATTTCAACGCGCCGATAATCGAGGCCCGCTGTGAAACGAGAACAAGCGCGTACGCAATTCCGGATGCAATAAGCGAGATCACTGGATTCCCGAGCGTTGCGAAAACTAGATAGACGGCCGCAAGGAAAACGACGGTGATCATGGGCTTCTTGTCAATCGAGCCATCAGGTCCTTCACCATCAGACCCTTCAGTATCTGCACGGCGAAACAGGGCGATCCCGACCAGATACAGCGACATCAAGAAACGAACGACAACAACCAAAAGGACAAGAAGGAGCATCACATATACGCTGTTAAACAGCCAAGCACCGGCGCATGATGCAAGAAGCGACAATCCCGCCGCACAAACGTTGACGACCAAGAGCAACCGTTCCATGCGCAGCGCCTTGAGAAAGGATGTTCCGGCAATGTCCATCATGCTGTTAAAGACGCAGAGCACGATAATGAATGGCAAGAACTCAAGGCTGGGTACATAGGACGGCAGCCAAACCTCTATCAGCAGCGCAAGCGGGCAATATGCCAGAAAGATCAACGGGAGCGTGCACGTTAAGCCCCACAGCAATGGATTGAGCAACTCGCGTGCCTTATGCACACCCACCGTGCATAAGGCAGGAAATAGAACCATGCTGACTTGGTTCACAAAGAGCATAAAGAAGTTTGCCATCGTGAACCCAAGCGAAAGCGTGCTGAACGCCTCGATACCAAACCGTGCATCGCACACCCATCGAATCGATCCCAAAATAATCATGGACGAATAAGATGAGATGAGCAGAGGAATGCCCACCTTACAGCTCCTTATGGAACTGATAAGCACATCGCGGACAGGCATCAACTTTGCTCGCAAAATCCCCCGGGCATACCAGACGGAGATAGCGCATGCGACCCCTTGAGCAGCAAGATAACCCACGGTGTACATCCGGTAGTCGGTGCAATGCAGTACCATCAACCCAAGCAGCGGGACAAGGAACAGAATTCTTGAGACGGCCGTTGCTTGCGAATAGAGTGAGGTCTCGTTCAGCGCCTGAAAGAGCGTCCCCAGAAAACCGTAGGTATTTGAGAGTACCACCATACCCGCAACGGACAATAGAACAAATGAGCGTCCCTCCGTATCGCCGGAAAACAGGACGTATGCAACGATGCAGCAGGCAATAACAACCTGCATGAAAAAACCGAGATAAATCTTAGTGGCAATTTCACTCTTATCGATCGTCTCCCAGGTCTTCCCGCCGTTCTCAAGGTAGATGCCCTCGCACAACCCAAAGTAGAAGATTCCAATGTAGCTCGAGTAGAAGAGGAACAGCTGCCAGTAGCCATAACCCGAAACGCTGAGGATCCGGGGAAGCAACAAGGAGATGGCAAAGCTTGTGATGAGCGATATCCCCTGCGCGATAAACGCGCTCTTTAGGTTAAAGAGGAATTTCGTACGTGCTGACATGTTACATCTGCGATTCAAACAGCTTGGAGGCAGTATCCGGCAACCCAAGTGGGTAGCGCTCGGCGATATCCGCAAACGGAACGCGCTTGTCCATGCTCTCAACGAGGAACGCCGAGACTTGCTCAACGTTCGAGGAAAAACCATCGCCCCTGCGCACAACAAGAGCAAGCGGATAATTGTCCAGCTTATACAGGTTCGGGTCTTCTTCGATCTGAGCAACGTACAGGATGGGCTTGCCGGTGGCAATATACTCATCAACTTTGATCGAAGGAATCTGACGCTGCAGCGAACCGATCACAAGAAGCCACGATGCATCGAGCATGAGACGCTTGACGCGTTCAACGGGTTCGAAATCATGCAGGTGTACATGTGCTCCTGATGAGCATGAACCCACTAAGCTTCTCGATGTGGCATTGACTTGGGTAAAGATGTCAACGCGAAACTGGGATGCCACGCCAGTTAGGGTCCCCGAATCTACGCATGCTCCAATTAGCTCCAAAGCGTACCGGGGATCCTTGTCGCCCCCCAAAGATCCGAAGTACGCGAGGGACCCAGGTTCCATGATTGGAGGCAAATCGCTTTTAAGCTCCTCCATTACCGGGAAAAAAGGCAGGGGTTCAGCACGTTCCAGCACATCTGGATAACGACTCGCAATGTATGGTGCCATTTCATTGGTGTAGAAGACATGGCTGGCCTGTCGCAGCACGCCTGCCTCGAGCTTTACCATGCGCTCGTTCCTCCGCGCCGAGGTCGCACCGCTTGCCAGGTCAAACTCCCGGTTGGCAAACATATCCCCAATCCAAGCGATAAACTTCGTCTCAGGATGGCTGCGAGCATAGCGAGCCGCAGCCATCAACCCTTCGAACGGATAGCAGATTGCGATAATTGCATCAAGCTGCTCCGTTCGTATAGCACGAAAGAACGATCGAGCCAAAGGCTTGTTGACGTTCGTGCCGGACAAGCGCTTGTTGACATGCGTCCAAACCCTACTCGCCATGAGCAGCAGGTTGCTCGCAAAGCGATTACCCTGACGTGCGGCACCCTCATAACGTGCACGCAGGTCAACGCCAACATCGGAAATCCGCCGTAACTCATAGCCATCCAATGTTCCGGGAGAGCTGAGCGTGTCGCTCTGCGTATGGAAAACTGTGACGTTATTTGTTTTGGCAAGCTCTCGGCACAGGTTCTGCAGCGCCTTGCTGCTAGCAGAACGACGCGGCGTATAGTCACTGGTCAGAACGCCAATATGTTTTCTCACAGATGAACTCACTTTCTTGGAAAGACAACGTGCCGATAGTCGTTGTACGGCGGATTATCATCGAACAGCGCGCACATAAGTTCCTTCGCGCGCACCACCTTGACTCGTCCGGGGACGCGCGCGAACGACGCGAGTTTGTGACCAAGGCGTAAGCCCGACCGCTGCGCACCGGTGTTCTGCGCTATCGGCTCTTTGGGGCGCATCAACTCTTTAACCGTCGGAACGCCGGGGACCTGCTTCTCAACAAGCCCTTGCTCGGTGATGAAAAAACCCCCAGCCTCACCGGAACGAATCTGCTCATCCGCACCGAACTTATGCCGCCAGTGAAAATAGACATACTCGTCCACTACAACGGAGCCATCATCGGCAATTCCCGCTTTGAACACACGCCCATCCTCCCACCAGACAAGCTGGTGCACGTAGTTCACATGGGGCAAATGCACCTGAATGAACGGGGCGCGCGTGTTGCAGTCCGCGAAATCATCACTCGTGTACCATCTGACGGCATCCGGGTTCTTTAGACAAATGCGATTGATGCCGCAGAACTCGTCAAAGGGATAGTTGTACTCGCCCTGCGCTACGTCGTTGAGCGTATAAACGCTTCCGGAGAGTTCATACAAATGGTTGGTCGTATCGTCGTTGCGGTACAGGCAGAAGTGGCCGCGCGTGTAGAAGCGGTCGTAAGAGTCGAGCACCTCGTCGGTGAGGAACGCCCGAATATCACCGAACGCGAGATCGATGTCGCTATAGCCCCAGAAGTCGTAACCGCACAGCAGGTCGCTGAAGGCAGCCCCGTACAAAGGCCTAAGCCCACAAAACTTCACCGGGCTGGAAAACGATACGGACCTACCTAAAGCGCGCGAGAAGCGCTCGAGCAGCTCAGGCAACTCTGCATGCATGACCCTCACGTTGCCGCCGTCCACAGAGGGGTCTTGGTCGGTAATTAGAATGAAATCGATATCGCTGTTTGCCCGCACCGACAACAACCAGCCCGCAAAATATGGCGGCAACTCGCCGAACCATATAGTGAGCACGCAAATCCGATGCTTGCGGTTAGGAGCCTGAGACATAGTCAATCCTTTCGGATGTCTCCCAGAAGAACTGATAAGCATGGTTGGTGTCCGCAATACGTGGGGTCACGAACAGCAGAATCAGAATCAGCGCAAGAAGCGTCGCAATAGAAAGCAAGGTTTTCTCGCTTCCGCTATATAATTCAACAACGCATGGGAGTAAAAAAACAAGAAATATGAAGTAGTAATACGCAAGTCGCAATGCGTCTGCAAATACAACCGATAGCGAGGAGATGGCCATCGCAACGAGCATTAACGTAACGTAGCCCTTGCCATTACTATCTAAACGACCTCTAAACGGAATGAAGAGCAACGCAGTTCCCGAACACATCAATATCACAAGCCAAGACGATGACCCAGATGCGGCTTCAATGGTCCCACGTCGAAACAGCAGATTTACGAGATTCATTAACGATGGTGCCGCAAATACCAAAACAATGCTGCAGGCTATAGCCGCTCCAATTGCTTTATTTGAAGGCACCTTTTCATAGAGAACAAAAGCGGGCAAGAACAGAAGTGCCGAGATATGAATCGTCGAAGCGAACAAGCACAGCAAAACAAAAGGAATCCATCGTTTATCTTTAATGAACTCAAACCCGATAAAAACTGATAGCGCTATGGCAAGTCCCTGCCTCATTTGATTAAACAGCAGCATATCGTAGAAAAACGTAGAGAAGACCAGATAGCTGATGAGTGGGTTTACCGAGTTCCGATACACGAACCATGCAAAGCAGCCCATGAAGACAATCGCGGCGACAAACAGAAATACCCTGAAATCTGACGTAAACAGCTGAATGGGTTTAATGACGAACAGATCGAATCCGGGGTCGCGGTTCGTAGTGCCCATCAGGTAATCATTCAAGAAAGTGTTAGCTAAGTCCTTGGCAGAAACGTATAAATCGTTCCTAAACATGCGCTCGTAGCCGTTTGTGTCATATCCGGTCGAAATCGATCTAAGACCTGCAAGCAGAACCCACTGAGCAGCAGCGAGGACACAGAAAACGCCTCTTCCCGAACCTTCGCGTTGTCCAGGTGACCTACGGCAAATGAGCATCCACTCGGCAACGAGAAGAATGCAGTTAACGAATAAAACAATCATAAATACCTTAGGTGTCGCCTTGCTCTTTAGCAGAACGCATTTGACTTGCTGAAACGAGCTTTCTGAGCACGATGGTAAGCTGGCGCAACGAGCCAAGGATACGAGGAGTTGCCCGGTAACCGAACAAACGGAACACAGCATATGACAGCTTTGCCTTTGTCCCGACACCCCTCGATGCCCACTCGGAATGTTTCCGAAGTAAATCGCGCCCATGCTCAGCATCGTCCTGAGAAAGCCGCAACGTGGCAAACAACGATACAAAGAACTGGTATGCCGCATATCCCTCGATGGAGCGAATCGTTTCCCGCCTCCATCCCTGTTCCAGCCGACGGTCGTACATCATGGCTGTCGACCTGATTTGATCAGAGAACCGCTTGAGGCTTAGCGTTTTCGTCGACGTAAGCGAGCTGCTATCGGCGCGAAGCCGATATACAAGCGGGAATCCGGACACATAGCCCACATGCCGTGCACGGGATAGCACACGAAACGTCCATTCGATGTCTTCGCAGTAATCCAGGCTCTCGTCAAACGGGCACAGCAGCTCTCCCGCGTCACCTAGAAGCAACTCCCGCGCGTACGCCTTCTTCCATGCGGCGACAGGGAACGAATCGTTCGAAATCAACTGACTGGAAACGCTATTCACATCGCACTTCTCAATGCGAGGGAGTATTTCCTCCATGCGCAGTGTGCTCCGATAGAAAACGTTATTTTTCTCATCGAACTTAACCGCATCGAAGAACAGGACGTCAATATCGCACTCGCTGAACGCATTCATGCAACGCTCGAGGAAATGCGTGTCTCTGATCCAGTCGTCGCCGTCCAGATACACGATGTATACGCCGCGAGCTCGAGCTGTTCCGACGTTGCGAGCGCTACTCAGCCCTCCGTTCGACTTGTGAATCACGGTGATGCGCTCGTCACGCCGCGCTAGCTCATCGCACGCTGCCGGGGTGCCGTCTGTCGAGCCATCATCAACAACAATGACCTCGAAGTCGCCGAACGATTGCGCCAGCACGCTATCTATGCACGATGTGAGATATGGCTCGACGTTATACGCTGGAACGATAATCGAAAAGCATGGTGCCATGGGTCAGCTTACTCCATCTTGTTTTGCTGTACCTCATTGGGAATAATGAAGTCCTTGCCAATCTCGAAGTCAAACTCATCCGGCTCATAGGGAAAATAGCCGCTGCCGTCGCAAAAGGTGATTTCGCCGAACCTAACGCCACCGCAGTCCCCTAAGTCGTAGAGGTCCACTCGAGCATGGGGGAATGGCCTGGAAAGGCGTTTTGCCACCTCGATCATCTCGTCGTAATGTGGGGGTTCTGGAATATGCAGAACCAGAGGCTTTTCATCCTTTCGAAGATTGGGCGTCTTCCTGAACCCTTCGACCTTGAAGATGCCAAACTGCCCTCCCTGGCCTGGCTTGCGATCGGCGGTCACGTTCAGGTAGTTGACAACGTTGCCATTCTGGAAACAGAAGAACTTATAGTCGACAAGCCCGATGTCCTTTCTGTCTGCCTCGAGATATTCCTCACAGATAATGCGTGACGAACCGGGCGTGTCATAGAACCATTCGCGTCCAGGGTGCTTGCGATGTCTTCCCGGACGCACCCACTCCCGCATTTGCTCACAAGCGCGCTTCCAATCGATTGCCTTCTTATCCGCGCAAACGATGACTTCATTGTTGCCGCCACCAAGAGAGTCTTTCAGCACGAACTTACTCGGAAGCGCGTTTATGTCAATCTCTGCAGGATCATCGTACACGCCAAGGAGCGGCGTGAGAATGCGCTCGAGTCCGCAGTCGCGCACGTAGTCGCGTACCGCTATTTTGTCGACGCACTGCCGCATAAGGTGATCACGCCAGTTCAGCTTGTACCAGCAGAGCTTTTCAGTGAATCGTTGCGGGTTGCGCAGATCGGGCAATCGACCCAGTTTTATCCGGTACTGCATGGGCACAACGACGCGATCAGGAACCCAGTCGAAGAACCGTAGCATCCGCTGCCTCGTTTTGCGGCTTTTGATGACGCTCTTGTAATCAAAGGGCATTGGTCAGATTCCCATCGTCTCGAAGATTGTCTCGTTTACGCGCCGCACGTCGAAGATTCCCTCGGCCATGCGGCGGCTCGCCCTTCCCATTCGCTCTGCAAGCTCCGGCTGCTCGATAAGCCGAGTCATGGCCCGGACGATGCTTCGCGGGTTACGTGGAGGCACGAGAAAGCCGTTCTCACCATCGCGCACAACCTCGCGGCATCCAACCGCATCGGCAACGATAAGCGGCCTTCCCGTCGCAAGCGCCTCAAGCGCGCTCTTCGGCGTGCCCTCACCGTAGTAGCTCGGCAGGACAAAGCAGGAGGCATTCTTCAAATAAGGACGAACATCCTTTTGCTCGCCGTGATAAACAACCGGTCCGTCCTCTATATACGGTTCAATATCCTCAGGTTTGAGACCCGACGGGTTCGTATCATAGGGACCAACGAGGTCGAACCTGACACCCGGGTAATCACGCTTCACGATTCGAGCGGCATCTAGATAATCGAGGACGCCCTTGCCGCGAACAAGACGACCGATAAAGACGAACGACATCTGCTCGGGTAGAGGCTCCCGTTTGAAGTGTTCCGTGTTAACACCTGATCCGTAAATACGAACCACTTGTTCACTTTTCACCGTACCCAAATCGCAGAGAAGCTTGGAATCCTCATCGTTCTGGAAAAAAATCTTCTTAGCATGCTTCAAAGAAGCTCGATACTCCGTTGTCACAAACAGGCGAGCCAAACGAGATTTTCGATCATCGCCATGGAAAACGGACCCGAGGCCACCCATCATGACATAGATGTCTTTAATCCCGAGGCTATGCGCAGCGATGCAGCCGTATACATTTGCCTTTACGAAGTTGGTCAGCACCTTATCAGGGCGCTCTTCGGCAATAATCCTTTTGAGGGCGCGATATGTCTCTAGGTCGCTAATTGGATTGAGCCCATTCCTGGAAACTGGATACGTCCGATAACGAACTCCAAGCTCCTCGAAATACGGAATCCATTTTTCGTCCGTCTCGTTTCCAAGCACAACTACGTCATCAACACGACC
>UMLF01071775.1_pt1 | contig 23401 bp, 39 predicted proteins | sample 1966501 | NCBI WGS metagenome assembly UMLF01 (sample SAMEA4836194, study PRJEB28245) | human gut metagenome | biome: gut microbiome; material: fecal sample | place: Denmark | collected 2008 | reverse complement strand
GCCGACCTGAGCGGTGCCGACCTGAGCGGTGCCGACCTGAGACGTGCCGACCTGAGACGTGCCGACCTGAGCGGCGTGAACATTTCCAAACTCAGTCTCGCGCGCATGTGCATCTGCCCGCAGGAGGGCTCGTTCGTAGCCTGGAAGAAGGCGAACTACCGTGACTCGGAAGGTTGGATCAAAGACTGTGTCGTAAAGCTGGAGATTCCCGCTGACGCCAAGCGCTCCAACGGGACGGGCCGCAAGTGCCGCGCGTCCAAGGCCCGTGTCATGTCAATCGAGACCATGGACGGCAAGCAGCTGGACGGAGGCATCAGGGTCTTCTCGAGCCATGACGAGGGATTCACCTACATGAACGGCGTGACGGTCGAGCCGACCGAGCCGTTCGACGAGAACCGCTTCGAGGAGTGCGCACCCGGCATCCACTTCTTCATCACGCGCGAAGAGGCGGTGGCGTACTAGCGCCGAACCACAACGAACGCCAGGCCGACGGGCGCCCATCCGGTACCACCCACCCACCTGCAGCCGGATGGGTGACCGTGGGCCTGGCGAGGATGACGAAAGGGGGAATCGCGAAATGGACGATGCCGAGATCGACAGCAAGTGGATGCCGCCCGAGGCGGTGATGAAGCTGCTCGGATGCTCAAGGCAGGTGGTCAACAGGCTGTGCCGGGACGGGCACGTGAAGTGCCGCAAGTTCGGGCGCACGTGGTACGTCCACCGCTCGGCATTCGAGGACTAAAAGAACGCGCCCGTGGGGGCAACCACGAGCGCAACGTCAATGAAAGGCAGGTAACCATCAATGACAACGAGCATTTTATCACGGAAGGCGGGGAGGTGGACTCCATGGGCGTTTGCGCTCTGATACTGGGTGACTCTGGCTCTGGCAAGTCCACTTCGCTGCGCAACTTCGAAGAGGGCGAGGTCGGCATCTTCAACGTCATGGGCAAGCCGCTTCCGTTCAGGAAGAAGCTCACCAAGGCCGACCATTCCGGCTACGACGCCATCCTGAAGAGCCTGGGCAAGAACGCGCTGAGGGCCTACGTCATCGACGATGCCGGATACCTCATGAGCCTGGAGAACTTCAGCCGCGCCCAGGAGAAGGGATACGGCAAGTTTACCGACATGGCCCAGAAGTTCGAGCGGCTTATCGAGGCTGCGACCAAGACCGACGACGACACCATCGTCTATATCATGATGCATTACGACCGTGATGCGGACGGGCGCATGAAGCCCAAGACCGTGGGCAAGATGCTCGACGAGAAGTTCTGCATCGAGGGTGCTTGCCCGATCGTGCTCCAGTCCACAATCGACGACGGAAAGCACGTGTTTATCTCACGTGGTGACGGCTTCAATGCCGCGAAAGCCCCTATGGACATGCTTCCAGACGTGATGGACAACGACCTCAAGGCCGTGGACACCGCCATTCGCGAGTACTGGGGAATGGCCCAGCTTGTGGACAAGTCCAAAGGCGGTCAAGCGCAAAAGGCGGCGAAGTCCGATGCCTAGGCCCGTGCCGTGGGCGAATCCCGAGGATTGGAGCCATCCCGAGCGCATGGCGACATGTGGTGACTGCGGGAAGTGCGAGCGCTGCCCGGACAGCGAGTCCATCGCCGTGTGCCGCGATTGCATCAACCCGAAGACGAGCGATGGCGACATCTGGTGGGTGAATCCCACCGAGGTCTGGTGTGGCGTCGAGACGATCTATGGGGGATTCGAGGAGGCGAGCCATGTCACCGCGTGAGCGCGAGCTGGAATCCCAGCTGCGGCAGGCTCGCAGCCAGGTGCTCGACCTGCGCTTGCAAGTCCATTCGCTCGAAGTCGAGAACGGCGAGCTCAAGCGCCGCATCCGCGTGCAGTCCATCGAGATGGAGAAGGTAAAGGCCGCCTCGTACGAGGCGTACACGTCAACGATGGCCGTCATGGGCCAGAGATACGGATTGGAGTAGGTGTATGAAGAAGGTTTACGTGGTGCACGGCATCGCGAGGCAGGTGATGGCGTTTGGTGACATAGAGGATGCGCGTTACGTCGCCGAGTCGGTGTTCGGTAACTTGCCAGAATACGAGGAAGCCGACCACATAAGCGAGGTCCCGTTCGTTCCGTCGGATGCACCGATAGATAAGAGCATACCGGTGAGAAGCGGTGGTTCCGATGTCAGGTTCTAACGTGGACATCGCAAAGCGCATCGAGCAGCTTGCCGTGGCGCAGGCCGTCTACAAGCTGTCGGCAGAGCAGGTGAGCACGAAGGAACCGGGCAACCTGCGCGCCGAGGTGGACGCTCACTACCGCGAGATGTTCGAGAAGACCGGGGCAAAGAGCTTCGAGGTTCGCATTGGCAGGGAGAAGGTCGGCACGTATTCCATCAAGACCACAGAGGGCAAGAGGTCCATCGGTTTGGAGACGCATGATCCCGCCGCCTACCGCGCCTGGTGCGAGGCCAATGGCTTCGTCAAGACCGTCATAGACGAGGACGCAGCCGCAGCGAACTTCGAGGAAACAGGCGAGGTACCGGACGGTTGCTCGATTGCCTATTTCGACACACCGGAAGGTGCCTACGCGGGAAGCGCCCTGCGCGTTGACCCCGCGATGGTCAACAGGGCCATCGGCGGCGCGAACGTGATGCCCATGCTGATGGGAGGTGAGGCGCTGTGAGCTACACGCCCTATTCCGAGTTCGCCGAGATGGACTTCGCAGGCGATGGCGTGCTCACCACTACCGTCACGCTGCACGAGTACCGAAAGCTCGTCACGCAGTCAGCGTACCTCCAGGGATACATGACCGGAGTGCTCAACGCCATAGACGAGCTGGCGGACAACGCCGAGGACGGCATATCGCTCGCCGACTGCCTGGAAAGCAGGGTGCGCGAGCTGTTCGACAAGGAAAACGAAGGTAAGGAGACAGACAATGCCTAAGCTAGACCCGACCGAATGGGAAGCCGCCAACGAGAGCGCTGCCGGTGACTTCAAGGCCATGACACCAGGCGTGTACATGTGCGAGATCAAGGGCATCCAGACCGAGTGGGACACCAAGGACGGACACGCCACGAGCGACGAGAGGCAGTGCGTGCGCGTGCTGCTCGACGTTGCCGAGGGCGAGTTCGCCGGAGAGCTCTCGCGTCCGTTCTTCGCGGACAAGGACTACGCGCGGCTCGTGTACGTGTCCTGGAAGCCATCTGCGCTCGGCATGCTCAAGCACACCTTCAAGGCGCTCGACGATGCCAATCCGGGATTCGACTCCAAGGCCGCTTTCGAGGCCGACAAGTGGACGATGTTCGTGGGCAAGAGGTGCCTCGTCCAGTTCAACGGGCGCGAGTACACCAATACGCGAGGTTATACAAACGTGAGCGTGCGTCCCGATCGCATCGTGACGAGCGAGGACAACCCGCGCGTCAAGGTCGAGCTCGAGAACGGCACGAAGGTGGACTGGGCTGACTACGAGGCGGTAAACGACGCCCCCGCGCCCCGAAAGTCCACTGCCACGACGGCGGCCTACGACGATTCTGACGTGCCGTTCTAATGCCAGTGATCTATTCGGACACGAGACAGAAGCCGGGTCACCACTACACCAAAGAGAAGTGGTGGACTGCCCATGGCATCGAGCTGGTGAGGACGGCGCTGACCGCCAAGGGTCACGTCGTCAATCCAGCCGTCGCGCCTGCCGGTGACTACTGCGCCGATGGCTCCAACGTGTGCGTTGACACCAAGGCGAGCGTTGACGAGGTGGCATCAAACATCAACGGCAAGGAGCACGAGCGCTTCATCGCCGAGATCGAGCGAGCCGCCGCGTGGGGCTACCGCCTGGTGGTGCTCGTGGAGAACGAGCTGGGCTACACCAACATGGGCGACGTGGTTCGCTGGATCAACGGCCATTGCGAGAAGTGCCGAAGCCGCCGCGTCGAGGGTAAGGCGCGAGGTTGCGACCCCAACGGCAAGGGCAAGTGCTCCAGGCACGGCACCAACAAGCCGATACAGGGAGCGCGGCTGTACAAGGCCATGGACACCATCGAGCGCAGGTACGGCTGCCGCTTCGAGTTCTGCGCCCCGCAGGAATCCGCACGTAGGATTTGCGAGCTTCTGGGGGTGACCGTCGATGACCAACGAGCTTAGCGAGCTGGGCAAGGCGGCGGTCGCCTACGCCGAGATGGGCCTTGCGCTCATACCGCTCAAAGCCAGGGGTAAGGAGCCGTGCATCAAGGGAGGCTCGACCAAGGCGACGGCCAACGTGGAGCAGGTGCGCAACCACTGGATGCGCCATCCAGACCACAACATCGGCATCGTGTGCGGCGACGTGTCGGACGGCCTCGTTGCCATCGACATAGACCGCAAGGGCGACGTGGACGGCTGGAATTTCGTCAACGAGTTCGAGATGGAATCCCCGTTGCCCGAAGCGCCGATGGTGAGGACGGGCAGCGGCGGCAACCACCTGCTGATGCGCTTTCCCGGCAAGGTCATCAACCGCCAGAACGCCGAGATCGGCATCGACATACGCGGCCATAACGGCTACGTCGTCGCGCCTCCGAGCGTACACCCCAACGGCAGCGCATACGAATGGGTCAAGGCCCCGTGGGAGGTGCCGATACCGGTGGCCGACGACGCGGCGCGCAGGTTCCTGGATGCGGTCACGCCGAGGCAGGAGGACGGCGAAAGGCTCTCCATGCCAGACGTGATACACGAGGGCGAGGGGCGCGACAACGCCCTGTACAGGCTGGCGTGCTCGCAGAGGGCCAACAACCTGCCGTACGAGACCGCGCTCGTGACCGTCATGGACTACAACGCCCGCTGTTGCGTTCCGCCCATGAGCGAACGCGTCGTGCGCCAGAAGGTTGACAGCGCCTACAAGCACGCTCCGGGCCATTCGGAGAAAGTGCGCATGGCCGAGAAAGCCGGGGAGGAGAACAGGCCGAAGCGGGGCAGGCCGAGGAAGTTCAACCACGCCAAGGTTGCCGAGCGTTTGGTGACCGAGCGCGGGGCCTGCCTGATAGACGGCATGACTCCCGCCGTGCGTGATTCCGACGGTCGATACGTGCTCGGATGGGATGCGTTCGACGGCGCGATCATCGAGATGGCACCAGGCTGCACATCGACGAACCGCAAGGAGGCCAAGCTGTACGTGCAGGCCACCGCGCCGAGACGTTCTCAGTCACCATGGAACCTCATGGCGTTCGAGAACGGCGTTCTAGACGTGCTCACGATGGACTTCCGCGACTTCGGCGAGGATGACCTGATAGCCAACGTCATACCGCATGCCTGGAACCCGGACGCCGAGTGCGGCGTGGTGGACTCGACACTCGAGAAGATGGCGGCTGGTGACCCCGCGGCCCTGATGAACCTCGTCGAGATAATCGGCATCTGCATGGCGCGTTCGTCAGTGCGATTCCCGTACTGCCCCGTGCTGATAGGCACGGGAAGCAACGGTAAGTCTACATACATGCGCATGCTCAAGCAGGTGCTCGGCGACGGAAACATATCGGCGCTGCAGCCCCGCGAGCTGTCAGCTCGGTTCATGGCGAGCCATATGGTCGGCAAGCTAGCTAACTTGGGCGACGACATAGCAAACGGATACCTCGACGGCGGCGAGTGCGCGGCGATCAAGCGGGTCGCCACCGGTGACACGATGTTCACCGACGTGAAGGGCGGCAGCGGCTACAAGTTCGAGCCGTACGCGACCATGGTGTTCGCATGCAACGACTTTCCGCGCGTCGCCGACACCTCCGATGGATTCCTGCGCCGCCTGTTCGCCGTGGAGTTCGCCGCGACGTTCTCGCGCGATGACGCCGACTACGACATGGACATAGGCGACAAGCTCGCGACCGAGCAGGCAATGGAGTACGCCTGCAAGATCGGAGTCGAGGGCCTGCGTCACGTCATAGCCAGTGGCGGCCTCACCGAGAACCGCGCCAACGAGCGCGTGAAGGGCGACATAGCCGAGTCGAGCAATTCGGCCCTCCAATGGGTAAACGACGACGGCATCACCGCAGATGACATCATCGGCAAGACGAAGGAGGAGGCCTACGCGCTCTACGAGAGGTGGTGCCGGGACAACGGTTACTCGCGCACGGCGCTCTCGGCGAAGACGGTGGCGACGCTTCTGGCACGGAGGTTCAAGCTGTCGCGAACGAAGATGGCACATCGCGGTGAGGGGATGAACCGAAAGACGGTCAGGGAATACGAAAGGATGAAGAAATAAATGTGCAGGTACCTGAAACTGTGCCAGTCCGTGCCATTTTGTGCCGGATATATCAGCAGGTCAAATAATGTGCAGGTACCTGTTCGGCACATGGCACAAGCCCATTACTCAAATCTTATAAAAGAGGAAAAGAAATAAATATATAAGGATAACGCGTAGCGTGTGCGCGTACTAATACTGGGAGACAACGTGGAAACTCAAAACACAAGGTCAGAGACATATGAAGTGTGCCAGGAACGTCGAGATGACGTGCCGGGCCGTCCGATACGCCATTTCCGGACGATCAAGAACGCCTGCCTCGGCTGCGCCAAACCGGTGCACCTGGTGCGCATGTCTGACGGCACGTACGAGTGGCAGCACGACGGCATACCGACCGCCGAGATGATGGAGCGCCACCGCGAGCGGGGAATCGGCAGGCAGCCGGTGTGCGCGGGAAGGGCGCTCGAACTGATAGCGAAAGAGGAAGGGAAATCCGATGAGTAACGATAAGACCGAATCCATCAGCGCCAAGCTGCGCAGGTGGGCCGACGATAGCGAGCAGGAATGCACATACGCGGCGGGAGAAGAGCTGTTCGGCATACCCATCTGCACGACAAAGGGAGAACGCGATTTCATGCGTCGCATCGCCGACGAGTTTGACGCGGAGCTTGAGGCGGCACGAGGCGAGCATCGCAAGCTCATTGATGACTTGAGCAGCGCGTTCGTTAAGGCCGTAGCCCTAGGCGATTTCGCCGACAGCAAGACGCGCAGTGCCATCGACCGCTACTACCTCCCGCGCCCCCTGTTCGATGACGGCGAACCGGCGCAGTTCGGCGACAGGTTCGTGAACGACAAAGGTAATGACTCTACCCTGTCATCGCTCAACTACACGAAGGGCGCACATGGCTACGTCAGTGCGAATGGCGGACAGAGGCACGAGGTGACCAACAGGCTCAAACGCCATAAGCCGCAAGTGCTCGACGCGGACGGCGTGCCCATCGAGGTGGGGGACACGGTGTGGACAATCAATGTTCCCAAAGGTCACGACAAACGCACGGTCAAGGGCTTTAAGACGTTTGAGGAGATGGGGATTACAGATGTCCCATCGACGCATGCCGTGCTATTCGAAGAGAGCGGATGGATTGGCAACCTTCGCGTTACCCACCGAGAACCCGACAGCCAGGAGCGCATCGACGAGGACGCGACCATGCCGCCACGCGCCTATTACGCCGAGAACATCGGGCATGACGTCGGCCTCAAGGACGACGGGGAAGTGTGGACGGCGGTCACGGCGCATCTGCTGCGCCGACAGCGCGAGCTGGACGGGAGGGATGCGTGATGCCGAAGGGAAGACCCATGGGATGCCGTAACAGGACGAAGCCCGATGGCACCGGCCCATGTCCGAGGTGCGGGGCTACCCCATCAAGTCAGCATCACAAGCCGAGACGCAACACGACCGACCTGAACGAGGTCAGGGCAATAGCGGACATGCACCCATCAGATGCCGTCCAATGCCCCAGGTGTAAGGTCGCGTTCTACTGCGTGGAGCTCGAAGCAGACGATTGCTACATCATCAGCGACTTCGAGAGCGAGATGATTCCGAACTACTGCCCCATGTGCGGGCGCGACTTGAGGGGTGATGCATGATGGACGGGACGATAGAGAAGGACGAGATTATCGGCTTGGTTGTGGAGAATGGCGTTCCATGCAAGTGGTCGGTTCAATGCGAGATAAACCACGATGGCGTTGTCCTGACCAAGCAGATACCGCAGGCTGCTGAGCTTGCCCTCGAACTGATGGCTGGCCTTGGTCAGATCGCCGACACATGGCGTGACGACCATCGAGGTTCCGCATGCGCCTGCGGGAGAAAGGCCGAAAGCGAGCTGATGGAAAACATCCTCTGTACAATCGGCTACTTGAGCGACGAGTCAATCGAGAAAATCGTTGAAGCTTGCGAGGAGCGTGATGCGTGATGGACTCGAATGGATGTTACGCAGAGTGCCAATGGTATGAGGACGAATACACCTACGAAGAACAGCGTGCGCCTGGACATTACGAAGCGGTATGCGAGCCACCAACCTGTAAGTACGACGGTGAGCCTTATATGGACACGGCACCAGGGTGGGCGTGTCCGAACGGGATGGGGCGTGATGCCTAATGAGCGAACTCAGGGAATGCCCGTTTTGCGGCGGCGAAGCGAAAGTAAATCGACACGATCCAGAAAAAGAAGGCGTATGGTGCCTTTATTCCATCGAATGTCCAACCTGTCAGGAAAACTACCATGGAGCAGACGACTATGGATGGGATTTATCCGTTTGCGGAAACAGCTTAGACAAGCTTATAGACATATGGAACACCCGCGCGGAGCGCACATGCCATGACAAGGCCGCAGAGCGCGAGGGCTATTTCGAGTGCGACTCGTGCGGATACGACTACAGCGCGTGGGGCGGCTATGGGTGCGATTGCGGCGAAGATCCTGACTTTGCGTATTGCCCGAACTGCGGTGCGAAGGTGACGGAGGCAAGCTCATGAACATTTACGTCATAGGCCCGGTGACGGGCAAGCCAAACGACAACCGCGAGGAGTTCGAGCGGGTGCGCGAGGAGCTGTGGGCCAATCCGTTCAACAACGCCGTGATGATCCCGCATGACTTCGCGGACGCCGACTCGACGTGGGAGCAGGCCATGTGCCAGAGCATACTCGCGATGATGCAGTGGTGGAGCTACGAGCTGTCGCCGAACATCCCGAGCCAGGGATTCGCCATCGCCATGCTCGACGACTGGGAGGAATCAAAGGGTGCCCGAATCGAGCACGACCTAGCCGAAGCACTCGGCATCGAGTGCAGGCCGTGGAGGGAGTGGCTATGAGCGAACTCAAGAAATGCCCGTTTTGCGGAAGTGTCCCTTCGTATGAGAAATGGACTAGCGGGGGCATGATGTACGGGGTCGGATGCTTCAATCCGAAACGCCGTGTAACTTGCATGGGAAATGGGCGCTCGCAACAGGAAGCGGAGCAGGCGTGGAATTCGCGGATTGAAGCCTCGTCCGATTCCGAGATAGCCACCTGCCCCTTCTGCGGCAGCGAGCCTGATACCTACGAATGGATCAACAAGCAGGGTGAGAACAGGTTCGTTATCGAGTGCATGGCTTGCAACTGCAGGCCGACACTGATTGGGAAAACGCGAGAGGAGGCGATTGCGATATGGAACAAGAGGTTTTGAAACCATGCCCGTTCTGCGGCCACAAGGCAGATGAGCACGCCGACAACTGCTATATCAGGCTGTTCGCGATATCCCTGTCAGATTCGCTCATCTTCGGCGATGTAAGCATGCACGCTCATGTCAGCCAAGAGGAACTGCGGTGCGCCTGGAACACCCGCGCCGAGCTGCCGGTGGCCCACGCGAGCATATCGCCGAGCATCGAGATGCTGAAAGAACATGGCGTCGTCGTCGAGCACACGTGCCATAACGCAGACCAGAGTAAGGCGCGAGCTGGAACGTTCAGCGTGGGCGGTAGGTTCGAGTGCTCTCACTGTGGCGCATCGTACGGGTACACCGAGCTACCTTATCCCTTCTGCCCATGGTGTGGCGCGAAGGTGGTGCGGGCATGAGCGATTGTAGCACCCATACTATGGAGCCGGGTGAGCGCAGGACATGCGGGACGTGCGGACATTCGATAAGTCATTGAGTGCCTGGCAAATGCGTTTGTATGCGAGGAAGCGATTTTGTTTCGATATACGAAAACCAAAGGGAAGCATGTTCTGATTGGGACAAAACCGACCCGTTCAATATAGAGCAACGATGCCAGCATCTAGAGCAGGTGGCGCGGGAGATGCTGGAGACGATTCGAGGATACGTGAGCGAGAACCTGAGAGGGGCAGACCCTCTGCTCGAGGACGCCATCTGCGAACCGTACGTGAACTACCGAGGAAAGCTCGAAGGTTGCGGGGTGAGCGTGGATGACTAGCAAGGGATTGCGTGTCCGCTACGTCACCAAGAGCGGCGAGGTGATCGAGAACTACTTCCCGCTATATGACTGCGGCTTTGAAAAATGGTTCAGTGACCGAATCATGCACGAGTGTGGAATGTTCCCCATGTCTCATGGACGAATAAGCATTGATTCTCTGATGAGAGTCGAGGAGGTCGTTGATGACTAACTTCGAGCTCATAACCGAGTCTCCCGATAAGCTGGCCGAATTTCTCGCGCGGAACACCAAATGCACAATGTGCGAGGCCGAATCAATCTGCGATAGGAACCAGGGGGAATGCTTCATGTCGATTCTCGAATGGCTCAAGGAGGAAAGCGAATGACGAAGATACGATGCGCGACAGTTGGCAATATCCGTTCGCTTATCAACGAAGTAGACGATGCGGTTCCCGTCTTCATATGCGAAAAGGAAGAAAAGACAAGCTCGCTTTTCGGGAATGTGAATCTGGCAGAAGAGGCATACGTAGTTTGTTCCGGGGGTGTTCCGATACGCTTGGTTCTTGTAAGAGGGAAGCGTCCGTTAATGGACAATTACGTAGCATTTTTCGGGTCGCAAGAGATGGCGGCGATGACGCTGGAAAGGATCATGCACGATGACGGGTACACCGGCGTCCTCGGCATCGACAAATGCGATACAGTGCTTGACTTCCTTCTGTGATTGAAAGACGGAATAGAGGTCGAGGAATAACGCTAAAAACACCACTCTCGCGCACGGAACAGACCGAATAAGGCCATCCGGCTCACCACATGGACACGACACAGCATCTTGTGTTGAAAACGCCCCAGAACGCGATATATTGTGTCTGATGGCATTTCGGCACGTTGGAGGGATGCATTGGAACACGACCCGTTCGTCCGGAACCACTGCGCTACCGAGTACCTGAACGATCTCAAGGGCATGATGGCGAAGATGGACTTCATCCGCGAGGACATCGAGCTTCTGCGTGACGTTGGCACCACTACGATGGACTACCACGAGCGCGTGTCGAGCTCGCCGAACCCAAAGGCGTTCGAGGACAGGATGCTAAGGCTCAAAGAGAAGGAGGACGAGTGGGACGAAGAGCTGGAAGAGTTCCTGGAGAAGATTGACGTTGCCCATGGCGTGTTCCTGTCCATGGACAACCGCGATGGCGCACGGGCGCTCAAGATGCACTACATGATGGGCAAGACGTGGGAGATGGTCTGCGTCGAGATGGGGTACTCGTACGGCGGCATGATGAAGCTGCGCCGCCGAGCCATTGACGAGGTGTACGACATCATGCCCGAGGAATGGCGAAGGAACTCGATCCCGAACGCGGCCGCCTGATAAATCGGGCACACAAAGGCACATGAAATCCTGATATGGTGTAACCAGTCAGACATGCGGAAGAGACCGCATCGCAGGGCCGTCCTCAATGGGCGGCTTTTTCTATGTCCCGAGCAGGTGCGCGAAATCCAATCCTCCAGCCATAGCGCGTGCCTGCGGGACACCAGACGAGAGAGACGCAACCATGGTCACCATCGAGTACATCGGGCGTTCCGCAACGAACGCCTACCGCGAGCTTGGAACGGCGATAGCCGCCGCAACGCTCGCCTACTTGGGACTGCCGCTGCCGCCGGTGATGGACAGGCGCCGCAGGCCGAGGGCACCGCGCACAGGCACGTTGCTCATGGAGTGCTTCGCAAACGAGGGAAGCCCCATGGACATGGACTCGGCATGAGCTCCAAGCCGAACCCGCGCCGCTCAAACGGCAGCAGGCGCACGAGGCTGCGCAACAGGGTAAGGGCCATGGGCCTGCCGTGCCACATATGCGGCCAGGCAATCGACTACGACCTGCCAGCAGGTCATCCCATGTCCTACGAGCTCGACGAGCTGGTTCCGGTCAGCCGTGGCGGCGACCCGTATGATCCGGACAACGTGGCGCCGGCGCACCGCATATGCAACCAACGCAGGGGCAACCGCATGCCGGGCGATGGCGTGACCGACGACCGGGCGACCGCGCCATGCGTCGGCCTTGTAGATTGGGTCGCGCTGTGCGGCGAGACGAAGTAGCCCGACGCCGCAGCCATGAACTATCCGGGGGTGGGGGTATCCCCTCCCCGTGCCGCCCAGGCCCGCCCCCTCGGCATAGGGCCATTTTAGATTGACGAGTTTCCACAGGAGGTGCCCGATGAGCCGTCCGAAGAAGGTGCTGACCGCCGTGCAGTCCGGCGACGAGCGCGAAACGCTAATCGCCCTGCGTAACAGCATCGCCAGACGTATCGACGAATGCGAGTCAGGGCGCGACATGGCGGCGCTTTCCAAGCGGCTTATGGAGATCGTGGACAGGCTGAAAACCCTGCCGAATCCGGACGAAAACGAGCTAAATCCCGTGCAGGCGGCGCGCGCGAGGGTGGAGGCGCGCGATGGCGGCACGTAGGTACGGGAACCAGCAGCCGACCTTCGAGCTTGTCGGCGACTATGCCTACACCGACGGCCCGGATGCCGTGCGGCTGTTCGAGAACTACCGCGCGACCTTCTACCCGTGCCAGGAACGCGAGATGGAGCTGTTCTTGGCCCGCGACGCGAGCGGAAGCTACGCGACGCTCACCATAGGCATCTCGAAGCCGAGGCAGAACGGAAAGTCCTACGGCGCGAGGTGGTACGCGGTCTGGGCCGCGCTCATCGAGGGCAAGAAGGTGCTCTACTCTGCGCACCGCGGCAAGACGGTGCGAAAGATGTTCAAGGCGATCCGGGAAATCGTCGAGGGCAACCAGGACATCTACCGCGAGCTCGCACCGGATGGCGGCGGCATCTACAAGGCGGCCGGAAGCGAGGGAATCTACTTCGCCAACGGCGGCATGATCGAGTTCCAGACGCGTACCACATCAGGTGCCCGTGGCGAGACCTACGACATCATCATCGTGGACGAGGCGCAGGAGCTGACCCAGGGCCAGCTCGACGCCATGAAGCCGACTACGCTCGCATCCGATTCGGGCGACCCTCAGATGATATACCTCGGCACACCGCCGGGGCCGGATTGCCCCGGCACGGTCTTCCGCAAGATGCACGACAAGGCCCATGCGGGCGGCGAGGGCATTTGGTGGCTCGAATGGGCCGTGGAGGAACCGGTTGACACCGCCGACTTCGACGCGTGCCTCGATGCCGCTTACAGGACGAATCCGGCCATGGGCTACCGCATCCGCGAGAGGGTCATGGCAGATGCCATACGCACGGCGACCGACGTGGCTGGCTTCAATCGCGAGTACCTGAACTGGTGGAGCAGGCAGCACGTCGATTCGGTGATAGGGGCCGACGGCTGGGAACGCTGCGCAATCGAAGACGCGCCTGGTCTGGACGATGAGAACGCACCGTGCTTCGCGGTCAAGTTCTCGCTCGACGGCAAGAGGGCGTCAATCGCCGCAGCCGCGAAGATGGACGACGGCCGCGTGTACGTCGAGGTGCCGAGCGGATGCAACGCGAGCTGCTCGAGGGGTATCAGGTGGGTCGAGGACTTCGCCGCATCGGTTGCGGGCGGTGCCGGAAAGATCGTCATAGACGGCAAGTCGCACGCCGATGACCTGTACAGGAGGCTGCGCGGCAAGAAGGTGCCAAAGTCGTGCCTCGACACGCCCGCGCCGTCATGGGTCGCAGATGCGTGCTCGTCGTTTGTCACAGCGATTGACGAGGGGACGCTCGCGCATGGCGGGCAGCAAGCCGCCGCCTACGCTGTGGACAACACGACAAAGCGAAAGATAGGAAACGGCGGCGGCTTCGGCTTCGAGGCCGCGACGGAGGATGCCGACGCGACATTGCTTGAAGCGATGGCGCTCGCGTACCAGGCCGCCATGACGAACAAGCGAAACCCCAAGAGGAAAGCGAGGGCCGGATGCTAGACGAGCAGCCCAACACCTGGCATGCGATAGAGACAGAGACGGCGTTCGACGGCATCAAGGACGCAGCCGGACTCGACGACGAGACCCGAGCGTGGGTCAGCAGGCTCACTGACGAATACGACAGCCACGTAAGCCACAACGAAAAGCTCAAGAAGTACTACGAGGGCACGAACAAGGTCAAGGACTACGGCGTCACTGCCGACATCCCCAACGACCAGAGGTGCCACTGGGCGGCAAAGGCCGTGGACGCGCTCGCCGACCGCATCAGGCTCGAATCGCTCGTGACGGAAAACGGCGACCAGGACGCGCTGGATGCGATGGCAAGGCGCAACAACCTCGTGAGCAACTACAACAGGCACCTTCCGGCGAAGCTGCGCTACGGCTGCATGGCGGCGGCCGTCACCAAATCCGATGACGGGAATTCACGCGTGCGCTTCCACTCGGCCGAGACCTTCACGGCGATTCCGTCACCCGACTTCACGGACGGAGTGGTGGCGGCTGGCCTCGTGATCGCGAGGCGCGAGATAACCACGTGGAGCAACGGCAAGATGGTGCCGACGGTGGTCAACGTCCACCTTCCGAGCAACATCGGCGAGTTCAGGCAAGTCGATGCGGGCAGGTGGACGTACGAGCCGGGTGATAACCGGGAGAAGCTGCCGACTCTGTACGTGTTCAGCCACGACGGCACCGGAACGCTCAACCCGTTCGGACGCACGCGCATCACGCGCTTCGTTCGAAACCTCGTGGACGACGCCATACGCTGCATGTGGCACATGCAGGTGTCAGGTGCGTTCTATTCCATGGCAAAGCTCTACATGACCGGCCTCACGGACGAGCAGTTCGATGCCATCATGGAGAAGAAAACCGAGCACCAGCTGTCGCGCATCCTAGCACTCACGGGTTCCGAGGGCGAGCCGCATCCCAACGTGGGCCAGCTGTCCGGCAACAGCCCGGAGCCGTTCATAGCCGAGCTGAGGGCGCTGGCATGTCAGTTGTCAGGGGCCACGGGCGTGCCGCTCAACAGCCTCGGCATCGTGCAGGACAACCCGTCGAGCGCCGAGGCCATAGGCGCATCCCGCGAGGACATATGCCTCATCGCGGAGCGCGACATCGAGGCCGACAAGGCCACGATCGAAAGGGTGTGCCGAGCAGCCCTGGCAATCGACGCGAACGCCACAACAGACGACCTTGCCGAAGTGGACATCAAGGCGAAGTTCGCCAGCCCCATGCTCAACTCGCTCGCCGCACGCGCCGATTGGGCCGTCAAGGTCGCGTCTCTTCGCGAGGGCTTCGGCAAGACGAGGGTTGCGGCGCGCATGCTCGGGCTGGACGATGCGACGCTCGCCGAGCTCGAGATTGATGAGCGACAGATAGCCGCACGCGAGGCGATATTCGGAGAGATGAAGCGCGACGGCGAGGAAAGCAAGGCCCAGCAGGGCGAAGCGACCGACGATGCGAACGCGGGGGGGGCAATGAACCCGTCACCGGCAAGCAGCTGAACGGCGCCCAGACGCAGAGCCTCATAGCAATCATGTCGCAGTTCTCGGAAGGCCAGATAACCGAGGGGCAGGCCGTGAACCTCATAGCCACTTCGATAGGCATTAGCAAGCAGAAGGCACGTGACCTGCTGAATGGAAAGGTCGATTAGAAGAGCGATGGTGCAGAAAAGGCAAGAGCGCGAGACCAGACAGGTGAGTGTGACCCAAAGCCTGATTAACAGCTACCGAAAGCAGGTGGACAGGCAGGGTGACGCCGCCGCTGCCTACATGGACAAGGCGATCGCGACATATGTCGGGAAGTATCCTGATGCCTCGACCGCGCAGATTCGCAAGTTCACGTACGAGACGATGCAGGCCGCGCTGCCGAACTTCACAGACCTCGCCGAAACGCTCTCCTGCGAGTTCATGAGCCATCTGGCAGAAAAGTACGGCTGGGATGACGTGAACCCCGTCATCACCGGCTCGACCGATTACAAGCTCGTGGACAGGAAGTTGCACTACCTTGCCGACCTCCTGAACGAGGGTGACCTGGATGGCTTCAAGCGCAGCGTCACCGACGTGACGAAGTTCTACGTCAAGCGGTCGGCACAGGAGAGCATGATACGCAACTGCATCGACGCTAGCGTCCGCTACGCGAGGGTGCCGTCCGGCTTCGAGACTTGCTCCTTCTGCTTCATGCTCGCTTCACGTGGATTCGTCTACGGTGACGAGGAAAAGGCGGGTGCCACCCACAAGTTTCATCCGAACTGCGATTGCATCGTGGTTCCCGGCGCCTACGGTCGCACCAAGATTGACGGATATGACCCGAAGGGAATGTACGACAGATGGAGGTCGTGCCATGAGGCCATCGGCGGGTGCGATGGCATTCGCGAAGCATGGGATGCATTGCCGCAAGAGGACAGAATGGCAAGGATCGCCAAGGAGGACGGCGATTCCGCCAAAGCTTTCGCGAAGTTCGAGGAAGCCCGCATCATGCGCGAGGTCGAGACGCGTGACTGGCATTGGCTGTATACGGGCGAGGTCCCGAAAGTAATGTACACAAGTGATAAGGCTAGAGAAGAGACGCTTAAAAAGCGGCCTCATGAAGTAAGAACAGCAGAACGGCTCAGCAAGATTGGATTTCAATGTGAGCTGGGAAAAGATAGCAAGAAGATCGGAAAGGATTCTAGGGGTAGGACTATCTTTGATGGATATGCTGATAATCCAGACGGAATTGAATTCAAGACTGTTCTTACGTCTAAAAATGCTTACGGGGCAGTCAAAAACTACTTCGAGAATTCGATTAACAAGAAGAATCTAAAACGATTGGTGATTGACAATTACGAGTCGCTTTATTTATCTGATAAAGAGATAATAAATGCGATAGTCGAGTTGTCTGAAAAACCAGAATACATTGATGTGTTCAAACGGATATCAGTTCTCAAAAAAGATGGAAATATCCTTGATGTCATAAACAGAAATTAGAAAAGCGCCGGGCATCCAGTTGTAGAAGTCGGGCGCTTTTCAAAGCAATTAATTGCAAAGACATTGTATCACGTTTTCCGTCCAGCCGCCTCCGGGCGGCTTTTCTTTTGTCCATCCGGCGTCCCGTATCGGGGCGCCTTTTCATATCTGGAAACCAGCCGTCCTTTTAGGGCGGCTTCTTTCATGTCGGGCCGCCCGGAAAGGGTGGCCCTTTTCATTTATGGCCCCGGAAAGGGGCCTTTTTCGTCCATGCCCGGAAAGGGCGGAAGGGAGCCGGTTATGGCAGAGGCCGAAGACGGCAAGAACGGCCAGCAGGGCCAGGAGGGGCAGGGCGGCCAGCCCGAGCCCATCGACTACAAGGCCAAGTACGAGGCCATGAAGACCCACTCGCGCGAGTGGGAGCGCAAGGCCAAGGAGAACCAGGGCGCGGCGGACGAGCTGGAAAAGCTCAAGGCCGAGAACCTGAGCGAGCTTGAAAAGGCGCAGCAGCGCGCAAAGGCGGCCGAGGACGAGGCGGCGCGACTCAAGGCCGACCAAGAGAGGGCTGCGGCCGTCTCGAGCGTCGCTGACGAGTCCAACGTGCCCGTCGAGTTCGTGTCCATGCTCTCGGGTAAGGACGCAGACGAGCTTTCGGCGCAGGTCAAGCGCGCGCTCGAAATCCTACCGGCGTACCCCACGAGGACCGATGACGGCGGCACGGGCGGTGCCGCGAAGAAGAAGGACAAGGCCGACAGGTTCTTTGACTGCCTGCTCGGAGAAGATGACTAGAAAGGCGATTTGGAATGGCAAAGGACATTTCCCGCGAGAGCGCGAACGTAATCCTCGACAAGGAGCTCTCGTCCGAGATCATCAGCAACGCAATCGAGGATTCCGCGTTCATGCAGCTCGCGGAGCGCATGGGCGTCACCGGCAACGGCAAGAAGTTCCAGACCATCACGGGCGACCCCGAGCCGGAGTGGCGCGGAGAGACCGAGCCCGCCACGGTCGGCAAGTTCGACTTCGGCAAGAAGGAGATCGAGCCGTACGGAATGGATCTCATCGTGCCGTTCTCAAACGAGTTCCTGCGCGACAAGAAGGGGCTCTACGAGGAATGCGTCAAGCGCATCCCCAAGCTCTTCGGGCGCAAGTTCGACAAGACGGTAATGGGCAAGACGGCCCCCGGCGAGAACTTCGACGTTCTCGGCGGCTCCACCGCCGTCAGCCTGACCCCGGCATCGGGCAAGACGCTCTATGACGTGTTCGTGGGCGTGGACGAGACCATCAGCACGGCAGGCGGCATCATGGACGGCATCGCACTGGCACCGCAGGGCCGCTCCAAGGTGCTCGCGGCGGTTGACGGCAACGGCCACCCGCTGTTCACGCAGGGTGTCGGCGCGTCCACCATCGACAACATCCTCGGCGCCAAGGTCTCGACCAAGAAGGGCGTATACGTTCCCGGCAAGGCCGCATCCGGCAGCGGGGATACCGCCACGCCGGCCGTTCCCGCGACGCTCGGTCTCGCGGGCGACTTCGAGAACTGCGCATGGGGCTGCATCGAGAACATCGAGGGCTCCATCTCGAAGGAGGCGTCCATCACCTACAAGGACGGCAGCGACACCGTCACCATCAACCTGTGGCAAGACGGCATGTTCGCCATCAAGTTCACCTTCTACCTGGCGTTCATGGTCCGCGATGCCGCGACCTTCGCGCGCCTCACGGCCTAGGCGATGGTGCGTCTGGTAAGCCCCGGCGGCATAGAAGTGCTCGCAAGCGACGAGGCGGCCCCCCGCCTCCTCGCCGGCGGGTTCGCCGAGGCAGAAGCGAAACCCGAGCCGAAGCCAAAACCTGCGGCCAGGAAGACCGCCGCGAAGACCAAGGGGGCCTAGCCATGGAGCCGTTCGCGACAGCAGAGCAGTACGAATCGCGCTTCGGCAAGGCGGGCGACAAGACGATGCTCGCCCAATGCCTCGAAGACGCGACGGCGGCCATCAGGGCCGAGTTCGCCAAGAGGCATTTGGACATCGTAGCGAGGCTCGAAGACGAGATGTTCGCCGACGCCTGCATGCGCGTGTGCCGCTCGGTCGCGAACAGAATCATGCCAGGGGGCGTGGACGTTCCATTTGGTGCGTCATCGGTCGCCGAAACAGACGGCCCGTACTCGCGCACCGTGAGCTACGCGCCTGCCTACGGGCTTCCCAAGCTGCTGCCGAGCGAGCTGTCCATGCTCGGGCTCGGCGGTGGCAGGGCCGGATGGGGGCGGATGTGATGGGAATGAGGGGAATACCAGTCACCGTGCTTCGCCCGACCAGGACGACCGACCGCCTCAGCAACGAGGTGGACGGAGAGCCGGAGCGCGAGACCGTGGAAAACGTGCTCGTGGCACCCGGGCAGACGGCCGACATGGAGGCGTCGCGCCCAGATGGCGTGACCGTCGCGCTCACGCTGCACTTCCCCAAGGCGTACACGGCATCGCTCGAGGGATGCTCCGTCGAACTTCCCGCGCCGTGGGCCGGCACCTACCGCGTCATCGGCAATCCCATGCCCTACATGAGGTCGCCGGGGCCGTGGAACCGGCCCGTCGAGGTGGAGGACGCCCATGGCTAAGCTCAAGTGGAACGACAAGGAGCTAAGGAAGCTCGTGGGCGAGGCCGCCGAGCCGCACGTAAAGGCGAATACCGCCGAGATAAAGGCCGCGGCAGACTCCATGAGCGCCGGCTTTCGCACGGGCCTTTACCACCGAGACCACGAGTCACCTGCAGTGGGCAACACCAAGCCGAAGTACAAGTCGAGCGTGAAGAAGTTCAACGGGCTTCCCGTCGGCATCGTCTACACGGGCAACTACTCGGCCATGAAGGACAACACGCAAAACAACACGCTACTCAAGGCGAGGGGGTGACCATGGCGGCTTTCAGCGTCACGCAGGCGCTCGTCGAGCATCTGCAAGCCATGGGCTACACGGCAAGCAGCCGGGTGCCCCGCAAGAAGCCGGCGGAGTTCGTGACCGTCGAGCGCGTCGGCGGCGGAAGCGCGAGCAAGGTTGACCACCCGTCGATGGCCGTCCAGACGTGGGCCGACAGTGACGCCAGGGCCGAGGAAATGGGCAACGCCGTCAAGGTCGCCCTGCTCGTCAACCCGCCCCCTGCGGGAGTCCACTCAATCAGGGTCGAGACAGGCCCGTACCAGTTCTACGACGAAAACACCGGCAAGGCGCGATACCAGCTCGTACTGAACGTGACCTGCCAGCTAGAGATCTAGGAGAAACCAAATGGGAACACCAGACATCACCAAGGTCGCCGTGCTCGAGGGCAAGGTGACGGGTGCCATCTTCGTGGCACCGGCGACAACGCCGCTGCCGACGGACGCGACGACCGCCCTTCCGGCGGCGTACAAGTGTCTCGGATTCACGAGTGACGATGGCATCGTCATCACCGAGGACGGCTCCACCAAGCAGCTTCGCGTCTGGGAGGGCAACACGGTTGCGCGAACCCAGAAGACCGAGTACAACGAGCAGATCAAGTTCACCCCAGTCGAGTGCAGCGAGGACGTGGCGAAGTTCACCTGGGGAGATGACAAGGTGTCCGTCGATGCGAGCGGAAACCTCGCCATCAAGCACCACGGCCAGACCATGGTGCCGGTTCACACCGTAATCGAGGCCGTTCCGTTTGCCGGTGCCGTCGCGCGCTACTGCGCCAAGACGCAGCTCACCGAGCGCGGAGATGTCGCGGGCAACGGCGAGGACTACGCCGGACGCGAACTCACGCTCGACTGCCTGGGCGTCAACGGCGTGACCATGACGGAGTACATCGCGTTCACCACGCCCCAAGTCGCGAGCGTGCAGAACAACGCCATCACGCCGCCCGTCACGGACGAGGAGTAGGACATGGCAGCTTCCAAGAGCAAGACAGAGGTTACCGACACCGTCAAGGCCGTCGAGGTAGACGGCATCGAGGTGCAGGTGGACACATCCTACACGCAGTCATGGGACGGGATGCGCAAGGCCGCCCGCATGGCGTCGTCCGAGCGCACCGACGAGGAGAAGGGCGTCGCGATGTTCGAGTACTACGAACGAGCGATCGCCAACATCGACGACGTATCCGATGCAATGGCAGGCAAGCCCGCCGATGCGGTCATGGGCGTGCTGTCCCGAGCGGTGATGGCGGCGACCCCAAAAAACTGAGGACGCTCGCGTGGCTCGTCTGCGAACGCGTGGACGAGCTGCGCGCAGACCTCATGCAGCACTACGGCGTATGCCTGGACGAGGCCATGAACGGGCGGTACGCCCCGGATTTCGTGGCCTCGCTGGCTGTGCAGCTGCCAGAGGACTGCCGGTGGCGCGTGTCCGAAGACCCCGACGCCATGTGGAACATGGACAGGACGCTCCTCGCCCTGCTCGTCAACCAGATGCAGGGCTACATCTGGTCCAGCACCGACAAGAAGAAGCGCGGCCCGAGACCCAAGCCGATAGGCCCGAAGTGGCTCGTCGAATCCGATAGCACAAGGAAGCTCGCGGCGATGCCGATGAGCAGGGAAAAGCTCCTTGCGGAGCTCGCGAAACCGAGGACGGGAGGTGACGTTGATGGCGGGAACGGAAGTCGCTAGCGGCTACGTCAAGGTCGGCGCGAAGATGGACAAGGGCTTCAAGTCCAGCATCGAGAACGCGATGCCGTCTGGAACCAAGGTCGGAAAGGCGTTCATGGCCGGGTTCAAGGGGCCTGTGAGCGGACTTGCGAGCTGGTTCAAGGGCGGTGCCGTCATGGGCGCGGTCTCTTCGGTCACCACCGCAGCCATGGGCGCCATCTCGGCCTCGATGGAATCTGCCGTGAAGCGAGCCGACACGCTCGCGAACTTCCCGCGCGTGATGACCTCGATGGGGTATTCGGCAGAGGCAGCTGCCAAGAGCAGCGACATCATGAAAGCCGCAATCGACGGCCTGCCGACCAAGCTCCAGGACATCACCGGTAACGTGCAGATGCTCACGTCATCGATGCGAAACCTCTCCGATGGCGAGGTCAACGCCACCACCGTAGGCAAGGCGTTCAACGACATGATGCTCGCCGGCGGCAAGGGAACCGAGGTCGCGAACGAGGCGTTCAACCAGCTCTCCAAGGTCATTGCGACCGGCAAGGTAGAGATGGACTCCTGGATGTCCATCTACACCGCATCACCCGGCACCATCGACAAGGTAGCCGAATCGCTGCTCGGCGCGGGCAAGGGAGGCATGGACCTCAAGGACGCCCTGACGAGCGGCAAGGTGAAGATGGATGATTTCCTCGCCACCATGGTCAGGCTCGACAAGGAGGGTGGCGAGGGCTTCGCCAGCTTCGAGCAGCAGGCGCGTGAGGCTACCAAGGGCATCGAGACATCGGCCAATAACGCGAGGAATGCCATCTCGAACCAGATGGCCAACATCCTTGGCAAGCTAAACGCAAACGGCGAGATAGCCGGGATATTCGACGGCATCAAGGCGACAATCAACAACGCGGGCTCGTTCATCGTCGCGTCCATCGACTCGATAAAGGGCACCATCGACTTCGAGGGCTTCAAGTCCGCATTCGACGGCATGGGCCAGGTCGTGTCTGCCGCGTTCGGTGTTGGCGGGATATCCGCACAGGACTTCGGCACGATGGTCGGCAACACAATCAACTCGCTCATACCCGTCATCCAGATGGCGACGCCGCTTGTCGGGCTTCTCACCGACGCTTTCGCGTTCCTCGCGCAGAACGCCGGCGTGGTGGTTCCCGTGATAGGTGCCGTCGCGATAGGCATGATGGCGGTAAAAGGCGCATCGTCCGTAGTTGGAATCATGAGGGGATTTAGCGGTGCGCTCGTTGATGTCGGCAAGTCAACGAAGGTGTTTGACGTCAATGCGAAGACGACTAGCTTGCGACTTGCGGAAATGGCAAAACCTCTCATGCAGGCAGGTGTCGCGGCGCTCGCGCTGGGCGGTGGGATAGCACTCGCCGGTGTCGGCATGCTCATGCTGGCTAACGGGGCCGTGCTCATCGCGAACGCCGGTCCCGGTGCCGCTGTCGCCATGGTGGCGATGGTAGGTGCCATAGCCGGCCTCGCGATAGGTGCCGCCGCAATCGGCCCGGCGCTCACCGCCGGAGCCGTCGGCATGGTCGCGTTCGGTGCCGCCGTCCTCATGGTCGGCGCGGGCGTGTGGCTCGCGTCTGCGGGACTCGTGATGGTGGCCGGGACGCTGCCGGCGGTCGCGACCTACGGAATGGCTGCTGGAACAGCCGCGATGGTGCTGGGCGCTGGTCTCATGGTCATGGGCGCTGGCGCTCTCGTAGCCGGTGCAGGCATTACCGTGCTGGGTGCCGGTCTGCTCGTGGCGGCACCGGGGCTGCTCATAGCCTCGGCAGCCGTGATGATCCTGGGCGCAGGCATGCTCATGATCGGAGCGGGAGCGACGATGGCGGCACCTGCGATTCTCATAATGGGCACGG
>UMLF01014732.1_pt1 | contig 23413 bp, 20 predicted proteins | sample 1966501 | NCBI WGS metagenome assembly UMLF01 (sample SAMEA4836194, study PRJEB28245) | human gut metagenome | biome: gut microbiome; material: fecal sample | place: Denmark | collected 2008 | reverse complement strand
CCCGCCGCCCACAATGACTCCATGACGGACATGGACTCCCAGACGCTGGTGGAGGACATGGGCAGCGGCACGGAAGTCCGGCAGATGACCAACCGCATCGACCAGGTCACGGACACCTTTGTGAAACAGGGCGTTCCGGTCATCGTGGGCGAATACGGCACGATTGCCTCGGACACCCAGAGCCGCATCGCATTCTGCAAGACGCTCTCCGCCCTCTGCCACCAGCGTGGCATTGCCGCATTTTTCTGGGACAACGGCGAGGAATACGACCGTGTCCGCTACCAGTGGCGCACCGAAGGACTCCCCGAAGCACTGCGGGAGAGCATCTCATAACCAAACCCACACCGAAAGGAGCAATACCCATGCAATATCAAATTCAAGGTCAACCGTACCCCGTTGCCGTCCTCACCCTCCAGCCGGAGGAGAGCGTCCTCTGTCAGAAAGGCGCCATGTCATGGATGACACCCAACATGGAGATGGCCACCAAGGGCGGCGGACTGGGCAAAATGTTCAGCCGTGCCCTCACCGGCGAAGCCATGTTCCAGAACCAGTACACCGCCAAAGGCGGCACCGGCATGATCGCCTTTTCCTCCGCCCTGCCGGGGGAGATCATGCCCGTTGCCATCACACCGGAGCGCCCCATCGTGGCGCAGAAATCGGCGTTCCTCGCCTCGGAGGCAGGCGTTTCCTTTGAGCTGTACTTCCAGAAAAAGATCGCCGGCGGCTTCTTCGGCGGCGAAGGCTTCATCATGCAGAAGTTCAGCGGAAACGGCATGCTGTTTCTGGAGATCGACGGCAGCACCATGGCATACGATCTGGCTGCCGGACAGTCCCTGCTGGTAGACACCGGCAATCTGGCTGCCATGGAGGCGACCTGCTCCATTGACGTGCAGACGGTCAAGGGCATCGGCAACGTCCTGCTGGGCGGCGAGGGGCTGTTCAACACCAGGGTCACCGGCCCCGGACGCATCTGGCTCCAGACCATGCCCATCTCCAACATGGCGGGCGCTATGGCACGGGTCATGCCGTCGTCGAAGTAACGGCAGGAGCCCGCAAATATCCCGCAAAAACACAACAGCCGCACCGGAGGATCTTCCATTCCGGTGCGGCTGTTTTTATCGCTCTTAAACTTGTATTGTTTTGGATTGCCTTACTTGTCGCTGTCGATATACTTCCAGCAGCCCTTGAGATAGACCAGACCGGAGATAATGGTCAGCACGGTGGAGATCCAGATCAGCCCGTTCAGCACCCATGTGCGGACGGCGTCCGGCATTGCCACATGAAAGTCCCCTGTCAGGGACAGGTACAGCAGCACGGCAACAATGGTCACCATGGTGAAGGCGGTCTTGAGCTTGCCCCAGATGCCGGCGGCGATGACCACGCCCTCCTCCGCAGCCAGCAGCCGCAGACCGGATACCATAAATTCCCGTGCAATGATGATGACCAGCGGAATGGCGGACATCCGAAACTCGTCCAGCTCCACCAGCACCGTCAGCGCCGTAATGACCAGCACCTTGTCCGCCAGCGGATCCAGAAACTTGCCGAAATTCGTCACCAGCCCTCTGGCACGGGCGATCTTGCCGTCCAGCATGTCCGTAAAGGATGCCACGGCAAAGACGATCAGCGCCAGCAGGAAGTGCGCCGGAATGGCGTCCACATAAATGCAGACCAAAAAAACAGGGATGAGAATGACACGCAGCAGTGTCAGCTTATTCGGCAGATTCATCGGTTACCTCCTCCGCCAGCAGGTCGTAGTCCATGGTGTCGAATACTTCCACCGTGATGTACTGTCCCAGACGCAGCCGGCTGTCGCTCTTAATGAAGATCTTGCCGTCGATGTCCGGCGCATCCGCAGCGGTTCTGCCGAAATAGCAGCCGGCGTACTTGTCGTAGCCCTCGATGACGGCGGTCATGCGCTTGCCGATCTTGGCGGCATTCTTGGCGGCGCTCACCTCTGCCTGCTGTTCCATGAGGACGTCCGCACGGTGGGCACGCACCTCCTCGTCGATCTGATCCTCGAACTCTGCAGCAGCCGTGCCCTCCTCTTCGGAGTAGGCGAAGCAGCCCATGCGGTCGAACTCCATGTCGTGAAGGAAGTCGCCCAGACGGTTGAACTGTTCCTTGGTCTCGCCGGGGAAGCCGGTGATGATGGTGGTGCGCAGGGTGACATCGGGCACACGCTCCCGAATGTGGGCGATGAGATTCCGGAGGTACGCTTCATTTCCCGGACGGTTCATCCGGCGGAGAATTGCCTCATCGCAGTGCTGGATGGGCATATCCAGATAGGGCACCATGTGCGGCTCTTCCGCCATAACGTCCAGCAGCTCCTCGGTGATGCGCTCCGGATAGCTGTAGAGCACCCGCACCCAGCGGATGCCGTCGATGTGGCAAAGCTCCCGCAGCAGCTCCGGCAGACGGCACTTGCCGTACAAGTCGCAGCCGTAGCGTGTGGTGTCCTGTGCGATGACCACCAGTTCGGTGACGTGGTGTTCCGCCAGCCAGTGCGCTTCCTCCAGCACCTGCTCCATGGGAACGCTGCGGTACGGACCACGGATGGCAGGGATGGCACAGTAGCTGCACCGGTTGCTGCATCCCTCGGCGATCTTCAGGTAGGCGAAAAACGGCAGCGTGGTGATAATGCGGGCACCGGTGGTCTCGGCATCCTCCTTCTTGCCGAAGCGCACCACACGCTCGCCGGCGAGCACGTGATCCAGCACATCTATGATATCCCGGTTGTTTCCGATGCCGATAACTGCGTCCGCCTCGGTGAACAGGTCGGCAGCCTCCTGCTGGTAGCGCTCCGTCAGACATCCGGTGAGGACGATCTTCTTCAGCGTTCCCTCTTTTTTCAGGGCAGCCAGCTCCAGAATGGTCTCGATGGCCTCCTCTTTGGCGGACTGGATAAATCCGCAGGTGTTTACGATTGCAATGTCAGCTTCTCCCGGCTCGGTCACAAGCTGGTAGCCATGGGTACGCAGCTTGGACAGCATGCGCTCTGAATCCACCAGATTCTTGGAACATCCGAGAGAAACCATCCCAACACGAATTGGCATATGTTTCTCTACTCCTTATTTACTCTTTGTCCTCTTGCGCCAAAAACCACGCCACGGCAGCATTGATCTCTGAGAAATCGTATCCCTGCCGCACCAGCGCCGCCTTGCCACGCTCCACCGTCCGACGGTCCTGCGGGTCGGCGAAATAGCCGGCGTACTTCCGGCAGATCAGCGCCTGAAGCTGCTCCGCCATCTGTTCCGTATACGGTTCCAGCGCCTCCTGAATCTGCGCCTCCAGCAGCCCGTGCCGGTACATCTCCTGCCGGGCACGGCGCAGCCCGAAGTGCTTTCCCGCCACATAGTGCCGTGCCAGCTGTTCCGCATACCGCCGGTCATTAATCAGTCCCTTGGCTGCCAGACGGTCGGTCACAGCGTAGCAGACCGCTGCCGGATACTTCGGTTCCAGCTTCCGGTACATCTCCTGATAGCTGTAGTCCCGCCGGTCCAGCAGGTAGCAGGCGTACTGAAACGCCTTGCGGGACAGTTCCGCCGTCTGCACCTGTTCCCAGGCGCTCTCCGGCAGGCGCATGCCCTCCTGCAAGTGGAATTTCTGCACCACGGACACATGGAGAAAGTACGGGGATTCGCTGCCGTCCATGCGCAGCAGCCACGTATTTCCCTTGTAGGCGTGCAGTTCTGTGATCTCCATGGATTATACCGGTGTGAACTCTTCGAAATCGTCCTCGGCGCTGATCTCCAGATCCTCGTCCGCATTCACGCCGGATGCCGGCACATCGCCGGCAGCATCGTCTGCCGCAGGTGCGCCGCCGGCTGCCTTTGCCGCAGCCTCCTCCAGCTTGGACTTCTTCTTGTCCTTCTTGGGCTTGCCCAGCAGCTCGTCCTTGTGCTCCAGGATCTTGCCCTCGATCTCCTTCATCAGCTCCGGATTCTCCTCCAGCAGCTTCTTCACGTTATCTCTGCCCTGTCCCAGACGCTGTTCGCCGTAGCTGAACCACGAGCCGCTCTTCTGGATGATGCCCAGATCTGTGGCAACGTCCACCACCTCGCCGGTGCGGGAGATTCCCGTGCCGTACATGATGTCGAACTCGCACTCCCGGAACGGCGGTGCCACCTTGTTCTTGCTGATCTTGACCTTGGTGCGGTTGCCGATCTGGGTGCCGTTTTCCTTGATCGCCTCGCCACGGCGCACCTCCATGCGGACAGAGGCGTAGAACTTCAGGGCACGTCCGCCCGGTGTGGTCTCCGGATTGCCGTAGAGCACGCCGATCTTCTCCCGCACCTGGTTGATGAAGATCGCCACGCACTTGGACTTGGAGATGACAGCGGTCAGCTTCCGCATTGCCTGGGACATCAGACGTGCCAGCTGTCCCACGTGGCTGTCGCCCATGTCGCCGTCGATCTCCGCCTTGGTGGTGAGGGCTGCCACAGAGTCCACGACCAGAACATCAATCGCACCGGAGCGCACCAGCGCCTCGGCGATCTCCAGCGCCTGCTCGCCGCTGTCCGGCTGGGACACCAGCAGCTCGTCAATGTTGACGCCCAGCGCCTGTGCATAAAGGGGGTCGAGGGCGTGTTCCACGTCGATGAACGCCACTTCGCCGCCCATCTTCTGCGCCTCGGCGATGATGTGCAGGGCGACGGTAGTCTTACCGGAGCTCTCCGGCCCGTACAGCTCCACGATACGTCCCCGTGGCACACCGCCGATGCCCAGCGCCAGATCCAGCATCATGGAGCCGGTGGGAATTGCCTCGATGTTGAGGTTGGTTCTGTTGTCCCCCAGCCGCATGATAGCGCCGGTGCCGTAGGTCTTTGTGATATGTGCAATGGCGCTTTGCAGTGCCTTCTTCTTCTCTTCGTCTGTTTCCGGCATACTGATGACCGGTTTTTTCTTGTTATCCACTTTTGCCATCGTCAGAAATCCTTTCTTTTCGTTGTCCCAGGACGACCCTGCCGATGCCTGCCAAATCCGGCAGAATCCGGCAGCCGGTCAGTCCCGCCTGCTCCAGCAGCTGCTGGACGGCGTGTGCCTGTCCCTGTCCCACCTCGTAGAGCAGCCAGCCGCCCTGGGCAAGCCGCCTGCTCCACAGAGGTGTCAGCCGGCGGTAGAAGTCCAGCCCGTCGGTTCCGCCGTACAGGGCGGATGCGGGTTCGAACGCCACCTCCGGCTGGAGCTGCGCCATGTCCTCCGCCGTCAGATAGGGCGGATTACAGGTGATGATGTCGTATGTGTTTTGGCTGAGCTCCGCCGGCGGTGCGAGGGCATCGCCCTCCCAGATGTGCAGCGCCGGCGCATGCCGGTTCAGATTGCGCCGCAGATAGGGCAGCGCACGGGCGGACAGCTCCACCACGTCCCCTGTCACGCCGGACAGGTGGACAGCAACTGCCGCCGGAATGCAGCCGCTTCCGCTGCACAGATCCAGCAGGCGGGTAGCAGCTGTGCCGCAGCGCAGGCGGAGCACCTCCTCCACCAGCACCTCCGTATCCTGCCGTGGGATGAGCACGCCCTCCCCCACGGAAAAAGGCAGCCCGTAGAACTCCCACGCACCGCAAAGGTACTGGAGAGGTTCGTGGCAGCAGCGGCGGCGGGTCATGTCCGCCAGCGTTTTCTGCTGCGCCTCGGTGAGCGTCCGCTCCGGCAGGGTGCGCACCGGCTGGCGCACGCCCATCACCTCCTGCACCAGAATATCGCCCTCAAAGGCGGCATCCGGCAGACCGTGTTCTGTCAGAACCGCACGTGTCCGGCGGACGGCTTCGTAGGAGGTCATCACCACTTGTCGTCCTCCATGTCCGCCGGAATGCACGGCTTCAGGGCTGCGATGGCGCACTCGATCTGCGAGGCGTCAGGTTCCCGTGTGGTGATGCGCTGGATCTGGAGTCCCGGCCACGAGAGGGCACGGGTCAGCCAGCTGCTGCTGCGTCCGGCGATGCGGATGAACTCATAGGAGATGCCCACCACCAGCGGCAGCAGCAGGATGCTCACGATAATACGGGGCAGCACCTGATACACCGGCACGATGCACATGACCAGAATGCTCACAATGAGGGTGATGAAAATAAAGCTGGTACCGCAGCGGGGGTGGAAGCGGGTGTGCTTCTTCACGTTCTCCACAGTCAGCTCCTCCCCTGCCTCATAGCAGGCGATGGTCTTATGCTCTGCGCCGTGGTATTCATAGGTGCGGCGGATGTCCTTCATCATGCCAGTGCACGCCATATAGCCGAGGAAGATGGCGATCTTCAGGATGCCCTCCAGCAGCGACCGCACGAACCGGCTGTTCTCCGGAATGGCAGTGTGGGCAATGAGCTGTCCGATGAGGAACTTGGGCAGAAAGATGAAGAGTCCCACGGCGACCGCAATACCCACGATCATGCCGATGGTCATGATGATGCCGAAGATCTTGTCCCCCAGCTTGTCATCCAGCCATTTCTCGAAGCGGTTCATCTCCTCCTCTTCTTCCTCTTCGCCGTCCTCCGGCATCTGCTTTTCGGCGGACTTTGTGAGGCAGCGGTAGCCGTCCTTCATGGACAGCACGAAGTTGAAGCAGCCCCGCACCAGCGGGCACTTCCGGTACCACGGCATCTGCTTGCCGTTGTTCTCCGGCCATGTTTCCACCTCGATCTCGCCGTTTGGCAGCCGGCACGCCATGGCGCCGGTATCTGCCCCTTTCATCATCACGCCCTCGATGAGCGCCTGACCGCCGATCTTGGTCATGTGCTTCGGGTTCTCTCTGGGTTGTTTTGCCATATGTATCTGTTTCCTTTCTTGTGAAGACCGGCTCTTTTAGTCGATCGTGACGGTATTTTTCACAGCATCCCAATCTGCGTCTACCTCCAGCCAGTTCTCCCCGCCATATTTCTCATATTCTTCGATCTTCTGCACCAGCTGTTCCAGAAACGCCGGATTCTCCCGTGCGTACCAGATGTTGGAACGCCCCAGATTGTGCTTTCCCCTTGGCACATGCCAGCGGTAGGAATAGCGCTCTCCCGCCGGCAGCAGCACACAGCCCTTTGCCGGTGCGCTGACATTATATTCGAAGGTCTGTATTTCGCCGTTTTCGTCCGTGAAGGGGTACTCCTGATATTCCCGATAGACGGTGGCGTGATGATACCAGCCCATGACACGAACCGACTCGCTTGCCTCCTCGATGCGGGCGCACCAGACCACCAGCACATCCTCTGCCGCCGGATCAGACGGTCGGAGATCATCGCAGCCGAGAATGTTTTCCACCAGGATCCTTCTGCGTTTGCCGCCGCTGGACATGGTTTCCACAAAGCCCAGACAGAGCCGTTCCTCCTCGCTTCCGTACCACGGCGCAAAGTTATACGCCTCGCCGCCGGTGTGGTGCTGTGCGACGTAATCACCGCCGAAGCGCAGCTCATCCCGGAACTGCCTTTCCGCATCCGGCTTGATGCCCTTATAAAACTTCATATTGCCGGTGCGCAGGATCACGATTCTCGGTAACTTCTGCATCTCTGATTCCTCCCGTATTATGTGGTGGCGCTGCTGCGGCGCTGGGACTCGACAGGCAGCGTGATGGTGACGTTGGTTCCCACGTTCAGCTCGCTGGTGATGTCCAGTCTGCCGCCGTGCATAGAGATGATCTCGTCTGCCACAGCCAGCCCGATGCCGGAGCCGCGGCGGGTGTGGTTTGCCTTAAAGAATTTGGTCTTGACGTGGGGCAGGTCTGCCTCGCTGATGCCCACGCCGTTGTCCGTCACGGTGACCTGGATCATGTTCCCCACCTCTTCGGCGCTCACGGTAATGGTGGAGCCGGGGTTGGAGTACTTGATGGCGTTGTCGATGACGTTGATGAACACCTGCCGGATGCGGTTCTTGTCCCCGTAGACAAAGGGCAGCATCTCCGGCTCCTGATAGATGATGCGGATGTTCTCCTTCCGTGCCTTCTCCTCATAGATGAGGACGGCATCCCCCAGCTCTGCCAGAATGTCCATGGTGGCGCACTGGAGGGAGAATCTGCCGCTCTGCATGCGGGAGAAGTCCAGCAGCTCCTCCACCATCTCCGAAAGGCGCTCCGTCTCGTTGACGATGACATGCACGCCACGCTGGATGGTGTCGGGGTCGGTGTCCATGCACATGGTTTCCGCCCAGCCCTTGATTGCCGTCAGCGGCGTGCGCAGCTCGTGGGACACGGAGGAGATGAACTCGTTCTTCATGTTCTCCGTATTGGACAGCTCGTCCGCCATCTGGTTGATGGAGGCGCAGAGGTCGCCGATCTCGTCGTGGCTCTGGCTGTCGATGCGGACGGAGAAGTCGCCCTTGGCGAACTTCCTGGTGGTGGCGCTGATCTGCTTGATGGGACGGATGATGGAGCGGATGAAGTACACGCCCGTCACCACCAGCAGCAGCAGCACGCCGCAGCACACCGCCCCCACAGCAACAGCGTAGGTATGGACGGCACCCTGAATCTGTTCCAGCGATGCCACCACACGAATGGCGCTGTAATCCGTGCTGACATCGGAGATGTCCACGGAAACTGCCATCATGGTCTCGCCGTTCACCTTGCCCACCCAGTAGCCGCTGCCGTCCTCCATCGCCTGCTCATAGTCCGGCATGGCGGTGTCCTCCTCCTGGGAGAAGCCGGAGGAGGTGAGGATGACACGCCCCCGGGCGTTGATCGCCATGAGCTCCATCTTGTCCTTATCGGAGAAGTTCTCAATGGTGCTGCGCATCTCGGAGGAGAAATTGGTGTCGGCATCCTGCGCATAGCGGTTGAGGACACCGGAGACCGAGGTCACCTTGGTGGTGAGGTACTGGCGGGAAGCGCCGTAGTAGTAGTTCTGAATGGCGTACATAAAGGCAAAGTCCAGCACCAGCAGCACCAGAAAGACCAGCACCAGATTGTTCAGGATCCAGCGGCGTGTGATCGTCCCCCGCACTGCGCCGTCCTTTTTGCGTTTTCTTTTACTTGTCATTCCACTTATATCCATAGCCCCAGATGGTGGTGATGTAGTGGGGCTTGCTCGGCTCTTCCTCGATCTTCATGCGGATGCGGCGGATGTTGACATCCACAATCTTGTCGTCCCCGAAATACCCGTCGCCCCAGATGTGATTCAGAATGCTGGCACGGTCCAGCGCCGTGTTCTGATTGTTCAGGAAATACTCCATGATCTGGTACTCCACCTGTGTCAGGTCGATGAGCTTGCCGTTCTTGGTGACGGTGCGGCTCTTGAGATTGAGGGTAAAGGGTCCGCTCTCGATGACGCTGGACTTCTCGTCCTTGATGAAGCTCATGCAGACCCGCCGGTAGATGGCATCCACACGGGCGGTCAGCTCCGAGGGCGAGAAAGGCTTGGTGATGTAGTCGTCCGCCCCGAACATCAGACCGCTGACCTTATCCATTTCCTGTGTGCGTGCGGTAAGCATGATGATGCCCAGCGTGGAGCTCTTCTCCCGCAGCTTCTTGCAGACAGTGAAGCCGTCGATGCCGGGCATCATGATGTCCAGCAGCACGATGTCGAAGTCGCCGTGCTCCTCGTCAAAGACACGGAGCGCCTCCTCACCGCAGTTCACATCGATCACCTCGTAGCCTGCACGTTTCAAATTGATCACGACAAAATCACGAATGACATCTTCGTCCTCGCAAACCAGAATCCGTTTCATGGGATGCCTGCTCCTTTCTGAAAAGCTTTCTTAGAGCTCGTGTTCATCGGCGTCTATCTGCGTCTTTTCGGCAAATTTTGTTGCATACTGCGTGAAAAATTCTTGCCATACGAAAATCCGCATATATTTCCGATGAACACAAGCTCTTATTTCCCGTCATGTATCATAAGCGCCTGTCGGCGTATCGTTTTATCCGGCATTCACGAAGAAAAACCGCACCAGCAGCTCCTCCTGCGGCAGCGCCAGTTCGTCGCTCTCCGGCTGGGCGGCTCGCATATAATACGCCGTCTTGCCCCGGGAGCGCAGCAGCTGGTAGCCGTTCGCCGTCCGGTCGTCCTGCTCCTCCTGATCGTGGACAGCGCCGTACCGCAGAAGCTCCGCCATATGGTCGGAGATCGCCCCGTCATAGCGGCAGAACACAATGTCCCCCGTGAGGGCATCGGTCACCGCCGTCACCGTGCCGTACCAGCTCTCCGGCAGAATGAACAGACAGCCGTCGCTGAGGCTGTAATAGCTGCGCATCCGCTCCGTGAGGGCGCCGCCCGATACACTCAGCCAGCGTGTCAGGCGCACCTGCTCCGAAGAGCTGTCGTCATAGCCGGGGAAGGGCTGCTGTACCGGAATCTCCACCGAACCGTCCCCGTCCACATCCATGGAGAGGTAGCCGGCGCTGCGGGCAGTTGCCGCCACGGTGGCGCTGTCCGGCAGGGCGTAGCACAGGGCACCGCTGTCGCTGTCGGTGCAGAGGATCTCCGTCTGCACTGCCGTCGGGCCGCTCTGCCCGTCAATGTAAATGCCGATGCTCCCGCCGGCGAGCCTGCCGTAGAGCACCTGGCTATAATCCGAAAAGCCGCAGCGCAGCTCCAGCTTTCCCGCATCCGACACTGCCTCCTGATCCATGCGGTACAGGGCGGCGGATGCCGTGGCGCTGTCTGTGGCACGGCTGAGCACCAGCAGCTCCTGCAAACTGTCCGCATCCAGATCCGCCACGTCGAACATGGTGTAGGGAGTCTGGAACAGGGCGGTCAGCCCGCTGTCCCCGTAGGTGTAGACACTGAGGGATTTGTCCGACTGGTCTACACTGCTGTAGCCGATGAGAATGCGGTTCTTGGGGCTTGCCCCCAGCGGCTGGATGACCACACGTTCGATCTCTGCGCCGTCCGCCGGATAGTCGCAGACGGACATCCACTTGCCGTTCACCTGATCCAGGACGTTCAGGCGCAGACTGTTTTCCGTGGCGGTGAAGTTGGTCTTTTTGTAGAACACCAGCGCCTCGTCCTCCCCGTCAGCGTCCAGATCCACGACAGTAAAGGCGGACAGGTAAGCGCCGGAACGGGGATACTGCAAGGTGATGCCGGTGCCGGCAGCGTCCTGCAGTGCCCGGTAGATCTGCTGCTGCTCCTTGCTCAGGCTGGGCGGCTTCAGCATGGAGTCCACCGATGCCCCCAGCGTACAGCCGGTGAGCAGGCCGCACAGCAGGCACAGAGATAGGCAAAATGCGGCGGACAGCCGCAGCCGCCGCCGCACTCCGGCGTTTATCAGTCCCGATCGCATAGCGGCACATACTCCTTGGGCTTTGCGATTGCCTTGTAAGCCGGCCGGATGATCCGCTTGCCGGTGAGGATCTCCTCCATCCGGTGCGCAGACCAGCCCACCATCCGTGCTGTGGCGAACAGGGGGGTGAACAGCTCGTCCGGAATGCCCAGCATCCGGTAAACCAGACCGGAATACATATCCACATTGGCGCAGACCACCTTGTCGCTGCCACGCACGGTGCGCATCAGCTCCGGTGTCAGCTTCTCGATGAGATCCAGCAGGCGGAACTCCCGCTCGATCTCCTTGCCCTCTGCCAGCGCCATTGCCTTCCGCTTGAGGATGACGGCACGGGGGTCAGACAGGGTGTAGACAGCGTGTCCCATGCCGTAGATCAGACCGGAGCCGTCGTTTGCCTCCTTCTTGAGGATCTTGGTGAGGTAGTCTGCCACCTCGCCCTCGTCCTCCCAGTGTTTGACGTGCGCCTTGATGTCGTCCAGCATCTGGATGACTTTGATGTTGGCGCCGCCGTGGCGGGGACCCTTGAGGGAGTTGATGGCAGAGGTGTACGCTGCAAAGGGATCTGTGCCCGAAGAGGTCGCCACACGGCAGGCAAAGGTGGAGTTGTTTCCGCCGCCGTGGTCTGCGTGAATGGCAAGGAGCACGTCCAGCAGCTGTGCCTCCTCCTTGGTGTAGACACGGTCGTTCCGGATGAGAGAGAGGATCGACTGCGCCGTATTTTCGTCCGGCCGGAGGGGGTGCATGATCATGCTGGCGTTGTCGTACTTGTGGCGCTTTGCCTGATATGCGCCGTCCATGAGGATGGGCATTTTGGCGATGAGATCCAGTGCGATGCGCATTTCATCCTCGATGGTGGTATTCTCGGTGATGTCCGAATAGGAATACAGGGAGAGGATGCTCCGAGCCAGTTTGTTCATAATGTTGTTCGAGGGCGACTGCATGATGGAGTCCACCAGAAATCCCGGCGGCAGCTCCCGGCGTGCACTGAGAGAGCGGGTCATGATCTCCAGCTCCTTGGCATCCGGCAGCATGCCGAACAGCAGCAGGTAGACCACTTCCTCAAAGACGTAGCGGTCTTCCCGTTCGGCGTTCTCGATCAGGTCATTGATATCATAACCCCGGTAAATCAGCTGTCCCGGAATGGGCTGGCGTTCTCCTTCGTTCATTACATAGCCGTGCACGTTACAAATCCGCGTAATTCCGGCGATCACACCGGAGCCGTCCGCATTGCGCAGGCCACGCTTGACATCAAATCTCTCGTAGTATTTCGGTTCAATTGCAGAATACTGTTCCAAATCTCTGCATAAGTTATGGATATCCGATTCCTCAATGCTTTGGTTATAGATCAGTTGCGGTGTCATAGCGATTGCCTCCTTATTTGGGTTGTGAAGATCTGTCCGGAAAAAGCCGAACAGACCGAATGCGTTCCGTCAGTCCGCACACCGCAGCGCTCCGCCGAAGTGAAGCCCGTCTGGTTCGACATGCAGTGTGCAGCCAGACTCCAGAAGTCACATTGCAAGGGCGACACCGCACAAAGCCCGCCTGAGGGCTTTGCACGCAATCTGCTTGCCGATTTTCCGCCATATCACACAGAAATCCCTTGACATACGACAGTATGCCTGCGGAATTTCTATGTGATCTGCCAAAAAATCGAACTGCGCATCTTACGCACAAGCTTTGTGTGGTGTTGCCCAAATCATGCAGTCTGCGCCATCCGTAACTTATATTATACACGAAACCGGCGCATCTGTCAATCATTTCTCTGAGAGCCTTTCGCATTTTTTCATTCTGATCTCCGAATACGAAACCGGCTTTGACCTCCAACAGAAAGAGCGTGGCGACAATGAAAAAATATCTGATGATTCTGGGCGTATTTACCGGCATTCTGTTTCTCATCACCGTCGTTCCGGCGAGGTGTCTGGGACTTGCTCCCGTGCCGGATTCCCCGCCTGTGGCAACGGCAGTGACACAGACTGCAACGCCCGTGACTGCCACTGACAAACCGGCAGCGTCCCTGTGCCGGAGCTACCGGATGCTGGACATCACCAGCGGCAAAGTGGCGGAAATTGCTGTGCGGGACTACGTGATCGGGGCGGTGTGCGCCGAGATGCCCGCCACCTTTGAGCCGGAGGCGCTCAAGGCGCAGGCGGTCGCCGCCCACACCTACGCCGAACGGCAGCATCTTCTGGAACAGGAACAGCCCACGCCGGAGCTTTGCGGGGCGGACTTCTCCAACGACAGCAGCCAGTATCAGGCGTGCTTCACAGAGAATCAGGCCCGGCAGTACTACGGCGACAGCTTCCAGACAAGCTACGCCAAAATCTGCGATGCCGTGGACGAGGTGCTGCCCTACGTGCTGGAGTCCGGCGGCTCGCCCATTGTCGCCGCATTCTGCTCCATGTCCGCCGGCAAGACAGAGAGCGCCGAAAACGTGTGGGGCGCAAGCGTCCCCTATCTGGTCTCCGTGGACAGCAGTGCCGACACCACCGCTCCACGCTATCTGGAAACGGCGGACTTTACAGCGCAGGAATTGCAGACGCAGCTCGCCGGGCTGCTGCCGGATGCGGACTGGGACACAGCGCCGGCGGACTGGTTTCGCATCGTCAACACCACCGACGCCGGAACGGTGCTGACGCTCACCGTCTGCGGACAGACCTGCACGGGGCAGGAGGTGCGGGATGCGCTGGCACTGCGCTCCGCCGCTTTCACGGTCGCCTACGCTGACGGGAAGTTCACCTTTACCACAAGGGGCTTCGGGCACGGCGTGGGGATGAGCCAGTACGGCGCAAACGCCATGGCGAAAGACGGCGCAGACTGGCGGGAGATCCTGATGCACTATTATCCCAAAACGGAAATTGTGTCGTTTTCGGAGTGATTGTTGAGAAGCAAACGAAATCAGAAAGAAAAGCATATAAATTTCAGCCAACGAAAAATATTCAAACTCTGAAACGTAAAATCTTCGTGCCGGAACAAACTGATTTCAGAACCGTTACCCCGTCAGGCTGCTCCAGCTGAGCGCAGCTGGCGAGGTGTTCCGTGTATTTTTAAGCCTCCCCTGAAAGGGGAGGGGGACCGCCGTTAGGCGGTGGAGAGGTCTTTTCGTGTAATCTTTTATGCAATGTTTTAGAATGTATATTTGATATTTGTGGAGACCCCTCAGTCAGTGCTGCGCACTGCCAGCTCCCCTTTCAGGGGAGCCTATATATTCTTCATCCTTTTGTTATGTGAAATCGGCGGACACGGCATGCCCCCTCCAAATGTTTCACGTGAAACATTTTTCGCCATTTCCACGCGGTTTCCCGTCTTAGGATATCCCGCATTTTGCCGGTGATTCCGACTTTTCCGGATTTGCGAAAATATCCCAACAAAATCAAAAAATCGCACGCCGGTTTCCCTGACGTGCGATTTTGTTTGGATATTTTTGTTTCTCGGTCACTGTGCCGCAGAGGACGAATCCAGCTGGGTATCCTCGGAGATCAGATACCACTGATCCCCGATTTTTCCCAAGGTCGGATGGATGATCTCCGTCCCCTCGGACGTGCTGCCGGAATAGGTCACCTTCACCTCCAGCAGCACCGACTCGGTCATGTCTGCGCCGTCGTTGCCCAGCATTTCTTCCATGTTGGCGTTCCACTCATTCAGACCGTCCTGCCCCTGCTCGGACATGCCGGCGATCTGGTAGGACACCTTTACGTCCGTGCCGTAGGTATTCTGCCAGCCGGAGTAGGTGGCGGCGCAGCCCTCTTTCAGCGCATCCTCCACGTCGGTTTCGGACTTGTCATAGGTTTCCATGTAATAGTTCCAGTACTCCGGCGGTGCCATGAGCTGCGCCATCTTCTTGCCGTCCCCGGATACAATGGCGCTGTAATAGGACTTCATCAGTTCTTCATAGCCGGACGCATCCGGCGCAGCCTCCTCCGCTGCTTTCTGGCTCCGGTAGTAAAACACCCCGCCCACTGCCGCAGCAATCGCCGCAGCGATCAGGATCAATCCCACGATCAGCCGAACCGTCCGGCTGTTTTTCTGTTTCTTCTTGCCTGCCATAGTTTCTGTTCCCCTTTACCATTCGTTATATCCATCGTACTTGCACACGTAATCCATATCCTCCATGGCATCCATGCTGCACCAGCGGTTTTTGATCTTCACAAAAGTTGTGCTCTCCGTCCCCTTTTGTCCGCCGTCGTTGATGGTGATGCGGACGTTCACTGCCTTCTGGATGTCCGCAGTGATGCCATAGCTGGTCTTGAGCTGGGATTCCAGATCAGCGATGCCGCTGTCGGAAATGTCCTCGTGCTGCACGATCTCGTAGGACATGCCGCCCTCGTTGCCGTAGTTCTTGTTCCAGCTGACGAAATAGTCGTGCATTTTCTCCTTGACCTCCCGCCGTGTGGTGTCATAGGTGGATTCCAGATAGTCCATATAGGCATCCGGCACCAGCGCCGTATACATCGCACCGCTGCACCGGTCCACGCCCTTGACATAGCGGTACACCGCCAGCTTATAGCCCCCCAGAAAGACGCTGTACAGGGTGACAAGCGCAATCAGCACCACGGCAATGCCGGAGAAGATGCCGATGCGCAGCCGGCGGGAGCGCTTTTCCTGCGCCCGTGCCAGCACGACTCTGGGGTCTTCCGTAGTGGTGCTGCTGTCCCCGTCCGTCCCTGTGGCAGCGAGGAACGGCATGGCAAAGCCGTCGGGCATAGGCACGGCTGCCGTCTTTTTCTCTGCGGTTTCCTGCGGCGCACGCTTCAGGATCTCGCCGCACTCCGGACAGATCACCGCACGCTCCGGTGCTTCTGCCCCACAATGTTCACATTTCATACTGTTTTTTCATTCCTTTCTGCGAGCCTGCCGGCTCCAATGAAAAACCTGCCCCCTCGGCAAATGCGCCGTGAGAGGCAGGTTTCAAACGTGGCGGCACGTTCGCCCGCCCCTGATTGCGATTCCTCGCTTTTTTGCGTCTGCTGCGGAGAACCCCTTTTCCGCAGAACGAAATACCATCGTTATCGTATACCGCTGCAAACGTTCCGCCGGAACGTTTGCAAAATCATAGTACTGCAAGCGGGACACAGGGCGGAGCGGTCTTGTTCGCTCCGCCCTCGAAAAGCTGTCGCTTTTCTCACCCACCTTCTCCGTGCGCCAGAAGTATGGCGCAGGGAATTTCGCTGTCTGCGGACAGCGACTTAGAGGGCACGTGCCCTCTAAGAACACCTCGCCAGCTGCGCTCAGCTGGAGCAGCCCGACGAAGCCACCGAATCCGATGCGTTCTGTTTTCCCTCGAAAAGCAGTGTTCCTGCAAAACGCAATTTACGCTTAGATGCCGTCGCTGCTGCCGTCGCCGTAGTAGTAGCAGGCCTCGGTCAGATAGTACATACAATCGTAGATATACCACTTGCCGTCGATCTGTGTCAGGATGACAGAGGAGCTCTGGCTGTCGCTCTCGTCGCCGTAGGTGATCTCCAGATCCGAGTAAACGTCCTTCATGTCGTCGCCTGACAGACCGTATTCGTCCAGACCGTCGTTCATGTCCGCCATGTCCTCTGCCTCGTAGTCATCCACCTGTGTGATCTTCTGATCCACAATAATGGCATCGTCGGTATCGTATGCAGAGGAAAGGCTCTCGTCCAGATACTGGCTCAGATAGTCCACTGCGGCATTCTTGTCGCAGCCGTACTGCTCCTTGAGGAAATCCCACATGGCATCCGGCACGTATGTGCCCAGCGTCTCGCCGTCTGCGTTGAGGAATGCCGTCCAGTAGGTGTCCATCATGTCGCCGTATTCTGCGGTATACTTGGCAGTTGCGGCATAGCCGTCGCTGCACGCCATGTCGAAGTCGGAGATCGCCTCGGTGTTATACCACTTGCCGTCGATCTTCACCGACCACATGGAGAAGGAGTAGTCCTCCGAATCGCTGTCGCCGGAAACGGTGGCATCCATCTCCACGCCAACGCCGGCATCTGCCTTCAGGTCGAAGTCAGACAGGAAGTCGTTGGCATCCTTCAGCATCTCGCTGTCGCTGCCCACGCCGGCAGCTGCGTTGGTCTGATCCCAGCTGTAGGTGAGGTTGCCGCCCAGACGGTCGGACAGCTCATCCAGATATTCGTCCAGACCGGCGATTGCCTCGTCCTTAGAGAAGTCGTAGGTGTCCTGAATGTAGTCCCAGTACTCATCCGGTACCATCTCTGCAATGGCATCGGCGTCACCGCTGACATATGCCTGCCAGTAGTCCTCCACCATGTTCTTGGTGCGGTTGCCGGCAGAGGTGGCAACGCAGACCACAACGATGATGATTGCCGCCAGGATGACCACCGGAATGGCAATCAGCAAGGCGATCAGGCAGCCCTTTTTCTTTTTCTTGGGCGGCTGTCCTCCCATCGGCGGAATGGCGGTCATGGTCGGGTCGTAATTGGGCACAGCGCCTGCCTGCGGCGGAATATTGCCGGCAGGTGCTCCCTGCGGATTGCCGTAGGGGTTTGCCTGAGGTGCAGTCTGCTGGCTGGCGTAGGGGCTGCTCTGGGGCGCAGTCTGCTGGCTGGCGTAGGGGTTGCCCTGGGGTGCAGCCTGCTGGCTGGCGTAGGGGTTGCCCTGGGGCGCAGTTTCCGGTGCGCTCTCCGCAGCTGCCTGCGATGCCTCCGGTGCTGCCGCTGCGGGCTGCTCTGCTGCGGATGCGGTTACAGCATCCGGTGTTTCGGCGGCTGCCGGCTCTACCACCTCAATGGGATCCGGCATATCCTCCAAAAAGGGCGTGCCTGTGGAAGCACCGCAATTGGGGCAGAATTTCTCGTCTTCCCCAATGACAGCACCACATTCTTTACAATGCATCATTTCATTCTCCTTTTTTTTTAAGTTTCAGACCTGTGAAGACGGGTCCTTATTCCTTCGGAAGTTCCGTTCCGCAGTGGATGCAGAACCGGAACTTGCCGGGAACTTCTTTGCCGCATTTCGGGCAGATATGCGCCGTCTCCGGATACTTTGCGCCACACTGGACACAGAACCGGTTGCCGGCAATTCGGGCTGCACCGCACTTCGGGCAGACTTCTGAAGATGCCGCAGGCGCAGCAGGTTTCTCCTCTGCCGGCGGAAGCTCAAGCTCCGGTGCTGCCGGCGTCGGCGCAGCTTCCGGAGCTGGTGACTCCGGTGCAGGTGCTTCCGGCGCTGCCGGTGCCGGCGCAGCTTCCGGAGCTGGTGACTCCGGTGCGGGTGCTTCCGGCGCTACCGGTGCCGGCGCAGCTTCCGGAGCTGGTGACTCCGGTGCGGGTGCTTCCGGCGCTACCGGTGCCGGCGCAGCTTCCGGAGCTGGTGACTCCGGTGCGGGTGCTTCCGGCGCTACCGGTGCCGGCGCAGCTTCCGGAGCTGGTGACTCCGGCGCAGCTGCCACCGGCGGTACGAACTGGGCACCGCAGAACGTGCAGAACATTGCGCCCGCCGTCCGTGGCTGACCGCATCTGGCACAGAACTCCGGCTGGGGTTCGGTCTGCGGGACAGCAGCCGCCTGTAAATCGGCTTCTCTCGCCGCACGCTCTGCCTCCTCCCGCTGGCGCTGTTCCTCGGCAAGGCGCTTGCCCACCGGATTCTCTGCCCCGCACCTGGTGCAGTACAGCACTGTTTCCGGAATCTCCGCACCGCAGCCGGCGCAGATGAGGAGGTGCTTGTTCCTGCGGATCTGGCTGCGGTACTCCTCCATCTTTGCCTTGCTGGTCTGATACTCCTGCATCAAACCGGCGAAATCCGGATCGCCGTCTGCGCCGTGCAGCTCCATGTACTTCTTGCCGATCTCCGCATAAATGCGCTGGACGTTGCGCTCCTCGTCGCTGATGAGTCCGTTCAGCCGCATGGTGTCCGTCGAAATCTTGGTCTTCTCCACAACGCTCTGGGTGGTATCGGAGATCTTCTTTCCAAGGTCACTCCAAAAAGCCATGATGTTCCCTCACTTTCTCACACACCGGCATCCGAGAGCTTTTCGCCGCAGTTGCAGCAGTAGCCTGCGCCGGGGGCAATGGGACTGCCGCATCTGGGGCAGCGGTTAGGCTGAGGCTTGGGCGCTTCCTTCTGGCAGTTCTCCGCCTCCGGATTGGGTGTGCCGCAGCGGATGCAGAACTTGGTGCTGACCGGAATTTCCGCACCGCAGCCGGAACAGATGGTCACGCCCTTGTTCTTCCGCAGCTGTCCCTTGTACTCCTCGATCTTCAGGCGGCTTGCCGAGATCTGCTGCAGATACTCCGCAAAATCCGGATCCATATCTGCGCCGTAGCGCTCCAGATACTTCTTGCCGATGTTGGTATACGCTGTCGTGATCTTCTGTTCCTCCTCCCGAATCCAGCTGTTCAGCCGGTAATTGTCGGCAGAGGTCTTTGCCATATCAGCCGCTGTATGGGTGGCATCCGTCAGTTTTTTTCCGAGATCATCTAAAAATGTCATAAGTTCCTCACTTTCCCGAAGGGGCATGCGCCGGCTGCCTGCACAATTGCACAAAAACTCGGCGCATACCCAGAAAAAATCGTATCTTTATTATACTATATTTTACGATATCTTGCAAGGGTTTTTTCAAAATGATTTTTGAATGCACAGAATGCGGAAACCTTCTGTGATTTCCAAGCACACGCTGATTTGAAGTATATGAATGGATAAAGCGCAGGACAAAGATGAAGCTGCATCTTTTTGTCGTGTGAAATCAGCGGACACGGCACAACCTGTCCCTACAAAACCGAAAAAGCAGATAACAAAAAGTATCGGCTAAAGCAAAAAGATAGAGAAAAATATGGCTCCCCTGAAAGGGGTGATTCCCCATAGAATGGGGAAATGTCACGAAGTGACAAAGGGGACCGCTCAGTAAGAGCTGGCAGTGCGACAGCACTGACTGAGGGGTTCTAACACTGCGTTTTTCTTTGTCTTGAGTCTTGATTTTGTAACAAAACCGACCCCTCCGAGCGGCTTCGTCGCCCACCTCCCCTTTCAGGGGAGGCCTATATTCTTCATCTTTTTGTCGTGCGAAATCGACGGACACGGCACAACCTGTCCCTACAAAATCGCAGAAGCAGATAACAAAAGGCGGAATCTTGCTTTTTCGGGGAAAATGTGATAGACTAGACGGAGAGTTCAACGAAACAGGAAAGGAGACAGTCTTATGTCTACCACAGATACCATTGCAGCCATTGCCACACCCCACGCCGCCGGCGGAATCTCCGTCATCCGCATCTCCGGCAGCGACGCCGTTGCCCTTGCGCAGGCGTGCTTCCGCAGCGTCTCCGGAAAAACGCTGTCTGCCATGCCGGGCTACACCTGCACCTACGGCAGCTTCCTCGACACGGACGGCAACCCGCTGGACGACGGCATCGCCACCGTATTCCGTGCCCCCCACAGCTACACCGGCGAGGACACCGTGGAATTTTCCTGCCACGGCGGCATTTACGTCACACGCCGGATTCTTCAGGCAGTCCTCCACGCCGGCGCATCGGCTGCCCAGCCGGGCGAATTCACCAAGCGTGCGTTTCTCTCCGGAAAGATGACTCTGACACAGGCGGAGGCGGTGATGGACGTCATCGGTGCTGCCGGAAACCGGGAGCTGCGGTTTGCCCGTGCCCAGCAGGAGGGCGCACTTTACCGGCGTGTCCGGCAGATCACTGACCAGCTGGTGCACTGTCTGGGCGATCTGGCAGCGTGGGCGGACTATCCGGAGGACGAGATTCCGGCAGTGACACCGGAGGGACTGCAGCAGTCCCTGACGGCGATTCTCCAGCCGCTGGAGCAGACCCTCGCCACCTACGACTACGGGCGCATTCTCCGTGCGGGCGTTTCGGCAGTCATCGTGGGCAAGCCCAACGTGGGGAAGTCTACCCTCTTCAATCTGCTGTCGGGCAGCCAGCGGAGCATCGTCACGGAGATCGCCGGGACGACACGGGACGTGGTGGAGGAACAGATTCGTCTGGGGGACGTGACCCTGCGCCTGTCCGACACGGCGGGGCTGCGGGAAACCGAGGACATCATCGAGCAGATCGGTGTCCGGCGTGCCGGCGAACGACTGCGGGATGCCGACCTGATTCTGGCGGTATTCGACGCCACCCGACCGCTGGACGACGACGACCGGCGGATGCTGGAACAGCTGCCGGAAAAGCCGGTGATCGCCATTCTGAACAAGTCCGACCAGCCGGCGCTGCTGGAACCGGCGGCATTGCAGGCGCAGTTCTCCCGTGTTATCTTCATGGCTGCTAAGGACGGAAACGGACTGGAGGAGCTGCGTCAGGCGGTGGAGGAACTGTTCTACCGGGAGCAGGTCACACCGGAAATGGGCGTGGTGTCCAACGAACGGCAGAAGCAGTGTCTGGAACACGCCAGAGCGCAAATTTTGCAGGCACAGGAGGCGCTGGAAGCCGGAGAGATGCTGGATGCCGTGACGGTGCTGCTGGAGGAGGCAGCAGACGCACTGCTGACCCTCACCGGTGAGCGGGTGTCCGAGGCCGTGGTGAATGACGTGTTTGCGAGATTCTGCGTGGGGAAATAGTTACAAGATGCGCTGTGCACCTGACACGCCGTGTCCAAGTTCCAAAAAGCATCGTGCAGGGACAGAACAATTTCAGAATCGTTGCCCCGTAAGGCTGCTCCAGCTGAGCGCAGCTGGCGAGAGGTTCCGTGCACTTTGTAGGGACACGGCGTGCCGTGTCCGCAGATTTCAGCGGAGGAAAATTTCGTTGAAAACGTTCCACCGGAACGTTTTCAAAACATCAGCACAGCAAACGGGAAACAGGGCGGAGCGGTCTTGTTCGCTCCGCCCTCGAAAAGCTGTCGCTTTTCTCACCCACCTTCTCCGTGCGCCAAAAGCATGGCGCAGGGAATTTCGCTGTCTGCGGACAGCGACTTAGAGGGCACGTGCCCTCTAAGAACACCTCGCCAGCTGCGCTCAGCTGGAGCAGCCTGACGAGTTCCACGGCTCCGGTTCCTTGCGTTTCTGCACGATGCTTTTTGTAATATCGTGTCCCTACAATTTCATTTGCCAATCCCCATTCCCCCCAACACTTCAGCTTATTTCAAGCTAATTTCGCTATACTGGAAACTAGAGAAGAATCCCCACAGAAAGGATGGTTACTTTGAATATCCTTGTAGTAGAAGATGAGATTCAGCTTGCGGATACCCTCTCGGAAATCCTCAGGCGCAACAAATACAAGGTGGATGCGGTCTATGACGGCGGTGACGGGCTGGACTACGCCAGAACCGGCATCTATGACTGCATCCTCCTGGACATCATGCTCCCCGTGCGCAGCGGCGTCGAGGTGGTACGCATCCTCCGGCAGGAGAAAATTTCCACGCCAGTCATGCTCCTCACCGCCAAATCCGAGGTGGAGGACAAGATCAACGGGCTGGACTGCGGTGCAGACGACTACCTCACCAAGCCGTTTTCCACCGGCGAACTGCTGGCACGCATCCGTGCCCTCACACGGCGCAAGGGCGAGGTGGAGGTGGACTGTCTGCAATTCGGACAGCTCTGTCTGGACCGCCAGACCTATGCCCTCTCCCAGGGCGAAAACAGCATCAAGCTCAGTCTGAAAGAATATCAGATCATGGAGATGCTCCTCGCCAATCCCCGCCGTATCATCCCCAAAGAGCGCTTTATCGAAAAGATCTGGGGCTATGAGAGCGATGTGGAGTACAACAACATCGAGGTGTACATCTCCTTCCTCCGGAAAAAGCTCCACGCCATCGATTCCCCCGTCCAGATCCGCACGGCACGGGGCATCGGCTACTCTCTGGAGGAATCCAAATGATCCGGCGTGTCAGACGGCAGTTCATCCTCATCACCATGTCCCTGCTGACAGCGGTGCTGCTGGTACCGCTGGTAGCGCTGAACGTCATCACCGAGGCCATGAGCTACCAGCAGTCCCAGAGTCTGCTGGAACAGATCGCCGGCAGCGAGGCACAGATGTGGGAGGACCGGCAGCGCGGCGAACCGTTCCCGCCCGACCAGCCGCCCGGCACGACACCTGCCGGCAGCACCGGCGAGACCACAGGGGAAACGGTCACCTCCGCCGTGACCTCCACCACCACGGAGACTTCTGCTACTGCCGCAAGTTCCACGGAGGAACGAAAAGCGCCGGAGGCTATCCAGACAGCACCGCCGCCGCAGGAGGAAATGCCGCTGCAAACCGCACCCAATGTTTCACGTGAAACAGCGCCGCCCGCTGTCACCACTGCGGTGCAGCAGACCGAGGCACCGCCGGCGGTCACCGCAGCAGTT
>UMLF01061068.1_pt1 | contig 23610 bp, 18 predicted proteins | sample 1966501 | NCBI WGS metagenome assembly UMLF01 (sample SAMEA4836194, study PRJEB28245) | human gut metagenome | biome: gut microbiome; material: fecal sample | place: Denmark | collected 2008 | reverse complement strand
TGGCTGCGCCGCCAGACCACCAAGTTCAACGGCGTGCCCTACGTCGTTCAGCGCGCTGCTGCCGCCGTGTTCACCGAGAGCGGCATGGCTGAGATCCAGGCCAACCTCGATTACTACCGCCAGAACGCCAAGGTCATTGCCGATGCGCTGGACGAGTGCGGCGTGTGGTACTGCGGCGGCAAGAACAGCCCCTACATCTGGCTGCGCTGCCCCGGCGGCATGAAGAGCTGGGAATTCTTCGACTGGCTGCTGGAGAACTGCGGCGTGGTCGGCACCCCGGGTGTCGGATTTGGTGAGTGCGGCGAGGGCTACTTCCGCCTGACCGCCTTCGGCGATGCCGAAAAGACCAAGGTCGCCGCCCAGCGCATCAAGGCCGCCATCCAGACTCTGTAAACTTACACAAGCAAAAAGGCGATGCAGTTTCGAACAGCTGCATCGCCTTTTTCTTTTATTTCCGGCCCGTCAGCCGGTTGAGCAGCATCACTGCCAGAACAATGATGCCGATGACAAGGATGATGCCGACCATCCCGATCAGCATCATCGGCAGCGTGGTCATCCACGAAGTAAGATGAAGCATGCGATCACCTCCGTTAAGCCATCAGGGTCAGGATCAGGCCGCCTGCAATGACGGACGCGATCTGTCCCGAAACGTTGACGCTGATGGAATACATCAGCAGGAAATTCTGGTTGTCCTCTTCCAGGCCCATCTTGTTGACCACACGGCCGCTCATGGGGAAGGCCGAGATGCCGGCCGCACCGATCATGGGATTCAGCTTTTTGCCCTCCGGCCGGAAAAGGTTCAGCAGCTTTGCAAACAGTACGCCGCCTGCCGTATCAAAGACGAAGGCCACCAGACCCAGTGCAAGGATGAGCAGGGTGTCGGGCCGCACGAACTTGTCGGCGGTCATCTGCCCGGCAACGGTCAGGCCCAGCACGATGGTGATGAGGTTTGCCAGCACATTCTGGGCGGTCTCGCTCAGCACATTCAGCACCCCGCACTCCCGCAGCAGGTTGCCGAACATCAAAAAGCCCACCAGCGCCACACTGGCCGGAGCCACCATACCGGCAATGATCGTGACCACGATTGGAAACAGGATCTTGGTCAGCTGGGTAACACTGCCCTTTTCATAGGGCATCCGGATGCGGCGCTCCTTCTGCGTGGTCAGCAGCCGGATCACGGGCGGCTGCACGATGGGCACCAGCGCCATGTAGCTGTAGGCTGCCACCATAATGGCACCGAGGTACTGGGAGTTGAGCGTGTTGGCCACGAAAATGGCGGTGGGGCCGTCTGCCGCACCGATGACAGCGATGGAGGCAGCATCCTTCAGGTCAAAGAAGAAGCCCGCCAGAAACAGGGTAAAGAAGATACCGAACTGGGCCGCCGCGCCAAAGAGCATCAGCCACGGCTTTTCCAGCAGCGGGCCAAAATCGATCATGGCACCGATGCCGATGAAGAGCAGCAGCGGGAACAGCTCGTTGGACATGCCCGCTTCAAACAATGCAGAGATGGGGCCCACCGTATCCCCCTGCGTGATGGCACCCGAGAGGGGCAGGTTGACCAGAATGGCACCAAAGCCCATGGGCAGCAGCAGGCTCGGCTCCATCTTTTTGACGATGGCAAGGTAGATGAGCAGCGCACCGATGCCCCACATCACCACCATCTGCCAGGTCAGATTCCCAAAATTGGAAAAGAGACTGGCGAATGTGTTCAGAAGATCCATATTTATTTTTCCTCCTTGTGTTCCGGTGCCGGGCAAGAAAAAAGAGACCCCTGCCACAGCACTCTGTCTGTGACAAAAGTCTCAAGCCAACACATGACATCGGGCATTTCTGCCGTGATGACGCTGCCATGCAGCACCCCGCAGGCCCTGCGGGATGCCCTTTACTCCCTTTTATCGATTCTAATTAAATCAGAATGCAGTCCCCTCTGTCAAGGGGTTCCTGCATTTCTTTGCCAAACTTTGCTTCAGCGCTCAAACGTTGTGCTGAGGGTGGTCTCCCAGGTCTGGCCGGGGGCAAGGCAGGCGGCAGCGGCGCGCCGGCTCCACTCCTGGGTATCGGTCTGGGCACCGGGCAGGGAGTGCCACGGCTCAATGCAGACAAAGCGCACTGGCTTTGCCGGAGCCGACCAGATGAGGGTGTAGGGGTAGCCCTCCACATTGCAGACGATCCCCTTGCCGGTGTCCTTTTCGTAGATGCCCAGCGTGCGGCTGCGCAGACCGGCCATGCAGAAGCTGTCGTTCTCAAACAGATCGTCTGTCAGGGGGATGCTCTGCTCATTCTTCCACCGGTAACCGCACTTGCCGGTCAGCAGACCGTTGGGGTAAGCGTCCAGGATCATCGGGCTCTCCGGCTGGTCGAAACGGAACTCGTAATCGGTGGTGGTGTGCTTGTCATCAAAGGGGATGCGGAACGCCGGGTGGTAGCCGATGCCGAACTGCAGCTCCTCGGCGGCATCGGCGGGGTTGGTGACGGCCAGGGTGTGGTGCACCGTCCTGCCCTCCAGCCGGAAGGTGCTGGTCAGGACAAAATCAAACGGGAAGCGCTCTGCCTTGCTCTTTTCATCCGAGCGCAGCTCCAGCCGGATGGTGTCGCCCTCGGCGCAGAGCAGGGTGTGCTCCACGTCCCGGGCAAAGCCGTGCTGACCGCCGGGGTAGGTCTTGCCCTTATGGGTAAAGGCCCCGCCGGTCAGCTTGCCCGTCCAGGGGAAAAGGATGGGGGCATGGCGCTTCCAGACAGCCGGGTCGGCCTGCCAGAGCATCTCCTGCCCGGCGGCATTTTTCAGGCTGACTGCTTCGGCACCATGGGTATCCACGGTCAGGGTCAGAAATTCGTTGTGAATGGTTGCCTGCATGATTCATCTCTCCTTTTTATCTGTTGACGATGTGCTCGCCGTTTCCTTCCAGCCAGGTGCGCAGGTTCCGGGTGGTAATGTCCATCAGGTTCTGCAAAGCCTCCCGGGTCGTCCACGCAATGTGCGGTGTAAGGACGGCATGGGGTTCTGCCCGCAGGGGACTTTCCCGGGGCAGTGGCTCTGTGACAAAGGCATCGGCCCCGTAAAAGCCCAGCTGACCGCTGTGGAGGGCCGCTGCCACGGCCTCCTCATCCACCAGCGCGCCCCGGGCCGTGTTGAGCAGAATGGCCCCGGGCTTCATCTTCGCCAGCGCCTCCGCGTTGACAAGGCCCCGGGTCCGGGGCGTGGCCGGGCAGTGCAGGCTGAGGATATCGCACCGCCTCAGCAGGGTATCATAATCCACGAACTCCACACCGTCGGCGGCATATTCGGGCCGGACGGTGCGGGTGCAGACCAGCACCTCCATGCCAAAGGCTCTGGCAATGCGGGCTGACTGCCGCCCGATGCTGCCATAGCCGTAAACGCCAAAGGTCTTGCCGTAGAGCTCCATCTGGGGCAGCAGGCCGATGCTCTCCGGGATATCCAGCTGCCAGCATCCCTGCTTGACGGCACGGTTGTAGCGCTCCGCGCACTGGCAGATGGCCAGCAGCAGGCTGAAGGTCATCTGGGCCACGCTGTAGGTAGAATAGCCCGGCACATTGGCCACTGCAACGCCGTGGCGGCGGCAGGCTTCCAGATCCAGGTTGTCGGTTCCTGTGGCAATGATGCCCACCCATTTCAGGTTCGGGCACTGCTGTAAGATCTTCTCATCCATGCGGCACTTGTTCAGCAGAACGATATCCGCATCTCCGATGCGGGGGGCGATCTCCTCGTAGGCCGTGCGGACATAGCTGGTGGTATCGGGCACCAATGCCTTTACCCCCGACCAGTCGAGGTCGCCTTCCTCCATGACATAGCTTTCCAGAATGACAGCTTTCATCTCAGTCCTCCAACAAAACGTCCTCGCTCAGCACCTGACCGATAGGCTTTGCAATGCACAGGTCGGCCTGTGCATCCGCCCCGGTGGGCTGCATGTTGATGACCACCAGATGGCGGCCCCGGAAGTACCGGATGAGCCCCGCCGCCGGGTAGACCACCAGACTGGTGCCGCCGATGATGAGAGTATCCGCCTTGCGGATGGCAGACACGGCCCCGGAGAGCACTTCCTCGTCCAACCCCTCCTCGTACAGGACGACATCCGGCTTGACGATGCCGCCGCACTTGGGGCAGCGGGGCACGCCGGTACTGTTGGCAATGAAGTCCACATCGTAGAACGTGCCGCACTTCACGCAGTAGTTGCGCAGGGTGCTGCCGTGGAGCTCGTAAACGGTCTTGGCCCCCGCAGCCTGATGCAGGCCGTCGATGTTCTGGGTGACGATGGCTTTCAGCCTGCCCTCCCGCTCCAGCTTTGCCAGCCGCAGGTGGGCAGCGTTGGGCTTTGCCCCCTTCACAATGAGCTTATCCCGGTAGAACCGGTAGAACTCCTCGGGGTTCTCCTCCCAGAAGGTATGGCTCAGGATGGTCTCGGGCGGGTAATCGTACTTCTGGTGGTACAGGCCGTCCACGCTGCGGAAATCGGGGATGCCGCTTTCGGTGGAGACTCCCGCGCCGCCAAAAAAGACGATGCGATCGCTCCCGGCAATGATTTTTTCCAGTGCAGGAACCATAAAAGAAACGCTTCCTTTCCGGCAGATCGTTGTGTTTTGGATAGCTCCAGTATAACACAAATCCAGAGGAAAGGAAGCGTTTCTTTTTTGATGGGATCGTCCCCTTGCTCAGCGCCCGTTTTCGGCAAACAGGGGCCCCAGCGCATCCAGCAGATCATGCGGGAGCATCCCGGTTTCCCCGTGCAGGGCAGCGGCACGGTCGGCAGCTGCACCATGGAGATAAACGGCACAGGCGGCGGCCTCAAAGGCAGGCAGACCGCAGGCCAGCAGGGCGCTAGTCATGCCCGCCAGCACATCCCCGCTGCCGCCCCGGGAAAGCCCCGGGTTGCCGGTGGGATTGACCGCGCAACGGCCATCCGGCCCTGCAATGACGGTGTGCGCCCCCTTCAGCACCACCACAGCATTCCATGCTTTCGCATAGCGCAGCGCCGTGCCTTCCCGGTCCGCATTGATCTCTGCCGCAGAGCGCCCGGTCAGCCGGGCCATCTCGCCGGGGTGGGGCGTTAAAATCAGTTCTCCTTGAGGGTGAAGCATCTTTTCCGTTTGGAGCAGGTCAGCGGCGGCGTTCAGGCCGTCCGCATCCAGCACTGCACTGCCGGAAAAGCCGGGCAGGAGCGTTTTCACCAGCGCACGGGTCTCGGCGGCACGGGCCGCGCTCTGGGCCGTATAGCCCAGCCCGGGGCCCGCCAGCAGGACAGAGGCCTTCTGCCGCCGGATGCGGTCGATATTCTGGGACGAGATGCCGCCCCCTGCCCCCGCTTTGCAGGGGCAGAGACAGCACTCGGGCAGGCGGGCGGCCACTGCCGCCAGCACCGGTTCCACACTTGCCAGCGTAACGATGCCGGCTCCGGTGCGCAGGGCACCTTCCACGGCCAGCGTCGCCGCGCCCCGGTAGGACGCACTGCCCGCCACCGCCAGCACGGAACCAAAGGTCCCCTTATGCGCATCCCGGGGACGGGGCTGGATGGCCTGCCAGACAAAATCGGAAGTTATTGTCATTTTATCACGCACCCTTTCATACAACCTCTCAGTCGGGCTTGCGGCTCAACCCCCCAGTCGCCTGCGGCGACAGCCCCCACTAGTAGGGGGGCCTTGGCATTTCGTAAAGCTCGTCCTCTTTGCCAAGGCCGCCCCTATCAGGCAACGACGACGACCGCCGCCAGTGGCGAAAACAGGGAGGAGTTGTTGGGGCGAACCCCCCAGTCGCCTGCGGCGACAGCCCCCACTAGTAGGGGGGGCCTTGGCATTTCGTAAAGCTCGCCCTCTTTGCCAAGGCCGCCCCTATTAGGGGCGGTGGCATCCCGCAGGGATGACGGTGGGGTTTAACCCTGCAAATACCTCCGGATCTCCTTCTCCGCCTCCTGCACTTCTTCATGGAACATGCGGGCAGAGACACGGAGGGCACCATGGCCCAGGATGATGACCTGTTCCATGCCATCGGAGGTGGCCACGCGGACGCGGCGGCCCTTGCCGATCTCATGGGTGACACGCTCGATGAACATATCGGCGGTCTCGGCTTCCCGGGTGTAGACCACATGGATATTGTGGTACTGCTCTATGCTGCCGGGGCTGCCCGGCACACGGTAGGCATCAAACACAAGGATGAGCACGCACTTCTTAAAGCCCTGATAGTTGCAGAGGATGTCCATCAGCCTGTGGCGGGCCGCTTCCAGGCTCTCTTTGGAGAGTGCGTTCAGCTCGTCCCATGCAAAGATGATGTTGTAGCCGTCCACCAGCAGGTATTCGGGCTGGATCTCCCACTGCTCGGCGTTGAAATCAGGGCGTTCCCGCTTCTGGGTGGGGCGGAACGCCGCCAGCGGGTCCCGCTTGATGGGCCCATAGGTCTGTTCAAAGATCTTCAGCAGCTCAGCATCCTCTTCCAGGGTGGCGCGGTAGGCGGCCATCCGGCGGGGGCGGGCCTGCACCGTTTCCTCGGTCTTTGCAGTCTTGCCCCAGCCGCTGTCTACATGCATGTGGCTGCGCACCTGCTCCCAGGGCACCACAAATCCGGCCCCGTGGGCGCAGAACACCGAATCTGCCGGGTTGTCGAGGTCGTGTTCCGGCTCATAGCCCGCGGCCTCGATGACCTCTGCTGCATTGTGGCAGGGACGGTAGCCGTCCAGCGTCAGGGTCAGGTGTCCCCTGCCCCGGGTGTAGCCCACCACCTCCATGGGGTAGCTGCGCATGGTGGAGGCCGGTGCCGTGCCGGTGAGCAGGGTGGTATCCCCGTCGGCTCCGGTCTCGGGCGGGTCAAAGCTGCCGCCCATGTTCTGGATATCGTTCATGGCGCGGCCCACGTTGTCAGAGGGCAGCTCCAGCCGGAAGGCATACCACGGCTCCAGCAGCTGGGTCTTGTGGATCTGGTCTGCCATCATCAGGCCCTGCCGGACGGCGCGGTAGGTCGCCTGCCGGAAGTCGCCGCCTTCGGTGTGCTTGAGGTGGGCGCGGCCCGCAATGAGGGTGATCTTCACATCGGTCAGGGGTGCCCCGATGAGCACACCCAGATGCTGCTTTTCCTCAAGATGCGTCAGCACCAGCCGCTGCCAGTTCTTGTCCAGCACCTCTTCCCGGCAGTCGGCGGCAAACTGCATTCCGCTGCCACGGGGCAGCGGCTCCAGCTTGAGGTGGACTTCCGCATAGTGGCGCAGGGGCTCGTAGTGGCCCACGCCCTCCATGGCTTCGGTGATGGTCTCCTTATACAGGATGCCGCCGGGGCCGAAGCTGACCTCCAGCCCGTACCGCTCGGCCAGCAGGCTTTTCAGCACCTCCAGCTGGATCTCGCCCATCAGCTGGACATGGATCTCGCCCAGGGTCTCGTTCCAGACCACATGGAGCTGGGGCTCCTCCTCTTCCAGCCGATGGAGCTTTCCCAGCGCGGCGTGCACGTCTGCGCCCTCGGGCAGCAGCACCTGATAGCTCAGCACCGGCTCCAGCACCGGCAGGTCGCTGTCCCGTTCCGCCCCCAGACCCTCGCCGGGGCGGGCTTTGGTCAAGCCGGTAACGGCGCACACCTGGCCGGGGCCGATGCACTCCGCCAGCGTAAACTTTGCGCCGGAGTAGAGCCGCAGCTGGTTGGCCTTTTCGGCCCATGGCTCCCCATCGACCTCTCCGGTGAGCTGGGCTTTCACTTTGAGCACGCCGCCGGTCACCCGCAGCCAGGTCAGGCGGTTTCCCTGCTCATCCTGGCTCACCTTGAACACCTTGGCCCCGAAGGCTTCCAGCGCGGGGGCCGGGCGGGTATAGCGGTCCAGGCCCTCCACCAGTGCATCCACCCCCTGCAGCTTCAGGGCTGAGCCAAACCAGCAGGGAAACACATGCCGCCGGGCAATGGCGGGGATGAGATCGGTATCGGTCAGGCTTCCCCGGTCCAGCATCGTCTCCATCAGCCGCTCATCGCAGAGAGCCAGCGCCTCGTCCCGGTCGGCCTGCTCTGCCCCAAAATCCACAAAGCCATCCCCCAACCGACGGTTCAGCTGGGTCAGAAGCGCTTCCCTGCCCGGGCCGGGCAGGTCCATCTTGTTCACGAACACAAAGGTGGGGATGCTGTACCGCCGCAGCAGCCGCCAGAGCGTCTCGGTATGGCTCTGCACGCCGTCGGTGCCGCTGATGACCAGCACCGCATAATCCAGCACCTGCAGTGTCCGCTCGGTCTCCGTGGAAAAATCCACATGGCCCGGGGTGTCCAGCAGGGTAAAATCGGTATTGCCCGCTGTGAAGAGGGCCTGCTTGGAGAAAATGGTAATGCCGCGCGCCTTTTCCAGCGCGTCGGTGTCCAGAAAGGCATCCTTATGGTCCACCCGGCCCAGCTTGCGGATGGTGCCGGTGCCGTAGAGCAGGGCCTCGGAAAGGGTGGTTTTGCCGCTGTCCACATGGGCCAGAATGCCGATGACCAGCTGCTTGTGCTCTTGTTCCATGCCGCGGCCCCCTTACAGCACGCTGGCGATCAGCGCAGCAGCGACCAGCGGCAGGCCCAGCACCAGATTGGAGAGCAGGCTGCAATAGGTGCGCTCCTCGGGTTCCAGCTCCTCAAAGGAGACGATCTTCTCATCCGCATAGTCGATGATGGAGCGGGTGGAGTGGATCTTTTTCTGCCGCTTGCCCATCCCCTTGAATTCCTCCAGCAGATGGTGGATGGTCACGCCATCCAGCCGCAGGTAGTCCACCCAGGCCCAGATGAGCAGCACCACGCCGCACAGAAAGCCCGGGGCCTCCCAGATGGTAAACGTGCCATCGCTGACATAGCGCTGCCACAGCAGCATCAGCACGGCCACGATGGAGGTGCGGGTCACGGTCTTATATAAAATGGGGTGGAACATGTAGCGTTTGTACATCGAGGTCAGTTTCTTCATGGTGCGCTCCTTATTGATACAGATACACTTTATTGTATCATTTTTTTGTGAAAAAAGATAGCTTTTTTGTGCGCACAGCGTGAACAGTTCCTCTCTTTTGCCTGTTCTTCATGGATATACAGTTCTTTCCATTTTATAGTAATTTTTTCCACATTCTTTTCCTATGAAAGTGTTTGTCACCGTTTTGTTTCCAATTCTATGCCGTGGCGGATTGACTTCTTTCCAGTAAAGTGCTAAAATATACCGTGGTGCGACTTTTGTCTTTCCTGTGCACTTTTTGGAAAGGCAGACAGCCTCACTGCGTTTAGGAAAAGGAAAAACGCGCGGCTCTGTCCGCGCAAGATCTGGGAGGATCATCCAATGAGCTTCAATTTTGATCGCCGCACCTTCCTGAAGGGTGCAGGTGCTGTGGGTGCCGCCAGCCTGCTGGCAGCCTGCGGCGAAAAGTCCAACAACACCGGCAATGGTGCTGCCGCCAGCGGCGCTGCTGCCCCCAACTCCACCGGCGCTACCCCCCTGAAGGAGTTCATCTCCTTTGAGAGCGGCAACCGTGAGCTGGAAAGCTGGAACATGCTGTACACCCAGAAGGCTGAGGATGCCAACGTGGTCACCAACCTGTGGGACGGCCTGCTGAGCTTTGACTGCTACGGCAAGGTGGTGCCCGCTATCGCTTCCAGCTGGGAGCACAATGAGGATGCCACTGTCTGGACCTTCCACCTGCGGGACGACGTGGACTGGGTGGATTGCAACGGTGAGGTGAAGGCTCACCTGACCAGCAAGGACTTCCTGGTTGGTTTTGAATGGGTGATGAACGCCATCAAGAACGAGGCCAACAACACCTCCATGCCCAACGATACCATTGTGGGTGCTTACGAGTACTACGAGCTGACCAAGGAAGCCGGTGACGCTGCTGCTGACATGACCTACGAGGACATGCTGGCTGCCGGTGTGGGCATTGAGGCTCCGGATGATTACACTCTGGTGTTCACCTGCCCCAGCGCCTGCCCCTACTTTGATACCGTTGCCGCCTACAACAGCTTCTACCCCGTGGCCCCTGCTCTGATCGAGGAGCTGGGTGTCGATGGCTTCCGGAGCTGCGACAACACCACCATGTGGTATAACGGCCCCTATGTGGTGGAGGAGTACATCCAGGGCAACACCAAGAGCTACATCCCCAACCCCAACTACTACGATGCTGCCAACGTCAGCCGCTTTGAACGCTTCACCGTCACCATGATCAGCGACGGTTCCATCAGCCTGCAGCTGTATCAGAGCCGCGAGCTGGACGAGGTGGACCTGGGCGAGAGCAACATCACCACCATTCAGTCCGATCCTTCCAACGAGTACAATCAGCAGCTGTGCGAGAAGCGTGCCAAGAAGTTCAGCTACTGCTTCATCTTCAACTACGACAAGAAGAACGTCGATGGCACCCCCGATGAGAACTGGAACAAGGCCATTGCCAACAAGGCGTTCCGTCAGTGCTTCTCCAAGGGCATGGTGCTGAACAAGTTCTTCGCCCGTTACAACCCCATCAATCCCCTGAAGTGCGAGAACGACTTCTTCACCATGAAGGGCCTGTGCTACACCTCTGACGGCACCGACTACACCAACCTGGTGGCCAAGGAGATGGGTCTGGACGGCGAGGCTTACGATGGCAAGACCATGAAGCGCCTGCGCGCCAACAACGGCGACATCACCGAACTGAAGAAGCAGGCCATGGAAGAGCTGAGCGCCATTGGTGTCACCTTCCCTGTTCACTGCTCCTACTATATTCTGGCTGGCTCCACCTCCGCTCTGGACAGCGCAACCGTGCTGAAACAGTGCTTCACCGACAGCTTCGGTGATGACTTCATCGTGCTGGATATCAACACCTTCGTGTCCTCCACCATGAAGGAAGTCGTGGCGCCCAAGCTGCAGAGCTTCGTCCACATGGGCTGGGGCGCTGACTTCGGCGATCCCATCAACTTCCTGACCCAGATCATCGTTCACGACGACAATGCTTACTACAGCTGCAACATGACCAACATCGCAGGCATTGTAAACAATGGCCCCGCCAGCTACCAGAAGGATCTGGTTGCCGCCTACGAGAAGTTCACCGATCTGGTGAACGAGGGCCGTGCCATCGTTGACGACACCGATGCACGCTACGCTGCATTTGCCAAGGCCGAGGCTTACTTCCTGGACGAGAACCTGATCTTCCCCACCGTCTACGATATCACCTGGTGCCTGACCCACGTCAACGAGTACAGCAAGATCAACGCTATGTATGGTCCCTGCAACTACAAGGCTGTGAACTGGGAGACCAGTGAGGAGGCTTACACCACCGAACAGTACGATGCGTTTGCCGCCGCATTCGACGCAGCCACTCAGGCCTGATCGCGTGAACCAATAGCCAATCGCAAAAAGCAGAACCGGACGTTTTTGAAGCGTCCGGTTCTTTTTTTGCTCCCTGACAGCACAAAACCCCGCCGCGCGGGAAAGCTCCCAGCGCGGCGGGGTCATTGTGTTAAAATACAGGAAAGCGGTTCAGCTTACAGCTGGCTTTCATACTCCTTGCGGTAGCCTTCCAGCTCACGCTGGTTGCCATACACGAAGTGGCCGTTTGCGATCTCTTCCCAGACCGGCTTATCCACGCTGTAATCGTGGATCGAGGGGTCATAGACCAGCAGCTTCTTGTGCTTTTCGAGGCTGGGGTCAGGGATGGGAACCGCGCTCAGCAGGGCTTTGGTGTAGGGATGCAGCGGATGGAGGAACAGCTCCTCCGCCTCAGCCAGCTCCACGATACGGCCCTTGCTGATAACAGCGATACGATCCGAGATGAACCGGACCACCGACAGGTCATGTGCAATGAACAGGTAGGTCAGGCCACGGCTCTTCTTCATCTCGTTCAGCAGGTTCAGCACCTGTGCACGGATGGAGACATCCAGTGCAGAGATGGGCTCGTCGGCCACGATGAACTCCGGCTCCATGACCAGTGCACGGGCAATGCCGATGCGCTGGCGCTGACCGCCCGAGAACTCGTGGGGGAAGCGGGAGGCAAACTCCGGCAGCAGGCCGACCTCATGCAGGGCGTTCATCACCTTTTCATGCAGGTCTTCCTGGTCCTTGTAGAGATGATGGTTCAGCAGGCCCTCAGCAATGATATACTCCACCTTGGCGCGCTCGTTCAGCGAAGCCATGGGGTCCTGGAAGATCATCTGGATCTTACGGATGACCTCTCTGTCCAGTTCCTTGGAGATCTTGCCGTTGATCTTCTGGCCCTTGAAGAAGATGTCGCCGCCGGAGGTCGGGTTGATGCGGCAGATGGCACGGCCAATGGTGGTCTTGCCGGAGCCGGACTCGCCGACCAGCGAGAAGGTCTCGCCCTTATAGATGTCAAAGTTGACATGATCGACAGCAACAAATTTCTTCTTACCGGAGCCAAAGGTGATCTGAAGGTCTTTCAGCTCAATCAGCTTTTCGCGTTCAGCCATTTAAGTTGGCGCCTCCCATCTTTCCCATTTTCTCACGCAGGTTCTGGATGGAGTGCGGCCGCTCGATCTTGGGAGCGCGCGGGTCCAGATACCAGGTCTTTGCGGCGTGGGTCTCGGACACCTGGAAGAACGGAGGCTCTTGCACAAAGTCGATTGCCAGCGCATGCTTGTTGCGGGGCGCAAATGCGTCACCCTTGATCTCGTTGAACAGGTTCGGGGGAGTACCATCCACGCTGGGCAGGGCCTCACCCTTGGTGCCCAGCTGCGGCAAAGCCTGCAGCAGAGCCCAGGTGTAGGGGTGCCATGCGTCGTAGAAGATCTCCTCCACGGTGCCGTATTCCACGATCTGGCCGGCATACATCACGGCCACACGGTCTGCCACGTTTGCCACAACGCCCAGGTCATGGGTGATGTAGATAACGGACATGCCCAGCTCCTTCTGCAGGTCGCGGATCAGCTGCAGGATCTGTGCCTGAATGGTCACGTCCAGTGCAGTGGTGGGCTCGTCGCAGATCAGGATCTGCGGGCGGCAGGCCGCTGCAATGGCAATGACGACACGCTGACGCATACCGCCGGAGAACTCGTGGGGGTACTGCTCGTACCGACGCTCGGGGTCGGGGATACCCACCTTGCCCAGCATCTCGATGGCAGCCTTTTTGGCTTCCTCGCCCTTCAGACCCTGGTGATGCTCAATGCTCTCCTGGATCTGCTTGCCGATCTTCTTCAGCGGGTTCAGGCTGGTCATAGGGTCCTGCATGACCATGGCGATCTTCTTGCCGCGGACACCCAGCCAATCCTTCTCGGTGAACTTGGTCATATCGCGGCCTTCAAACATGATGGAGCCGCCGGTGATCTTACCGTTGGCATCCAGCATACCCACAAAGTTCTTGGTGAATACGGACTTGCCCGAGCCGGACTCGCCCACGATGGCAAGGGTCTCGCCTTCGTACAGGTCCAGCGAGCACTTGCGGATGGCGTTCAGCTTGCGGCCGCGCAGGCTGAAAGTGATCTCCACGTCTTTGGCAGAGATAATCGGTTGTCTATCCATTTACGTCTCTCTCCAATCTATCAAACGTGGTTGCGCGGATCAGCCGCATCCGACAAAGCGTTGCCCATGATATAGAAAGAAATGGAAATGATGGACACGATGGATGCAGGGAAAACCAGCAGGTACGGATAATCCAGGAAGAAGCCGCGCACCTTGCTCAGGATCAGGCCCAGAGAAGGCGTGTCGATGCCCAGGCCCAGGCCCAGGTAGGACAGCGTGGATTCCAGATTGATGGTGCCCGGGATGGACAGTGCCATACGCAGGATGATAACGGAGACCAGATACGGCAGGATGTTCTTGGTCAGCACGCGCCACAGCGGGGTGCCCAGGCAGCGGGACGCGAGGTTGTACTCGCGGTCACGGAACATGAACACCATGTTGCGGACACGGCGTGCCATAGAAAGCCAGTTGATGGCGATCATGGAGATGGCCATGATCCAGAAGCTCTGGCCCACCATCAGGGCGATCAGGGTCATATAGATGATATAGGGCACGTTGTCGATCAGGTTGTACAGCTCCGTGAAGAAGCGGTCCAGACTGCGCACATAGCCCCAGATCAGGCCGAAGATCACGCCCACGATGCTCTCGCCCACGGCGACCACCAGAGCCAGACGGATGGAAACCTGGGTGGCATACCACACCTGGCACCAGTAGTCACGGCCCAGGTTGTCGGTACCGAACCAGTACTCACTGTTGGGCTTGATGAAAGCCTTGCTGGAATCAGAGATCAGGGTAGTGTAGTGATACTTGCCGATGCCCAGCGCAATGAAGGAGAACACCGTCAGCGCCAGGAACAGGATCAGGCAGAAGACAGCGACCTTCTGCTTGAGGAAGTTCTGGATGACAGAACCCCAATAGGAATAGTTGGAGTAGCCGATGCGTTCAGCTTCTTCCGGGGAATAATCCACAAAGTAGAACAGCTCGTCCTGCTTCTTGCCTTCAAAATCAGATGCCTTAGCCATCAGCGTGCTTCCTCCTTTCCGGTCAGGGTGATACGGGGGTCAACCACCATCATCAGCACATCGCCCAGGAACACGCCCACGATGCCCAGCACAGCGTAGAGGATGACCAGGGTCTGCACAACGTTCAGGTCATAGCGCTGGATGGCATCCGTCAGCAGGGGGCCCATGCCGGGAACGGAGAAGAACCGTTCCATCAGCAGGGAGCCGCCCACCGTCAGCAGGATGGACTGGGGGATATACTGCACCATGGGAACCATGGCGTTGCGCAGAACATGCTTAAACATGATCTCGCGGGAGCTCAGGCCCTTGACACGGGCCAGCTTGATATAGTCGCGGGTCAGCTCATCCACCATGTAGCGGCGGGTCCACAGGGCATAGCCTGCAATGGATGCCAGCGAAAGGCAGGTGATGGGCAGCACGCTGGAAGCACTCACATTGCGGGTGGAGTACAGCGTGGGGAATCCCAGGTACTTGGAACCAAAGACCAGCACCAGAGAATACGACACCAGCGACGGGACCGCGTTGACGAACACGGTGTAGGCCGTGCCGATCCAGTCGAATACCTTGTCCTTGAATGCCGCCTGCAGGATGCCCATCAGCACACCGACCACCAGAGAGATGGCGGACGCCGTGAGGCCCAGACGCATGGAGACACCAAACTTTTTACCAATGACCTTGACCACCGGGGCACCGTTCTGGATGCGGCGGGAAGTGCCGAAATCCAGATGCAGCAGGCTGTTGTAGAACTTGACCAGCTGGGTGGGGATGGGATCAGTCAGGCCAGCTGCTTCCAGAGCGGCGGTCTTCTGCTGATCGGTAAACTTCATGAGCTGTTCCTCAGTGAAGTAGTAGTCCGTCGGCAGGCAGCGCATCATCAGGAAAACTGCTGTTGCGATCAGAAAGATTGTGACAAGCGACTGGAGCAGCCGCTTAACCGTGTATTTTAACATGTTATCGAACCCTTAACTTTTATTTCTACCCTTTCGGGCGGGGAAACGGGGAACTTAAGCCTTGGTAGCTGCGTCGAATGCAGCGGCGAACTCCTCGTACTGCTCGGTGGTGTAAGCCTCTTCGCTGGTCTCCCAGTTCACAGCCTTGTAGTTGCAGGGACCATACATAGCGTTGATCTTGCTGTACTCGTTGGCGTGGGTCAGAGTCCAGGAAACATCGAAGTTGCAGGGGCAGGCCAGAACGCTGTTCAGCATGCTGGCCTCAGCCTTTGCGAAGGCAGCGTAGCGGGCATCGGTATCATCAACGATGGCCTTTGCGGTGTTGACCAGATCGGTGAACTCCTCGTAGCAGGCCACCAGATCCTTCTGCCAGTCAGCGGGGCCGGCCTCGACGATCTTGGCGATGTTGGAGTAGTACCAGCTGTAGTAGGCGTTGTCGTCGTGCAGGATCTCCTGACCAACGAAGTTGACGGGATCGCCGTAGTCAGCGCCCCAGCCGTTGATGACGAAGCTCTGCAGCTGAGGATTGCGGACTTCCTGGGTGATGGAGGAGACGTAGGTCTTGATGTCCAGCACAATGAAGTCATCGCCGAAGCTGTCGGTGAAGCACTGCTTCAGAACCGTTGCGGTATCCAGAGCGGTGGTGGAACCAGCGATGATGTGGTAAGCAGCGTGGACGGGGAAGGTGACGCCGATGGCGCTCAGCTCGTCCATGGCCTGCTTCTTCAGGTCAGCGATGTCGCCGTTGTTAGAACGCAGGCGGATCATGGTCTTGCCGTCGTAAGCCTCGCCGTCGAAGCCCATCTCCTTGGCCACCAGGGTGGTGTACTCCTGGCCCTGGGTGTTATAGCAGACACCCGGCATGGTGTAGTAGTCGTTCTCGCACTTCAGGGGGTTGATCTTGTTGGTACGGGCATAGTAGTTGGTCAGATTCAGGCCCTTGTAGAAGCACTGACGGAAGGCAGTGTTGGCAATTGCCTTGTTCCAGTTGTCGTCGGGGGTGCCGTCCTCGTTGTTCTTCTGGTAGTTGAAGTGCATCTGGTAGCTGAACTTCTTGGGACGCTTCTCACACAGCTGAGCATTGTACTCGCTGTTGGGATCGGCCTGGATGGTGGTCAGGGTGCTCTCGCCCACATCCATCTCGTCCAGCTCACGGTTCTGATACAGCTGGAAGGTGACGGTGCCGTCGCTGATCATGGTGACGGTGAAGCGGTCGAAGCGGGACACATCGTTTGCACCAAAGTAGTTGGGGTTGGGGATGTAGCTCTTGGTGTTCTGGCTGATGAACTCCTCCACCACATAGGGACCATTGTACCACATGTTGGTGTAATCGCAGGCACGGAAGCCCTCAACGCCCAGCTCGTTGATCAGATCCTCAGAGGCGGGGTAGAAGCTGGTGTAGGCAGCAACGGTATCGAAGTAGGGGCAGGGATCCTTGCAGGTGAAGACCAGGGTGTAGTCGTCCGGAGCCTCAACGCCCACGCCTGCATCCAGCATATCCTGGTAGGTCAGGTCGGCAGCGGCATCGCCCATATCGCTGGTCTTCTGATAGTAATCAGCAGCACCGGTCAGGGTCTCGTTGGGCATGGAGGTGTTGTTGGCCTGGTTCTTGGCTGCGTTCAGCACCCACTCCAGACCCACGAGGAAGTCCTTGCTGGTCAGGTGAGCCTTGACCTCGCCGTTCACATCCACCCAGTCCACATCGTCGCGGAGGTTGAAGGTCCAAACGGAAGAGTCCTCATTGTGGCTCCACTCCTTGGCCACGGAAGGCACAGCCTTGCCGTAGCAGTCAAAGCTCAGCAGGCCTTCCCACAGGTTGGTGGTGACATTCATGTCGGAAGCCATCTGGCTGTACAGCATGTTCCAGCTCTCCAGCTCACGGTTGGTGCTCTCCCAGGAGATGAACTCCTTCAGCGGGGTAGCGCCGGTGGTGTTGGGAGCGCTGGTAGCACCAGAGGAAGCGGCGGTGGAGCTGCTGCCAGAGTTGCCGCCGCAGGCGGCCAGAATGCCGGCGGCACCAACGACACCGGAAGCCTTCAGAAAGCTGCGGCGGCTGATTGCATGAGACTCGTAGTTGTTGTTCATTGTGTTTTCCTCCCTATAATAATTCCGTGCTTCAGTGCATGGTGCAGGGCGGGATGTCCTGCTGTTTTCCCACTATTCTGCGGAGGTTTTTTGAATCCTGTATTGCCAGGGAATACAAAAGAGCGCAGAAACAGACCCCTCTGTCTGCACCTGTGCTCCTCCCGCAAAACCTTAACACGTCATATATTGTACCATTGAAATAAAAAGATGTCAATGGAGCGCACACAGCTTTTTCTTCAAAAAGCAAAGTCTGCCGCACAAAAACGATGAAATATATTTGCTTTTACATGGTAAAGCGTGCAGGAAATTTAACAGACAATGCTGCGGACAAAACAACCGGAATTGTTCTCGTCAAAAAGACACCGCATTTTCTGCTTTATATTCTAAAAGAGCAGGCGCTCCACGCTTTGCGAAGAGCTCCTGCTTTTGGAAAACCGAATTATTAAAACAAGTCACCGGGCCAGAGCGTTCTGGATCTTTGCAAAATCCTCCAGCGTCAGGGCCTCGGGACGGATGCGGGCATCGAAACCGGCGGCTTCAATGGCAGCGGTCACGGCATCCTTGGGCATCCCCAGGCCACTGGCAATGGCATTGGCGGCAGTCTTGCGCCGCTGGCCAAAGGCCGCGCGCACAAGGGCAAAGTAGCCCTCCTCGTCCTCCACCTGCACGGCGGGGGTGGGGCGGATCTCCATCCGCACCACAGCGCTGGTCACCTTGGGGGCCGGGTAAAAGCTGCCCGGGGCGGCGGTGAACATCATCTTAGAGGTCGCGTAATAGCTCACCGCACAGCTGATGGCACTGGAGGCCCGGGTGCCCGGGGCGGCAGCCAGACGATCGGCAGCTTCCTTCTGCACCATCACAGTCAGGCTCTCGATGGGCAGGCGGTCACCCAGCAGCTTCATCACAATGGGGCTTGTAATATAGTAGGGCAGGTTGGCGCAGACTGCCACCGGCATCCCGGGGAACTCCTGCGCGATCAGGGCTTTCAGGTCCACCTTGAGCACATCCTGCAATACCAGCTTGAAGTTGTCCACACCGGCCATGGTCTCGGCCAGCAGGGGCGGCAGGCGCTCGTCCACCTCGATGGAGACCACCTTTGCCGCCCGCTTTGCCAGCTCCCGGGTCAGCACGCCGATGCCGGGGCCGATCTCGAGCACGCCGTAGCGCTTGTCCACGCCGCTGGCATCCACGATCTTGGGGGGCAGGCCGGGGTTGACGATGAAGTTCTGGCCAAAGCCCTTGGAAAGGGCAAAATCATATTTTTCGCACAGGGCGCGCACATAAGACAGGTCAGTCAGTTCGGGCATGGCTCTATCCTTTCTTTTCCAAAATAACCCTCTCAGTCTCGCTTCGCTCGCCAGCTCCCCCAAAGGGGGAGCTTTTGACAAAACCGCAAACTTTGCATGAATTGCCAAGACCTCGCCCTTCGGGAGAGGTGGCAGCGCGTCAGCGCTGACGGAGAGGGTTGTTCTCTTATTCTTGACTACTGGATGCAGTGCTCTCCCCTGCTGCTTCACTTTCGGCGGGTGCGGTCTCTGCCGGAGTGCTCTCGGCAGATGCAGCCTCAGCGTCCCCTTCCGCTACGCTCTCGGCGGCGGCGCTGTCGGCAGCTTCACTGGAAGCAGCCTCGTTGACACCGCTCACGGTGGTGGTACCGCTCATCTGCTGGGCAGTGCTCACGGCACGCTGGATCTGGGGATCGTTCTCCACAGTGTAATCATAGTATGCGGTCTGTTCGTCCGCAGTCAGGGGGCGCTCCACATCCACGGTCAGGCCGGTGCCGTCAAAGCAGCTGCCATCGCCGCAGACCAGCTTTGCCACGGTGACCACCACGGCACTGCCATCGGACAGGCGCTGGGGGCTGCTCTGGATGGTGCCCTTGCCCTGCGTGGTGGTGCCCACCAGGCGGGCACCATTCAGGGTGCGCAGGCTGCTGGCAAAGAGCTCCGCAGCGCTGGCGGTGCTGCCGTTGACCAGGCAGACCACGGGCAGGTCGATCCGGGACTCGCTGGTGCTGGTGCCCAGCAGGGTCTGGGTGCCGTTCTTGTCCTCAGCAAAGGCCAGCGTGCCCTCCGGGGCGATCAGGTCGATGCACTGAATGGCATCGTCCAGCAGGCCGCCGCCGTTGTCGCGCAGATCAAACACCAGGCTGCCTGCGCCGCTGGCGCTCAGGCTGCGGATGGCGTAATCCAGCTCACTGGGGGTGGTGGAATCAAACTGGCGGATCCGGATGTAGCCCACATTGCCCTGCACCATCTGGTAATCCACGGTGGTGGAGCTGTAGCCGGAGTGGGTCAGGTCAGCGGTATGCTCGGAGGCCTCACTATCCAGCCAGGTCACATTGACGGTGGTGCCGCTCTCGCCGCGCAGGCGGGTCTGGATGGCATCCACGCTGCTCATGCTCTTGACATCGGTGCCGTCCACAGCGGTGATGTAGTTGCCGACCTGAATGCCAGCCTCCTTGGCGGGGGATTCATCGTAGACCTTGATGACCTTGGCATAGCCGGACTGATCCACAGCCAGCTCCACGCCAATGCCGATCAGGGTGCCGTTCTGGGTGTTCATCAGCTCCGTATAGGCGGTAGCGCTGAAATAGCGGGCGTACTTGTCGCCGGTGCCCAGCAGGTAGCCAGCCGTCAGGCGGTCGTAGAGGGTGGTCTCGTCGATGGGATAGTAATCGTTGCTGCGGACATAGCGGTCCACCTCAGCGATCTTGTTGTACATGCTTTCCTTTTCCTTCACGCTGGAAACGGTGCTGTCAAACAGGCGCATCGCCACCAGCATGGTAATGGAAAAGGTAACGGTCATGGCCAGGATGACGATGCTGACCGCCATGCCGACCGATATCTTACGGTTCATCTTTTTCCCTCCTCTGTCAGACCAGCAGCATCATAACCACGCTGCCCAGCACGGAAAGTGCAAAGATCCCTGCCAGGATCAGACAGCCCACGCGCAGGATGCGCTTGCGTTTTTCTTCCTTCATAAGCCCTGACGGCCTCCTTTGATACAATGCAGATTATTTCATGGGGATATAACCACGGGGGTTGACGGCATTGGCCTTGGAGCCGCCCTTCCAGACCTCCAGATGGAGGTGGTTGCCGGTAGAGTTGCCCGTGCTGCCCACATAACCGATGATCTCGCCCTGCTGGACATACTTGCCCGCCGAGGTTGCGACCGACCGCATGTGGCCGTACAGGGTGCTGTACTGGTTGCCATCGGACATTTTGCCGTGGTAGATGATGACATAGTTGCCGTAGCCGCCGCTGGACCAGCCCGCCACCTGCACATAGCCGCTGGCGGCTGCATAGATGGGCGTGCCGCCCGGGGCGGCAAAGTCGGTACCGGCGTGGAGCTTGTTGACCCCCGTAACGGGGTTCTTGCGCCAGCCGTACTCACTGGAAATGCGGCTATAGCTCTTGAGCGGGCAGATGAAGCCGGTAAAGCTCAGGGTGGGCTTGGAGGCAGCGGCCGCAGCGATCAACTTCTGGATCTGCTTCTTGACCGCCTCATAGTTCATCTCGTCCGATTCAATGGCGGCCTGCGCGTCCTTCTGGGCCTGCTGCGCCTCGGCAGCGCTCATCTGGGCGGCGGCCACGCTGGAGTTGAGCTCGTTCTGCTTGGCACGCATCTGGCTGTTCTGGGCATCCAGATCTGCCTTTTTGCTTTGCAGCTCACTGCGCTGGGATTCCAGCGTCAGCTTATCGCTTTCCAGCGCTTCCTTGGCGTTCTTCATGTTGTCCAGGATCTCGGTGTCCTTGATGGAGATGTCCTGCATGACCTCGTTGAAGGTCAGCAGCTCATACAGGTCGTTCACCGCAGACAGCATGGCAACGCTGCCGCCGTCCCGCAGCTCCTGCATGGCGGCCATGTGCTGCTTGAAATCCCCCCACTGGTCGGCGATCTCCGCTTCTTTTTCGGTGATCTGCTGTTCTTTGGCGGCGATCTCCTGTTCCTTCAGGCCGATGCTGTTCTGCACCTCGGCGATCTGGCCCTTCAGCACGCTGATCTGGCTCTGGACCACCGTGACCTTTTCCTTCAGCTCCGATTCCAGCGCCTTGGCGGCCTGCTCCTTCTTTTTTGCATTGGACAGTTCCTTTTTGTGCTGTACAATGGACTGGGAGAGCTTATCCAGCTTGTTCTGCAGGCTGGACATGCTGGTAGCCGCCGTGGCCGGGTAGACCGAAACGCTCAGCAGCAGGCAGGCCGCTGCCAGAAACAGGCTGGCGGCGCGCATGGCCCGGCTGTGCCCGGGGGCGGGCTTTGCGTGGGTGGGGGTATACATGAGGCGCAGGCGGAAGCCCGCAGAGTGTTTTGCTTGTTTCACAGAGAAGGCTCCTTTCGCTTACACATTCAGATGCTTGCGGATGGAGAACATGCTGCCCAGCGCACCCACCAGCGCACCACCGGCCAGACTGTACGTCAGGATGGTGGGCCAGACGGCATCCACAGGCACCATGGCGGTGCCCATGAGCCGCTGCCACCACCCGCCCAGCGTGCTGGAGGCCTGCACAATGTAGGCATAGCCGAAGATACCGGCTACCGAGGTGATGGCACCAGAGATCAGGCCCATGGTCAGGCCCTCCACAAAAAAGGGCAGGGTGACAAGGTGGTTGGTCGCGCCCACATACTTCATGATCTCGATCTCACGGCGGCGGGCAAAAACGCTCAGGCGGATGGTGCTGCCCACCGTGATGATGCTGACCGCCATCAACACCAGGATCACGATCTGGCCCACCTTGGTCACGGCCTGCTGGACCTCCACAAAGGTCTGGGTCATCTCAATGGGGGCGGTAACACTGTACACGCCCGGGATGCTCTGGAAGTTCTGGCTCATGGCCTGCATCTGGCTCAGGTCTGCCAGAGAGACACGGTAGTTGGCCTTGAAGGGGTTATCATTCTCAAATTCGTCCAGCAGAACGGCGTAATCCGCCATGTACCCACGGTACTGGTTGAGCACGTCCTCCTTGGACATGTACTGCACCCGGCTCACGCCCGGGGTGGCAGTGATGCGCTCCCCTACCGACTGGATGGTGGCATCGTCGGCTTCGGGGTCCACATAGACCACCATCTCGTTCTGCTGGCCCAGATAGTTCACCATGCTGTTCACATTGACTTCCGCCAGCGTGGCAAAGGTGTTCAGGGTCATACAGACGCTCAGGGAGGCGATGCAGGCAATGGTCATGGCCCAGTGCTTGCCCAGGTTGCGCACACCGCGCACCACAAGGAAACCGAACGTAGAAGGCTTCATCATACCAGCGACACCTCCATTTCCAGTTCCTTCGGGTCTACGGGCGGGTGGGGAATCATGGAGCCCGTGGGCACATCGGAGATGATGTGTCCGCCGGACAGGGTGACCACGCGGCGGTCAAAGTGACGGACCAGCTCGTGCTCATGGGTGACCACCAGCACGGTGATGCCCATCTCGCTGACACGCTCCAGCAGCTCCATCATCTCAAGGCTCAGTTCGGGGTCGATGTTGCCGGTGGGCTCGTCTGCAATCACCAGCTTGGGGGCGTGGGCCAGGGCGCGGGCCACAGCCACACGCTGCTGCTCACCGCCGGAGAGCAGGTCGGGGTAGACCTTTGCCTTGTCCTCCAGGTGGACAAGCTCCAGCATGTAATTCACGCGCTCCTTGATCTGCTTGTGCCCGATGTTGGTAACATGCATGGCAAAGGCAATGTTCTCGTAAACGGTCATGGTGGGGATGAGCCGGAAATCCTGAAAGATAATGCCCATCTGACGGCGCAGGTAGGGGATCTTGCGGCGGCGCAGGCGGGCAACATCCTGCCCGTTCACCAGCACGCGGCCCTCGGTGGGGGTCTCCTCGCGCAGGATCAGCTTGAGCAGGGTGGATTTGCCCGCGCCCGAGTGACCCAGCAGAAAAACAAACTCGCCATCATCCACATGGAAGTTGACATCCTCCAGGGCAGGCTTTGCGTTGTGCTTGTACTGCTTTGAAACGTGTTCAAAATCTATCATGCGTTTTTCGCTCCCAATAATTTTCTCCAAACCAAAAAGAACCGGCCAGCATCGGTTTCGAGCGGCCGGTTCTGCGCCGACGGCTTTGCGCCGCAAGCGTTTGCTTAATATTTGGCCGGGTTGTTGGACAGGTACTTCTTGACCATCAACGCCACCTTAAAGACGATGGCATCGTCGAACTCACGCAGATCCAGACCGGTCAGT
>UMLF01015112.1_pt1 | contig 23820 bp, 7 predicted proteins | sample 1966501 | NCBI WGS metagenome assembly UMLF01 (sample SAMEA4836194, study PRJEB28245) | human gut metagenome | biome: gut microbiome; material: fecal sample | place: Denmark | collected 2008 | reverse complement strand
ATCGATTATGGCGGTGGAAGACGACAATGCGATGCTCATTCCGCAGCAGCTTATAGCCTGGACTCCCGACACGGACAAGACCAATACCAACAAAGGTGCATATCTGGCCGTGAAGGTCAATATTACGACCAAGGACGGTGCCCGTGTCTATCCTTCTGTCGGCGAATATGACTGGGTCGCAGTAGCTGTCAATACCAAGTGGGAGCCCGGTCAGAAGTACGTTTATACGCTGGATTTCTCGAATGGTGCCGGTAAGGTCGATCCCGAAAAGCCCATGCCGGGTCCGACAGATCCGTTCAAACCGGGCGAGGATGTATTGGGCAGTGCCATTAAATTTACGGTTACGGTAACTCCGTGGACGTCGGCTTCGGAGAATGTTCCGATGTAATCGATAAATTAGGATCGGGCGGGGTTGGACCGCAAAGACTTGCCGTATGTCCGAAGGTGTAGTGTACGGCAGGCGAGGGGAGGAAGGCCTCCGGCCCTCCTCTGTCCCTTCCCGATCACTTGAGGTAGCCGCAGAGCTACCGTTCGGCTCGGCCGAAAAACGCGTGAATTATATAATGTCAATGTAAATTATGAAACAGATTCTTGCAACTTTCCCGTTACGCAATTTTCTGCGGGTATTTGCTCTGGTGGCAGCCGTGTCTGCGACCTCCTGTTCGAAAGACCCGGCAGTGGATGGAGAACTGCACGGTGATATGCTTCGTTTCGCAGTCGCCGAAGCGGACGGCTGGAATACGCAGTTGCGATGCGGTGCTGCCGGGTCGGAAGAGAAGAGCGCTGCCTCTCCGGAAAACGTCGCGGAAGTATTTTCGCTCCGGGGAGAAAACCCTGCGGACACGCTGTTCCTGCACGCCTCGGTCGCCGACGGAATCGCCGCACCGTACCCGAATGTGCAAACCGACCGATTGCAGACGCGTGCCACGCCCGTCGAAACGGGGACCTTTTACGATTCGTTCGGCGTATTGGCTTCGGTTTATACGGGGACTTGGAGCGAGGATTCCTGCTTGCCGGATTATATGTACGATGTCGAGGTGACCGAAGCATCGTCCTGGACGACCTCCTATTACTGGCCCGGTGCCGGACGCAACATCCGTTTCTTCGCTTACGCGCCCTACGGCGGCCAGGGGATCGTTCTTTCGGATAAGACGTCGGCCGGTACTCCGTCGATCACCTATACGGTCCCGACAGCCGTCGCCGACCAGCAGGATTTGCTGGTCGCTGCTACCTCCGGGATGGCCGGCAATACCGCTGCGGCGGCTCCGTTGAGTTTCGCTCACGCGCTCACTGCCGTACGCTTCACTACGGGCGACGATATGATGTCCGGGCGCATTACGAAAATCACGCTCAAGGGCGTTTACGGTTCCGGTTCGCATACGATGGGTTCCGATTCGTGGAACGGTTACGGCGCTACGACAGACTTTTCGCAGACACTTGCGGCTACTGTGGACGGGTCTGCGGACCAGGAGATCACTCCTGTCGCAGCGACCTTCATGATGTTGCCGCAGACGCTTCCGTCGGGCGCTTCGATCGAGGTCGTCTATACGGACGACCTGACTTCGACACAACGAACTTTAACCGCCTCTATCGCAGGCAGCCAATGGCCGATGGGCAGAACCGTCACTTACCGGATTTCGACGTCGAGCATCGTAATCACTCCGACTTTTACCGTGATGGCTCCGGCCAATTTTACCTATGCCGGAGGCAGCGAAAATTATTCGGTGACCAGCTATGCCGCCGTTTCCCGTCCGGGCGATGCTACGCGAACCGTTCCGGTGGCCTGGACCGCCGAATTTGTCGAGGATGACGGCAGCGGGGGCTACAACGTGATCGCCCGTCCGGAATGGCTCACAGCTTTTACCGCGAGCGGCAACGGCGGTACGTCGGCCACGTCGTTCTCGGCTACGATTGCGGCTCAAACGGGTGTCACTTCCAATTCGCATAACGAAACTTTGAAAATGGCAGCTTCTGTCAGCGGCACGTACGATCTTTCGACCTCCGGTGGCACGACCGCGATGCGGACCGCCAACTGTTACGTCATCAACGCCCCGGGACAGTACTCCCTGCCGTTGGTCTATGGTAACGCTATCAAGGACGGCGGTACGAACGCTTCGGCCTACACTTCGCAGTCCAGCGAAACATCCGTATTGAAGACCTTCGTAAACCATCTCGATGCGGCTATCACCGATCCCTATATCTATAACAATGCGGGGTGTACGCCCCTGGATGCCGTACTCGTTTGGCAGGACGAGGAAAATCTGGTGACGAATGTCCGGCTTTCGTCCGACAAGCACAGCCTGACCTTCGACGTGCCGCAAGCGACGATCAAGCAGGGCAACGCTATCGTGGCCGTGCGTGACACGGACAGCCGTATCATGTGGAGCTGGCATATCTGGGTGACGGACTACGAGCTGGGCAGCGATGTCAGGACCGTGACCAACTACCAGGGTATAGCGTATAAAATGATGCCGGTCAATATCGGCTGGTGCGATGCGGAAACCACCACCTACGACGCCCGCAGCGTGAAGGTTCGCTTCACGCAGGCGGAGACCGGTGCCATGCAGGTCATAACGCTCACCCAGGCATCGCATTCGGTCGTAAATTCCGGTAACCAGCCTTATTTCCAGTTCGGACGCAAGGACCCGATGTTGGCCGGTATTCGCAACGCTTCCGGCTCCACAGTCGATAAGGGCTGCTATTCCGACGGCTATGCGTTCGACAAATCGGGACCCGGCAAGGTCGCCATCGGCGTTTCCATCCAGCATCCGCATATATTCTACAATTACGGCAGTTCATCGATCTACGATTGGTGCGCCACGTCCTATTCCAATCTTTGGAGCGGCGACAATACGGTGACGACGGCTAACGACAATGCGGTGGTTAAGACGATTTACGATCCTTCGCCCGTCGGCTACCATCTGCCTTCGTCGAACGCCTTTACGGGCTTTACGTATAACGGCAGCAATCTTTCCGGGTCTTCTTACTTCGGCTCCCGATTCAATTCGCCCTATACCTCCACCACCGATTTTACCGATAATTTCGGTTGGGAGTTTTATTGTAACAAGATGACGGGCGAGGGGAGCTACGACACTGCGGGCGGTACGATCTTCTTTCCGGCTTCGGGCTGTCGCGGCAGCTCGACGGGCACGGTGTACCGCGTCGGCAGCTACGGCTACTTCTGGTCGGCCGTGCCGTACTCGACGAACAGCGGCCGTAACCTGAACTTCTACTCGTCGAACATCTCCCCGCGTTACAACAACTACCGCTCCAACGGTTTCGCGGTGCGTCCCGTCCAAGAATAGGCGCGAAGCGACCATCCGATTCATTGGATTGATTTCCTGCTGTTCGCAGCCGCAGGGTTTTATCCTTCGGATCACGCTGCACCGCAGCAATATCACCTTTCTGCATGGGTTTACGATTGTGGAAAAACGGACGTTTCGGGGAGATGCTCCGATTTTGAAGATATGAAATGACGGGAAATCCGGACAGACCGGCTTTGCGGAGGCGCATCGATGCAGGCCGGCTCTTTTCGGGTTTCTTATTAAATCCCAGCGGTATCCGCCGGGATTTTCTTATGCAGGACGATGGGATCAAACAGGTGGGCCTTAAAATAATTCATATTATCGCTATTTGAATACCAATAGATAAATTACGCGATTCTTCTCAATAGAAATTTTTTGTAAGTTAAAATTTTCTTACATTTGTGATATAAAGATATGGATATTCAAATAGACTATACTTCAAAATTCATTTTTAGAATGATCCACTATTCCAATTTGGAATTCATTCTAAAACATGGATTGTACACTAAGAATAGTCGTATGAAAGATCCTGAATATATCAATATCGGGGATATTCAGTTAATCGAACAGCGACAAAATTTTCATGTTCGAATTGATCCTCCGGGCGGGGATTTAGGGGATTATATTCCGTTTTATTTCGGAGGCCATTCTCCGATGTTATTGAATATTAAAACAGGGTATCGGGGTATCCGAAAAAGACCGCAGGACGAATTGATTTATATCGTTTGTCGTATTAAGGATATTGTTGCGCAATGTCCTGCATGGTGCTTTACCGATGGACATGCAAAGAATAAACTTACTGAATTTTATAATGACATCAAGGATTTGACCCATGTGGATTGGGAAGTCGTCTGCACGCAATTTTGGGGGAATGATGAAGCCAATATGGATCGGATGCGGAGAAAACAGGCCGAATTTTTGGTGAAAGACTGTGTGCCGGTTTCGTGTGTCGCCGGAATTATTGTCAAAACGGCAGACCGTGAAGCATATGTAAAAACAATTTTATCTCGTTTATCCATTGAGATACCGATATACGTTGATAGCAAAAATAACTATTTTTATCCATGATACATTATGTGACAGGTAATTTGTTGGCTGCTTCCGACGAAGCTTTGATCAATACCGTTAATACCGTTGGTGTTATGGGTAAAGGAATCGCCTTGCAATTCAAGGATAGGTATCCTTATAATTTTCAAGTATATCAACAAGCGTGTAAAGAGGGCAGCATTTTCCCAGGCAAATTGTTGGTAACACGAGACAGTAACCTTTCGACCGATTCTAAATGGATAATTAATTTCCCGACGAAAAAGGACTGGAAGCATCGTTCCAAATATGAATATATTGAAGAAGGACTGAAAGATTTGGTGCGGGTTCTTGATCAATATAGGATAAAAAGTATCGCTATTCCTCCTCTTGGATGCGGCAACGGTGGATTGGATTGGAGCAAGGTGAAAGAGTTGATGGAAAAGTATCTCGGGGAATTAAATGTGGATATTCATATCTATCAGCCGAACGAAGCCGTCAGCGAATTGTTGAAGCAGGAAACGAATTGTCGGGAGGCAAAATTAACTCCGGCGAGAGCCATGTTGCTGTACGCTCTGTTTTATTATGAATCGTTAGGAGAAAACAGCAGTTTATTCGTCGCAAATAAATTAGCATATTTTATGCAATTGCTGGGTGAACCTTCATTTGGCAAACTGAAATTCGTTGCAGGACATTATGGCCCCTATTGCACTCAGGTCGGATATATTCTGCACGACATTAACGGGAAATATATCAAAGGTCTCGAACAGATGAAGATCGGAGCTTTCGATTCTTTGGAGTTGCAATATAGCACGATGAAGGAAGTTAGCGAATATGTGAAAACAAAGTTGAAGTCGGAACAGGTTGATCGTTTGAAATTATTGATAAAATTGATCTCTGGATTTCAATCGGCTTTGTCTCTGGAAATTCTCGCGTCTGTTGCGTATGTTCGGAAAGAAAATACTTATATTGACTTGGCGCAAACCATTACACAGATTCAAAATTGGTCTCCTCGAAAAAAACATTTGTTCAAAGAGAAGTATATTCAAATAGCTTATTCTTATTTAGAAGATTTTTCCAAAGGACGAGATTGTCTATTTAGGACTGTAAAGTAAAATAGCAAATTGACGTTTATGAATAAAGAATCCCGATAAGTATTTATCGGGATTCTTTTACTTGGTTTGTCCGATAATCTTTTAGCTGCAATGCACTCTATGCTCATAATTTTTCATAGTATTGCGGCCAACTTCCGAATCTGTTGCAATCGAGCCGTCAGTTTACTGTCTTTGCGAGCTGTTTGCATATTGTATCGAGTCTGCATATTGGTAAGCATTTCGGCTTCGATTCCCAATGCAGCCTCGAAATACAAGGCCATAGTTTCGGTTACAGGGCGTTTCGCGTTCAGAATTTCATTGAGCATCGTATAGGAAATACCTATCTGTTCGGCCAATTTTTTCTGCGAGATGCCTCTGTATTCGATCTCCTCCTTCAGTATTTCTCCCGGATGCGTAGGAGTGTATGGATAACCTAAATTTCCCATAGCAATTATTTATAGTGGTTCGACAACTCAATAATATTGCAAATCGTTATTTGCTCTTTCCCGTCGGCTTCGTGCGAAACCAAAAATTCAATCCGATACTGGTCATTCACTTTGATTGAGGAAATACCTTCTTTATTTCCAGTCAGTACCTCGTACCCCAATGAATGTAACTGATAAAGAGCTTCGATACAACTTGCATCGTTAAGAATATCTATACGTTGCTTGTAGCGTTTAACTATTGTCGGTTGGTAACGGTGTTTTTTATCTTTACACTTTCCTTCGTAGTATAATTCCGATAGATACTCTTTTTGGAATTTTACAATCATTATTGCTGATTTTTACATTGCAAAGATAGTGCTTATTTTCAAAAATTCGCTAAAAAAGTGAATTTATTTTTGGCAGATATGTTAATTGGCATCCATATACCGTTGCATCATGGCCATAGCGTTCGGGTCGGCGTTCTGTTGTGCCGCCTGTTGCAACTGCGTAAGGGCTTCGGGGTCGATTTGACCGGCTGCGGCCTGTTCGTTGAAAGACTTGACCTCGGCGAGTAGTTTGTCGGCCCCCGGCAGCGAGCAGTTATTGAGGAATATTTCGAGCGGTATGCGGCCGCTTTCGAGCAGTTTCATCAATAGGTCGTCGGTCATTTGCCGGAATACGGGCGTATCGTTCGATTTTGCGGCCGTGAGGTTAAAATCTTCGATTTTCTGCGCCATTTCCGGCTCGTAGAATTTCGCCATCTCTCCGGCGGTTTTACCATTGGTGCCGATGTATCGACGGGTCGTGTAGTATTGCATGAGGACTTTAAGCAGTTTTTCGTCGCGTTCCTCGCAGAACATATTGTAATTCTCGAACAGCACGACGAAATTCATCATCGAGTTTTGTGCTTGCTGGGCGTAGAGACTCGACGGCGTATTGGCTCGCGGAACTTGCCCCTGTACCGCTCCGTTCAGTCCGCTGATTTGCTGCATGATGTTCATTTCCTGCGCGAACATTTCCCATGCTCCGATATTGGTGCCGTTCATGGATATTTGCTTCGGGAGTTTGTCGTAGGCCCCTTTTTTGATAAGAATGACGCCGTTCGTTTTGACGTATTCGCGTGCGAAATCCCGAATGTCCATATCGTCGGGTATGCACTCCTGCGGAACCATCAACAGCCCTTTTGCCGAGGCTCCGATGATGAAATCCAAAAGGGTCAATAGCCGGTTGATATAGCGCTGAATGTCTATTACGTCCGATAATACGGCTTTGAACCGTCCGTCGATTACGGGCATGGCCGCAAGCACGTAGGGGTGTTCTTCGTGTGCATAGGGACTTTCGGTCTCTTTGATGCAGTAGCCGTTCGGCGTAAGGTATTTCACCCGCCAATAATATTCGTACTGTTCACGGGCGTAGATGAGTTTCACTGTGTCTGGGGCGATCCCTGCGGCCATACCTTGCTCGATGCGCGAGGCGTTGATCGCTTCGACTTCTTGCATCGTGAGTTCGGTGTATATCTCCTCCGTTCCGTCGGCGTAGTCATGTATGTATAGTACCCAGCGGCCGAGGCGTTCCCACACCTCGATAACGCGGTATTTGCCGAGGTCGTTCGTGTATAGGAAATTCAGATTTTGAAGCCGTGAGGCGTGATTTTCATAGAGGTTTTCCAGCTTTGTATGGTCGTGGCAGATGCCATAAATTTCGCGTAATGCCTGCACGTCTTCACGGCATGTGGCGAAGTTGCGCACCAAATCGTCGAACGTGTAGTCGTGCAGCTCTCCGATGCGGCGGATGTCTGTCAGTCGCGGATCTTCGATGTCGGCATTGAAAAATAGCCGGTTGATGTTCACGAGGTCGATTTTTCCGTCCGTGCGGTTCTTGGTACTCCAATAGCCGTAGCGTACCTTCGCGCAGGCTATCCCCGTCAGACAGAGTTCCTCAACAACGTTGATGTCTATTTTTCGGATTCTGTTGAGCTGGTGGCACGCTTGCAGGGCGTTGGTCAGCATTTCTCCGAGCGGCTGGTCGTCGCGACTGCGGGCATATACGACCGTTTGCGTGGGCGACGAAAGGAGTTGTCCGTGAATATTACGGATATATTGCTGGATATAGTTGTGTTTGAGCGGCACTTTCCCGCTGCGGGAGATCAGCGCATCTTCGCGGATCGTCCGGTGCGGATGGTCGGGGTCGGGTACCGTGTCGCTCCATTGGTCGCCGTTCTTGTATCGCAGATTCCGGGAGTGCTCTTTGCGCAGGTAGTCCATTGCGTCCCAATCCCGCGCACAACACCACAGGAGCGTTAGATTGTCGTCGGCGTAGCGCATCGTGCCTTGCTCCCATTCGCGGCGTGTTCGAGCGACGCTTTTATCCGTTTGGGCCAACAGTTTCAACCGCCGGGTATCAATATTCCGTAACATGGTCGTCCTCGTTTAATGCGTTCATCATCGTTTCGTTCAATTCTTCTTGTAATCGGTCATAAGCTGCGGTATTGGGACGCGTATCGGCAAGTATCGCCCGCAGCTTGTTCACCGCCGTTTGGTGTGCCTTGAAAATTGCGATACGTTGCAGATTCCGTTGTACGGCAGGATCGGTGCGGTCGAGTGCCGGCCCCATGCGTTTATATTTGGCTTCGATATTCGTCAGACGGTCGCGGAGGGTGTAATACCGTTCGGCTGGATTTTCGGGGCGTGCCGTTCCATAGAAGCGATTTATTACGGGCAGATCGCGGCTGCTGATTTCTTCTCCGGTGAATAGCGCCTGCGAGGTGTGCACCATGTCTTTGATGAACTTACCCATTCCGCCGCCGTAATAGGTCAATACGTGTTCGACGTGCGAGGGGTTGTACTCGAAGATACCCCGCAGCAGCGGGTCGATTTCTCCGTTCTTGCGTAGTCCGGCCGGTGTGTTCTCATCGCCGCCGCCTAACCTGTTGATCCCTCGACAGAGGTAATAAATCGCTTTGTTTACGTTTCTCAGTCCCATTTCCGAGAGCGGATAGTTTGCCGTCGTCGAGTAGCTGCGGCGTCCGACAGGATAACCGAACGCATCCTCTCCGGCATACCAGATGTCGTACCACGGCGTCAAAGCCGTAGGAATCAGTACACGTGTCGCATCTCCTTTGGATGAGGGCGAAGCTACGGGCGAGAAGTCCTCATAGAGCATCGTAAGCATCATGCGTGCGGCATCTTCGGAGCCGAGTTTTCCTCGGTAAAGGTCATGCAAGGCAGTTCCTATGCCGAAGAAAGCCCGGAATCCCTGTGGAAGCGGAATCTTCAAGTAACCGCGCTTTCCCATGCCGGGGATGATGAGGTGGTTATGTCTTTCGTATTCCGTAACGGCCAGATCGCGGCCGTCGCCTCCGCTTCCGGCGAGGAAGAAATCAAGCAGCAGACTGTCGAGAAATCCAGCCGCCGTCAGCGTGGCAACAGCCTGTGCAAATCTTTTCCGGTTACGCATGGCGATTCGTGCGACCTGTGCCGCTCCCTGTACCGAAGCATTGAAAAAGACGTAGAACATGCCGAGCGGCCGGGTTGCCGTACCGCGACGGTTGAAATTCACCGTAACGTTTTTTGCATCGTCGATAGCCGTAAGGAGCGATTTTCCTTGTTCAAGCGATGTGGTGAAGGTCGCCAAACGGGATGTGTTTTCGGCAATGCGGGAGGCATTTTCCAGCGCGACGCCTATTGCTTGCATACCGCTTTTGCGGGCAGCATACGAGAGCCATACCCCGGCGCGTTCGCTGCGCTGCGTTGCTTTCAGCAGTTCACCTATACGCCCCGTGCGGAATGCAACGTAACGTTTGATCTCCTTTTCGGCCTCGGCGATGTCTTTACTATGTACGAACCCCGTTTCCCCGCCGTTTTCACGGAAATAGTCGTAAAGCGTGTCCATGACCCGTTCGCGGCCGAATTGCCGGATTAGTTCCTGCCGATCGGCGGTGTCGAGTACGTCGAGCGTCCCGGTTTCGGCGATGGTCAGCGGCTCGGCCTTGCCTCGCAGTTCGCGGGTGATTGCGGCCATACTTGCAGGGATGTTACGCACGAATCCTTCGAGATTCCCGCCTTTGTCGATGGCGTGTACCAGCGCGGCGTGCTGCACGTCGCGCAGGAAATTCGCTGCGACAAACGCCGGATTTCGGGAGGTAAAAGCTCTTGCCAGCCAGCGTGTCGCGTTCCCGACCGTATCATCCAGCCATTTTGGAATCGCCAGCCGGTTATACTGGTTGATCGCGTTCGCCACGGCGGGATCGGCGAAGGTTATCACATAACGGATACCGTTCACGTAACATTCCACATTGCGCTGTCGTTCGTAAGAATGTCCCAAGTGTCCTTCGTGCTCGAAACGACTGCCCGATTCGGCTTCGCGGACAATGTTGAACCGTTCGGTCTCCTCGATACGGTTATACAGGTAGTCGGCCAGTTCATCATCGTGTGCTTGAAGTGCCGCGTTCATCTCCTTTTTCAGCCGGGCGATCTCCTTACGTACCGCCTTCGATAGTTCGATGTCCTCGACGGCGGGGTCTATGGTCGTCGTAACCCATCTGTTGCCGATGCCTTTTGCCAACCAGACCTTATCGACGCGGAACAAGTCTTCCGAATTGCGGCTGTTGTTCTGCACCAACCGTAAGGCCGACTGCCTCGCCCTGTTGGTTTTGGCGGCGATGATCGCTCCGATACCGATATTCACCATTTGAGCGATCGGATTGCGGGGCTTTGCGATACGTCCTTCGGCTTCGTGCAGCACTTTCCGTAAGGGGCGCGGCCCCGCACTGTCGTCGATGAAGTCGTACACGTCGGCCGCATCGAAAGCCACCGGCTCGCCTTTCTGGTCGCGGTAGTTGTAATCATAATCCCGTAAGGGTACATAGTAGTCCCAGCCGTGCCCCTTTATCAACTTGCGGTGTTCGGGGGCTAACATTCCGTCCTCGACGAGGATTTCCAGCACGCGGTCGTTAGCCGCATTGATTCGCTGCCATAATCGCTGTGTCGGAATCTCTCCGGCCCGGCGGCGGAAATCTGCGACGATACTTCGGGCCAGCGTTTCGTTCCACGCATCGCGCGGGTCGAGGGATAGGGCCGCAATCCCCGTTGCCTGCCGTTCGAGCGACGATTCGGCCGTGATGTAGTCGATGATGTGTGTTTCCGTCATGCCTGTTTCACGGGCTATGGCTGCGATTTGGTCGAGTATGGGGTCTAAATACTCTTTCGTGTATTTGTCGATTGCGACTTTGGCGATGCTTGTCAAGTGGTTCAAATGTTTGTGTATGTCCGTGAGGTCGTCGATGCTGCCTCCGCGCCGCACGACTTCTTCCTGTAATCTTTCGACGGGTAAAGTGCTATCTATGAACCGGAGTTGCTGACGGCTTTTCCAATTCCGCTTGTCGTAAATCACAGTCGGTTCGATTCCGGCCGGCGGAGCCATTTCGGGCTGTGCCCGTTTCTTTTTAAGCAATTCTTCGACATACTCGCTCGCATATTTGAAATTCTCCGGTAGAGGTCGTTCGCTTTTCATCGTGCGTCGCCGCAACGGAGTGCGGTAGTTGTCGGAGAGGACGAAATCGAGGTGTTTGCGCATGGAGCGCACGATTTGCTCTTTCGTCTCTTGGGGTAAGGTTTTCACCAGTTCGTCGATGATGCTGCGATAGCTTTCTTGATCGGTGAGCTTTTGGAGGTCGAATAATGCGAGGTATTTGCGCATGGCCTTCAAACGATCATTGCCCATGCGGTCAATGATGGCTCGGCCCATGTCATCAAGCAGTCCATATACACGCATAGCGAAGTCATCGGCATTATGTTCGCCGAGTAAAACTCCGGTGATATGATGCTCGCGGATGTAGCGTTCGATGCTATACCGTTCGATATTTTCAGGTGTAGCGTCGTCGAATATCGCACGGTAACGCACGTTTTCAGAACGACCGAAAAGCTGTTTACGGATGCGTCGTTCGGTCGCTGTTGCGGCGACGGCTTCGGCGGCCGTGCGTGTTTTTTGCAGGCGGTGTTTCGACAACCACAACAAATAAGCGATGTCGCGGTCGCCGATACGCAGCGGAAGTCGCAATATGTCGCGTAGCAGCGAGCGGATACGGCCGATGATCCGGGCAAAGCGGCTCGGCGTGATGTCGCCTTCCGCCAAATGTGCGAGGTATTCTTCCGTTGCCAGACGGCGGGTATTTGCCTGGCGGTGCTTGGCGCCGGAGGATTGGTGCTCCTGCTCGCGGGCAATGTCGGCCACACGGCTGCGCCCTTCGGTATCGAGACCATTGTAAACCTTATCGAGAAAGTCGCCGAAACGGTCGCCCATCAGCGAGCGTAAGCCCATGTGTCCGACAATTTCATGCAATACGGTCGCTTCGGCATCGGCGAGTGTCGTAATATTGGGCAGGACAATGAACGTTTGTCCCGTTTGCGGGTCGTAAAAACCTTTTGAGTGTCGTTTACGACGTTGCACGAGCGGGTCGGAATCGGTAATTGCATCGAGGTCGTCGATAATCTCGACCGGAGTGTTCAGCGTGCGGGCGATCCGGCGAACGCGGCGAGCCAACTCCGCATCGCTTGCCGGGGCGTCGGAACCGAACGGATTGCCACCGTCGCGGAAGCGGAGGCCGTTTCCTGCATTGTCGTCAATCAATTCGTCAGGGTCGATGTCTATGGTTGCGGTTCCGGACTTGTCGGTTTCCTCCTGTGCTTCGATCGCTGCCAGTTCCACTTTCATCTGCTCTTCCAGCTCGGCGATGCGTTCTTCTGCCGCCTCCAACTCTGCTTGTTTGGGAAATCCATTGCCGACCTGCGTCTGTAAATATTCGATGGCTTGTTGTGCCGTTTCCATTCCGAGCTGCCGCTTCTGTATTTCGGCGTCGTACTCCTCACCGGAGAGCACTTTTTCGACTTGGCTGATGACGTTAATCATCTTAGCTCCGGCTTCGCCTTGCAGGTCGCGCCATTCGTTGCATTGGTAATAAATCGTGCGGTTGATGCGCTCCTTTTCATTGGAAAGGTAATTCCGTCGTAAAACAATTATAATGTCGAACTCTTTGCCGTTGATTCCGATGCGGAGTGTCATGTCCGATTGTGTACGGTCGGGTGATTGGCGGAGGGCATCCGCTTCGGCTTCGATGCGTTTCGAGAGCGGAACGAACAGGTCTTCGATTTTTTCCGGCTCGGAGGCTTTGAGTTTTCCCACTTCCACCGATACCACTTTATCGTCCGGAAACAGGCTTCGCAGGAAATCTTTTTTCTTACGGATTTGAGCAATTATTTGCGGGGTTGTTTGAAGGACGTTTTGCAGTCGTTTGAGTTCATGTGCGACGTATATTTGATGTTGATTGTAGTAGTCGCGTGCGTTTCTCAGCTTGCGTAGTTTATTCTGTTCGAGCGACAGGGCGAGCGCCGCAGCGCTGCCGGAGAGTGAGGCCATCATCTGCCCGAAATTCGTGCTGTCGCTGCTGTCGGTTTCGGGTTCTTCGAGCGAGCGTTCCGTAACCTCGCCCTTCATTGCCTGCTTAATGAACGATTCCTTGATTTTCAGCCGTTGGTAGCCCGTAACATCAAGCGTTTGTTTTACTCCGAGGCGCAGAATACGCACGGGTTTGTCCATTTGCAGGTGCAGATTGCCCTGCCGCACAATGCGGCCGATGCGTTGCAGGTAGTCCATAGGACGTATGGGTACGTCCAGATTGACGAGCATGTGCAGACGCTCCTGCATATTTACTCCGATACCTAATTTCTCGGTCGTGCCGAGTACGATCCGTACTTCGCCGTTGTTTATTTGCTTGTAGAGCGCCTCGCGTTTCGCGTCCGTTATGTAGTCGTGGATGATAGCGACCTGCTGGGCCGGTATGCCGGCGTCGATGAATTTACGCTTCATATCCACGAAAAGATTGAAGCTGTGGTCGCGGCTTTGGTAGGCGTCGCAGAAAACAGCAACGGTGCCGTTGTAATCGGCCGTTGCTTTCAAATCTTCTACGACTTCGCGCACGGCATGATTGACTTTGCTGTTGGGATCGTCCGGTAGAGCGGGATTAACCAGCCGCACGTCGATTGCCGCACGTTTGGCCAGTCCGAACATGACCAGCGGGATATGGGAGTTACGACGTTTTTCCTTACCGGACATAGCGTCGTATTGAGTCAGTATTTCCCGTATGCTGCGCATGATTGCCCGCAGCGCAGGCGTTTGGTCGAGCAGTATATCCTTCGGTTTGCCTCCCTCAATGCGCGGCGTTCCTACACCTTCGCGCAGATCCGGTACATCCTCCGTGAGTACGGTGTGCGCGACTTTCTTCCAGATCGCCAGCAGTTCCGGCACGTTGGAGTAACTGGCGAAGCGTTCGACTACGCGGAATTTGCCGTTTGTGGCAAACTCGGCCGATTCCTCGATATTTCCGAAATTGTTCGCAAAGGAATCGAAATCGGCGATCTCGTACTGTTCAAGTTCGTGTTTGGGCAGCAGATAGCGCAGGAACGTCCACATCTCGGCCATTGTATTGGATATGGGTGTTCCGGTGGCGAATACGACGTTTTTGTTCTGTTTATTTGCCAGAATATAAGATGTTTTCAGCCTCATGCTCTGCGCCCGTTGCGACGCCGCAGGGTCTATACCTTTGATATTTTGCAGGTTGGTGGTAAAACCGAGCTTCTTGTAGGCATGTGCTTCATCTACCAGCAAAGCGTCGATTCCCAACTGTTCAAAGGTCATCGTCTCGTCCGTGCGGCGGTCGAGCAGACGTAATGCACGAGTACGGGCCTGTGCTTTGAGTTTTTCTTCCTCTTTGACTGTTTTATCCGTTATTTTCTTGTTTTCCAGTCCTTCGATCTGTTTCTTGATTGCATAAGCCTGCCGTTTGGCATTGTCCGGAGAATTGGCTTCGATTTCTTCGAGCTGTTGCATCTTCTCTGCGATCAGCGTGTCGATATATTCATTGACACGCTCCGGGGCATCCGGTATGGCATCCAGATAGCTGTGATAGAGTACGACAATATCCCAATCGTTATAGGCGATCTTTGCGAATAATTCCTGCCGCTGCGATGCCGTGAGGTCTTTTTCGGACGGAACGAGGACACGGGCGGCCGGATAGAGGGATTTTATTTCGGAGGCGAATTGGTTGAATGTCGAGCGTTGTACGACGATGCACGGCTTCTGGGCGATACCGAGCCGCCGCATCTCCATTGCCGTAGTTATGAGGGTCAGGGTTTTTCCCGTGCCGACTTCGTGTGCCAGCAGCGTTGCTCCTTGCAAACCTCGCATGACACCGATTTTCTGATGCTCGCGCGGCTTCTTCGTGTGTGTGGCGTTGGGAAAATAATCGAACGATGAAACGTCGATTTGTCTTTCGACGGTGCTGTTGAAGGTTCTGTTATATATTTCGACGAGCTTATCGGTCGTTGTTTTATCTTGTCCTTTAATCCATTGTTCGAATCGTTCTTCCAGCTCGGTCTGTTTCATGGCGGCCTGCGTCATCGCTTCGGGGTCTTTGACACGCTTTTCTTTCTGAGCCAAAGGGTCGTATTCGCTGCGACTGATGTAGGTCTGCGTCTTGTTCATCCGGTCGAGTGCGAGTTTGCTCCCCGGCGCTTGCGGAATCCCCATATTGGTATCGACCGTATTCCCTTCGTTCGAGATTTTGGCGATATACTTGTTGGCCGATGTTTTGGCGATATGGGCCGTTACGTTGAACGTCTCTTTGAAAAACTGTTCGTATAGGGCGATGGGTATCCATGTGCTGCCGAGCGATACTTTAATCAGCGGCAGCGGAATATCCATCGGAATAATTTTCACGAGCGCACGGATGTTGGCGTCGAACTGTCCGTTTTCATTGGCTTGCTCGGCCTGTTCGAGTTTCTCGCGGACATTTCCCGAGAGGTATTCGTTGCGCTCCTCATAAAGACCCGTTACCGGATTGACATAGATAAGTTCCTGTGCGAGCAGTTCTTTTTCTGTATCCTCTTGTGGTATGTGGAGCAATTCTGCGATATAGGGCATATCGAGCCGTCCGTAGCGGTAGAGCGATACGGCGATCGCGTCTTTCGGCGTGTCGGCTTTCAGTTCGCGTGTCGGTTCCAGCATCCGGCGAAAGAAGATGTCCGACCTTTGGATGTCATGTCGTTTCTTTCCGTCGGGAGTTACGATTTCCTTGTCGTTTTCGATGGCTGCGATGGAGGGAAAATCCACGTCGTCGCGCAGGAATGAAATACGCGTGTTTCTTGATAATGTCCCGTAACGACGGGTGAAGGTAGCGTAGGCGTCGTTAAGCTCGGCTCGCAGTTGCTCGATGTTCGGCAGATCATTGCGTTCGGCATCGAGCAGCTCTGTGATCGCACTTTTCAGCCGCAGGTAATCGCCTAACGCTTCGACTTTACTGCGGTTGCGGATTTTCAACGAGTTCCAGTCGGCGGGTACGGCTTGTCCGAACCGCACGATATATGGTTTTCCGTCGATGATCGTAAGTCCTCTCTCTTTTGTACTGTTGGGGGCCTCGACCGCTTGCGGTATTCGCTCCGTTGCGGGTGCCGGGGCCGATGTGTAGATATTTTCGGGGAGTGCGGATATGAAACTGTCGAGCGTGCGGGACTGGTCTATGTCGCTTGTGGGGACGCAGCGCTGTTCTGTGGGGCGTATTTCCACGCCACTTTCGAATCCGAAGCGCATCTGGCCGGCCATGAACTGCGGATTGTCGTGAAAATACTTGTTATAGTTCATGTGTGCCGTTGCTGCTTCGGTCTTTACCTTCCCGTTCGACAGTTTGATAATTCGTTCGTAGGGCGCCTCGCGTTCCGTAATGGTCGATTGCATATTTACGGCATAGGGTGCCGGCCCGGCTTCGTCGCGTTTGCGGACGATAATGATGTCGGCCGAGGTTTCGGTGCCGGCCGTATTTTTGAATGTACCGGTATTCAGACGGACTGCCCCGATGAAGTCTGCATTACCGTCGTTTACGACCCAATTCCGCAAATTTGCACTCCGATCGAGCGTTGCTGTCGAGGTAATGAATACGCCCAATCCGCCGGGTTTGAGCTTCCGGATGCTTTTGGCGATGAAATAGTCGTGAATCTCGAAACGTGAGGATAAATCGCGGTCGAACGTATCGTGTACTTTGAACGTTCCGAACGGTACATTGCTGATCACCAGCGAATAGCTGTTGTTAGGTATGCGCTGCTGCTCGAAACCTTCGATGTGGATATGCGCTTCGGGATAGAGCGCACGAAGGATGTGGCCGGACAGATCGTCGAGTTCGATTCCTGTCAAATCCGATTTCGACCGTATCGAAAGAGGCATCAGACCGAAAAAATGTCCGATGCCGGCCGATGGTTCGAGGATGCGGCCACCGTCGAATCCGAGGCGTTCCACCATATCCCATATCGACGATATGACTTCGGGTGGAGTATAAAATGCGGTGGTTGTGGATGCGCGTGCCGCTTCGTATTCATCGGCTGTCAGTAGTTCGCGCAGTTCGTTGTGGTAGGGATGGGCTATTTTGAAGATTGCTGGAATACCGCCCCAGCCGGAGAATTGCTCCAATACAGCTTTTTCTTCCGGGGTGGCTTCGCGGCCTTCGGCTTCGATTTCTTTAATGAGCCGGATTGCGGCGAGATTGGCTTTGATCTTGCCAACCTCGCCTCTCGGAGCGAGGTCGTGTCCTCGTTCGATTACATGGTTTTTGTACGAGGTGTTTTTTGCGACTTCGCTTTCTCCACCTTTTTCAACGTGGCGATGATCTCCCGCATCATTTTTTCGCTGATGGGTATTTGTTCCGGCTCCTCCGGACAGTAACACGGTCGGAGGAGTTGATAGTAATACTCGTCCACTACTACCGGATCTTCGTCCCGTTCGAGTGCTGCCTGCCGCCACCGCATCGCCCGTGTTACGGTCTGGTCTATCGAATCGAGCAATTCCGCCGGATTCTCCCGATACTGTTGCAACAGGCTTCTCGGCTGATAAAATGCCAGTTCCCAAAGCGCCGTCTTTGCGGCTTCCGTCTCCATAAGCGGGATAGTCTTTCTCGCTACTGTTTTCCCGTCGTTCATCGTTTCGTGTATTTTGATTCTCTTGTAATATATGGTCGAGCGTCTTGGCCGCTGTTATGTTGTCAAGATAAGCATTTAATTCTTTTTTTGCAAGTTCGGCCAGCTCGCCGACGGTAATATCTGCCGGGGCATAACGATTGTGTCCATTGGGTAAAAAGGTTTGTTCTTTGTTTCGCAGTCGCCATAATATTGGCTCTCCGAAGCCCATAATATCTTTTATTTTCAAGTTATTAGAATACCCGTATCGGTTGTCGTAGCTTTGTGGTGCGACGGGTACACTGACATAAATGCCCAAATCCGTTTCGGGTGCCCAAAGTGTAAACGAGCCGTCGCCGCCGGCCGGTGCTATATTGGTCTGGGCATAGATGGTTTTACCCTTGCGATCCGTTTCGTGCTCCCAGCCCAATTCATCGGCGAAAGCACGGCTGAATCGCTCCAAATCCTTGCGGAAGTTCTTTTCGGGGCGTAGATTGCCAGTCTCGTTTGTGTCTTTCTCGACAGCCCCCGTCATGTCGTATATTCCTGCCAATCGGTATTGTGCTCCCGTTCCTGTCGGCTGGGATGTTTTCTCGGCCTTGTCGAGATCGGCCATGTCGAACGCCTCCACCTGCTCGTAGCTGTCCATTTGCGCGGCATATTCCTCCATGCCGGGCATTTGGCGGGCGGCGGTGTAAATAGGTTTCAGATAGGGGCGGATCACGTCGCCCAGATCGGCGATCATCCGGCGGGAGAAGTCGGCGAATCGACGCGCTCCGGCCTCAACATGGTAAGCGGCCATTTGTGCACCTATGGAGAGTATTTCGGGGTCGAAGCCGGCGTTGAGTTGTCCGAGTTTCTCGCGCATCCGTCGTTTCAGTTCCTCGTATTGCTCAGTCGTTACCAATTTGTTCTGCGCCCCGTATTCGGGAGCTGTGCCGGCCGATGAAGCGGAATCGTCGGCTGTTTCCGATTGTTGTTTTTCCGCTGTCTGTCGGGCGTGTACCTCCTCTAATTCCGCATAGATGCTGTGTTGGAGCGGAAATACGGGTTTTCCTTCTTCTTGTTCTGCTGCCTTATTGATTTCCACCACTAACCGGATAGCGGCGTCTGCACTTTGTTCAGCCAATTTACGGATATGGTCGATGAATCGTTCGCGGGCTTCGTCATTTTGAACGATACTTTGTTTTTTATATCCCAGTCCCTCACGGGCCCTTGCCGAATAAAAACGGTACATATTATATGCCTTCGGAGAGTATGAATCTACCGGAACCAATGCCGCTTTATCAAATAGCGGATGTTGGATGGCGGGCTGTTCTTCCGATGTCGGGCGGGTGGCGTCGGATGTTGGTGCTGTCCCCCGAAATGCCTCGGCGTCTTCCGGGGTGTCGAATAGAAAACTGCGAGTGAAGGAGCTGTAATATCCGTCGTGTTCTTTGGCCCTCTTTTTCAAACTTTGAAATGCATTTCGTTCGATCCGTTCTGCCAATTTGACAGAGTAAAGAGTAGCGCCGGTCTTGGAGTGGCGGGTTTGTTCCGTAGGGCTGAAAAGTCCGGTTTCGGCCGATGTGTCGGATGTCGCGGTTTTCGTTCGATGCTGACTTTCGGCAAGGGTTGCCAGCTCCGCATGGATGCTGTGGCGAGGCGTAAGGATCGGTTTGCCCGCATATTTTTGAGCCGCAGCGTTGGCTTCCGCAACCAACTTGATTGCGGCGCGAACGTCTTTCTTGGCCAGCCGCCGCACGTCGCGGATGAATCCGGCTTTGATAAGGTCATTGTTCAGCACGCTGAAAACCTTATCGGGAAACGACGCGACGGCATGATGCAGGTATCTGTCGTATTCTTGGGTAATTGCAGGCGGAAACGTATCCTCGGCCGATGTGCTGTTTTGCGGGATTTCCTTTTGCCGTTCTTCTCGGAGCGGTAAAGTCCCCTGCGCATGATAAGCCTCCACCGCCTCGGCAATAACTTTGCTTTTCGAGGCTTCGGTACGGGCGATACGTTCCTGCAAACGGCCTATTTCCGCTTGCAGGGGAGCTAAAATGTCGTTGAGATTACGGTCGGAGAAATCGCGCGGCACGTCGAACAGATCGCCGTCGGAAGGTTCGTGAGACGGCCCGAACAACGTTGTTTGGTTATCCTCTTCGTAAGCGGTTCCGATATTGCGTTTTTCGGCAGCATAGCGGGTGCGAAGCGTGTGCAGTTCGGCCCTGTATTGGTCGAGACGGGCTTCGATCTCGGCGGCGGTCTCGGCCGCTATTCGTCGTTCGTCGTCGGTGAGGGGGCCGGATATTGCGTCCAGTCCGCCTCCATGTCGAACTGCGGCCGACCCGCCGCCCTGTTGTCCGAGATACGCATCATCACCTGCTGGGGCGTTACGTTGTTCTCCATCGACAGTCTCGCTACGATCGTTGCCAGTCGCTCCAAACGCTGAGGTGTCAATCCCGTTTCCGTTTTCGGTTTCGTCGTCATAATTTGCTGGATTGGGAGGTGCTGTCTCTGTCGCTTCAAAGTTAGTGTTTTTTGAAGATTCGGACGCATCCTCAATGAATAAATTATCTATTTCTGCCCATTGATCCTGCGACGTCTGTCCGGCCCATTGTGCGAAGGCGTCGTCATATAATAATTCCGTGCGGACGCGCTCCTGTTCGGCTTCATACTCCTGCATCCGGGCGTAATCCTCTTCGTCCATATCGTCGTATGGATTCGGAGTGTCGTTGTGCAACCTTACGGCAGCGTTGTAAGCCTGTCGTGGCGAATGTATTCGGGAGAGTACTTCCAGCACGGCATCTTTGATCGTCTTGTCGTCCATGTCCCAATGTGCCTGCTCCGTATTCCCGCCGCCGTATTGGAAATAAAGCCGCTCGGCGTATTGTTCGGGAGTGATACCGTCCGAAGATAGGATGCTGAACCGCGAGCGGCGTTCGTTTTCATTGCCCGTAAATCCGAGTTCTCGGGCCAACCCCCGACGATTGCCGCTGTCTTTCCATGCGAACCTCAACCCGCTGGCGATGTCGCGCAGGATCACGTCCTCGATAGATACGAAATCACCTAACTCGGCCGCAGATTGGGTGTAGGGTGTCGTTCGCTCTTTGCGGATTCGGGGTATTTCTGTGCGGGCGGGTGCCGCCGGGGGCGGCACGGCCGGGACCGGTGTCGGGTGCTCTTCAACGGGAACCGTTGCCGTGGCGTGCTGCTGTAAAAACTGCAAGGCGTCCGAATACATTTGCCGTTGTCCGGCATCGGCCGCTCCGTCGAGCATACGTTGTATGATTCGTTGTGCATCCTGCTCTCCTGCGGCTGCCCGAATCGCCTCGGCGAGTTGCCGGGCGATCGGTTCATTGTTCGTCGTGTCGGTATCCGTGGCTTCATTGTGCTGCGCAGGTGCGATGGCGGTGGTCGTTTCGGTCGGTGGTGGTGCCTCGGATTTCGGGGTGAGCGCATGGGCCGGTGTAAGGACGAATTGTCCGGTATCCAACTGTACGACGTAACTGCCGCCTTGCTTCCCTGTGATGCGCCCTTGTACCCCGTCTGCGGTAATTACTTCGTCGCCGTTGGCGTATTGTACGGCTTCGGGGGTAACGATTCGTGCGACTTCCTCTGGGGCAATGCCCGCTTCGGTGCCGGTTTCCATGTCGTATTGTTCCTGCTTGGCCCGATTCTCAGCTTCGGCCTGCTGTTCGATGATTTGAGCCTGCCGTGCTGAAAATTCCGCCAGCGGCGTTCGTTCGATATGTTCGAGTTCCGTCCGGTCGATCTGTCCGGGCTGGCCGGTTTCGGGGTCGAGGACGAATAAGGTTCCGTCCGTAGCCGCTTCGTCGGTGTCGCCCGAAAGTACGACATAGGTTTTCCCGTCCGCACGTCGGGCCGTTATGATTTCTTCGGTCGCCGTTTTGCCGTCAAGTCCTTTGTAGGCCCACCGCTCGGCGGTTTGTACGGCGGTATGGAGCGCTTCGCCCTCGGCATCGCCCGTCTCCATGCCGTCGAGAATCTGTCGTTGGAGTCGGAAGCGGGCATAGTCGGCGGCATGTGCGGCGTCCATTTTCCCGATATTGGCCGCCTGCCAGTCGATCGCGGCCATCGCCTGCGCCTGCTGGCTCATCGTCGGCTTGTGCATCGCTTCGAAAACCTGTTTGCGCAGTTCTTCATTTTCGATTTTGGCGAGCGCTTTTTTCTCCTCGGTTTGCAGGACGTGTGTTTTGTGGACGTATGCTGCGACGTTCGGCAGTTCCAACGCAGAGAACCCCGCTCCCATGAGCGACGTGGTGAGAAACGTCGTCCAAAGGTTTTCACCCGAAAGATTCTCCCGCCATTGTTCGTGCTCTCCGGTCAGAAGGGGCGACAGGATGCCTCCGGCGACCTCTTCCAACCATTCATCGACCGGGCCGTTCCATAGAGTTCGATTACGGAAGTCGGTAAGATACCTGCTCCGAGAATATCCCGGCAATAGCTTGTCGAACGACAGTTTTACGCCCATACGCCGGCCGAGCTGCTCGACTGGCCATTTCAGTACTTTCTGTACGCCTTTGCCGAGTTCTCCGCCGATATGCTCGGTAAACACGTCTGTAAACGAATCGGCGGCCGCCTTATACATGAGTTCGTACTTCGGCACGGGATGTTCTGTAACCGTCCCGTTTTCTGCCACTGTGTATTGTTGTTGCGCCCGCTGGTGGTAGTTGGTGTAGGTTCCGGCCTGTAAAGGCGTCATAGCGGCTGCGCTGACGGTATATTCACCCAATTTACGCAGGCCCCGCCCTACAAGGTTTTTCGCTTCTTTTTTGATAAGGGCACGTCCGACGGTTTTTGCGGCTCCGCTGCCCAAACCGCTCGTTGTGGCAAAGCCGGCCATGTAGGGCAGCGATGCCGCGACGCCGCTGCCGACTTTCGCGCCGGTGGTGGGGCCGCCTCGCCGGGCGATATACTCGTTTATTAACCCTGATGTGCGGAACAATTCGACTATATCTTTTTCGGTCGGGGTCAGCCGTTCGCTTCGGGCCGCTTTTTTCAGCGCCCGTGTCGTTACGATGTTTTCGGCCAGCTCGCGGGTTCCGAGCGAGGCAAAGTCCGCCAACGTCTGCCAGTCGAAAATTTCACGTGTAAGTCCCGATGTGCCGTCTCCGGCCTGTTTGTCCTTTTCTGTTTTCTGATTGAGGATTTTCAAGGCCCGCTCTGCGGCCTGCATGAGCTGCGTATCTTCACCGCCGAGAGCCGACGGGCTGCGTAGCATTTGCGATTTTGCATAAGAAGCCCATGCCTGTTGCCACAAGGACGCATTGTCCGTACCCTTATCCATGCGTGCCAACGTCTCCTGTCGTCGGGCGTCGGCTCGTTGGCGGGCACGGTCGTAGATCGCTTCGATATGTTCCGTGAGGCCCTCTTTGATTTGCCGCTCGTAATCCTCTTCGGACATGTTCGGAGCCGGTTTTGGAAGTGCATACGATGCAGATATATCGGGTGCTTCGCCCGATTCGGATTCGGCGGTCAGAGCGGATGGTACCGAGGCGTCGGCTCCACGTCTGCGGGTCTTTTGTAGGCCGGATATGGCGTTGAGCTGCCGAAGCTGTTCGGGGGTGAGTTCGGGAAGTGAGTTATTCATAATTCAGATAGTAATCCATGATCTGTTGGTCGGAGAAACCGGCTTCGCGCATCTGTTCGGCCTGTCCTGTTTCAAGCAGATTCAGTGTTTCGGGGGAGTATGGCCCGGTAATATAGCGTTTCGGCTGCCGGAACAGCAGCCCTATATCGGCGGGTGGTTTCGAGGGCTCCTGTTCGCCCGTGAGTTTCAGATAAACTGTGCGTAAAAGCTGTGCTTTCTGTGCCGGTTTGAGCTTGCCATACGAGAACTGCGGGACTTTTTCGCCTGTGTAGGCCGGTTTCTTGGTCGGGCTTCCATCTTCGGGAATGATGCCCATATCACGGCCTTTCTCGTAAAGCAGACTTTCCTGTGCCGGCGAGAGGCTTACGACGGTCTTTTCGTCGC
>UMLF01025133.1_pt1 | contig 23975 bp, 12 predicted proteins | sample 1966501 | NCBI WGS metagenome assembly UMLF01 (sample SAMEA4836194, study PRJEB28245) | human gut metagenome | biome: gut microbiome; material: fecal sample | place: Denmark | collected 2008 | reverse complement strand
TAAAATTTTTCGTGATGATAAAAAGACAAAAGATCGTGAGGAAAAATTGCGGTTAATGGTGTCAAAAAAAATGACAGACGAACAATTGGAGTATTTTACATGGCCACAGGACGTATTATATAGTATTGAAGGATTTGTCGGATATGTAATGCCTAAAGTGACAAACATGCGCATGCTGACAGAGTTATATAGTGAGGATAAGTATGATATAGAGTGGCGATTGGCTGGCCCAATTAATGTATGCATAGCTTTAGAAGCGATTCATGAAACAGGGCAGGTATGTGGAGATTTGAATCCGTTAAACATTTTGATCAATTTGGAGGAAAATTCGGCAGAACGTTGTCATGTTACATTAGTTGATACGGACTCTTACCATGTGGTCACCGATACGCAGGATTTTCGGTGTGAGGTTGGATTAGGCGATTATCTTGCTCCAGAAATACAGAACAAATTAACCAATGGATTAACATTGCGAACAGCACCATTACCTACGTATACAAAAGCAACAGATGAGTTTGCGTTGGCGGTGCATATATTTGCATTATTGATGAATGGCTGTCATCCGTTTGCCTGCGCAAAACAGATGGGTGAACAGATACAGGATGATAGCAGTTATGGTCAGATGAGTACAGTGCAGGATTCCGTGGTAGCGCCACAACCGATTGAGAACATCAAGAAAGGATTCTTTCCATTTTCTCAATATAAGGCGGGAATTACCATTCCAATTAGTGCACCTGACTTTACAACATTACCGGAATTCTTGCAAAAACTTTTTATTAGGACATTTTGTGACGGATATATGAATCCGACAAAACGAGTTTCAGCAAGTGAGTGGATTGAGGCCTTAATGCCATTATGGAATGAGGGATTTGTAGAATGTGAAGCAGGACACAAACATTTAAGGCAGTCGTTAATCTGTCCGATATGTCAGGTTCAAGAAAAGATTGCCCATTTCTTTGGGGGTATATCCAATGGAAAACCACCAATTGATGATCCTGAGCATCCACCAATAGAAAAGAAATCTGGTGGTCAGAATCGACCACCGATAGCATCTTCATCAGGAGTGTCAGGTGTCGGTAATGGTTCCGGTCCAGTGATGCCGCCGGATTTGCAACCGTATTATGATCCTGAAGAGACTAAAAAATCTGTTAATACAATATGGAAGTTATTTGGGGCAACAGTAGCGTTTCTTTTATTAATCGTTTTCTTGTATATGTATGTTTATACGGAAGCTTTTAATCATTATCAACAAACATTATCGGGGCAGACGGAAATGAAAAATGCGCCAGAAATATGTGAGGGTGATCTAACACAAGATATAGAAAATGGTGATCTGCTGGTATTTTATGTAGAGAGTGTGGAAGCATAAAGGTATAGCATGTCGCTAAAATACATAAGAAAGGAATAAATATTATGGATTATATTAATGCAACAGACAGTGAATTGGAACAGTTAGTTCAGCAAAAAGATATTAATGCTATTTGTGAACTTGGGGAGCGGTATCTTTATGGGAAAAATGGTCATGAGAAGCAATATAGCCTTGCTTATAAGATGTTTCACAAAGGAGAAAAACAAGGCGATAAAAGAGCCTATAAGGGTTTAGGTGATATCTATCATAATGGTTGGTACATGATTAAAAACGAGGAGTTGGCAAAGGAGTATTATCAGAAAGCAGGAATATCTGTAGTGCCTAAAGATAATCCTCCACAGCCGCAACCGCAGCCACAATTGCAGACACAGCCATCAAACGGAGGAGGAACATCGAATCGGACATCTGCTGTCAATACGGATACACAACTGCAAAGCTTACTGAATACTGCGAAACAACAGCACAATGCCTCCGACTATACCGGAGCCAGTCAAAGTTGTATGCAGATATTGCAGGAAGTACAGCGCCTTCGTAATAACTCAATGTCATATCAGGGCAATGCTCCGATTGATAAATATGAGATTGATGCATACTGGTTGTTAGCATTTATTGGATATAACACACAAAATCATCAGCAATTTCAAGATTACATTGTTCGAGATGGTGTGTTAGCGTTGCATCCGTGGGGAGCTTATCTGCAGTATGTTATACATATGATGGATAATGCTGCAGGGAGTGTTTTACAAAGTGATTTTAATACATTGTTATTTATTAGCAATAATCAAAATTTAACCATGTCTGAACGTGGTGACGTGTTCGCTGCAATTGCTGATCTGATTTCAAAAGGTCATGGAAAGAAAGAAGGATATAAGCCGGACCAGGCAGTTGATTTTTTGCAAGAGGCGGCAAACTGTGGTAATGAGTTTGCAAAGGAACAGCTGGGATACGAATAGAGGAGGATTTTGTGATGAGAGAACAGTTGACAATGGACAGAATATATGGAAATGAGATAGCAAGTCTGACGGAGCCTCATTTAGCGTGTGCTTTACTTTTGGATACTTCCGGATCAATGCAGGGGGCACCGATAAGAAGCTTGAATGAGAGCATCCAGAAATTTAAGGCTACGATCATGGCTGATCCAATTGCAAGGAAGAGAGTTGAAATTGCAATTATTACATTTGACTCAAAGGTAACAGTAGTCAATGATTTTTGTCCGATTGATAAAATGCCAACACCTAACTTGGATGCTTATGGTTTTACAGAGATGGGGCAGGGAATTCTAAAAGCAGTTGAAATGGTAAAAAATAGAACAAATTTGTATCAAAGTGCGGGGACACCGTGTCATAAACCATGGATATTTATGATTACAGATGGAGAGAATAATTCCGGCTCGTGTGGTGATATGGAAGCTGCCATTGCAAAAGTGAGAGAAGAGGAAAGTAAGGGGAGCAATGGACATCTTTCATTTTGGGCACTGGGTGTAGGCGATTATAATCCAACAGAAATGTTTAAACTCACAAATCGTGTGATAGAACTTAAAGATTGTGATTTTGAAGGAATATTTGACTGGTTAAGCGAAAGCATGTCTGCGATTTCACAAAGTCAGGTCGGTGAGCATATTCAATTTACCGAATTGCCGGAGAATGCCCGTAAAACCAAAGAGGATCGTGCGATTGGCGATGATTGGAACTAATAGTATACCTGCAGCCCATTGTGGTTGGATTGAGAAAGGAATGACAGATTATTATGATTACATATGGTTATTCAATACAAGGTAAATCTCATATTCAGAGAGGCGTAGTTTGTCAAGATTCCAGCAAAGTACAACGTTTACGTGCGAATGTTTACATGGGAATTGTGGCTGATGGAGTTGGGAGTGCGGTTCACTCGGATATAGGTTCGAAGATGGCAGTGGATGCTTTATTTGCATTTTGTAATGAACATATCAAAAGAGGCTATTCTATAGAACAAATGCTTCAAGTGCTACAGCAGGGATACGAGTATGCGTTTCAACAGATAGAACAATATGTGTCAACAAATAAACAAGATATTGCACAGTATGATACAACGTTATCTGCAGTTATATATGATGGAGAAAATATTATTTATGGACATGCTGGGGATGGCGGCATTGTTATGCGATGTCAAACCGGCGAGATAAAGGCATTAACAAATCGACAAAAAGGAGCAGACGGAGTTTCGGTGCGTCCGTTACGTGCCGGAAGCACGTCGTGGGAATTTGGAGTATCGCAGGAAGCGGCTGCCGGAGTTCTACTTGTTACAGATGGACTGTTAGATGGAGTTATTGAACCAAGTCTGCTTAATATCCCGAAGACTAGCACCCAGTTTATACAAGGAAATTTCAAAAAGAATAATGTATATATTACGGTGGCAGAATTTTTTATGAATCCGGATGTCGTATTTAATAATCGTGAAATAGTTGATCCGGAAAGATTTATGGAACATTATCTTCGCGGTGATTTATCTGGTGAAGATGAGGAGAATTTTCTTCAATATATGAGAGTGAGTTATACAAAAAGCTTTGGTAACAAAAATGCAGAGAAATTATGTCAATTAATTGCTCAGTACAGTTATGCAGTATGGGCATTGTCTAAAGTTGATGATGATAAGAGCCTGGTATGCTTGATGAATAATAAAATGAAAGTGGAAAAGCAAAAGCTGGAATACTATGTGGAACCAAATTGGAATTGGCTGGCTGGTTGTCAGAAGGCATTGCTTACGAATACAACAATGCCGGAAAAGCCGCAGAGTGATATAGCTTTTGATAAGAACTTTGAGAGTGCGCAGGAAAAATCAAGCGTTTCAAATACATCAAGAAAAAAAGAACATAGAGAACCTCAAAAGAACAACGTTAATAAGAGGGCAGCCTATTCAGATCAAAGGTTTCAAGCTACAAAAGAACGCAACAGCATGGAGAGGTATTCAACAAAGCACAGAAATGCAGAAAAAAAGGGAAACAAACATATCTCGGTATTAGTTTGTGTAGGTATTGTGTTGTTATGCATAGGGATGTTTGCTCTTGGCAATGTGATAGGGCGACAAAATGCAAAACCTAGAGTGGTGGAAGCGGAACGAAAGGAGCCTGCACGGACAGCGGTTGTTTCAATTGCACCGACACAAGAAGAAATAGCACAACAAAATGAATCAATGTCATATGAGGTGTTATGCTCTATTGCAAAAATGGAGGATGATAAAAATGCTTTTACAGAGGAGCATGCGGACGCATTTTGGGAGTTGACAGAGCGTTGTGGAATAAAAGCGACTATATTAGAAATCGGCAAGATTCAAGAAGGGCAGAATGATGATCCAACAGATCAACAGAGAGATAAAGCAGGCAAGCAGAGCTCGGATGAAGCATTGTCTAGTCCGCTGCCTTCCCCTTCCGCAGATAATACCAGAGAGCAGCAAAAAATCTCTGATAGTTGGGATGATCTAAAGGATGTTTTAGAACGAGTAAGTGACAGTGCTAATTATTCAGAAGAAATTCTGAATAATAGATATTCTGATTTGCCGAAAACGTGGAAGAGAACTATTAAAAAAAATATTGTAACATTGTGGAAAATGCGATCAGATTTACATAAGACGATGGCATAAAAATACAAAATGAAAGAGAGGAAAAAAATTATGGCAAAATATTGTATGAAATGTGGGGGGCAATGTGCAGACCAGGCAATGCAGTGCCCACGATGTGGAGCAATGCTGGGTATGCAAAATTCCGGACATGTATCACAACGTCCATCTGGGGGTGGCTCTCAGTTTAGTGGAGGCTATGCATCTCCCAAGCAGATGCAATCAATCAATGGGATGCGACCACAGGAGAGTAATGGTAATATATATTCATCAGAATCGAGAAACAATAAAAAATGGATTAGAAATATAAGTATTGTGCTTGGAACTCTTGTTGTAGTTGTATTATTGGTCTTGGTTGTAGGAAAACTTATAAATCCATCTATTAGGGGAACGTGGACATGTGTTGATAAAAATGGGGATGTTATTACTATGGTGATTGATGGTCAGACATGTACATATACATGCAAAGGGGAAGACACAGATGAATCTACAATATATAACATGAAAGTATTAAAAGATAAGATATATTTAGAGGCAGTAGATGAACCGTATTCAGAGTATCTTTGGTATAGAAGACATGGAAATAAATTGTACATGTATGGGGAAATAAGTGACTATGAAGCAGACAAGTATGCTACTGTATATGAAAAGCAATAGCGTATCTGGAATAATGATGGAAGAATCTATTAAAAAGAGCCAGATCAGTTACCGGGGAAGGAAAAGACTGCGTTATGTGTTGTACGAGGTAGCTTCAACAGATCAACAGAGAGAGAAAGCAGGCGAGCAAAGTTCGGACGAAGTATTGTCTAGTCCGCTGCCTTCCCCTTTCGCAGATAATACCAGAGAGCAGCAAAAAATATCTGATAGTTGGGATGCTCTAAAGGATGTTTTAGAACGAGTAAGTGACAGCGCTAATTATTCAGAACAAATTCTGAATAATAGATATTCTAATCTGCCGAAAACATGGAAGCAAAGTATAAAAAAAACATTGTAACATTGTGGAAAATGCGATCAGATTTTTATAAGACGATGGCATAAAAATACAAAATGAAAGAGAGAAAAAAATTATGGCAAAATATTGTATGAAATGTGGAATAAGAATGGATGATAACGATATGGTTTGCCCAGAGTGTGGGATGCAACAGGGAGGCTATGCATCTCCAAAGGAGATGCAATCAATCGATGGGATGCGACCACAGGAGAGTAATGGTAAGTCAGTTGCTTCGTTAGTGCTTGGTATCGTTGGGGTAATAGCATGGTGTTTGCCGATTCTAGGGTTGCCAGTTGGGGTGATTGGTTTGATTATGGGAATCCAGGGATATAACAGGAGCAACGCAAAGGGAATGGCAATGGCAGGAATTGTGCTTAGCATTATCTGTCTGGTTCTTACGATTATCAATAGTTCTATCGGTGCGTATATGGGATCTCAGGGAATGTTGTTTAACTGATTTTTGTGATGATATGAAATAAATGGCAAGATATAGTGTTTCATGAGTCATGATGTGTAGCAGGTAAAGAGAATACAATTGGAATAAGTTAATGGTAAGAGAGGGAGAAAAATGGCAAAATATTGTACGAAATGTGGTAGCCAATGTGCCGACCAGGCAGCATATTGTCCGCGTTGTGGAGCAATGCTTCCACAACGTGCTGTGGAAGGTGGAACTGTTTCGCATAAAAAGCGGAATCATACGTGGATTGTTGGACTTGTTGCAGGTGTGTCAGTATTAGTCATTGTTCTTGTTAGTGGTCTGGCAATGTTGATGTATTCTAAATGGAAGGACAATTCTACTAATGGTGATAAAAACATATTGACCAACCAATCTGCGGATGAAGGAGATCCAGGGGTAGATGATTTGAATATACCATATTTTGAGGGTCAAACTGCAATTTCACGCGGACAAGAAGGCGATTTTGAATATGAGGAGTATGAAGATGGGATTTGCGTCATCGCTTATACGGGGGCAGATAAACGTGTCGAGATACCGGATACCATTCAAAACAAAAAAGTGCTTCAGGTTGGAAACGGTGAAGAAATTGTGGTAGATACACATAAAGTGGATTGTGTTGTGTTACCGTCTAATGTTAAAAGTATAGGAGGTGCTGCATTTAAAAATACAAGTGATGTTATGACTGGGTTTTCAGAACATCCATATGCTCCATACAATGATAATTTTACGGTGGAGGGAATAGTAGACGGCATTACTTATATTGGTGAGGAGGCTTTTCGTGGGTGCAATTTTGATCAGTTTGTGTGGCCATCTGGAACGATGGTAATGAATCGATGGGTGTTTGAATCAGCGAATATTACAACGATTATCATTCCAGATACAGTAGTGCAAATGGAGGAAGGTGTATTTAAATATTCATCGTTGCAAGAGGTTTCTATTCCGGGAAGTGTGTCATCTATTGGAGATGAATGTTTTCGTGATTGTTTGAAATTAGCAAAAGTTGAGTTGCAGGATGGAATAAAGAATTTATGCGATCATGCCTTTTTTGAGACCGAAATGCTTGAGAATGTTTCGTTGCCGGATTCTATAGAATTAATTGGAAGTTCTTGCTTTGTGGGATCGCAAATAACAGAAATACGTATTCCCAAATATGCTGAGGCGGGTCATACAAGAATGGATACAGTAGAAAGTGAGCCATTCGACTTAGATACAACATTAATTGTTGCGAAAGACAGTCCGATGCATCAATATGCATCAGAGAATGGTTATAACTTTAAAACATATTAAGTTACAATGATACGAAACAATACAAGGAGGGAAGATTTTTATGAAAAGAAAAAGAATTAGAATTATAGCAATTATATTAATTGGCATTATGATCATTAATATGTTTAGTGGAATCCCGTTTGTAGTAAAGTCAGCAGAGGCTGCCACAGGTCAAATGAAAGACAGCCGTTTTCAAAGTACAAGTTATGGTGTAGAAGATGATCGTGTTATTGCACATAAGTTAGTATTGAAAGATAATGAATCCGTTATAGATTTAGGCATCCCAGATCTTCTTTTAGTGAAACAAGTTATAGATAAGACACGTATTCAATTACATATTTATGGAGTAAAAGGTTTGATTCATACATATGAACTGGATGCGGATAACGAATGGGTAAAAAGATGGGAGACGGAAGATGACGGATATCCTGATTGGCACTGGTACTTTGCTACTCGATTAAATGGAGGTATTGTTACATATCAGAATTCACGTTATACGAGAGTGGAATCAACACAGTTGTACTCTGTGCATAATCCTAGTACAAACAAATATGATATAATAAATGTAAAAAGTAATCAATATTATTCTTTTGGTGCTGATCGAATAGATGATTTATTAGTATCAACTTATAATGTGAAAAATAATTCTTCTGATATGAAGGAAAAAGCTGGCAAAATATGCTGGGTGAAATATGATATTGGAAACAAGTGTGGTATCGCAGATGCCACAGGAAAAAAGATAACAGAGGCAGAATATGATTATGCTGATCTTAAAGGAAAAGCTGTTATATTGACTAAAGAAGAAGTAACTGAAGATGGGGCAATAAATTATAAAAAAACAGCGGTAACAGTAGCTGGAAAATTGATAAATCTCGATAATACACGAGAGATGGCTGGTCCGTATTATTTAAAGTGGACAGACGATGATGAATATAGTTATATTAACGTGGAAACTGGACAACGTATAGAACTTGGAACGTATCATGGATTTTACGGAGCCTATGGAGGATCGTTTGTTTTGCTGAGCCAAGAATGTGACGATCTTTCGAGTGCTGATTCTTGGACATATCTTAAATGGTATATATTAACAACAAGTGGCAAGATCATTAATTTAAATGATAAATTAGGTGTAGATGCTATTGACTGCGATGCCTTTTGCTTCAATCAAGGAGTATATTCTGGGTGGACGGATTACTTGCAAGTAACAGGATATAGAGTGTTAAGTCGTATTAACGGTGATGCAAAAACAGAATATGCGTTTCGTGGCTTTATTGATGGCGAGGGAAACGTAGTTTTTGGTTATGATACAAATGAGGATTTAGAATGGGAGCCATATTGGTGGTCTGGAGATTATGGCATTATACGAAAATCAACCAGTGTAAATGACTATTATGATTACAAAGTGATAGATCGTCAGGGACATGATATATATCAATATACAGCAAAATCTGTTGTTGCACAAAACTTACAAAATGAATACATATATTTGTCACAAGATGATAGTGTAATTACATTGAATGTAAAGAGCAAAAAGGTGATATCAAATGTAAAATTAAAATTTGAAGATGATGGACGTTATCAGACATATACATGGACTACAGAAGAGGGGGATTTCATCAAAGTTGAGGATATGGACGGTCGGTTAGGCATTATGAATGGCAAAAATCAAAAAATTTACTGGATGGCCAAGGATGCTGAGGGAAAGACAGATAGTACATCTGATATATATGTCTATGAAAATGATAAAGAAGTTGGTCATAAGAAAACAATGATATTGCTATATAGTAACAACGAGCAAGTTGCTTTGGATGCAAATATGAGGATCATTCAGAGCATACCGGAATTACAGTCGAAACAGTATAGTCACGTGTATGGAAGCTATCTTTTTCATTATACAGGAGTAGTGTATGATTTTGATGGGAATGTAATATTGAACAATGCATATGCTGCTCAACTATATAGAAAGAATTCGTCTTGGGATGAAAAAGATCAGGGAGATTACACGCCTATGGTTACCATTAGCAAAACAGCAAGATGGGATGTTAATGATGATGAGAGTTATGAGTGGTCGTTTTTTAATATAAAAACGGGGAAGATTATGTCCAATTATGATTATAGTAGTGTGTCAGATTTTTGGAATGGGTTGGCCTGTGTATATCAAAGGGGGGAATATAGCAATAGGTTGAAGGTGATTAATGAAAAAGGGGTTGAACTTGTAGATATTTACTGTGATGATACAGTAATGGAGAGAACGCTGTGGAATCGATATGGAATTCCAGAAACTGCCATGTATTCAAACGGTGTAATATTGCAAAACTCAGCCTACTATTTCTATGACTTTTCTAATGTGACATCAGATGATATTGGGTCACAAGAAAGTATAGAAACCTGCTATGACAACGATAGCAATATCCGGGCAGAAAAAGTGGAGACGCCGGATGAAAAATTTCGATTTAGTGGTTTGGACTGTGATTTTACGTTACCAGAGGAAATTCCGATTATTGGTGGTGGACAGGTAAAAATAGATTTTAGCAAACTTCCAGTGTCCATAGAACGATCGGGAAATGTCATTCGAATAGGTTTTGGTATACTACAAACAGAGAATGATGAATCTCAAAATTTATTTGACTCTAAAACGTGGGATAAGTTGAAAACTAGTGCGGAAAAGATGCAAAGTAATGCAACGAATGGTATTGATGCATTTAATGATGCTAAAGACTTTGGCTGCGTATCAATGCCTATGAGCAAGAAAGTAAAAACAAATGTAACAGGTTATGTGGAGGGGACGCTCAAAAATGGTAAGTTCACTGATAATGTAACCGGTCGTTTTGTATTTCAAATTAGTGCTTCTGTAAAAAAACAATGGCAAACAGCCATTGTGTCGGTTCCGGTTGTATTTTCGGCGAGTGGAGAAGTAAGCGGAACGGCAAGTTTTGCAGTGGGGCTTGATTGGGATAATGCTAAAATTACATTAGAGGGAGATCAGTCAATTGAATTGACATTACCTAAAGTAAAATTGTCGGCAGGCGTTGGAATAGCATATGTTGCTAATGTATCAGTGTATGGACAATGTGAAAATATACTGGAGATAACATCTTCACAGGATTCTACAAATAAAGAAGATGCTCGTATCCGTGATTATATCGATGGTGAAATAGGAGTTAGTGCCTCTTTATTGCTGGCATCTTATGAAAAAACATTGATCAAAGCAAAAAGAAAAGTGGTATATGACTCCAAGAATGGTATGATCACTTCCAACATGCAAAATAAAATGGCAGCACCGGATGAAGAAGATTATAAGATACGGCGAGATTATGTATCGGATATGACTGGATGGCAAACAGATAATAAGGAGTCATCTGGTGAGACGGCTGATATACAAATTCTTCAACAAAATGTGTATAACGATGCTAAACCACAGATTGTTTGTACAGACAATGGCATAAAGGTCATGACATTTATCACGGATGTGCCAGAACGGACAACTGGAAATCATACAGCGGTCGCGTATTCAATATATGACGACACGACAGACACTTGGAGCAAACCGCTTTTGGTAGAGGATGACGGTACTGCAGATATGCTTCCACAACTTGCAACAGATGGTAAAGCAATTTATTTGACATGGGTGAACACGAATAGAGATGATTTTACAGCAACAACGTCAGTAGATGAAATGGCGAAGACATGTGAAATTTCAGTTGCCGAGTTTGACACAGCTAAGAAGTGCTTTAAGAATATAACACGGTTAACAAACGATACATATGCAGATATAAATCCTTCGTTGGTTGTGGAGGATGGCAAGGCATATGTGTCCTGGATTACTAATATGGACAGTGATGTTATCCAATTGTCAGGGGAAAATAAAGTTAAATATGCGTCAAATGTAAAAGGTGAATGGGATAGCGATATTTATGAAACATTGGATAAGCCGATCACAGATGTTCAGATTGGAATGCTTCAAAATGATGTTACAGTTGCTTATTTAGTGGATAACGATGAGGATATGACAACAACGGATGATACAAAACTGTTTGTTGGGAATGTTGAAGGTGCTGCCGAAGAAATTATTGCAGATAAGCAAGGGATACAGTCTGTACAGTTTATAAAACTCGAAGGGCAAGATGTACTTGGCTTTTCGGCAAATGATGGATTTTATTATACACAAGACACAAAAATGTATACTTGCCTTTTTGAGAAAGAGGAGCAAAGTAATATAAGATATAATTGTATATCCGGGAAAACTTCCGATTTATTATTGTGTAGTGAAGCGGGAGAAAAGGGAGTAGATATACGGGGATATCTATATAAAGATGGCAAACTTTCAAAGGAGATTCCAATCACGAATCAAGATAAATACATCAAGGAGCCAAATGGATTTTATCAAGATGGTGAATTTTATGTTGTATTTACTAGATCTACAGCGGACATTTGCGATACGGAAATGATGTCATCCACAGATATTTGTACAATGCATTTTAAGGAATATGAAGATTTAAAAATTGATAATCTGTCTGTGGATGAAGAAACGGTTGCTCCAGGACAAAAAGGTTCATTACAGGTGGATGTTATTAATCAGGGATTAAAAGAGCAAAAAGATTTTATCATTCGAGTAATGAATGCGAATGAAGAGTTAGGGAGCTATACATATTCGGAGCTTTTGCCTGCTGGAGAAACGAAAAGAATTGATATTCAATTTGATATACCGGAAGATTTTTCGGCAGGAACCAAAATATCATGTATTGTAGAGCAAAAAGGAGATGATAACAATACAAATAATACTTTGGAGCAAATAGTTGGCAAAACTAATTTGTCGTTAGATGTTATTGAAAAAGAAAATGCTTATGATGAGACAGAGGGCATCTTGTATGTGAAAAATCCTTCGGGATATGCGGCAAATGCTGTTTTGAAAGTATACGAATCTGGAAAAAATGGCAAACTATTGCAAGAAAAATCATTAGGAGTAATACAGCCGGGTGAAATTCAAAGAATTAAATATTCTGCAGATGAACTGGATGACTTGGCAGCGAAAAGTGGAACATTGTACTTTGAAGTAGCATGTGATGAGAAAGAGACATTTTTATCTGATAATTATGGTTACTTGATGGCAGGACAGGGGAGTGATGATGACGATGATTGGGATGTATCCCCATCGCCAACAGCATCATCGACACCTAATCCAGTCTCGACGCCATTGCCAAGTGCTACAGCTAGTAATAAGCCGACTAAAAGACCGGCATCGACACCATTCAAAGTTGCACTTGGATATGCTTCGGCAGATTGGTCAGATTCTTGTTTTGGTATTAATGAAGCAGCTGTCCTAGTAGACGGAAATGGAACATTTACTGTGTCACATAAAGCAACTTCAGATAGTACAGATATTAAGGTGCTGACTGTTGATACTGATATGTTATTCAGTGACATGACAAATAATGCAACTTGGAAAATTACACAATTCAGCGTAGGTGGAAAAGTATATCCGATAGGAACACAATATTCTACAAATGATGAACATGGTAATTTTCGCTTTGAATTGCGTAATCTATACAGTGCACTAGATAGAAAGGATGAAATGCTTGGTACACAGATTATTCCGGTTAAAAAGGGAGATATTATTTCGGTAAGTTTTACAATAACTGGAATGACATCTGAAGCATCTAATGCAGGAAAACCATCCGAAACACCAACACCAAAGCCAACGGACAAACCAAATCCGACGATCACCCCAACAAATAAGCCTACAGTGCAGCCAACAAAACGACCGAATTACAATAAGCCGGTCGTGAAAGCACCGGCGAAAGTGAGGGGCGTGAAAGTAAAGAATCTCAAGGGTCGTAAAATGAAAGTTTCATGGTCATGGGATATAACGGATGGCTATCAGATTCAGTATGCTATGAATCGGAAATTTACGAAGAAGAAAAAGACAGTTACTCTTAATTCTTGGATGTCTAAGAAGACTTTCAAACATCTCAAGAAGAAAAAGACATACTATGTACGTGTTCGAGCATTTAGAAAATCTGGAAGTGTTAAGAAATATGGTAAGTGGAGTGCAGTAAAGAAAATTAAGATTAAGAAGTAAAGGTGCTTCATGCGATTTATAACGATGACCGTTTCGCATAGATTTTGCGAAACGGTCATTTTAAATATATAGAGATGATTGAAAAAAATTATTGTTATTTTTAACGAAGTTTAATTCTAATAATTGTCGAATACGCACAATGTTTGCATAAATAACCGTTCAAAAAGTGTGTTTTAGATTGAATTTATCATGCTTTAGGGAAATTGCGAAAATGAAAATAACGGAAAAGAGAATAGAACAACCCTCTGTTACAATTACCACCTAAAGGAGCCTATAATAACGATATAGTAAATTGGAGGAATTATAATGACTAACAAATTAAAACGCATATTTGCAATAGTATTAATCTGTACATTAATGATCGGATGCAGCTCTCGTGCTGCTATGAACGCCGAGGCAAAGAGTGTGAACAAATTTACACTTAGGGTGGGACAGAAAGATACATTGAGAATCACTAATTGTAAGAAGAAAACAAAGTGGAAAATAACATCGGGGAAACGTGTTATAAAAATTGTAAAACGCAAGAAAACCAGCATTGTGATCAAAGCGCGTAGAAAAGGTGTAGCTAGGATAACGGTTAAGGCGGGTAAACAGAGATGGTACGCCAAAATAGTTGTAAAGGCGAAGAAAACATCAAAGAAAAAAACAAGTGCCGGAAGAACCAGTACGAAAAAAACTCCGACAACGAAGAAAAATACATCGACAGCATCTACTGTCGAAACGAAAATAAAGAACAGTATTAGTCTTAAGGTTAGTCGCTTAAAAGACGGAAATATTTTGTTCGCAATATATAATGGATCGAATTATTTTATTCCATCTATGGATGTGACCTGCAACATATATGATGATAGGGGCAGATTATTAAACGATATTACAATTAATGCAAAGTATTTGGGTGCGAAGCGTACTTGGTATACGGCAACTTGTGAAGGACCTTTTGATTTAACGGATTATAACCGTGAAAGTCTTGTTCCGTCAAAGACAAAGATTACGAAAATAACACTAGATCTTGATGACGACTGTACAAGTATGGCAAAATATGTTAGCGGAAAGATTTCTTTTGTAAGGGACAACGGGAACTTGGAAATGGAAAGCACGTTTACAAATAGTTCCACAAGCAAAACTGCTCAGTGTTATTGGACGGTCTTGTATAAAGATGCCAATGGTAATGTTGTTGCTATCCACGAGAGTTATTTACCGGAGAGAATAAATCCGAATGATAGTGAAACGGTTGTCAGAGACGCACCGGAGAATTATTACACAGGTGATCAAATAGACTTTAAGAGCGGGACAGTATATTGGTATGCGGGGCATGAATAAGCTGAAAATATAATTTAACAATTGATAATAAAAGTGATTGCCGAACAACAGCATTGTCTATAGAAATATAGATCGTGCTGTTGTTTGTATTATAAGGACGTTTTAATATTTTAGTAAGTCTATCCCAACCATCCCTCCTTTTCCTTGACGAAAAGTATAACATCTCATATAATTTTTACCAAGAAAATGTTATAAAATAGGATTTACCATTATGATATTTCATTGCCTTAGCAGTTGACGACAAAATGGATGCGATATGCTTATTTTCAAGTCCGTTTGAAATCATACTGTATATGTCGACGGTGAAATATTTGGGTGAGATTATCAGGAGGTGAGGGGATTATGCAAAATCTAATAAAAAATATACGAGCCTATATGAATATGAATCAGAGTGAATTTTCTAAGCGTTTAGATGTGTCGTTTGCAACCGTGAACCGCTGGGAAAATGGGCATGCCACACCGGGCAGACAGGCACAGGAAAAGCTATATGCTTTGTGCGGTGAACAGAAAGTGCCGATGGATAATATGATTTTTGCTAAGATTCGAAAAATGGCAGAAGGATTGCAAATTGCGCCCGACCGCCAAATATTATATCACGGATCAAAGTCCGGAATTTCTGGACATATTGCACCGAAAAGCCGCAGACAATGTGATTTTGGTAAAGGGTTTTATATGGGGACAGATCCGGCACAGGCATTGACATTGATTTGTGATTATGAGTACGCCAAATTTTACATTGTATCAATTGATGTCAAGCAGCTTGCTGTTTTGAACATACCTGCAGATTTAGAATGGGCTATGGTTGTTGCATACCATCGGGGAAGGATGGAAAAGATTAAAGGGACACCATTTTATAAGAGATATCAGCAAATGATGTCAGGGAAAGATTTAATTATAGGGAATATTGCAAATGATAGGATGTTTTTTGTGATTGATAATTTTTTTGTTGGAAATATCACAGATGCAGCACTGGTGGGAAGTCTATCAGCATTGGAACTAGGTGAACAATATGTTGCTGTCAGCCAGAAAGCTTGTGATGCTGTGCGGATTGAACAGGAAGTGCCGATTTCGCATTTAGAGAAGTTGTTTTTGAAAAAAATTGCTGAAGATAACCGCAAGAAAGGTGCTGCGCTTGCAAATGATATTTGTAAGACATATCGACGAGAAGGCTTATATTTTGATGAAATTTTAGAGAAAGCAGGTGACAGATCATGAATGCACTGGAGTTACAGCTTTGCGATATTCAAGGAAGACTATTCGAACTTTCCGTAGATAGAAATTTAGACAGCGCACGTTTTATTAAGATATTTATGAATTCCGAGACGGCACGGGCATTGGATTCGACATATAACCGCATGCAATGGGCTGGTGAAGAGTATTTGTTAGAAGAGGTGTTGGATGTGGCACCGAGTATCCTGCAAAGCCACAAAGAGACATATACAAAAGACACGATATATTGGATCGGATATATTTATAGATATTGGCATTATTATACCGGCGAGTCCAGTAAAGATATTTATAAACAGGCACCGGTGGCAATCATGAAACGTAATTATCTGATGTTTCACACAATGGCACCGGAGCTTGCAATTGAAGATCTAAAGGAAATTTATCGTCAAAAATAATAGAACCCCCCATACTTTTCACACCCTATTTTGACCATTCACGCCACGTGGGCATCCCCTCCCTCCAAAGATGATATAATTTCTACATGGGGAAATCAACTTTCCAGCCGGTAAATGTGATAGGAATGCGGTGTGGCAGGTTGAAGAAAGTATAGTAATGTATGAGGTTTTGTTTTGCAACAGACAATGGAAACAATAGAAGAAGGAGGGAACCTATGAATTTACACAAGGTTATGAAGCGTGTGATCTGCTGTGTGCTGACGTTGGGAATGGTCTTTTCGTCAACATCCTTTGAGGGCATCACAATCAAGGCAGCATCAGTAGACTCACAGTCTGTGGTAAGAGAAGGAGAATACACGACAGGTGTTTTTTCAGGATGCTACGGTATTGATCAGTTGTTTGACTATATCATGAGTACCGGTAGACTGAATGCACTGCCATATGATGCATCGTGGGGCAGTGCTAATGATTCCGAGGGTCAGCAGCTGACAACGGAAATTATGAAGGAACGTTATTTTGTTCTCAAGTATTCCGGTGACGAGGATTATCCGATCGCACTGTGTTTGTACGACGAGAATGGTACACCGGTCGTTGTAGATCAATCGGATCGCCTGCTCGAGGGATCTCGTATCGGACTTGAGAAAAATGTCACACTGACGGCCACTGCTAAGAAGTATATGAAGGAAACGTATGCTGATGGTGTGGAAGGTGTTATGGCACTTTGCAAGGTCGGAAAAGCAGATTCTAACGGAATGTATTTTATAAGTAAAAATAAATTTGGTTATTACCTGAGCGGCAATCAGGGGCGTGGTATTGGAGAGAAGATTGCATGGGAATCGACTGCGAAGAAGGCAACCGTGAAAGAGCTTGCTGCAATGACGGATTATTCGTCACACCAGTTGACTGCCGGTGAGTTTGCAGTCATGTATCAGGCAAATGGTGAAGCGGTTACGGATATGCCGGAAGATCAGGTCAAACAGGGAGGACAGCCGTTGACGTTGTCTTCAAAAGTGCCGAAGAGAAGTGGATATACTTTTACCGGATGGAATACACGGGCAGACGGAAGCGGCACCACGTATGCAGCCGGCGGCACGTATACTTCCAATCGAACTGCGACCATGTATGCAACGTGGGATCGCCATTATGAGTCTGGTCTGTTTAAGGTAAAGTTAAGCAGCAATCAGTTTTTTGATAATGTAACGTCAGCAAATAAGATCAATGGTTATCCATATGATGCTTCTTGGGGAACGGCCAACGCCTCAAGGGGACATCAGTATTCGGAGAAGCAGGTAAAGGATCGTTATTTTATATTCCGTTATAGCGGAGATGACAGATATCCGTTTGCACTGTTTATGTATGAGAAAAATGATAAGCCGGTTGTTGCTGGCACGTCTAAGAATCTGCCGGACAAATCTTTAGTCGGTACAGCGGATAATGTATGCTCGACCGCTAAGGGCAAAAAATATATGAATAGAGTATATGAAGATGGTATTAAGGGCTTGCTGTGCATGGGTAAAGTTACGAAATATGATGAGAATGGAATCCAGTTTGTAAGCTCGAATGGATTTGGCTATTATATGTCTTGCAACAGAGGATATAAAAAGGGCGACTACATTGCTTGGGAGAAGCCGGTAACAAACGGTATCACGCCGGAGGTTATCGATGCGGTCGATACGTTTTCGGATAAAGCAATGGCAGATGGCGAGTATGCATTGAATTACAATGTGAACACTACGGATAAGGTGATAGAATCGCCGAATACGCAGTGTAAAGAGGATACTTATAATTCGGTGCTTACGGTGGAAGAGCCGAAGAGAACAGGATATGAGTTCATAGGTTGGAATACCAAGAAGGACGGTACTGGTGATATGTATGAGGCCGGTTCCCGTTATGAGGGTGAAAAGACCTTAACGATGTATGCTACTTGGGAAAAGAAAAAGAAGACCCCGCTTTCTGTGGAGGAAAATGGAGAACCTATATCAAAAATTTATAGACTTTCCAATCGGACGGCGATTGCCAAAGCAGTAAAAAATGCAGATGATGCGGATACCTTTTACAATGAGCTGAATCAGGCTACGATGGTACGTCATTTGGATATTAAGGGCGGTGCATCGGAAGACGATGTATTTACGGCGGTATCTTCAAAGGAAGATATCTTAGATTGTTCGGTAGAGGGGACGAAGCTTACGTTGATCGGCAAAAATGAAGGTTTTGCCTATGTGACGATCATGGATGAGACCACAGAACAGATTTACCGTCTGAGTGTTTATGTGACAACCTTAAAGGATGCGCTTTATATTATCAGACCTGTCACGGCTGACAGCTACAAGTCCTATTTGGCGGACAATGACAAAGCAAGCTATGCAGCAAAGGCAGAGGTTAAGAAGAACGTTAAATGGACACAGATGAATACTTCCAATCAAACGGTGAAACAGTTATCCAACGGAGATGCTGTGGTATGGAAGCTTGGAACAAGTTATCGTGATGTCGGAGTAACTTGTGGCGTGTGCAAGTCCGAAGTGCCGTTAGAGGATTTGAAGAGTGGTGAGAGTGATGGCTCTTATCCGATCAATATATATCCGGTATCGTCCACTTACAAACAAAATGTGACGTTAAAAGGATATGGACATGATGATGAGGATATTGATATTACAGTTCGATCCTTTATCGTGGATCTGGATGGAAACGTGATCGCTTCCGCCAACAAAACAGAAGCGAAGAAATTGTCCAGGAGTTCAGAGACGATCACATTAGAGTATGAGGATGTGCAGGAACTGAAGGACGCCGATGTGTTAGTGGAGGTCACGGCAAAGGATGATGCCTATGCGGCACAGCTTGTGCGTTATCCATTGTATCGAGACGGATATCAGGAAAATACCGGAACGTCCATATGGCTGCAGCCTTGCTATGGAACGAATGACTGCGTATTAACATCCAGAGATCAAAATTATGAGTTTGTTCGCGATCTTACGCTTTATAAAGGATATGATAAGAAAGTGATCGTATACTCTCAGGTTTCACAGAAACATACGGTTTCCATGTTTATTAATGACAAGGAGATCCCTAGCGTTTCTGAGAGCGTGGCATCCGTCGATGGTATGAAATATGAGTGGAAGCAAACAGAATTTGCGATCAACACCAAAAACGCAGCAGTAGGTAAGTTTACGCCGCAGTATCAGATCAAAGCAGCGAGTGGAGAGGTGCTTGCAGATCAGCCGGCAGACTATACCGTATGTAATATTTCAGAGATTGGTAAGCCGGCGAAGCCGACAGAGGTAAACTTCTGTGGAACGATCGAGACGCCGCAGATATCAGCCGGAGAGGTCATTAACCGTAAGTTATCCTTTAATATTCCGAAGGTATTGCCAATGAAGATCGCATACCAGGATACCGACAATCCGCTGAAGAAAACCTTTATGGTTGCCATTGGTACAGCGGGACTCGATGAAAATAATGTTGTATCGGTAGTGACAGAGACGATCAATGATCTGCGTGACAATAAAGTGTCCAAGACGCTGTCCGGATATGCATTTGGTACGGCAGACTATATTGATGGCAAATGGATCTTGACCTATACCGGTGGTGGTATTGCCGGAACACTGGGTTATGAATTTGGTTTTAATAACAATACGATGGTTGGCATCATCCCGATCTATTATGGCATCAAAGTGGGATGTACTGTCAGTGTCGATGCGCTGCTCAGTGGCCAGAATCCATATCATGATAAGTTCGTTGGTATGAATTTCCAGACGAATAATCTGACGGTTACCAGTGAATATAATTTTGTATCAGACATTCTCGTAGGCGTAGAGGGTTATGTATGTGCCAGTGGAGGAATTGGTTTTGATGGTAAGATTGTAAAGATCAAGTTTGGTCCGGTTGGACGGTTGTCTATCGGATATGACAATCGTATCGTTACATTCAGTGATCTTAAGAAGACCAAAGCTTATTATGGTGGCTGTTTGAATTTTACCGGAAGTATCTCCTTAGATTTTGAGTACAAAGGATTATTTATTCGGTATCACAAACAAATATGCGGAACCGGCTTCAGTAAGGTACGAACGTATCAGGATTGGGACAAATTCCCGGCAGGGCGACCGAATCCGTTGGACTTTGCAAATATGAGTAATGAGACTACCGGTAAGGTGGTACGGTATTCTTCGAAGAAGAAGGGCGCAGATTGGACACAGTATATCAATCCGGATGTGCCGCCGGTGCTTGCAGCCAATGGCAACAGTATGGCACTCACCTATTCAGATACGCTTGAGGATCTTGTAAGTATCAATCCTGCGGTTAGCACAAAAGAAAGCGGAGAATGGACGAAACCGGAAGTACTTACTTCATGGAGAACAGAAGGCAAATCGGAAACGGTTAATTCAGTAGATTATGCTTCTGATGGCAGCTTAAAGGTATTAGCCTTTGATTCTGCTGTGTATGATTCTGACATTGATTCGGATGGAAATGTTGACAGCAAAGAATTAAACGCTACGTTTAACTCCTCCGAGATCCATGTATATGTTAATGGAAAGCATACGACGCTTACTGCAAATAATGTGGCCGATATGGCACCGGAAGTAGCAGTAAACAACGGAAAAGCAATTGTAGTATGGCAGAGTGACACCTATAATCTTGCGGATACGGATGCAGAAACACTTCAAAAAGATATGATGGGAGAAAAGAAGATCTGTTATAGTTACTATGATGGAACAGATTGGAGTGCACCGGCTTATTTGGAACGTGGCGAGATTAAGGGAGCCCAGGCGTATGATGTAGCACTGTCTGACGATGGTACGGCGATGGTATTGGCAACCATGGGCAGCAGTGAAGAGGTGCAGGAGAGAGAGCTTTATTCATATATTGTGAAGGATGGAGCCCAGAAGAGTGTAAACCGAATCACCTGTAATGATGCGGGAGAGACGCAGCCACGTGTGAAATATGTAACGAACGACGGTGGTATGTTCTTAGCAGCATGGAAGCAGTCGGAATACAAAAAAGGTGAACTTACAGATTCGTATTTGGCATTACAGGGTTATCAAAAAGACGGCAGTGCTAATGCAGTTTCTATGAAAGACTCCGGAGAAGTTACGGAGAATTTTGATTTTGCCAAAGGTGGAGATACGATCAGTGACACTGCTGTGTATTGGCAGTCGGCAGGCGATGACTCTAAGATGCATACGTATGTGAAATACTTGAATGCAAAGACGGGGACACTGTCGATGCAGTATGAGATTACCGGTACGGCGTCTGCTAATGAGATGTTGGTAGGAGGCAGTGTGGTAGTAGATGGTGACCGTTTTACAACAGTTTCATGTGCGCAGACATCAACACAGTCTGAGACGACGAAAGATACCGATCTGACGCAGACAAAGGACGAGGAGCAGCCGGCAAGACTGATCACCGGTACGAAGACCATTCAGAATGAGTTATCAGAGGTATCGGCAGATACTTTTGGACAGAACGTGGAGCAGAATAGTACGATCAATGTGACACTGTCCTTTGCGAATGCCGGACGGAAGGCTATGGATTCTGTCACAGTGAAACAGTCAGGTACAACGGTTGCGGATGCGCTTCCAATTCATTTGGAGAGTGGAGAGCGTGGTCAGGTGAGCTTTAGTTACACACTTGGCAATACCTTGCAAAATGAGACTTTTGAGGTTGCAGCAGACAATGGAGCAACTGCGAAGGCACAGTTAACACTGCTTGGTACGGATATGGTACTTGGTAATCCGGAAGTGGTAGAGAATCTGCAAGGTGGAGAGCGTATTGTACAGGTCGTTATCAGCAATGCCGGTACAAAGGCGTTGACAGAGGATGATACGATCCGTGTTGCCTTGACATCTGTCGATAAGAAAGCAGTGACTGTGAAGCCGACAACTGCCGGTGCATCATTTGATGAGGATAAGAAGTTGATCGTTATTAGTGGTAAAGATGCTATGGAAGCGATCAACCGTGGTGAATATGTGTTACAGTTTAACTACACACCGAAATTTACCAGTGAAGCCAAGAATGTATCAATATCGTTGCAGGCAACAGCATACAATGGCAGTGCTGCAGCAGAGGAACTGAATCTGATCGATAATACGGCAGCCTTTAGTATTGTAAAACCTTCGAAGCAGTATGACAGACCATTGACGTTTACTTCAGTCATTGAAGATGGAAAGCTTAAAGCATTGGATGTATATAATCGTTACGAGAAGAAGGTTGCAAGAACCATTATCGTATCCAATGGTATCGAGACGAAGAAGATCAATGTCACGTTGGGAGCAGAGGAGGGCAAGACGTATGATGTTGGAATGGATGCAACGCCTGATGTTTCATATGAGATGGAAGGTGATGATCCGGTTGTCATTCCGACACCGGAGCCGGAAGATGATCCAAATGTGACCCCATCTCCTAGTGGCGAGCCGACACAGAATCCGGTTGCAACTGTTAAGCCGACGAAGAGACCGGTTGTTAAGCCGACGAAGAGACCGGTGCCAACACAGACTGTCAAACCAACACATACGCCGCTGGTGAGACCGACTGTAAAACCAAGTGATAAGCCGAAAAAGGCGGCACCAAAGATTGTCGTTGGCAAAGCGAGATTCTTATCGGTTAAGAACAAGGCTTCCAAGAAGTTAGTCATTTCCATGAAAGTAGTTGCCAGAGCGAATGGATACTGCGTGCAGTATAGCACGAACAAAAAGTTCAAAAAGGCTAAAACGAAACTGACGAAGAAGAGAAAACTGACGATCAAGAAGCTGAAGAAAAAGAAGACCTATTATATTCGTGTACGCGCTTACCGATTAGATGGAAAGGGAAAGAAGATATTTGGTCCATACAGTAAAACGAAGAAGATAAAGATCAAGAAATAAGAGAGTTATCTTGTTTGTCCTGTGTTCCGCACAGGAACAATGATCCTGTGCGGACAATACTTATAAACCCTCTTTCTAAAAAGCATAGTCAATTCGAGAGATCGAAAAGACTATGCTTTTTTGCTTTAATAGGAAATTGCTGTTGTGTAGTGTGATAAAAGCGCTGGCTTTGCTTTTTTGCTTCTTGTATCGGCTGGCGATTATCGGTATAATAAAAGGAGTTTAATCTGAACGGATGGAAATATCCTGTAGATTTTTATGGTGAATGAGTAGAATTATGGTAAGGGGAGCATTATGAAAATAAGACAAAGGCGAATTGCGTGTATTGTGGTACTGGCATTATTGTGTTCGATGCCAGGTTTTTCAAATAGCATGATCCAAAAAGCGGCGGCTGAGGAAAATGAGACAGTGTGTGGTACGCCA
>UMLF01006688.1_pt1 | contig 23995 bp, 19 predicted proteins | sample 1966501 | NCBI WGS metagenome assembly UMLF01 (sample SAMEA4836194, study PRJEB28245) | human gut metagenome | biome: gut microbiome; material: fecal sample | place: Denmark | collected 2008 | reverse complement strand
TTCAATTTAGCCTTGACTTTTTATTTGCAGGCTAAAAATTAAAATCCATTTTTGAAAAATCAACTATGTCTCCAGATGATATAAATTCTCCTGTTGAATCATATAAGTTTTCTTCAATGAAATATTCCTCTATCAGATAGTACGTTCCTGAATAATGCATTTCACGAACTTCTGACTTAAATTCCTTTAACTTTTTTATTGCCTCTTCCTTCAAAACAAAGGATTGGATTAAAACTGAGTCACCTTCTAATTCAAGAGTGACACCTTCCTTTATTTCCTTTCTTTTTTTATGTGAAATTTCGCCTGTTTTCTTTCTTATCTCATAAAGTAACATGTTGACTCCTTTCTGCATTTGACACTAAAATTTCATTTGTAAATTGTACACTTTTTTAGCTGTTGCAAAAAAAATAAGAGCATAAAGCTCTTTATTTATAGTGCTTTATGCTCTTAATTATACAATTTACGATAACATAATATCTATGATTTTGGGAAACTATTTAAACTTCCAGTTTATGTAGTTTGGTAGAAGACAAGGTTAATTCAATTCAAGTAGGTAATTACCCCATAGAAGCAAGTTTATGCATACTATGGGGTAGATTTCAAGATTCATTGTTATTGAAAATAATATGAATTGCCCCATATGATTAAGTTTTCTCTTTTTATGTGGCAGATACAAAGATTCATCATATTCAAACTAATATGTAACTACCACATAGAACCGAGTTCTCATATTCTGTGAGGTAAGGTTGTACCATACGAACAAGAAATTTCAAATATGGTACAGATATTAGCTTGTTCCTGCTTAACGCAGAAGAAATCTGTACCATACAAGCAAGAAATTTTACATATGGTACAAATACGAGCTTGTTCAATCTCAAATCAGAACAAATCTGTACCATACGAGTAACAAATTTCATATATAGTACAAATACGAGCTTGTTCAATCTCAAATCAGAACAAATCTGTACCATACGAGCAACAAATTTCATATATAGTACAAATACAAGCTTGTTCAATCTCAAATCAGAACAAATCTGTACCATATGAGCAAGAAATCTCATATATGGTACAAATATAAGTTTGTCCCAGCTCAAATCAGAAAAAATCTGTACCATACGAGCAAGAATTTTCATATATGGTACAGATATTAGCTTCTTCCAGTTCAAACCTGAACAACTCTTTACCATATAAAAAAAGAATTACCGTATATGGTACAAATATAAGTTTTACGCGATGTTTATTAGCTTCACTCCAGTCCACATCTCCTTGTCCTTTGGACAAGAAGCATTCCTTGCATTCAGCTCGGTCAAATATAATATGTTTATATCCTTTCCATAAATGCAAAAAAAGAACTATGCTACAATAAATTTCCAGTATCAAACATAGTTCTTTATTACTCTGATTTAATTTAAATTTCTTATATTATAATGCTTCCTTGATTGCAGCCATTAATTCATCATATGTTTCAAAAGCTGGAAGTTCAGGATATTCTTTCTTGATTTCATCTGTGCTTCTGAATAAAAATCCTGCCTTACTTGCCTTAATCATTCCAAGGTCATTGTGGCTGTCTCCGCTGGCAATTGTGTCATATCCGATTGACTGCAATGCCTTTACCGTAGTAAGTTTTGAGTTTTCAATTCTCATCTTAAATCCTGTGATTTCTCCATCTTCTGCTACTTCCAATGAGTTACAGAAAATTGTAGGATAACCTAACTTCTTCATTAAAGGTCCTGCAAACTGTGTAAATGTATCACTAATAATAATTACCTGAGTAATCTCTCTTAATTCATCTAAAAATTCTTTTGCACCAGGCATAGGATTAATCTTTGCAATTGTTTCCTGAATTTCCTTAAGTCCTAATCCGTGCTCTTTTAAGATGTTAATTCTATAATTCATAAGCTTATCGTAATCAGGCTCATCTCTTGTTGTTCTCTTAAGTTCAGGAATTCCTGTTTCTTCTGCAAATGCAATCCATATTTCAGGAACTAATACTCCCTCTAAATCTAAACAAACAATATTCATTTTCTCGTTTCTCCTTTAGTCCATTAAAAGTCGTACATTCACACTGTACAGTTCAACATTGTAGCATACTTTTTTTGATTTGTCTAAAAGTTATGATATGCTACTTTGTAACTCATTTGCTTTTTTTATGATTTTACAAACTTTTACCTTTTACAAATCTACTAATTTAAGGTCAAAAAATGGGCATAGTTTTTACTACACCCATTTTCATTTATAGCATTTGAAAGTTATTAATGTATTTACAGATTATTTTTTATGTATTCTTTTACTAATTCTGATGCATTATCTTCATTATAACCATTTACTACAATAGTTATTTTTTGACCATATCTTGCTCCAAAAGATATAACCTCTGTAATGTTTTCAACATTTGTTATTTTTTCTCCTTTAAGAATAAATATCTGTGTTCCAAGTTTTTTCGCAATGTCAGCCAATTCTGCTATTGGTCTTGCATGCAATCCGTCCACATTATTTATTATATGGTCTATTTGAATCATAACTACATCTCCTTACACTTATAATTTCCGTAATTACTTTTATTCATACTTTCTTAGTCTTATAATTCCTTTAATGCTTCATCAAGGACTTTCTTTGCATTCATCATTCCAAAGTCCTGAGCTGCAATTGCCATTACAGGAATACCTTCTGCCTGTTTTTTAATGTCATCTAATGCGAATCTAATCTGAGGTCCTAACAAAATAATGCTTGTTTCTTCAAGATTATCGCCTAACTCTACCATAGGGGTGGCATCAACACTTGCTTCTAAACCTCTTGCCTTAGCTTCCTGCTCAAGTTTCATTTTCATGATACCCGTACTCATTCCTGCATTGCAAACTAATAATATCTTCATGCCTTGCTCCTTTCCACATAATTAAATGTATTTATGCCTGAACACTTTCTTACAGCTGTTCTTCTTTAATTTTCTGTTTCTCATAAATTTTAAAGAATGGTAAGTATATAATCATATCTATAATAATTAATACGCAAACCAATATCAACGCCTTAACGTCCATTGTATCAATTAGACCACCTATTGGACAGAACATATTCCAGCTTGCATATGCAAATGTTTTTGCTACAATTCCTGTACTCATGGCGATGTATGTAATTACACCATTTAAAGGCATTACTACTATAAATGGCAACATCATTGTTGAATTATACATAAGTGGCAATCCGAATATTAACGGTTCATTAATATTGAATAATGATGGGATAATTGCAAGCTTACCAATTGTTTTAATCTGTTTTGACTTACTGAATAATGTAAGAATTGCAAGTCCTAATGTTGCACCACTACCACCGATAGCCATAAATGTCCACCAGAAAGGTTCTGTAACAATATATGGAAGTGCTATTGCTGCTGTTCCTGCTGCAAATGCGGCCTGGTTTGCTGTATAATTGTTCATTAAGAATGTATCCAATGGTCCTGTGATAACAGTATCATGAATACCGAACCACCAGAAAATCATTACAATTACTGCTAATATAACAACTCCCCAAACACTGTCTACCATCTTAACAACAGGTGTCATAATAAGCTGCATAATTGCCGGAATCCCTGCACCTGTAAAGTTTAATAATATTGCGTTAACTGTTCCAACTGCTACCAAAACAATTACGATTGGCACAAGGTTTCCTATTGATTCAGCTAATGCAGGAGGTACTCCGCCACCTTCCAAGTTAATATATCCGATTTTTCTATCAGATAAAAATCTATATAATTCAAATGATACAATAGTTACCAAAATCGCTGTAAACAATCCTTTTCCATCTAAATAATCAAAAGATAATGCTCCATCTTTATTCATAGTTGCTGCAATCATAAAAGATGCAACTGAGACAGCAATAGTTACCCATGACTTTTCCATTTTGTAATGTTTGCTTAAATTAATTGCTAACCCTATTGATGACCAAAGCGCAATTAACGACATTGTTACCGAGTAAACATACCCCAAAGCCGGTCCTGTAAATGCGGCAACATTTGCCCATCCGTGCATAATTGCTTTAAGTACACCTGAATCCATGGTTGTATAATCCATTGGTGGTGATATAATAATAAGAGCAAAACTTCCTATAGTAAATAGTGGAATTAAAGCTAGGAATGTGTTTTGCAAAGCCTGAAGATATTTCTGTCTTGCTAATTTATTTGCAAGTGGAGATATCTTCTTTTCAATCCAGTTACTAATTTTTTCCATTGTAACTTCCTCCTTTTTCATTTATAAATTTTTTATACCAATGATAACTGTCTTTTGGAATTCTCTTACAATTATCATCAAAGTCTATGTATACTAAGCCGTAACGCTTTTTGTATCCGTTTATCCAACTATACACATCCATTGTTGACCATACAAAATACCCTCTGCAATCACAACCATTGTCTATAGCCTTTTTAATCCAATCTACATATCCCTGTAAGAAATCAATTCTATATTGATCATGGATTTCTCCGTTTTCCACCTTATCATATTCACCTAAACCATTTTCTGTAACTATAATAGGTGTGTCAGGATATAGTTCTTTAAACTCCATAAGCATATCATATACTGACTTAGGATAAATTTCAGTTCCCCAAGGAGTTTTTTCTGTATTTGGATCATCATCTAAAGCACACCAATCCTTGATTTCCATCTCTTCGTTTTTAGATGAATCACCTGTATTATTTGCTTCCATTTTTGTTTCTCCACCTGAACAAGGTTTAACTAAAAATCTGCAATAGGCATTAACTCCAAGGTAATCAACTGTACCTTCTTGAAATACTTCCTTATCTTCCTCTAACATATATGATAAATCATATCCTAACTTTGTAAGATGTGACACGTATTCATCAGGATAATATCCCTTTATGCAAGTATCATTAACAGATGTATTAAAGAAAATATCAGCTAATCTTTTAGCTTCTCTATAACCTTCATTATCTTTTAAAATCTCAATAGGATAACTGTCACTTACAAGTCCAATCATTCCCTTAAAGCCCATATTTCTATATGCCTTAATGGCTCTTGCACTTGCCAACATTAAGTGATACATTGCTTTCCAACGTCTTTCCAAGTTTTTAACATTAGGAGGGTAGTTTCCAAAACCATAACAGCAAAGTGTTTCATAATTTGGTTCATTAATTGTTGCCCAGTAATTAACTTTATCTCCAAACTCTTTAAAACATACTTTTACATATTCTTCATATGCATCAACTGTGGCTCTGTTTTCCCAGCCACCCTGTTCAAACATTGGTTGTGGCAAATCGTAATGATATAAAGTAACTAAGGGTTCAACATTATATTTTCTACATGTATCAATTACTCTGTTGTAAAAATCTATTCCCTCTCTGCTTACTTTGCCTACTCCATTTGGAATAATTCTTGTCCAGGCTATTGAAAATCTGTAAGCATTCTGATTACCTTCCGCTAACATTCTAATGTCCTCTTCGTATCTGTGATAATGGTCATTTGCCACATCGCCGGTAACAGGATTAACATTGTTTTTTTCACTGTGGCAGAAAGTGTCCCAGTTAGACATTCCCTTACCGCCTTCTTTCCATGCGCCTTCACATTGATATGCTGCAGTGGCACTTCCCCATAAAAACTTTTTGTCCATTAACTTAATTTCTCCTTATACAATGTTATAAACTCTTTTGCCACACGTTCATACATTATTGTTGTCATTAAATGGTCCTGTGCGTGAACTAACATTATGCTATACTCAATATCTTTTCCCTGAGCTTCCTTTGCCAGCAACTCTGTCTGTGCATTGTGAGCATTTGTTAATTCACTTTCTCCTTTTTTGATTAACTCATCAGCCTCATCAAACTCACCATTTCTGGCTTTTTCAACTGCTTTAAAGAATGATGAAAATGCATCTCCTGCATAACTTATAAGCTGAAAAGCAACCATCTGTGCTTCTTCTCTATTCATTGCTTTCTCCTTTCGTTTTTTGTTTATGCCATTATTATATTTTATAAATTTTTCATTTACAAATCATCTTTTGCGGTGTACACCGCACCTATATATTTGCCTGTACTTTTCTAATGTTGTATAATTTAATTACTTTAATAATTTATGATTACATTTTATATTTTTAAGGAGATATTTGTATGAATAGATTTACTGATCGTCAGAAAAAAATAATTAAGGAAATACATAATTCCAATACTTTCATTACAGGTAAATCTCTAAGTCTGATTCTTAATGTTTCACTTAGAACTATTCAATCTGAAGTTTCTGCCATTAACAAAGTACTGCATTTAATACTTTCTACTAACAGAGGCTATAAGATTGATGATAATCTGTATAAAACAATGGATTTTACCGCCATTGAAAAAGAGCAGAATTTAGAACATATTATTGTCAAAAAAGTATTTTTCCATAATCCTCATTATAACATTGATGATTTGGCAGAGGTTCTTTACATAAGTACCACAACTTTAGAAAAATACTTTAAAAAGATTAATGATACTCTTTCTGATTTTGATTTAAAAATAGTCAGAACTAATAATACTGTTTTTGTTTCAGGAAATGAATTAAATAAGCGAAAATATTTAAACAAAATTATTTTTGATGAAATCAATCCTGCCTTTAACAGTATTGATAATTTGAATAATTATTTTGAAGGAATTGACGTTGACAAAATTAAAATTATTATTCTTAATTCAATCAATAAGTATCACTATTACGTCGACAATGCTTACTACAACAACATAATTGTAAACATAACTATTGCTCTTTACCGTATGCGTACCGACCACTATGTTTCAGAACCTTTAAGAAATATTAGTGATAAGGCTGAAACTGTAGAATCAAAAATTGCTACAGAAATATGCACTCAGTACTCAGCCCATTGCAATATTGATCCTTCTGAAGATGATATTTTTTATATTTCATCACTTCTTGAAGGCATAATCAAACCTATAAGCAATGATGCACAATCTGTTTCACAGGATATTTTGACATCTGATTTTATTGAAGAAATCCGTGAAATTTTGTTAAATGTATTTTCTTCTTATATGTTGGAAATTAACTTTGATGAATATCTTTATAGTTTTGCCCTACATATACATGGTTTAATTAAGAGAGCAAACAGTATACAGTCTTCAGGCAATGACTTTTTAAATAACATAAAAAAGAATTGTCCTTTTATATATGATGTTTCTGTTAGCATTGCTCAGAAATTAAATAAAAAATATAATATTAGCATTGCTGACTCTGAGATTGGATATATTAGCATACACATAGGTTACTTAATTGAATCTTCCAACAGTGATTCAGATAAAGTTTCCGTACTGCTTTTATGTCATGATTACCATCATATTAATTCGAATATTGAAAAGAAATTATTAGACAATTATCAGAATTTTATTACTTTAAAATTATTTACAACTGATAATCGTTCTGCTTTGATTAATGCTTATTCAGATTTAATTGTAACAACAAAACCGTTAAACCTCATCGGCAAAGAAGTTATTGTTGTTTCTCCATTTTTTACAATGATGGACCAAATAAATGTTGATAATGCCATTCACAAATGTTTGGAAAATAAGCAAAAAATTAAACGCAACAATATTTTGTCCTCTTTTTTCGATGAAAAACTTTTCTTCAAGTCTAATGATTTTGGAAATAAAGAAGATGTTATTAGATTTTTAGGACAAAATGTTATTGATTATGGATTGTGTGAAGAAGGTTTTGTTGAATCTGTTTTAGAACGTGAGCAACTTTCATCAACTTGCTTTTTTGATACTTTTGCAATTCCACATGCCCTTGACATGAATGCTACCCATACAATGATTTGCGTTCTCACAAGTGAATCGGGTATACAGTGGGATGACCATGTTATACATATTGTTCTTATGCTGGCTGTTCAGCAAAATGACAGAAAAAAATTTATGGAACTTTATAATGGTATTGTTCAAACTCTGGAAAAACCTGAGAAAGTAAATAAATTAGTTTTGTCTGACAATTTAATGGATTTTTTGAATCAGCTTCTTGAAAAATAAAATTTTATAAGATCACAGTATCCCAAAGACATTATTCAACCTGTGCTTAAGCAATGATTGAATAATGATTTTGGGACACACTAATCTTCATTTTTAAAATTATTTATATAATTTGTCGTATATCTCCCTATCCAAGTCTTTATACACGCAGAAAATAACTCTTTCTATATTATTTTCCTTTTTCATCAAAAATCTTTCCACTGTGTCTTTTGCTATTACTGCCGCTTCTTTATTTGGAAATCTAAACTCTCCGGTTGAAATGCAACAAAAAGCAACTGTTTTCAAACCATTTTCAGCACAGCAATTTAAAACACTTTCATAGCAGTTCTTTAAGTCATTGCATAACTCATCATTTAAACCAAAATAGCATATGGGACCTACTGTATGTATTACTTTTTTACAGGGCAGATTATAAGCTTCTGTTATGGTTGCTGTTCCTGTTGGCTCCTCATAATTTGTACCATATTTTATTTTTCTCTGATTCATAATTTTGTTGCATTCTTCCCTAAGTTCCATTCCTGCCCCACTGTGAATGGCATTGTCTATGCATCTGTGACACGGAACGAAACATCCAAGAAGTGCTGAGTTTGCCGCATTTACTATTGCATCAACCTTAAGCCTTGTCATGTCACCCTGCCATATTGAAATTTTATCTGCCAGTGGGTTATTACTTCCATGCTGTTCCTTAACCGTTGGAATCATATCTAATGTAACAATCCCTTTTTCAAAAGTCTGATTCTGCAAAAATTCATCCTGAACTTTCAATATTTTTCTGTCAATGTACCTTGGCATTCTTATATTCATTAATGAACGGACTGCTTCTTTTTTTGCAGTTTCATTTTCTTCCACCTGAAGATTTTTGTATTGAACTGAATCTTCTTTTAACTTTTCCAACAAAAAATCCAATCTTTCCTGCTGTTTCATAATTGCTCCTTACTGATTTCCTCTATAGTTTGTTTTAAATCTGCATTTATGCCTATTGCTCTTTCCCCAAAGCTTTCCGGTACAATTGCCTCATCTTCCACGAAATATCTCTCTCATCTAAGATTCATAGCCATTGGTCCACCACAAACAGGACATTTAGGAACCATATAAGTTGGTATAACACAATTTTTTCTCGCCTGATTCATTTGATTGAAAACGAATACATATCTTTCATTCCGTATTTTTCTATAAATTTAGGAAAGTTCTTCTTAAATCTTTCCCCATCATACGTTAGTCCTGCTGCTGTAGAAAGACCTGCTCCAGCTCCTATCAAAATATAATCTGCTTCTTTTATGTATTTTGCTGCTTTTTTAATCTTTTCCACTGCATTATTAGGACAAACTTCCATGCAATTACCACAATGAAGGCAATTATTTTCTCTAATTCTAAATGGTATACTTAAAGTATCAATGCAATTCTGTGGACACTTGCTTGTACATAATCCACAACCAATACATTTTTCATTTATTCTATATCCGTATTGTTTTTCTTTTTCCGCACCAATGGCAAAGTTTGCTCTTGTTATTGGTTTCATTATCATTTCTCTCCGTTGTAATATTTATTATTACAATTATATATAACAACTGTCAGTTGTAATGTCAATAGTTACAACATTATTTGTTTTTTCAAAAAATTAAACCGGCAAGATAATTCCTGCCGGTTTCTTTATACTTTAATCTTTTAGAATATTGTATTGCACTACCCTATCAATTTCTGTATATCCATTTCCACATCTTCCAATGTTATTGAATTAAGTTCTTTTTCCATTGCCTTCTGTACCTGCTCAAGTTTTCCATCCAATACCGTGTGGATGCTTCGTCCAACTGGACACTGTGGATTAGGATTTTCGTGAAAATGGAATAATTCGCCACCTTCCACACATTCTACAGCCTTGTAAACATCAAGTAATGTTATCTCATTTAGAGGTCTTGTTATTTTAGCTCCGCCTGTGCCTCTGGCAACTTCAATTAGATCTGCTCCTTTAAGTTGTCCTAAAATCTTTCTTATAATAACAGGATTAACATTTGTACTTCCTGCAAGAAAATCACTTGTTATTTTATAGTCATTTTCAAATGTTTTAATACATGCAAAAATATGCACTGCTATTGTAAATCTACTTGAAATCTGCATTGGTTTTCCCTTCTGTTAAATATTATATATGATTACAGTGTAAAAATATCTTATTCTTCCCGTGCCTGCACAACAATTTGTGTTTTGACACCCTAATCTTAACAATTTATGCAATTAACTTTCATAAATTGGCTCAAAATCATCTGCTCCATGACCGCATAACGGACAGGCATAATCTTCCGGCAACTTACTTCCCTCATAAACATAATTGCAAATCTTACATCTCCAACCAACAATTTTTTTGCCATCTTCTTTTGCAGATGCTGCATTGTTTTTCGGCTTTATTTCATTTTGATATTTTGCATAAGTTATAGGTTCTTTATCGCTTAATACCTTTGCATCAACAACTTCTGCAATAAATAATGTGTGTGTTCCAAGATCATGTTGCTCAACAACTTTTCCACTAATAACTGCGCAGGATTGCCAGCCAAGATATGGTACATCATTACAATCTGTAGGTGGTGTAATGTTTCCAAACTTGTCCACATCTCTTCCTGACTGAAAACCAAAATGCTTTATTGTTTCAAATGTACAATCATTGTCCAAAATGCTTACTGCAAAAATACCACTTTCTTTAATCAAATCGCAAGTGTAGTTACTGTTCAATACCGAAATTGCTATTCTTACAGGATTGCCTGCTACCTGAATACAAGTGTTTGTAATACAACCGTTAGCCACTTCACCTGCCTTAGTTGATACCATAAATACTCCGTAACTTAAATTATATATTGCTTTTTTGTCCATATCTAATCCTCCATTTCACTATATTGATTATTTTCCGTTTTGCTTTTTATTTATAATATCATAACATTTTTATGGTTCCAACATAAATACTTTGGAAAGCAATTTTTTATTTGTAATTATCTATTGACTATTGTATTATACCCGATTTATTATATTTGAGAAGAAAAAGAAAGGATTTTTTATTTATTATGGACCAACAAAAGTATAAAACGGAGAACAAAATTTTAAGGCTGTCACTGGGAGGCACCGTTACTTTTACAGTATTAGAAATCATCGCTTCCTTTGTCTTAGGTTCAAAAACCGTAATGACTGACGGCATATTTGACTTGTTTGACTTATTACTATTGCTTCCAATGTTTATTTTGGTTCCTTTTCTATACAAACCTGTTTCTGAAAAGAAACCTTATGGTTTTTCTCAAATTGAATCATTACTTGTTCTTGTAAAATATATTGTTTTACTTATTGTAGTTATCAATATGATTACAAACAACATTACAGTTTTACTTCACGGTGGACACACAGTTGATGCCACAAACGTTCTTATATATGAAGCTTCTCTTTGCGTGTGCTGTATAATTATGTACCTTGTGCTTCATTATCTTAGCCGTGACTATTCCTCAATGATAATTAAATCAGAGCTTTATTTGTGGAAGGTTGACATTGTAAGTACTCTTGGAATTTCAGTTGCATTTTTGTTCCAGATTTTCCTTACACACAGCCCAATTAATTTTATTATCCCTTACATAGATTCTTCTGTGGCAATTATTGTTGCATTATTCCTTGTAAAAGAGCCAATTGTGCAGATTATCAAAAACTTAAAGGAATTGGTTTTATTCTCGCCTGACCAACAGATTATGGATGAAATCAGAGAAGTTGTAAATAAGGACATTAGCAATTATGAATATAGTCTTGATTTCTTAGATGTTACACAAACAGGGCGTAAAACATGGATTGAAGTCTACGTTAAAAGCAAAAATGACACTGTAAAAATCAAGGATTTCAAAAAAATACAGGAACATATCACAAAAGATTTGATAGACAAATTTGACCAGATTTATGTTGAAATAGTTCCTGCTCTATAACTTGTAACTATAATTTACGATTAAATTTCAAAAATACTTTTCACAAAGGAGATTTTAAATGAACTTTATAAAAGAAAAATGCAAAGGCTTATTAGTTTGCCTTGCAATCGCAATTCCTGCCTGGATACTTGGCAAAATCTTTCCTATTATTGGAAGTGCCGTTATTGCTATCATTGCCGGTATGGTTATTGCTTTATTCTGGCAACCGGGAAAAACTTTCAAACCGGGAATTACTTTTACATCAAAAAAAATACTTCAGTATGCAGTTATTTTATTAGGCTTCGGTCTTAATCTTAACGTAATATTTAGTACCGGAAAGCAATCACTTCCAATAATTATTTGTACAATTTCCACATCTTTGATTATAGCATTCGCACTTCACAAAGCTATGCACATTGATTCAAATATCAGTACTTTAATCGGTGTAGGATCTTCTATTTGCGGTGGTTCTGCCATTGCTGCAACAGCACCTATTATTGATGCAGATGATGACGAAGTGGCTCAGGCTATTTCTGTTATTTTCTTTTTCAATGTTTTAGCTGCTTTATTGTTTCCAATGTTTGGACATTTCTTAGGCTTTGATACAACATCCGGTGAAGCCTTTGGTATATTTGCCGGCACTGCTGTTAATGATACTTCATCAGTTACAGCTACTGCTTCTACTTGGGACAGTATGTGGAACCTTGGAACTCAGACACTTGATAAAGCCGTTACAGTTAAGCTTACAAGAACTCTTGCAATAATTCCTATTACTTTGGTTCTCGCTTTATTTAGGGCAAAACAGTCAGGTAGCAATTCAAATGAAGGTGAATTTAGTTTTAAGAAAGCTTTTCCTATGTTTATTTTGTGGTTTATTGTTGCTTCTCTTATTACAACAATTGCCATAAGTCTTGGTGTTCCATCATCAGTATTTGCACCACTTAAAGAGCTTAGCAAATTCTTTATTACTCTTGCCATGGCTGCCATCGGTCTTGGCTGTAATGTTGTCAAGCTTATCAAAAATGGTGGCAAACCTATTTTGCTTGGCGGCTGTTGCTGGATTGGTATAACTTGCGTAAGCCTTTTACTTCAGCACGTTTTAAGCATTTGGTAAATATAGAATTTAGTGAGCATATAATTTGGTAAATAACGACACTTATTCCAATGACCTCCTATTGCTTAAATATTACAAAATTGTTACAATTCTTTTTGTAATTGGCCAGTACAAATCTTAAAATAAGGAGGACGAAACTATGTGTTTTAAATTCAATAGTTGCGACCAGTTATTTAACGCTATTTGCAAATTCTTTAACTTTGGTTGTTAATTAGTTATTTTTATAAAATAATATTCATATGTGCTTTAACACAAAAAAACAGAGGACGATGTTTTGTTTGCCTGTTAGATGTTTAATCTAATGAAAGCAAGACGCACCTCTGTTTTTTATATACTTATTTTAAAATATTTTCTATTATTTCTTAACTTCTAGTTTTTTATTAATATTAAAATTCAAGTCTTATTTTATACTTTATTAAATTTTTTTGCTATCAACCTTAAAGCAATTTCATTAATTTACAGTTCTCAATGCCTGCGTCCCAGAATTTTTCCAAAGGAATATTTTGCACCTGACACACAATGCTTGAATCCATTGCTCCATGTCCCACAATAATAACATCCTTACCTGCATCTAACTGTGGCTGAACTACTTCTTTAAGAAAACTTCCTGTTCTGGCAAACAAATCATCAAAAGTTTCTCCATCTTCCACACCCGGATAATTAGCCGGATCCTTAAACAACTTTCTAATAGGGCTTCCCTCTATCTGAGACGGATGTGTTACACCTTCATACACGCCGAAACACATTTCCATAAGCCTGTCGTCATATACAATAGGAATGTTTCTTCCTTCCAAAACAATTTCGGCTGTCTTCTTTGCCCTAACAAGCGGTGAGCAATAGCATATGTCAAAATTAACATCTTTATATTTTTCTTTGGCTTGCTCTGCCATCTGAATGCCTTCTTCATTTAATGGAATATCTGTACGGCCTTGAAGCTTATGCTTGGCATTCCAATCTGTTTTTCCGTGTCTCATAATATATAACATAACTTTTCTCCATATCTTTTGCTAATCTAATATAATTTATACGGATATAAGCTTAACTCATTCAGGTTATTTTCGCAACTGTGACTTAATTGGAACAAATTCAATTTTCAGCTGCATTCCCATACCTGCTGCAAGTCTCTTTAATAATTTTAAAGATGGATTTGTATTTTTCCTTACTCTATGTTATGCTTTCTAAATACATCTAAAAAGGTAATAAGAAAGGTAAAAATGTTATGAAAAAAAATAATGAAAAAAGAAGCTCTTTCTCTGGAAAGCTAGGCTTCGTTCTTTCGGCTGCAGGGGCTTCTGTAGGACTTGGAAATATTTGGAGATTTCCTTATCTTGCTGCTAAATACGGTGGTGGTATCTTCTTATTAATATATATTGTCCTTGCCCTTACTTTTGGATATACAATGATTGTAGCTGAAACTTCTATTGGTCGTATGACTAAGAAAAGCCCTGTTGGTGCTTTTAAATCATTTAGTAACTCTAAGTTTGTATCTTTAGGCGGATGGATTAATGCCATCATTCCTATACTTATCGTTCCGTACTATTCTGTTATCGGTGGCTGGGTTATTAAATATCTTGTCGAATATATTATTGGTGACAGCAAACTTTTAGCAGGTGATGACTATTTTACGGGATTTATTTCAGGCGGTTTTTCTGCAGAAATTTGCTTTATTGTATTTACTTTTATAACTTTGGCAATTATTTATGCAGGTGTTAGAAGTGGTATTGAACGTGTATCAAAATTTATGATGCCTATACTTGTTGTTCTTTCACTTATCATTATGATTTATTCTATAACAAGACCGGGAGCAATGGCCGGTGTAAAATATTTTCTTGTCCCTAATGTTAAGAACTTTTCATGGATGACTGTAGTTGCGGCAATGGGACAGATGTTTTATTCACTATCTATTGCAATGGGTATTTTGATTACATTTGGTTCTTATATGAAAAAGGATTTGTCAATTGAAAGCTCAACTAAAAACGTTGAAATCTTTGATACTGCTATTGCCATTATGGCAGGACTTATGATTATTCCTGCTGTTTTTGCTTTCTCAGGTGGAGATCCTGATGCGTTAAAAGCCGGTCCTTCACTTATGTTTATTACAATTCCTAAGATGTTTGAAAGTATGGGACTTAGTACAGCTGTTGGTATACTTTTCTTTACATTAGTACTTTTTGCTGCACTTACAAGTTCAATAGCCTTAACAGAAAGTGCTGTTTCAACTTTTGAGGACGAATTTGGATGGGGAAGAAAGAAATCAACTATTATCCTTGGTGGTATTATGATTGTTCTTGGCAGTCTTTCATCATTTGGCTATGGTCCTTTAGGCAGCATCAAAATTATTGGAATGCAGTTTTTAGACTTCTTTGATTTCTTAACTAATTCAGTAATGATGCCAATTGCTGCATTTGCTACATGTATTCTTGTTTCAAAAATAATTGGTCTTAAGAAAATCGAAGAGGAAGTTCTTCACGGCGAAGGCACATTCCGCAGAAAGAAAATTTTTAACTTTATGATTAAATACCTTTGCCCATTATTTGCGGCAATAATACTTTTAAGTTCAATTGCAAATGCATTTGGATGGATAACAATCTAAGGAAAGGATTATGAGAGTGCGAAGTACATAGCTATCTGTGTAATCATATCTTTTTTAAAATGTACCCCACCATTTCTATTTTTTGAAATGGTGGGGTACATTTTCTTTTGTTTCAATCTATATGTTGTGTTAAATTTGCGAGAATTTAGGCTAACGTACCCAGAGATTTAAGCTTTTTCATATAGCGGGGTACATTTGCCTTTGATTCAAACTATATGTTGTGTTAAATTAGTAGGATTTGGGGCTAACGTACCCCGAAATTTAACCAAATCTCTATGTCGGGGTACGCCGTACTTTTTACTTCTCATATTGTTGTTTCCTTTATCCTAACTCCCTATGGTTTTAGACAAAGAAGATGCCATATTATTGATTTACTATCTAATATGGCACCTTCTTGTTTTTTATTTAATTTTAGCTTTTTTGCTTAAGCCTCTCTTAACAAGAATCTTTTTGTAAGATTTCTTCTTGCTCTTTGGAACCGTTATTTTTGCTTTCTTGTTTATACTTTTGAAAGCCGATTTTCCAACCTTTTTTAAAGTCAATTTCTTTGACTTGATTTTAATATTCTTAAGTTTCTTACAATTATAGAATGCCTTACTTCCTATTTTGCTAACGTTCTTTTCAATTGTAATACTTGTAAGATTCTTGCATTTCTTAAATGCATTGCCCCCTATTGCTGTAACTTTATAAGTAACATTTCCTATCTTAATTTGTGATGGAATAGTTGCTTTTTTAAGTTTCTTATCAATAGGGCAAACATATTCTACCTGCTGGTTCGGCACAATCACTCTGTAGATTGCGTTGGTTGTAGCATCTTCATAAGTACTTCCAACATTATACTCTTCTTTCAAAACATCTACTGTCTCAGTTTTAGTCTTTCCACAAACTGTACAAGTATATGTTCTTGTTCCCTGTTCTGTATATGTTGGCTCTTTTGTTATTTTTCCAGAATTCCACTTGTGACCTTTTGCTTCTGTCTTTATTGTTTTTCTGCTTATTTCTTTGTTGCATACTGTACAATAAATTACTTCGTCATAACTTCCTCCAGCTTCGCATACTGCTTCTGTTGCATTCTCGATTTTCTTCTCGCCTGCTACGTGACCTTTGGCTGGAATTGTTGTTATTTCTTTTCTTTCATCACAACGTTTACAATGAATTGACTTTACTCCTGTTTCTTCACAGGTTGCTTCTTTATCAACTGTAAAATCATTGTTCCAATCATGTCCTAAGGCTTCAACTTTTTCTGTCTTTGTCTTTCCACAGACTGTACATTCAAATGTCTTAACGCCTTCTTCCGTACAGGTTGGTTCTTTTGTTATTTTTCCAGAATCCCACTTGTGACCTTTAGCTTCTGTCTTTATTGTAGTTCTGCTTAATTCCTTTCCACATACTGTACAGTAAATTACTTCATCATAACTTCCTCCAGCTTCGCACACTGCTTCTGTTGCATTCTCGATTTTCTTCTCGCCTGCTACGTGTCCTTTTGCTGGAATAACTGTTTCATCCTTCTTGATGTCACATCTCTTACAATGAATTGACTTTAGACCTGTTTCTTCACAAGTTGCTTCCTTATCAACTGTAAAATCATTGTTCCAATCATGTCCTAAGGCTTCAACTTTTTCTGTCTTTGTCTTTCCACAGACTGTACATTCAAATGTCTTAACTCCTTCTTCTGTGCATGTTGGTTCTTTAGTTACCTTGCCCTCGTTCCACTTGTGACCTTTAGCTTCTGTCTTTATTGTAGTTCTGCTTAATTCCTTTCCACATACTGTACAGTAAATTACTTCATCATAGCTTCCACCATTTTCACACGTTGACTCTGTGGCATTCTCGATTTTCTTCTCGCCTGCTACGTGACCTTTTGCCGGAATAACTGTTTCATCCTTCTTTGAATCACATCTCTTGCAATGAATTGATTTCAATCCTGTTTCTTCACAGGTTGCTTCTTTATCCACTGTGAAATCTTCATTCCAATCGTGTCCTAGAGCTTCGACTTTTTCTGTCTTTGTTTTTCCACAGACTGTACATTCGAATGTTTTTACACCTTCTTCCGTACACGTTGGTTCTGTGGTGATTGTTCCTGGATTCCACTTATGACCTTTGGCTTCTGTCTTTACTATAGTTCTGCTTAACTCTTTACCGCATACTGTACAATAAACGACCTCATCATAACTTCCTCCAACTTCGCAAGTTGACTCTGTGGCATTCTCAATCTTAGTTTCGCCTGCTATGTGACCTTTGGCTTCAAGCTTTTCCGTCTTCGTATCTGTTATTGTTTCGTTGTTGTATTTGCCTGTTGCTGTATGCACTATACTTCCATCTTCTTCACAAGTAGGTTCTGTTCTTTTAGTCTGCACATCGCAGTCTATCCCTACCACATGCTCGCTATTGTATTCACACGTATACACTGCTTTACAAGTACTATAGTCGCTTGACCACTGAAAGTCCGGTCCAATATAGTTGTGAATACAGATTTTGTTTACCTTTGTTGTTAAGTTTGAAATGTTGCATTCCTGATTTGTTGCGTTGGAGTCTGTTAATTCATCTACTACAAGCTGGAATTTGCCTGTTACATTTTCATTTTTTGTGGCTTTAAAGGTTAGCTTTATAACTTGTCCGTCAGCTTTTATGTTTCCTGTTGCCATAAAGGCAAATTTAACTTTTCCTTTAGTTGAAGTTGAAACATTAGTAAATGAATTTTTCAAAATTCCATCAGAAAATGACGCATCCTGTATTTCAAATATATCTTTGTCATATTCAAGATAAGCTGTCATTGAAGCTATTCCTGAATTGCCTGCCAGATTAATTGTAACGTCAAATGTTTCCTGTGAATCTATTGAATCAAGACCATTTACCGTAAACAAATTATCTGACTGCTGCTCTGACGTTGATATTGTTGCTTCATAACTTCCATCAAAAGTGCATTCCTGCAACTGCTCGTTTGTTATTGTTACATCTGATAATGAAATGTTACTAGATGTTGACTTCTCTAATGGTACAAACTGAATGTTCAAAAAATTCATCGTCAAGTTATAACATTTGCTAAAGGCATAAGCTACTTTAACCTTACCTTTTTCAATTTTATTATAAGAAATCATCAAACCTTCAACATTCTGATTAGCCGTAACTCCTTGAAATCTTACCTTTTCTTCATCATAAGACAAAATAAAACTGCCTGACATTACGCCTTCATTACGGCTAAAACCAAATTTACAATTTACTGTATCATTAACATTTGCATCGGAAACTCCTTCAAAATTAACCTGATAATTGCTGCTAAATGGATTATCCACATTTATACTTAATTCTGAATCGATGCTTAAATCAATGGTTGAAAGATTCTTGTCGTATGCTTCATTTATTTTATTTTCAAATATGCACTGCTCATTTCCAACAAAATTGGCTGTATAAGTAATTGTAAATAATTCCTTGTTATCTACTGACAAGCCATTAAGATTAACCAATGCTATACTAACTGTTCCCTGATTTTCTTTGGCTGAAGTTACTGTAGAGCCTAGTTCATTTCCAAATTTGCATTCAGAATAACGTAACTTCTCATTATTATATTTAATTGACATTTGAAGACTACTAAGGTCAACTATGCCCTCACCATAATAATGTACATTGACAACACCATTACTCTGTTCATAAGACGTCCATATTCGTGGATTTGTGTCTGCTTTTACTATTGTATTAGCAGGGACTATTGCCCCTGCTAATAATGAAACTACAAGAACGATGCTTACAATGAATTGATAAATTTTATTCTTTATTTTCATTTAAACACCTTCCTTACTTAAACTGAGTTATTTCTCCTGTTGCATACTGCAAAATTCTCATGGCATCTACTGCTGTAATCTTACCGTCACCGTTAACATCTGCTAAGCCAAGTATTGCATCTGTAGGATTATCAAGTAATGCCAGTTTCAATGCAAGCATAGCATCTACTGCCGTTACTTTTCCGTCCATATTTACGTCGCCTAATTCATAGCTTGTGGCACTTGAATTAACAAGAACAATAATGCTTGCCTTCTGGCTGCTCTTTTCAAGCGATGCTGAAATAACTGCATAACCATTGCCTTTTGCTGTAATAATCCCGTCTGAATTAACTTCTGCAACCGCTGTGTTACTTGAAGTCCACTGAAGACTTCTCTTCTCGTTACTTGTATCATTTCTAACCTGTGCATCAACTGAATATGTTTCATCAGGATACATTGTTACAATATCCTGTCCAAATTCCACATATGCTTCATCCTTAAATATTTCAATTGGGATTTCACACTTAGCATTGTTATAATATGCTGTTACTGTAGTTGAACCAGGTTTAGCTAATTCAAATACACAAGTTCTACCATTGTCTGTTGACTGAACAAGTTTAACTGAATCGTTATAAGACCAGTTAATAGTTGCTATTGACTCTATTGGCTTAGCCTGTAACTTGATAGTAACAATATTGCCTACAGTTCCTGAATACTTGTTTTGTTCAGAAGTAATCTCTTTAACAGGAAGTTCGTTAACCTGAACATCAATATATGTTGTTTTTCCATCACAACTAACCGTAACTGTAGTACTTCCACTCTGAATTGCCGTAAATGAACCATCATCATTCTGTTTAAGTACACTTGAATCATAGCTATAATCTGCATAATCATGATATGTGGCATTAGCAGGTGAAACTGTTACATTAGGTGTAAATGAATCTCCTATATCTAAAGTAGCCCTTGATTTTTTAACTTTAATATCATTTACAGGAACGTATTCACTCTGTTCAATAAATGATATTCTTTCAGAATCATAATCTAAGTTTTCTACTTCCACACCATTAATCTTAACACTGATTACTTCAGGTCGAACTTCGGTAGATTCGTTATAATATTCAAAATATCCCAGTTTTCCACCATTTATACTCTGATTATTAAATTTATATTTATAAGTATTTCCTGAACTATTTCCACTTATATAACTTAATGATGAAGAAAAATATTTGCCACCGTCTTTTAAAGTCACCTCTAAACTATTAATTTTTCCATTAAAGTTAGTCTTTAAATATGAGTTCTGTGATTTTGCTAATTCTTTAGTTATAATAGTATCCTCATTATAAACTTTCACATTAGAATCCGTTACATCAAATGCATCATCTATACTTGCCACAACTACCTGATTTTCTGTTAACTCTACCTTCTTCTTGCCCATATATTCAGGTTTGAAAGTAAACTTAAGTTCCTTGGCAGATACATATTCTGTATCAACTTCTTTATCATCTATTACAACCCTGTCTGACTCATTAAAGTTTACACCTTTGACTATACCTGTCATGCTCTTACCAACTTCTCCGTTATCAGCTTTAACTGATGACACAAACGCCTTAGACTCTACCGGTATAACATTTGGTTCAGTTACACTTCCGTTGTATGCATAATTAATTCCATCTGTGGCTTCAATATAGTACTGAAGATTTCCAACAGTTATATCTTCTGCATTAATATGAGCATTATAATAATTACCAGTAGTATTGTTCATTGGAACTGATTTAAAATTATCTTCTCCTTCCATTCGATAAAACAATGTAACACCTTCAACACCTATGTTATCCTTAACTGTTGCTGTAATAGTTGCACCAACTCCGTTAGTTATAGATTTTAGTGCTGTATGTTTAATTACCGGTGGCTTATCATCTACTGCTGTATTAGAAGTAATATTAGAAGGTCTTGACTCAGACATTGCCGTATCTACTACTGTAAAGTAATAATAATACTTCTTTCCTGCCTCGACTTTTTTGTCTTCGTATTCTTTCTCTTCTGATGACAAAATAGATGAATTAATCTTCTTAAAGCTTCCTTCCTCCCCTGTTTCGCTTCTATAAATGTTGTAACCTGCCATTGTATCGTATTCATCCTGTGTCCAGTTAAGATAAATACTTCCAACTCTTCCTTCTGACTGAAGTGTTAAAGCTTCCGCTCCACTTGCTGTAACATCAAACTCAAATCTTCCCCAGTCTGTTCCTGTTGTAAGCCAATGATCATCTGCTGCAGCAGCATCCTTAACTCTGAAATACTGATGTCCCTGATTAATAAGAACCTTAATAGGCATCTTACCAACCCATTCCCTTGCACTATTCCACTGTCCCTTTAAAGTATAATCTGTATATGGATCATCCGGTCCATAAGAAACCATTGGATCTGTCTCCTGATCCATATCTCTGTTAAATAAAACATGAACATCATATGTACCATTACCAACAGTATCAACCTTATCACCATTCTTATCTGTAATGTAAATATCAGAAACACAAGGATAAGTTTCCTCTGATGGCTTATCTAAATATGGGCTTGTAATGATATCTCCACAATTTGTATTCGTATCAAAATCAATAATCTGCTTGTTTATCAGTCTTTCATCGTTTGTTCCCCAATAATTATTTTGTGCTGAATATACAAAGTCTCTAGAATTACTGTTAAACATTTTCATCCATTCAGATGTATCTGTACAAATTAATCTATTTAGCACTGTATTTCCCATAAAGTTTGTGTTATCTAGCTCACCTAAATATTCAGGATCTGTATTTATTTTTTTAATTTTTGAATCGTCTATATCTGCTGGATACTCTGCCAAAATATATCTTGTAATATTATCAACTGCATCATTTAAGATATGTGGTAAATATACATATTCTTTTTCATTAGTTTCTGTATTTGTTTTTTCTGATTTTCTAAGATATACGCGATACACAGCAAGTGGATTTGACACTGATGCATTGATTTCAGCACCTGGTTTTTCCCCATTAACAGATGCTATATCTTCACTTTTTGTATCAAAATAATAACCATTTATCAAATTTAAATATTTATTAACATCATTACCATAAATGTCCTTAAACATATCTCCCAATAAATTTGTGATTTCTTCATCTAAACCTACGGTTGACAAATGACCTCCATTCATACTTATTGCTTTTTCTATAGCATTATAGTTGAGCATATTTGAGCCAACATAATTATACTCATAAAAATATTGATCCAAATTATATATCACATATTTTTTTCCATTTAACGTTCCTATTCTACTCGCTACTTCCATATACGGTCTTCTGTATTGAAAACTATTTACTGACATTTGAGATGGAAACATTTTAATCCCAGCAGAAGTATTTTTTTTTGCTTCATTAATTAAAAAAGTACAATTATTTGCCTTAATGTTACTATAATAATTTTCGCAATTATCAAATAATACATTGTTAAATTCTCCACTAACAATAGATTTCGTTCCAACCAATTCATTTCTTGTTGCGCGCAAATTCGATATTTTAGATTTTTCAAGATAGGTCGCATTTATTTTAGGACTATCTTCTTCTTCAACTGTACCACCACCATTACTATAAGCACGTTTTTTTACATAGTCGTAATTTTGTGTAAAATTCAAATGTGAACCACTACTTATATCAATATAGGGATTTTCAATATTTACATAATTCATATCTATAGTTCCCGGAGCCACCTTCTCAACCTGAACCCTATAATCTTCAAAATTTTTTCCAGTGAACAATTCAATTGGTTTACTTTCTGTTCCATTAAAATTCATTCTTCCTTGTACAGATATATATGCTATATCGTTATCTCCATACACTGAATACTGATCTGATGCCCAGAACTGTATTTTTGTTCCCTCTTCTACATTTACAGTTACTCCTTTAGGAATAAAAAGAGAATTTTGAACTATATAATAATTGTCTTCCGTTAATGTAACATCGTTCTTTATTTCTCCTGAAAGAATTATTCCCTTTACTATATGAATAGTGTAGGTTGTGTCATATGACTGTCTATAAACAGTAGTATCATTTTCATCTAATCCATTTTTAGCTTTATAGTTTATATTGAATTGAATATTTAAATCATTAGGTGCATTATCTTTTATTTTCACTCTTATAGGATGTTCTACACCTACTACTGTTTTTGATTCATTATATTTAAATCCATTATTCTGTGTTCCGAAACTTCCTATATCATCTATTCCAACTTCTTTGTCTGAAACAAATTCTACATACTGATTGTCTATTCCATTAGTTGTAGCATTCACTGTTATAGTAACATTCTTAGCTGCTCCCCACTGGTTACGAAGTCCTATTGCCAAGTCTATTGTTTCTCCCGGCTGAATTATTCCGTCACCATTGTTTGCTTTAGATATGTCTTCTGAATCAAAAGCATATATTTCATCTACTGTAATATTAGGTTTAGGCTTATTAGTTAATGAAGCTGTTAGTGATAATTTCTTATAGTTATATGTTTTTTTAACATCCTCATTGTAATAAGTTATTGTGTCCTCTGTGGCTCCCACTAACTGCCCCATTATATATCTTGATGAAT